>Ga0136846_1231394_pt1 | contig 11124 bp, 14 predicted proteins | sample HopSoiMetagenom2_FD_96841 | JGI IMG/M metagenome (GOLD analysis project Ga0136846, IMG submission 96841) | Grasslands soil microbial communities from Hopland, California, USA - 2 Assembly 2016 (version 4) | ecosystem: Environmental > Terrestrial > Soil > Grasslands | place: USA: Hopland... | reverse complement strand
GTCGCTTCGAGCTGGATCATCGCCATCGATCTGGGCGTGCGCGGCCCGATCTCGACGTACGCGATGAGCCGCGCGTCCGGGACCATCGCCGTCGGCGAAGGCTTCCGTCAGGTTCGCGATGGCTACGCAGACGTGATGATCAGCGGCGGTGCCGAAACGCCGCTCTCTCCGCTGTGCTTCGGAGCATTCGCGCTCATTCGGGCGATGTCCACACGCAATGATGACCCGTCCTCGGCATCGCGGCCGTTCGACCGCGACCGCGATGGTTTCGTGATGGGAGAAGGAGCGGCCGTGTTGATTCTCGAAGAGCGCTCGCGAGCCATCGCGCGCGGCGCTCCCATCTACGGCGAGATACTCGGCTACGGGTTGACCAACGACGCGCACCACATGACGGCGCCGCTTCCCGATGGCTCACAGGCGGCACGGTCGATCACGCTCGCACTCGCGGATGCGGGAATCGCCCCGACCGACGTCACGTACGTCAACGCGCACGGCAGTTCCACGCCGCTCAACGATCCAACGGAAACGCTGGCGATCAAGCGAGTGTTCGGTGACCACGCGTACCGGATGCCGGTGAGCAGCACAAAGGGCTACTACGGACACGCGCTCGGCGCGTCGGGAGCGATCGAAGCAGCCATCTGCGCGCTCGCGCTGCAAAACCGTTGGGTTCCGCCGACCGTCAATCTCCAGACGCCGGACGAGGCGTGCGACCTCGATTACGTCCCGAGTGCCGGGCGTCCCGCCGACCTGGATGTCGTGGTCAGCAACTCGTTCGGCTTCGGCGGCATCAACGCCGCGATCGTAATGCGGGGCGACAACTAGATAGGCTGCCGGGTGGCGATAGTACGGCGTTGCGCCTAACTTCGCCGCCCAATTCCACGTTTCCCTGGAGCACGTCCCAATGCGTGATGCGACCCGGCATTTCCTCGCCGAGTTCATCGGAATCTTCGCGCTCGTGTTCGTCGGCAGCGGCGCGATCATGGCGGCTCAGCACTTGAAGGCCGCCTCGCCACTTTTGGTAGTAGCCACCGCGCACGGCTTGATCCTCTCGATAATGGTCACGGCGACCATGCGCATCTCTGGCCATCTGAATCCGGCGGTCACGATCGGATTCCTCGCCGCGAGACGAATCGAGCCGCTCATGGCGGGGATCTACATCTGTGCGCAGATCCTCGGGGCGATCGCGGCGGCGTATGTGCTCAAGGCGAGCATGCCGGCGGACATGTTTGCGGCAACCCGCGGAGGGGGCCAGGCCATCTCGCTCGACGTGACGACCGGCCAGGCATTCACGCTGGAGTTGATCGCGACGTTCTTCCTCATGTTCGTGGTATTCGCCACCGCCGTCGATCCGAACGCTCCTAGAGTCGGCGGGTTCGCCATCGGCCTCACCGTCGGCGCCGACATCCTCGCGATTGGCCCGCTGACGGGGGCGTCGATGAACCCGGCCCGCTCGCTCGGCCCTGCCGTAGCGAGCGGCATCTTCGAGGGACAGGGTGTTTACTGGGCCGGCCCGATCGTCGGCGCGATCTTCGCGGCCGTGCTGTACGACAGACTGTTCCTGCGACGCGCGCCGGAGCTTCCGCTGCACGGCGCCGTTCGCGCCGATGATGAGCCGCCTCCGGAGGTCGCGCCACCACCGCCGCCGGCACGATCACGAAAGAAGCGATGACTCGTTAGGGCCCCATGCGCAGGTACGTGTCCGAATACCGCTCGATCGACTTCGTGATCACGCGCATGGCGGAATCGCTCTTCTCCCAACCGGCGATTTCCATCCGCTTCCCCTCGAGATCCTTGTAGATCCGGAAGAAGTGCTCGACCTCCTTGAGGTAGTGCGCCGGGAGGTCGGCGATGTCGAAGTACTCGTTATGCTGGGGGTCGTGGCTCGGGACGGCGAGGATCTTGTCGTCTGGCTCGCCGCGATCCAGCATCTTGAGCACGCCGATGGGACGCACGTCGATCTGACAGCCGGGGAACGTCGGCTCATTGATGCGCACGAGGATGTCGAGCGGGTCGCCGTCCTCGTGAAGCGTTCGTGGAATGAACCCGTAGTCGCCCGGGTAGTGCACGGCCGAGTAGAGCACGCGGTCGAGCTTGAGCATCCCGTGCTCCTTGTCGAGCTCGTACTTGTTTCGGCTGCCTCGCGGGATCTCGATCACCGCGGTGACTTCTTCTGGTGGATGCGGACCTGGCGGCAGATCGCGCCACGGATGGATCATGAGCCTGTTCGAGAGAAACGGTCGCGGATAAAGTCGTGCGGCGATAATTCTACTTCGCCCACGGCAGTCCCGGAAAAACCGTCAGGCGCGCCGCGGAAGAGCAGCGCGCCTGACGAGCGAACGTTCGGCCCATCGGTTTTCCGGCACCCAGTCGTCACATCGTTGCACCCGACAGTGCTTGCTCCCTGCGATTCACTCGTCGCTCCAAGGCGCGCCGTTCCATGACGTGCGGTTGGGTGCTGTCGATCTCGGCTTCTATAGCCGCCAGCTCTTCGAGCGAGGCTGCGTCGTCAATGCGGTCCCTCAGTCGAAAATACAGGCTGGCATCCATGGCGGTTGGGTCGGGGTGAGCGTGACGTTGGCTGCCGCAAAGGGCCGCAGCATGTCGATCAGTGGGCAAGGATCGCGCCCGCTGGGATCGACCGCTCCCACTCGGTAACTCCTGAATACTCCGTCAGATGTGGCGGCCGCGCCTCAAATTCGCCCTACAACTTGGTGTTGATCTCTCGCGCAAGGCCCCGCTGCATCTGGCGGCGTTCGCGGTCTCGCGTGCGCCGGCTGCGCACGACGAGAGAGATCACATAGCCCCCGTAAATGATGATGGCCGCTGTATACGCGGCGTGGTAGAAGACAGCATTGTCAGGCATTATCGGATGGGCTCAGCGCGCAGGTTAGGCATAGGAGCCGGCTCAAACTCCTCCTCCGCCACAAGGGCGTCGACTCGTGCGGCTAGCCGGTACCGTGCTCGAAGTAGCGCGACAAACAGGAGCGCGAACGAGACGAACGACATCGCGAACGTTGCCAGCATGCTGTTCGGCAGCGATGGACGCCCCGGCTTGAGCACGATCGGCATCGGGTGCAGCGTGCGAAACAGGTACACGCTGAGATGGATGAACGGCACGAGCAGCGCGCCGAGCACGCCGAGCACGGCCGAGTAGCGGGCGCGTGTGCCGTGATCTTCGATCGCTCCGCGAAGGATCAGGTATCCAAGGAACACGAACCAGAGGAACAACGTCAGTGTCAGCCGCGCGTCCCATGTCCACCACGTGCCCCACACCGGCTTGCCCCACATGGGACCCGTAATGAGCACGACGGTCATGTACACGACGCCCACTTCTGCTGCTGACGCAGCGATGCGATCCAGGCGCTCGTCGCGAAGCCACAGGTAGAGTGCGCCCGAAACCGCCACGATCCCGAACGCGACGTACAGCGCGATGAAGGCCGACGGGGCATGGACGTAGAAAATTTTCTGCGCGAGGCCCTGAAGCGCCTCCGCCGGCGTGAAAAAGATCGCGCGGATGAACGTCGCCGTCACTGCGACAACGGCGATGGTCAACAGCCAGTCAATATTGCGGCGGTCTTCAGTCGGGACAGGAGTGGTCATCGGAACTGTGTGCTAGTCCTCGAGCGTGAACGGGAACGCAAGCGCGCACGCGACTACGAACACGATGTCGAACGCAATCAGGATTCTCAACCAACTCATCGCTTCGGCGATTGGACGGCCGGACAGCAACCGAGCGGTCGACTGCGCGGCCGGGAGAATGATCGGAACGAAGAACGGCAGTGCGAGCACTGGCAGCAGCAGCTCGGCGAGTCGTGTGTTCGCGGCCATCGCGCTGAAGAGCGTGCCCACCGAAACGAGTCCTATTGCCGCGAGCACGGCAATGCCCACGAGCGGACCCAACACGCGGGAGAGTGGAAGGTTGTAAAAGAGTGCGACCGCGGGAATCGCGAGCGCCTGCACGCCGAGCACGAACAAGAGATTCGCGAGCGCTTTCCCGAGAAACACCGCCTCTCGATCCACGGGCGACGCGAGCAACGCGTCGATCGCCCGATCGGCCTCCTCGACGCCGAACGAGCGATGCAGACCGAGCAGGCCTGAAAAGGTGAAGATCACCCAAAGAACGCCGGGCGCGAGATCCACGGCGTTGACCGCCGTCGCATCCCACGCGAAAAAGAAGATCACGATCGCGAGGAGCGAAAACACGATCGCCGCGAGGAACGCGCTGCGTGTGCGGAACTCGATGGCGAGGTCCTTACGCGCGATCAGCGCGGCGGCAGCGAAGGTGCCCGGCGGTACGCGGGTGCTCATCAGCCGATCGCCTCGCGATACACGTCGCGATAGGCATCGAGCTCCACGGTGCCACGCGGCTCGTGCTTGATGAACTGTCCTTCGCGCATGATTGCGGTGTGCGTCGCCAACGCGAGCCCTTCGCCGAGGTGGTGGGTCACGAGGACGAGCGCGGCACCACTGCGCTTGAGCGACTCCAGCGCCGCACTGAGCGCCGCCGCGCCCGTCTCGTCGAGACCGGTGTACGGCTCATCCAGCAGCACGACGCGCGGCTCGTGCACGATCGCGCGGGCGATCGACACGCGCTGCTGCATTCCACGACTCAAGGAGCGAACCGGTGACTCGGCTCGTTCTTCGAGCCGCATGCGCTGCAGCGCACGCATCGCCGCCTGGCGTGGGGACTCGAGCCCGTACAATCGCGCCGTGAACTCGACGTTCTCTTTCGCGGTGAGTGCCGAGTACAGCATGCTCTGATGCGAGATCAGTCCGACGACGGCCCTGGCTTCGGCGCCGCCGGGAAGCTTGACCCCGGCGATGTGCGCCGTTCCGCTCGTAGGTCGCAGGAGCCCGGCGAGAATCCGCAGAAGCGTCGTTTTACCTGCCCCGTTTGGGCCGAAGAGCGCGAGGCACTCGCCGTCGTTCACGGCGAAGGTCAGCCGTCGGATCGCCACCCGGCGGCCGAATGCCCGCGTGAGCGCGTCGACCTCGATGGCGGGACGAGCACCGGGGGCGTCCGCGGCGTGTGGCGTGCGCGGTATGTGCTCGATAGGCGTGATCGCGTGGGACACGCCCGAACGTTAGCCGTCGGCCGGGGGATGCGAAACGGCGGCCGCAATGCACGGCCGCCGCCCGCGAGTGAAGTCTGTGTCGCTGCGCCGAAGGGGGCCACGGCGTGCGGCCCTGAATCACTCGTTCGTGAACTCGAAGAGAAATTCGAGCAGCGTAAGTTTCAGCAAATTGCGGACCCGCTCTGGCGCGTGGCGCAGGTTGGTCGAGAGTCCGCGCTCTTTCGCGCGCTTCTGAATGAACACAAGCATGCCGAGCCCGCTGGCGTCGATCTCGACCGTCTGGCTCAGGTCGATAACGAGGACACGAGCCTGCGTCCCCAGACGTTCGATATGTTCGAGCGCGACACCGCGGAAGCTCCCGCTGGTCGACGAGATCAGTCGATCCGGGGCCATCAACGCGAAGCCGTCGTTATTCGCAATCGCCTGCATAATAAAACCTCCCATCCAGGGCAACGAGCACTGCCACCGAATGAGGAGGATTCGAAACGCGGAGCGATTTCGTCTTACCACCTTCGGCAACCGGACGATCTCGAACGATCTTGATCGAGACTCCTGGCTTTGCGGCCCCGCCTCACGACGGGTGTGCTCTTATCGAGTGTTGCTTTGCCCTTCAGTTGTGACCTCCGTCAATGCGACTTGCATGCCAGGCTGAGCGACAGCCGTCACTGTGTTGCCTTGGTTGCACTTAACCTTGGGATCCCCAAACGCCGTTCGCATTCTGCCCCTGCACTTTGCCGCGGCATCCGAAGTTCGCGTCGGTGTAGAATTTCTGGGCAGCCATCTCGACCGAATGACCGATCACGTTGAATTTTCGTGAGGGGCACTGCACAATCGGGCGCTCCGACGCGACTCCCGATTCCCATCCGCCGCCTTTGGCGGGCTCCCGCCGATCCCCGATTCATGTCCGACATCGACGTTCTGCTTCAGGAAAACCGAAAGTTCGCCCCGCCTGACGAGTTCCGCCGGCAGGCGCACGTCTCGTCGCCCGAGCTGTACGCGGACGCCGAACGCGATCCGGAGCGTTTCTGGGCTGAAATGGCTGGGGCGCTCGAGTGGTCGCGCCCTTGGGACAAGGTTCTCGAATGGACGCCACCGCACGCCAAGTGGTTCCTCGGCGGGAAGCTGAACGCATCGGTGAACTGCCTCGACCGCCACGTCCGCACGGCACGCCGTAACAAGGCAGCGCTCATCTTCGAAGGCGAACCCGGCGACCGCCGCACGCTCACGTACTGGGATCTCTACGTCGAGGTTAACAAGTTCGCCAACGTGCTCGGGCGAATGGGCGTTAGGCGTGGCGACCGCGTCGGCATCTACATGCCGCTCATCCCCGAGGTCGTCATCGCGATGCTCGCGTGTGCCCGCATCGGTGCGATCCATTCGGTCGTGTTCGGCGGGTTTTCTCCGGAGTCGCTGCGCGATCGCATGAACGACGCTCACGCAAAGCTCGTGATCACGGCCGACGGCGGCTATCGACGGGGCCAGATCATCCCGCTCAAGCGGAACACCGATAAGGCGCTCGAGGGCGCGCCGTCGGTGGAAAATGTCATCGTGGTGATGCGCCGCCCCGGATCGGGCAGCGATGAAGCGTTCGCGCACATGAAGGAAGGCCGCGACCACTGGTGGCACCGCCTCATGGCCGATGCCCCCGCGTACTGTGAACCGGCGGAGATGGATGCGGAGGATGTCCTGTACATCCTCTACACGTCGGGCACGACCGGAAAGCCCAAGGGAATCGTGCACACGACGGGAGGCTATCTCACCGGCGTCACCGCGACGACGAAGCTCGTCTTCGACCTTCGCGAAGACGACGTGTTCTGGTGCACGGCCGACGTGGGTTGGGTGACAGGCCACTCGTACCTCGTCTACGGCCCGCTCGCGAACGGGGCGACCTGCGTCATGTACGAGGGCGCGCCCGATTGGCCGGACAAGGATCGGTTCTGGAATCTGTGCGAGAAGCACGGAGTGACCATTTTCTACACGGCCCCGACCGCGATTCGTGCGTTCATGAAATGGGGCGCCGAGCATCCTGCGCGGCACGACCTCGGCCGGCTTCGCTTGTTAGGCAGCGTCGGCGAGCCCATCAACCCAGAAGCGTGGATGTGGTATCACGAGCACATCGGCGGTCGGCGCTGCCCGATTGTCGACACGTGGTGGCAAACGGAAACGGGCGCAATCGCGATCTCGCCGCTCCCCGGAGTGACGGAGACCAAGCCTGGCAGCGCGACTCGACCGCTCCCAGGCTATTCCGCCGCGCTGCTCGATACGAAAGGCACGGACATTCCCGTGGGCGGAGGACTTCTCGCCCTAACGAAGCCATGGCCGTCGATGCTTCGGACCATCTGGGGCGACGACGAGCGCTACGTGCAGACGTATTTCTCGAAGTGGCCCGGGCGTCCGGACCTCTACTTCCCCGGCGACGGCGCCAAGCGTGACAACGACGGCTACTACTGGATCCTTGGACGCGTCGACGATGTGCTCAACGTTGCCGGCCATCGCATCGGCACAATGGAGGTGGAGTCCGCGCTCGTGGAGCACCCAGCGGTTGCGGAAGCAGCGGTTGTCGGGAAAACTCACGAGCTGAAGGGCCAGGCAATCGCCGCGTTCGTGACGTTGCGCGAGGGCTCTTGGCCGAGCCTCGAGCTGCGCGACGAGTTGCGTCAGTTCGTTTCCGACAAGATCGGCGCGCTGGCGCGGCCCGATGAAATCCTGTTTTCGGCCGATCTGCCGAAGACGCGCTCGGGGAAGATCATGCGGCGCTTGCTGCGTGACATTGCCGAGAATCGCACGTTGGGGGACACAACGACGCTCGCCGATCCGAACGTAGTCGCGAACCTCACGGGGATGTGGCAGGCCGCGATCGCCCGCGGTGGCGCGGAGGAAGAATGACCGACCCGCTCCACGGCGGGGGCTGGTTTTGCAACAACGACTCGTGCCTTATTGTTGAGTGAGGCGTCTACGGGGCGTCGCATGCGACGTCTGAAGCCCCGATCGTTTTCGCCGAGCCAAGGGCCCATATGTTCGGACGGCTGTTTCCCGAATCGCTGTTCCCGCGCAAGCTCGACCCGACCGCCGAGCGCCGCATTCGCCTCGCGCAGGCACGGGCCGAGGAGTCGGTCATCCGCGCGCACGTCGACAACGCGTTGATGTTCGTCGACACGCTCGCGGAAGATCTCTCGTTCGATCGTGCGATCGACACGTACATCCGCGTCATGGGAATTCCGGAGCCATTGGCGAGCACGGTGGCAACGCGAACGCTGGTGGTCCTGGGTCAGGACCTGGTACCCTTCCGCCGCCGCCGTGACGGCGATCCCGGCGAGGATGACTCGAAGCCGAAGCTGCGGCTCGACGATGCGTCGGATGGGCGGTCGCGGATTCGCCGCGCCTAACGGCGCAACCAGTTCGGTTGCGCCGTCTGTTAGGCAGTACGGAATTCGCGCAGATCCGCGATGCTGACGAGAAACATGATCGCGACGATGCACGCGCTCGTGACGCACCAGATGCAGATCGCGTTGATCACGAACAGCTCGAGATAGGTCAGCCAGCCCGAGAAGACCACGCCCCAACCCGTGAGCGACACCAGCGCCACGGAAAATGCGCGCGAGTCCGCGAACTTCTCCTGAATGCCGAGTACCGCGACGAACAGGGCAAACACGTAGAAGCCGAGGCCCCACGCGGCCACCGGCAGGCCGAGGAAGATGGCCCACTGGCTCGTGTTCACCGTCTCACACGAGCCGATCGAGCATTTCAGTTCGCCAATGTATCCGAGCTTGAACAGCGTGAGATAGGTCGACACGAACACGCCAATGAGGGCGAGCGTGGCGAGGATCATCCGCTTGGTCACTGACCGCCTGGGCCCTTGGCAGGAACCGTCTTCCCGGCTTCGCCGCCGGCCGCCTTTCCGGAGTCAGCCTTCGCGAGCACCAGCGCGGAGTCGACGAGCGCCTTGAAGCGATCGAACGAGATGGCGCCGCCGATCATCTTGTCCCCGATGACGAACGTCGGTGTCTGACTCGCCCCGCGCTTCGTGGCCATCAGCTCATTCGCCTTGATGCGAGGCTGGTATTTCCGCGCGTCGAAGCATGCTTCCCATTGATCCACGTTGAGGCCGAGGGCTTTGGCGTATTCCATGAACTTGCCCTTCGGCCGACTCGTGGCCTGCCCGTTCCACTGGTCCTGCGCGTTGAACAGCTGGTCGTGCATCTCCCAGAACTTGCCCTGCTCGTCCGCGCATGCCGCAGCGTTCGACGCCGCCCATGTGTTCTTGTGCATCGGAAGCGGGTAGTCGTAGAAGCGGTAGCTGATCGTTCCGGCGTCGACGAGCCGCTTTCGAATGTCGGGTTCCGCGAGCGTTGCAAACTGGCCACACGCGGGGCACTCGAAATCGGCGAACTCGATCACCTGCACCGGCGCATCCGGTTTGCCGAGGAGATAGCCCTGAGGCTCACCCGGGACGATCTTCGCGACGTCCACGGTGGTCGCCACGTTCTTGGGTCGGCTCGCGACGTACGCGAGCGCCCCGACTCCGAACAGCGCGACGACCCCAATCGCTGCATAGAACGGAGTCTTTGACGACGATTTCGACTTCTTCACCACGTCGGCTCGTCGTCCTCGTCCGGCATCCACTCTGTCTTTTGCCATGGGTTGTCTGGGTTGTCCGTAGCCTCGGCTACGATGCGACGATTTTCGGCGATTTCCGGAGTGTCGTAGGTCGCGCGAACCTCGTAATGAAACAGCTCGCTGCGCACATCACCGATCAGGCGCATGAGCTCCCCAGCCTGCTTCAGGAGCTCACCCCGCGCATCCATCTCGACGATTCGCGCCGCCAGATTGCGAAGCAGCGCCTCGAGGTTCCGCGCCCGCTCCTCGCCATACGTCTCGTCCGCCATGCTGCTGAGTGCCGCTCGTCGCGTGGAGTGGTGATCCGTTGGGTGGCGAAAACTAGGGAGCAGTCAGAAGAGCGGCAACACGCGATCCTTTGCCGAACCGCCCGTGATACGACTACCTTACCCCGCGATTCGGCACGCCTATCTCCACTCGACGACACTCCACCCGGCTTCTCCCATCGACGCCGATCTCCTTCGCATTCCCGTTGGCCCGGGTGCCATACACGTCGAGCGCTACGGTCACGGCGGCGCCCCCGCGGTGCTGATTCATGGCTTCGGCACCTGCAGCTTTCTGTGGCGAAACGTTGCCCCGGCGCTCGCCCTGACTCAGCATACGGCGTACGCGGTCGACCTGCTCGGATATGGCGAGTCGGATCGCCCGTTCGATGCCGACTTTGGACTGGCTGCGCAGGCTGATTACCTCGAACGCGCGCTCACTGCGCTGCGCGTTGCGCGCGCGGCGAGCGTCGGCGTCGACATCGGCGCCGCCATCGCGCTACGCCTCGCCTCGCTACGGCCCGAACGCGTCGCACGGCTCGTACTGATCAACCCAATTGGGGGCGAGGATATTCCCGGTGGCGACATCCGCGCGATGCAGCGGAACACGGCGCGGTTCGCCCTCCGCGTCTCACGCGGGCTGTTCGGCGCATCGGCGCTGCTCGCGCCGATCCTGACTCAGAGCGTCGCAGACCCGGCGCGCATGCCGCCCATGCTCATTGGTCGCTATCTCGCACCGTTCATCGGGCAGGAGGGCGTGACTCACTTGCTGGCCCTGGCGCGCGCGGTGCGACCGACCGACCTCGAGGATCTCGACCCCGCTCAAGTGCGAGCACACACTCTCATCGTTCGCGGCGAGAAGGACGTATGGGTCGACGGCGAGGTGTCCCGGAAACTCGCGGCCGACATCCCGGATTGTCGGGTTGTCTCATTCCCCGAAGCGGCCCGTCTCATTCCGGAGGAGGTACCGGACGACCTCGCGTCTCTGGTCTCCTCGTTCATATCGCCACACGTCGGGCGTGGGAATGCTACACCGGACGAGCTCGTAGAAAACACCGCCGAAATCGTCGTGGAAGATGCTGGAACGCCGGACGGTGGATTGGCGTAGATGTTGACGTCATGCGGACCTTGCACTGCGTCCACGACTATCGATTCGCCGTCTGTTTACG
>Ga0136846_1219095_pt1 | contig 11124 bp, 10 predicted proteins | sample HopSoiMetagenom2_FD_96841 | JGI IMG/M metagenome (GOLD analysis project Ga0136846, IMG submission 96841) | Grasslands soil microbial communities from Hopland, California, USA - 2 Assembly 2016 (version 4) | ecosystem: Environmental > Terrestrial > Soil > Grasslands | place: USA: Hopland... | reverse complement strand
GTCTTGAGGATTTACGCGTGTGACAGCTGCTTCGGGCAGCTGATGTCTGAACCATGTACGCTGACGCTTGGCGTATTGTCGCGTCTCAATTATGACCCGCTGGCGCGCCGATGACAAATCAGAACGTCCTTCTACGTAGTCCCGGAGCGCCTGGTACCCGGTCGCTTTCCACGCGGGAGCGTCACTCGGGACTTGCTCGCTGAGTTGACGAACCTCGTCGGCCCACCCTGCGTTCAGCATTGCCTCGACGCGCGCCTCGATGCGTGAAGCAAGCGGCGGACCTGGATCGACCACCAGATACGAAGGAAGCGCGTGCGCGTCCGCCATCGCCGACGCACGATGCTCGGCGTGCAGATCACTGATGCGAACCCCGGCCAGGAGGACAGTCTCGATGGCGCGCGTCAGTTGCACGCGTCCGAGGTGCGCGCGGTCGGGATCCAGCGCACGGCACCATCGACGCAGATCCTCGAGGGATCTTTCATCGAGCTCGCGTTCCAGTTGGGCGCGTTGCGCCGGATCGAGCTCGGGCGCGGCGAACAGCGGCTCGACAAGCGCTTTGATGTACAGCCCCGTGCCGCCCACGATGAGCGGGGGCTTCTCGATCTCGGCAGCGCACTCTATCCACTCACTCGCTTCCCCGGCCCAACACGCGGAAGAATAGCGTTCGGTGGGCTCGGCGACATCGATGCCATAGTGCGTCGCGCGCGCACACTCCGCCCTGGTCGGTTTGGCGGTGCCGATATCGAAGTAACAGTAGATCTGTCGCGAATCCGAGCTCACAATCGCCGCACTCTGTTCGGCGGCGAGCTCGAGTGCTATTTCCGATTTGCCGGCCGCCGTGGGTCCACAGATAATGCGCAGCCTATCGGCGGCCAAAGCGGCGCTCGACTTCGTCCCAGGTGAGATGTACGATCGTCGAGCGACCGTGGACGTCGTGGGCCGGAAGCGTGGTGTCGCGGAGCGCGGCGAACAGAGAACGCATCTCGGCCTGGGACAGATCTTCTCCCGCTTTGATTGCGGCCTTGCAGGCAACCGTCGACGCCAGTCGCTCGTGTTTGGCCGCTGCGCCGGCAATCCGATCGCCGGTGAGCGCGTCCAGCGTCTCGCGCAAACAGCGTTCTGCGTCAAAGCGCGGATGCGGCATCGGCACCGTGTTCACGATTAGCGTATGCCCGCCAAACCCCTCCACCTCGAAGCCGAGCCGCTCGAGGTATCCGCGATTGGCATCGAACGCTTCACCCTCGGCAGGGCCGAGGTGTAGCGTCAGCGGGAGCAGCAGCCTCTGCGCGGGCGCGGCGCCACTCTCGAGAGTCCGCATGAACTGCTCGTAGAGCACCCGCTCGTGCGCCGAGTGCTGGTCGATCAAGACGAGACCTTCCTCGTGCTCGAAAGCGATGTAAGTCCGTCGCAGCTGAAAGAGCGGAGGGATGGTTTGCGGCGGGGCGACGTCGACCTCGGTCGAGGCACTGGACGAGTATTCGTGGCTCCCGTTCTGCGGCGGACCATCGTTGGTGCTGAACAATGGCTCGTCGTCATGCGTAGAGGGGCGCAACATCTCCGAGTCCACCGTCGGCGTGTCGGATGTGCGAAATCCAAAGGCCGATCCGCGAAACCCGAGAGACGCGGCGCTGTCGAAAGTGCCGAGCGCGCGCCGCACTGCTGTCTCCACTGCGCGCTCCACGGTCCAGCGATCCCGGAACCGGACTTCTGCTTTCGCGGGATGCACGTTCACATCCACAGTATCCGCGGGCAGAATGACGCCGAGGAAAAACGAAGGTCTGAGACCGGCGACGATGGTGGAGCGATAGGCGGCCTCGACTGCGCGCGCGATGCCGGCATCCCTTACAGCGCGGCCATTGATGGAGAGGAACGTTCGGCGAGTGGATGTGCCCACATCTCCCGGACGCTGGACGAGGCCGCTGGCGTGAATCGGCCCCGCGACGTCGTCGACGTCGAGGAGATCTTCGGCGTAGCGCCCTCCCCAGATCGCCGCCAGCCTGGAGCGCATGCTGCTCACGGGCGGAAGTGTCAGCGCGTTCTTTCCGTCGTGAGCGACGTGAATCCGAACGGATGGCTGAGTGAGCGCGAGCGCGGTGATCGATTCCACGGCACTGCGCCACTCCGAGCGCGCGCTGCGAAGAAACTTGAGACGTGCGGGAACGTTGTAAAAAAGCTGACCCACCGTCACGGTCGTGCCGCGACGACGAGCGATGCGCTCAGGCGGCGAGATCTTCCCGCCGGTCACGAGCGTGGACGTCCCCTCGCCATCGGAAGGCGCGGTGGCAATCTCGAAGTTCGACACCGACGCGATCGCGGGCAGCGCCTCTCCGCGAAAGCCGAAGGTAGAAACGCCGACCAGATCTGCCGCCTGCCGTATTTTGGACGTTCCGTGTCGGGCGAGAGCGAGTGGAACATCTTCGGCGGACATGCCGCATCCGTCGTCGCTCACCCGGATCAACTTTCTTCCGCCATCCTCGAGGGTGACTTCGATTGCCGTCGCGCCCGCGTCGATTGCATTCTCGACGAGTTCCTTGACAACGGACGACGGGCGTTCGACGACCTCGCCGGCGGCAATCTGATCGGCGACGGCGCTGGGTAGAATAGAGATCACCGGCATGGTGATACCCAAGCTACCAATCCTTGCCCCTCGGCGGAGTGGGGACGTTTTTCTGCTGCCGCTTCCCTTGTACGTCGGTCTCTTTGTCTTCCGCTGCGTTGAGCACCGCCTCTGCCTGTTGCGGGGTCATTCCAGGGACAGGCTTCGGAGCCGGCGCCTGGTTCTGGCTTTGGGCTGGTGCAGGAGTTGGCGTTTTGCTCTGGCCGCCTCCCCCACCACCGCCGCCTCCTCCGCCACCGCCCCCTCCCCCACCGTTCTTCTGCTTCTGGCGGAGCGCCAGCTCGTAATTCCATCGCGCGTCGGAATCGGCCACCGCCACCTCGAGAATTTGTTTGTAGCGATAGAGCGCGCTATCCAGCGGCGCGTCTGCGGAATCTTTCGCCTTCAGCCCTTGCACCAGGTAGTCGAGTCCGAGATTGAATCGGGAATGGTGGCGCGCTTCAGCGTCCTTCGAGTCGACGACCTTTGTAAGGGGCGGCACTGCCGCCTTCAACGAGTCGCGCACCAACAGTTGAGTGCCCGTGTTGTAGAGTGCGATTCCAGGTTTGTCGCGGGGCGCTCTTCTGCAGGACGCCGTGGTCAACATCAGCATCGCCGCAGTGGTAGCTGCGGCGGCGACTGATCTCCTGCGCCGCCGCTTCGTCTGAAGGAAAGTGTCGAGTAGCAGGAAGAAAAGCCCGGCCAGGACGAACCACTGGAACTGAATACCAAGATTTTCGCCGGACACGACCGAGCGCGGATTCACGCGAAGATTGTTGAGCGCCAATCGGATTTTCCCCGCCTTGTCCGGAGTGCGCGCATCCACGAACACGCCCCTCGCTTCATCGGCAATGCCTTTGAGGAGGGTCGGATCATAGTGCGTGACCACAACGTTTCCATTCTCATCCTTCTTCTGGGTGACCACCCTGTTCTCGACGACTGGGATCGTCGATCCCTCAGTCGTGCCAAAACCCGCGGTGATGAGGGTAAAACCCAGCTGACGTGCACGTCTCGCCTCCGACAGCACTTCCTCAGGATTGTCGAAGCCCTCGCCATCGCTCATAAGAATGATGGCCTTGTCTCCCGCAGCCTTGTTCAAAGCGAGAAGATTGCTTGCCTGGCGCAGCGCGCTGGCCAGGGAGCTTCCTCCCTGACCGACGATCGAAGGATCGAGGTTCTGCAGAAAGAGATCGAGCGCGCTGTTATCGACGGTGAGCGGCGTCAGGATATAACTGCGCCCCGCAAAGGCGAGCAGCGCGAAACGGTCGCCCGGCGACAGATCCCTCAGACGGTTGATCTCCTGCTTCATCGCCTGGAGGCGGCTCGGCCGCTCGTCGGTGGCAAGCATCGAGAGCGACGCGTCGAGTGCAAGGACCACGTCGACGCCCTGCTGCTTGACGACCGTTTGCTCCACTCCCCACCGTGGACCCGCTATCGCGATGCCAAGAAGCAGCGTGGCAAGACCCGCGCGAAGGATTGCCGAAGAGGTGTGCTGCGTGGAGACGGACGGAGCGAGTCGCGCAACCATAGACTCTGTCCCGAGTCGCGCCAGCCGCTCCCGTCGCGCGCGCAGTCCCCAACGCACCAGCCACGCTGCAAGAGTTGGCAGCACTATCGCCAGCGAAAGTGCCCACGGCCACTGTATGTAGCGCAGATAGTCGGCGAAGATCATGGCAGCGGCGCCTTCCAGGCAACGATCGCCAGCTCGCCCAGCAACGCCAGCAAGCCGATGATCAGCGGCCAGCGATACAGCTCGCGGTAGCGAACCACCGTAGTCGAATGAACCGGCGCGCGCTCCATCCGGTCTATGTACGAGTAGATGTTCTGAAGCGCTGCTGCGTCCCGCGCACGGAAGTACCGACCACCGGTCATGCGGGCAACGTTGCTCAGCAACGCTTCATCGATCTCGACTGGCTGGTACTCATAACGGAGGCCGCCAGCAGCGTTTCGGCCCACGGGTACCGGCGCCATGCCGGCACTGCCCACTCCGATACCGTAGATCTTGATTCCATAGGCTTCCGCGGCTTTCGCGGCGACGAGCGGCTCGACCGTGCCCCGATTGTTGACACCATCCGTGAGGAGGATGAGCACCCGCGATTTTCCCGGTGCGTCCCGCAGACGATTCGCAGCGGTGGCGATGGCAGTGCCGATCGCTGTGCCATCCTCGAGCTGGCCAGCCTGGAGATTGGAGACGGCCTGCATCACCACCGGATAGTCGGTAGTGAGTGGCACCTGGGTCAGTGCTTCTCCCGCGAATGCGACGACGCCGATGCGATCCGATGTGCGCCGCGCAATGAACTGCTTGACCTTGGCTTTCGCGACTTCGATCCGGTTATTCGGGCGGAAGTCCAGCGCCAGCATCGAGCTGGAAAGATCGATTGCCAGAACGATATTGATTCCTTCGCTCGTCTGAGTTTCGGTGTGGGCACCCGAGCGCGGCCGCGCCAGCGCGACAATCAGCGATGCGAGCGCGAGATTTCTCAGAGTGAAAATCGCCGGTGGAACCCACCCGCCGACTTGAGGTCCCGCAGCGAGCACCGATGTGCGCGAGAACACGATCGCGTCGCGCCGCCGAAAGCGCCGCCACAGCCACCACGCCGGCAGGAGGAGCAGCAGCCACAACGCTTCGGGGGTAGAGAATTCGAACAAGCCGAATACGTTCATGCCGCGCGCTCCTTTGCCGCGGCGAGCCGTTTGGCGACATCCGACTCGGGATTGATCCGCGCCTCGACGTGGTCGACAATCGCCTCGACCAGCGATCCAACCTGACGCGCGTCATCGCCCGCAATCGCCGCCCGCGCAAACTTCACCAGGTCGGCCCGATCCAACAGGCGCGGCAGTTCACCCTCGACGCCCTCGCGCGGCTGCATTCTCTGCAACAACTCGGAGCTGGTGTTGGAACGTCGGAGGCCGGGTACGCGCGCGGCCAGATACTCACGTCCCACGTCCACCATTGCCGCGACGTATTGCTCTGGCTCGCCCGTTTCGAGAAGGCGACGTTCCTTGATGCGCGCGAACTCCTGTTGTGCGCGCACATATGGGTCGATCGGCGGCTTCGGCCGGTTGCGATAGCGCCTCCACGCCCACCACGCGAGCACGAGTGCCACGAGCGCGGCGAGGAGCGCCAGCCATTTCAGCCAGTTGAAGACCGGCAGCACGATCAACGGGCGCGCCGGCTTCGGCACCCTGAGCGACGTATCGGCGGGAAGCACGGACTTTACGAATACCGAGGCGGCAGCCAGCGACGGACGTCGCTCCTGTCCTTCGTAGGTGACTCGCACGTCGGGTACACGCAGCAGCTGGGTGCCAACGTCCCAGGCGACCAAACGATAAAGCGCTACCGCCGTGTCGCCCAGCATGGTGACGATTTTTTCCCCGCGCACCTCGACCGGCCGCACACCGTTCTGGGTGGCGGTGTCAGGTCCCGACGGAAACTCGAATCGCACGCCCTTGGGCGCGAGAACCTTTATGAAGAGAGAGAAAGGCTCTCCCACGATCACCGTGTCCGGGCTCACCCGATACCCCATTTGCACCTGAAGCGAATCGCGCGCGGGCGTTCCGAGTTGCGGCGCGCCGGCTTGCTGGAGCAGCAGGAAAACCAGACTGGTTAGCGTCACCGGCGTCGGCGGGTTTCGCGGGTGCGGAAGAAGCGGAGCAGCGGCTCGACCGCTCCACCCTCGGTGTGGACTGCGACTTCGTCAATGGCAAGCCGCCGCAGCAGATGCTTTCGCTCCTCGCGTTCGGCGAGCACTCGCTCGGAGTACGCCCGGCGAACGTTCGGGCTGCTGGTGTCCACCTCGACGGTGTCGCCTGTCTCGGGATCGACGAGCCGCGCGATTCCAATATTCGGCAGATCTCGCTCGCTCGGATCTTCCACCGTAACGGCCACCACGTCATGACGCTGCGCCAGCAGCTTCAGTGGATGCGAGATATCGTCCTCCAGGAAATCCGAAACGATGAAGACGATAGCGTGCTCGTTGAGCATCTTTGCGACATAATCGATTGCGCGCACCATGTCAGTGCCCTTCCCCACCGGCTCGAACGCGAGAATGTCGCGGATGATCCGCAGCACGTGACGGCGTCCCTTCCGCGGAGGTATGACGTGCTCGATGCGATCCGTGAACAAGAGCACGCCGACACGGTCGTTGTTACGCACAGCGGACATCGCCAGCACCGCGGCGAGCTCGCTGGCCAGCTCGCTCTTGAACCGCTTCACCGTTCCGAAGCGTTCCGATCCCGACAGGTCCACTACGAGCATCACCGTGAGCTCGCGCTCCTCGATATACCGCTTGACGAACGGACGCCGCATGCGGGCAGTGACGTTCCAGTCGATGGAGCGCACCTCATCACCCGGCTGGTATTCCCGAACCTCGGAGAATTCCATCCCCTGTCCCTTGAACACCGAGCGGTACTCCCCGGTGAAGACGGAATTGACGAGTCCGCGCGTGCGGAGCTCGATCAGTTTCACCTGGCGAAGAATCTCCGGCGGCACTCCCATCGGTTTTTCGGGTGTGCGCTTCGGGACCTCCTTACGCCGGCGACGACGAAAAAGGCCGATCACGGGACCGGAATCGCCTCCAGAATCCGGGATACGATCTCGTCGCTGGTGACTTCCTCGGCCTCGGCCTCGTACGTACGAAGGACGCGATGGCGCAGCACATCGGGCGCTATCGATTTCACATCGTCCGGGGTCACGAAGGAGCGGCCCCTGAGAAATGCATGCGCTCGCGAGCCCTGTGCGAGCGCCAGCGTCGCGCGTGGACTCGCCCCGAACTCGATCAGCGGCTTCAGCTCGGCGAGCCCGGCTTCCTCGGGATTGCGCGTCGAATGCACGATGTCGACGATGTAATCGACAACCCGTTCATCGATGTACAGCTCCGCGATGTGGCGGCGGGCCTCCATGATCTGGGCAGGTGTGGCGACTCGGTCGACCGGGATCGGCTCGCCGCTCGCCATGCGGCGGAGCACTTCCTTCTCTTCGTCGCGCGTCGGGTAGCCGACGTGGAGTTTGAGCATGAAGCGGTCGACCTGCGCTTCCGGCAGCGGATACGTCCCTTCCTGCTCGATCGGGTTCTGCGTCGCGAGAACGAGGAACGGCTCTTCGAGAACGTGAGTGGTGCCTCCGATCGTCACCTGCTTTTCCTGCATCGCCTCGAGCAGGGCAGCCTGCACCTTGGCCGGCGCCCGGTTGATCTCGTCGGCGAGAATAATGTTGGCGAAGATGGGCCCTTTCTTCACCGAGAATCTGCCGTTCGACTGATCGTAGATCTGGGTTCCAACTACGTCTGCAGGAAGCAGGTCGGGCGTGAACTGGATGCGACTGAAAGAAGTGTTGATGGTTTCGGCGAGGGTTCTGACGGTGAGAGTCTTCGCCAGTCCGGGAACGCCTTCGAGCAGGACGTGACCGCCGGTGAGAAGACTTATCAGCAGTCGCTCGACCATGTACTCCTGGCCGACGATCCGGCGGCCTACCTGATGAACGACTTCCTGCGCGATCGATGCATCAGCGGCTGTCACGGTTTGTGCGCTCACGTCTTGATCCTCTCGTAGTGTTCTTCTTGTTGCCGCCGCTCTTCGTGAGCGCGGTGATGATGTCTTTTTCCCGCCCCGTCAACTGTCGCGTCTTTCCGGTGGGCAACTGGCCAAGCTTCACCGGACCGAATTTCGTTCTCACCAGGCGCTCGACCTGAAGGTCCAGCGCCTCGCACAGCCTTCGCACTTCCCTCGTTCTTCCTTCGGCGATGGTTATCTGCAAATCCCACATCCCACGCCCTGCGTGTTTCGCCAGGAATTCCCTCGGAAACACGGGTCCATCTTCCAGCTCTACACCCTTCATAGCGACTCGTGCCGCGCCCGCGCCATCGCCGCGCACGGTCGCGACATACGTCCGTTCCACTTCGCCGCTGGGATGAGTCAATTTGTGCGCCGCTTCGCCGTCGTTGGTGAGGAGGAGCACACCTTCCGTCATGTAGTCGAGACGCCCCACGTAGGTCAGTCCCGGGCTATCCTCGATTATGTCGAAGACTGTCTTTCGCCCGCTGGGGTCGGAGCGCGTGGTCAGGACACCAGCCGGCTTGTTTAGCACGAGCCAGTGAGCCTCGGTCGGAGGCGCCGCTACAGGTTTCCCGTCAACCTGAATCTCGTCGCGAACTGGATCCACGGATTGGCCAATGACGGCGACCCGTCCATTGATTCGTACGCGTCCCGCAGCGACAAGCTCGTCGGCCGCGCGGCGAGAGGCGACTCCGGCGCGCGCGATGGCGCGCTGAATCCGCATTGTCTCGGGCATCAGTCTGCCCGAGGGGGCGCCTCGCCGTTTTCCTTGACTGGCGCGGCCGCCGCTGTCGGCGTCGCGGGTCGTCTCGCCCGCAATGCGATCGCCAGTTCGTCGGCGCGCGGGAGCTCCTCCAGATGCCGCAGGGCGAACTGTTCGAGGAATGAGCCAGTCGTCCCGTACAGCAGCGGACGTCCAAGGCCCTCACCGCGCCCAACGACATCGATCAGAGCGCGCTCGTGAAGAGACTTGAGAATCGCGCCCGCACCGACGCCGCGGATTTCCTCGATCTCCGCGCGACCAATTGGCTGCCGGTACGCGATGATTGCCAGCGTCTCCAGCGCGGCTGCCGACAATCGCTGTGGCCGCGCAGCCAGCTGCGCGCGCTCAATGGCTTCGGTGTATTCCGGCCGGGTCAGGATCTGCCAGCCGCCGGCGACCTCAACGAGCTCCACTCCGTGACCATCCTCTTCATAATGCACCCGCAGTTCTTCCAGCGCGGATTCGAGGGTGTTGTCCCCGTCCTCCGCGTGCGCAGCCATAACACGCAGGGCGTCGACGGGAACGGGTACGGCGCTCGCGAAGAGCGCCGCTTCAAGCAGCTTCGCTAGAGGAGTCACGGGTAATTTCGAAGGCGGCGAACGCGCGCGGCTGCATCAATCGTACTTCGCCACGCTTGGCGAGCTCGAGCAGCGCCAGCAACAACGACAACACCTCCCACGGCTCCGCCTTTCGCGGCAGAATGTCCTTCCATTGCGCGCGAGCGCGGATCGCCAGCAAGGCGCGCACGATGCCTATCGCACCATCCACATCCAGGGCGCGGGGAATGACATCGTGGACGTGCGGCTTGCGCGCCAGACGCAGAACCCGATCGACCGCGGACAGCAGCTCGGGCAGCGAAATCGCCAGCGGACCTGCGACCGGGACCTGCACCGCCGACTGAGTGTAGGCTCGCGCGAACCGCGCGCGTCGATCTTCACTGCGCCGCTCCAGAACGTCGACCACTTCCCTCACCTGCTGGTACTCGAGAAGGCGACGCACGAGCTCGGCGCGTGGATCCTCCCACACGTCTTCGCCTTCGCGCCGCGGCAACAGCATCTGTGCCTTGATGCGTACCAGCCTCGCCGCCATCTCCAGATAGTCGGCCGCCTCGTCGAGCTTCAGCGACGAGATCCGCGCCAGGAATTGCTCCGCTATGCGCGCGATTGGAATGTCATAGATATCGATCTGCTCGTCGCGAATCAGCGTCAGCAGAAGATCGAGGGGCCCTGAATATTCGGCGAGCTCGACGACGAAAACCTCGGACGCCGCTGATGGATCGGCGACCGCCACTGAGCTCGAACGCATCGTCACATCGTCCATGGACTGGGCAGGATATAGGGGAAAACAGCCCGTGTCGCGAGTTTGTCGAGCAGGAAAACCGGCGCAAACCAGAAGTTCAGTACAGGCGCGCCGAAGCCGATCAGCAGGAAAAGTATCAGCAATCCGCGTGCGCCGAGTCTTTGATAGTTGAGCGCCCAGCCCGGTGGCAGGATGTATTTGAAGACGTGCGAGCCGTCGAGAGGCGGAATGGGAATGAGATTGAATGCCGCCAGGGCAAGATTGATCAACACCCCATAAAGGAACATCGTCTGAAGGATCGCACCGGTGTTCTGCAGCGCCGGCGCGGCCCGCCCGATAAATCCGATCAGAATGATCAGCGGAATGCAGCAGATAGCGATCACGAAGTTCGTCGCCACCCCCGCAAGCGAGACGATAATGTCGCCTCTCTTGTAGTTGCGATAATTGCGGGGGATTACCGGAACCGGCTTGGCACCGCCGAAGGCAATGCCTGTCGTGAAGTAAGTCAGAAGCGGCAGCAGGATCGTCATGAATGGATCGATGTGCGGTATCGGATTCCATGTCAGCCTGCCAAGCGAATACGCAGTCGTGTCACCCTGCTTGAGCGCGGCATACCCGTGCGCGTACTCGTGCGCTACCATCGAAAACAGCAAAACCGGCGCGACGAGAAGGAACTGCTGAACAGATTTGTCCAAGTTGCACGGGTTAAAGGAGAAGATCTGCGCTGGAAGTTAGCACGTCGGAGCGGGTTCGGCAGCTTGACGGGAGGAGCTTCTTCGGGCAAATTTCACGGCTACAAACCTGTAGAAAACCCGGAGAAATCAGTTAGTGCCAAATCTTGCTTCAGCTAAGAAGAACATGCGGAAATCACGCGCTGCTGCGGTCCGCAACCGCGCTCAGAAGTCCGCGCTCC
>Ga0136846_1237699_pt1 | contig 11127 bp, 9 predicted proteins | sample HopSoiMetagenom2_FD_96841 | JGI IMG/M metagenome (GOLD analysis project Ga0136846, IMG submission 96841) | Grasslands soil microbial communities from Hopland, California, USA - 2 Assembly 2016 (version 4) | ecosystem: Environmental > Terrestrial > Soil > Grasslands | place: USA: Hopland... | reverse complement strand
GTGAGACCAAGAGCGGGAAGTTTTTTGCCGGCGCGGGCCAGGAAAGTGTCGCCAGTCACGGTATTTTCGAAGGTGCCGCGGTAATCGCCCGCGGTGCCCACATAGCCAACCAGCTGGAGACGGAAAACGTCCTGCTTGACCTGGACCAGCTCCAAACCGAAAGGCGGCTCTTTGGGGGCTTCCGTCTTGGGCGGGATGGGCGGCGTGACGCTGAATTCCTGAGTCGTCGCGTTGTAATAAATCTCGGGCGGCGTGAAAACGTCATAGATCCACTCGGCTCCGCGTGTCTGCGGAGGCGGCGAGGGCCAGGTCTTGGTGCTGACCTGGGGAGCGTCGATGCCGGCGGGCACATAAACGCTGTTGGCCCCGCGCGGTGCGGGGATTTGGCGGAGGGACGCCAGTTTGGATTGTTGCAGAGCCACCCAGCCCGCGGCGGCCAGGAGGACCAGCAGCGCGAAACCAAAGAGGACTTTGTCTTGAGATTTGGCGACCATATCAGGAAGTCGGGGTGGCTTCAGTCGTGGTTGCGGATACAAGATCGATCAGCTCGACCGTAACCGTAAATTTGGAAAGGACTTTTTCGACGAGCGGCTTGGAGGGAGCCGGTTCGGAGGCGGCGGGTGCGGGAGCACCGCCGAAGAGGGCTCCCAGCGAGCCGGAATCGGGAGAGGCCTGAGCGCCGCCTGCCGTGGACGCGACGGAGGGCTCCACCTCGACACTGCGCACCACGAGCGGTAACTCGAAAGTCGCGAGTTTGTTCAGGAAGTTGCGCAATGACTCGGTGTCGCCGATGAAATTCAGACGAAACGCGTTGGCGGCGACAAAGCCCGGCACCCGGGCCGAGATGCGGGGATCGATATCGAACAGATCCGAGTCCGGGCCGGTCGTACCGTGCTGGGCCGGGGCCTGGCCGGCGGCTTGGGCAGCCTCCTGCGCTTTCGTGAGCGGCTGCTCACGTTGCAGGAAACCCAGCTCGCGTGGATGCGCGTCGAATAACGCCTCCAGAAGATATTCGGCCACCTGGCGCTGGCGAAACACCAAGGGGATCAGCTCCCGGTCCGGCCCGGCGCTGGCATAGGCGGAAAAACCGAAGCGTTCGTCGGCCTTGAGCTTGACGCCGGCCTGCTGGGCTTTTTCGCGGGTCTTCTCCACGAAGTTCGCCAGGTCGAAGAAAATATCGGTGGGCTCGGCCGGCACCTTGGCGTTGCGCATCTTCTCGGCGGTCGGCCCGCGGCCCTTGAGCTCCTCGCGCATGGTGGCAAGGGCGACTTCGGTGCGGTGGAGATCCGCCTCCACCGCCGCCTTGTTTTCATCGCTGGGAAAGGGATTGACCGATTGAAGCGCGACGAGCTCGGCGCGCTTCTTGTTCAGCACGGCGGCGCTTTTCTTAGAAGCGACGGTGCGATCGTAGATGCACCACGCTTCGCCTGCGACCACAAGGCCCAGGGCGATGAGAATGGAGCTAAAAATGGGGTGTGACTTGAAACTGGCCATGGGGGAAGTCGGGGTCAGAGCGGTTTCAGGGGGTTGACGACAAGGATGAAGTCAAAGCCAAGAATGCCGGGCTGGTTGGGGTTGAAATTTTCCTTCTCGACCGAGGAGATGAATTGCGAGCCGGCGAAACTCGCCAGCAGGGACTTCACACGATTATAGGAGTCCTCGCTCACCTTCGACACCGGATGATTCTTGTCGAGCAGACGACCGCTGACATTCAGGCGCAGGATCGGGACGGGCGCGCCGGTCTGGGCGACGGCGGGGCCGCCAAAAGCTCCGGCCGCGGGAGCGGCGGAAGCCGTGTCGGTGGAGGAGGGACGCAGCACCTGCAACTTTTCCAGCCAGACGTCTTCGACCTTCACCAGACGCTCCTGGAGATCGGTGAAGAAATTGATCCAGTTCGACTTCGACTCGACCAGACTCTGGATGGCGGTGACCTCTTTCTTGATCGCCTCAATTTTTTCCAGATTCGCGGTGTCCGCAGTCTTCAAGGCACGCAGGGGTTGCAGCTTCGCTTCGACCACCTGCGCCTGCTGGGCGGCGACGACGGCGCGCTGATTGAGCTGCCAGATCGGCAAGGCCAGGGAGAGAGCGACCAAGGCCGCGGCGCCGATGTAGAAAGGCTGTTCCCGGCGAAAGGCGATGGACTGCGTAATGGACGGAGGCAGCAGCGTGAACGCCGCTTCCTCCTGCGAGAGCGGAACGGCCAGACCGACGAGATCGGCGAGCACCGCGGAATAGGCGCGCGCATCTTGAGCCGAAGGCCCCACGTCGACGTTGCGCAGCGGATCGAGGCGCTCGACGGCAATCTTGAGTTTCTCCGCCAAGGCCGGAACCAGATCCGGCACCAACGAACCGCCGCCGGTGACATACACGCACACCGGCTGTTCGGCGCCGCTCTGCCGGCGGTAATTGACCGTGGAGCGGGTGATTTCGAGATGCAGACGGGCCGCGAAAGAATGCGAGGCGCTCAGCACAGCCGCGCGACCGGGGGAGGCCTCGGGCAGGTCACTGTGTCCGCCCAGCACCTGCAGCTTCAACGACTCGGCATGGGCGAAATCCTGCTTGATCTCGTCGGCGACCGCCTGGGTGACGCTGTTGCCCGCGAGATTGATGGTGCGGACGAAGAAGCGGTTGTTGTTAACGAAAAGAAGATTGGTCGAACGCGCGCCGATGTTGACGACCAGCACGCCGTCGGTGACCTCGGGGTAGTTATATTTGAAGGAGCGATACAGCGCGAGAGCCGAGGGTGAAACGGCTTCGGCGGCGATGCCCGCCCCGCGCACGGAGCGGCACAGGTCCTCCATCACATCGAGCTTCACCGCGGCGAGCATGACCTCGAGGTCGAGGCCATCGTCACTCACCACGAGGTCATCCCAGACGACTTCCCCCAGCGGGTAAGGGATGTTTTGCTGGGCCTCGAACTGAATGACCTTTTCCCGCTTCGTCTTGTCGACTGCGGGAGTCTTGATGAATTTGGTCAGCGTGAGATGACCCGGCACGCAGAGAATCGCCGGGCCCGATACGCCGGCGCGCTTGGCCGCAGGGGCCAGTGACTGGGATACCAGTTCACTCCATTGCGCCTCCAAGGCGGCATCGGGATTGAAAGATTCCAAGGCAAACTGCTCGAGCACGAGCCGGCCGGTTTTGGCGGAAGCAAATACGCCACAAGCGACATGACCGGCGCCGCTGTCTACAGCAAGAACGCGGGAAGAAGACATAGGGAGGGGGTAAGGGATGAGTCGATTTCAGAAGCGCACAGGACGGGCAAGCTGAATTTATGCCATCAGCTCAATGCGCGTTTTCGAGGCGAACAAAAGAAGGAGAGGGACGGGAAGAGTCGTAAGCGAAGAAAGTCAGGTACTGCGGCAGCAGAATGCCGTCGTTGGCGGCGGCCTCCGAGGAAATCTTGGAACGGAAGCCCTCCAGCGCCGCGGGAGAAGGCAATGAGGCGGAGACGTCGCTCTTGACGGTCGGGAGCGCCTTCCCACCCACACTCAGTTCGACGAAGTAATATTTGGCGCTGAGATCGCCGCGGAGCATGTCGCGTTTGGCGATCTCGGGCGGCAGATAAAACCGCACCTCGGCCTTGCCGTTTTCCAGCGCGACCAATTCGGCCGACGCACGGTAGAAATTCATCTGCTTCTTCCCGGCCGAAGCTTCGGTGCAGAGATTCAAGGTCACCTTGACCCGGTCGGTGAACTTGCCGCCGTCGGAGGGAAGTTTGGTGGTGAGCTCGATGACGCCCTCATACCACATCACTTGGCTATTCGGCTGGCGAACGTTGCCGAATTTCACACCGGAAACTTCGACTTCGGCCGGAGCGGCGGTTTGACCAAAAGCAGGAAGTGCGGCCGCAACGGCCAGCACACCCGCCCATAACAGGGGGCGACAAATGGAGGGGTTCATACGGGATAGCTGCAAAATCATTGTGCAATGACTTCTCTCCGTCACGCTCAAAGTCCGTCGAAGCCGTAATATTTTTCGCCGGCCGGCTTCGGATCCCCATTATGCCACCTTGTTTCGCCTATAAGATCGCTGTACTTGTATTCATAGAAAATGACATGGGCGAGAATTTGCTTTTGCTGCGCGCCAAACCGCCCAATCTGGGTTCCTGGAGCCCGCCCGGGGGGAAGCTTGAAACCGGCATCGGGGAATCTCCTTTTGAGTGCGCCGTGCGCGAAACGCGCGAGGAAACCGGCCTCGTCATCACCCCGGCCGACCTGCATCTTTTCGCCATGATCGCGGAGAAGGCCTACGAGGGCAGCGCGCACTGGCTGCTCTTCCTTTTCAAATGCCGCCGTCCTCTCGCCGCGTTGCCGCCGGCGATGGACGAGGGCCGCTTCGGCTTCTTTTCCCGGGAGGCCATCGAGTCCCTGCCGCTGCCGGAAACCGACCGTACGGCGTTGTGGCCGATTTACGACCGCTACCATGATCGCTTCGTGGCTTTGCGTGCGGACTGTGAACCGGGCCGGCCTTTGCGCATCGAGGTGGAACAGATTACGCCCGCCGGGGACATTTCAGAGCAATCCTGCGCGGACCAAACCGCGCGTGCGGATTCAAATCCCGCCAGCCGAGTAAACACTTGATTTCTTAAGCATCTGAAGAAGACTTCGTTTTTTAACACTCAAAACGCCTTTCCCGTGAGTAAAAAAGCCGCCTCCACTATCGAAACCAAGGATGATGCCGTACCCGCCTGTGGCGCCTCCGCCCAAGCCCCGGTCAACGCGAATCTCCCCAAAGAAGCCAAGGTTGAACTCTATCGCAAGATGGTGCGCATCCGTCGTTTTGAAGAACGCAGCCTGCGCGCCTATCAGGCCAAGAAGATCGGCGGGTTCCTCCATCTTTACATCGGTCAGGAAGCCGTCGCCGTCGGTTGCTGCTCGCTGATGGGGGCCAACGACCATGTCATCACCGCGTATCGCGATCATGGGCACGCCATGGCCGTCGGCATGGACACGAAACCTCTCATGGCCGAGCTGTACGGCAAGGTCACCGGTTGCTCCAAGGGCAAGGGCGGTTCGATGCATTACTTCGCCCCTTCGCTCAACTACTGGGGCGGCCACGGCATCGTCGGCGGCCAGATCCCCCTCGGCACCGGTCTCGCCTACGCCCTGAAATACAAGGGCCTCAAGGGCGCCGCCATGGCGTTCATGGGCGACGGCGCGGTCAATCAAGGCGCGGTGCACGAGGCCTACAATCTTGCGGCCCTCTGGAACCTCCCGGTCATCTTCGTCGTTGAAAACAACGGCTATTCGATGGACACCAGCCAGGATCGTTCCTCCGCCGGCCCGGGCCTCGCCCAGCGCGCCGAGGCCTATGGCATGAACTGGGGCACCTGCTTCGGCCATGACGTTTACGAGGTGCGGGCCACGATGGACAAGTTCCTCACCCTCGCCCGCGAGCAGTGCAAACCCGCCGTCGTCGAGATCGACACCTACCGCTACCGCGGCCACTCCGTCGCCGATCCGGACAACACCTATCGCACGAAGGAACAGATCGAAGAGTACCGTCGCACGAAGGATCCGATCCAGGTGTTCCAAAACATCCTGATGAAGGACGGCGTCCTCACCGACGCGCTCGTCGAACAGATCGACACCGAGGCCAAGGCCGAGGCCGATCTCGCCGCCGACTTCGCCGAGGCCAGCCCCTACCCCACTCCCGACGACATCCAGCGGGACGTTTATTGGGAAAGCGACAATCCCGACCAACGCGCCTCCAAGGGCCGCCTCTTCTTCGAGTAAACCGCGCGCCGAGAGTCTCTCATTTCCAATCTCAGATCCCACACTTCCATGGCCGTCCTCACCTACCGCGAAGCTATCCGCGCCGCCCTCTCCGAAGAACTCACCCGCGATGAAAACGTCGTCCTCCTCGGCGAGGAAGTCGCGCAGTTCCACGGCGCCTACAAAGTCTCCGACGGGCTCCTCGAAAAATTCGGGCCCAAACGCATCGTGGACACCCCCATCTCCGAAGCCGGCTTCATCGGCATGGGCGTCGGTGCCTCGATGCTCGGCATCCGTCCCGTGATGGAGCTCATGTTCTGGTCCTTCTACTCCGTCGCCTTCGACCAGATCCTCAACAACGCCGCCAACGTTCGCTACATGTCCGGCGGCCTCATCAACTGCCCCATCGTCATCCGCGGCCCGGCCAACGGCGGCACCAACGTCGGTGCCACCCACTCCCACACCCCGGAAAACGTCCTCGCCAACCACCCCGGCATCAAGGTCGTCGTCCCCGCCACCGCGCGCGACGCCAAGGGCCTGCTCAAGTCCGCCATCCGTGACAACGACCCGGTGATGTTCCTCGAGAACACCATCCTCTACGGCGAAAAGGGCGAGGTCCCCGACACCGAGGAGCTCATCCCCCTCGGCCTCGCCGACGTGAAGCGCGAAGGCACCGATCTCACCATCGTCACCTACGGCCGCTCCGTCCTGCACTCGCTCGTCGCCGCGGACATCCTTGAAAAAGAACACGACGTGTCCGTCGAAGTGGTCGATCTGCGCACCATCCGCCCGCTCGACATCGACACCGTGCTCGCCTCGGTCAAAAAAACCCACCGCGTGCTCATCGTCGAGGAGCAGAAGCCCTTCGCCAGCGTCGGCTCGCAGCTCGCGTTCATGATCCAGAAGGAAGCCTTCGACGAACTCGACGGCCCCATCCACCGTCTCGCCACCATCGACGCGCCCGCGATCTACAGCCCCCCCGTCGAAGTCGAGCAGCTGCCCAACCCGCAGCGCGTCCTCAAGGCGGCCCTCGCCGCCGTCGCCTGAGCTTCGCCGTCCCTTAACTCTCCGTTTCCAGCTAAAGACTACTCCGAATGGCCAACATCATCGAAATGCCGAAACTCAGCGACACCATGACGGTGGGCACGCTGGTCAAATGGCTCAAAAAAGAAGGCGACGTCGTTAAATCCGGCGACATGCTCGCCGAGGTCGAGACCGACAAGGCGACCATGGAGCTCGAGTGCTTCTTTGACGGCACGCTCCTCAAGATTTTCTCACCCGCCGGTTCGCAGGTCGCCTTGGGTGCCGCCCTCTGCGCCGTGGGCAAACCCGGCGAGACGGTCGAGGCTCCCGCCCCCAAGGCCGCCCCGGCCGCGGAAGCGCCCAAGCCCGAAGCTGCGCCTGCCGCTTCCGCTCCGACCCACGCGCCCGCCCCGGCCGCGCCCGTGGTCGCGAGCGAACCCGCCCGCGCTTCCGGTGAGCGTATCAAGATTTCCCCTCTTGCCAAAAAACTCGCGGCCGAGAAAGGCATCGATCCCGCCCGCGTGACCGGTTCCGGCCCCGGCGGCCGCATCGTCCGCGCCGACATCGAGGCCGCCGCCAAGGCCGGCACCGCCAAAGCCGGCGCGGCCCCCGCGGCCAAGGGCGGCGCGACCTTCGCCGGCGGCACCGTCGGCGCGAAGGGTCCTCTCCAGCAGGAACGCTCGGTCGCCGTCTCCACCATGCGCGGCGTCATCGCCAAGCGCCTGCTCGAATCGAAAACCACCATCCCGCATTTCTATCTCGAGATCGAGGTGGACGCCGAGCCGCTCCTCGCCCTCCGCGAGCAACTCAACAAGGGCCTTGAGGCCGCCGGCGTTAAACTCTCCGTCAATGATTTCGTGCTCAAGGCCAGCGCCGAGGCCCTCCGCCGCGTTCCCGACGTCAACGCCTCCTGGCATGGCACCGAGATCCGCTACCATGCGGCCGCCCATGTCTCCTTCGCCGTGGCGCTGCCCGACGGCCTCATCACGCCGGTGGTCTTCAACGCCCACGACAAGTCCGTTTTCGAAATCAGCAAGGACGCCAAGAGCCTCGGCAAAAAAGCCAAGGACAAGAAGCTCACGCCCGCCGAGTTCACCGGCGGCACCTTCTGCGTGTCGAATCTCGGTATGATGGGCATTCCGAAGTTCCTCCCGATCATCAATCCGCCCAACGCCGCCATTCTCGGCGTCGGCACGACGGTGACGAAACCCGTCGTGAAGAACGGCCAGATCGTCGTGGGCCAGACGCTCACGCTCGCCCTCTCCGCCGATCACCGCGTGGTGGACGGCGCCGTGGGTGCGCAGTTCCTCGGCGCCCTCAAGGCGGTCTTGGAAAGCCCCGCCCTGATGCTGGTGTGAGGTTATCACGAGCCCTGCTCGTCATCTGAAAGACCCGGCCGATTCGGCCGGGCTTTTTTGTGGGTGGACGGCGATCTCCGAGCGCCGTCGGTTCGAGAAACAAGCGAACGACCACGGTCACATGCTCAAGTCGACGGTGCCCGGAAGTCGCCGTCCATCCTTTCGAACTTCCAACGCCATTCACCCGTACCTGCACATAATCCAGCACGGACGGGATTCATCCGGATGTAATAAGCCTTCTCCACCAATTCAGTATCGTTGCGTATACGATGGTCGAAAAATCCTTCCTGCCAGCGGATACCGTGCTGTTTTTCTTGGTAACGTTTCCAATCGCCCACCACGCGAATCATCGCCTCTTCCCGAGGAAACGAGAGCAAGGCATGCCAATGATCAGGCATCAGCACGAACAGCATCACATGCCACCGTAACTTGGCCTGATAAAATGCGACCGAATCCAACAATGACTTCGCCACCCCGGGATCAGTCAAAGCCACCGCATTTCCACGTTCGCATCGCCCTCGCACATGAAACACCGCGCTATCCTTCACCCACTCCGGCACTCCATGATGTAAACGGGCAGGATACTCTTTCATCAGACTGAAGGTGGATCGGCGGCCTCCGGGTACCGTCGGTTTTCATTCTGGATTTCTGCATTACCACAAGGCAGACGGCGCTCGGAGATCACCGTCCACCTTCTAACCCGCCCTACCCCTCCGCGCGCTTCTGCGCGTCGGCCTCGATGAGCGCCTTGATCCGGTCGAGCTCGGCCTTCACCTGCCCTTTCACCATCGCCAGTTCGGCCGCCGTCTTCACCGGAGCGCTCGCGAAAACGTAGAACTTCATCTTCGGCTCGGTGCCGCTACCGCGGGCGGCAAAACTGTAGCCGTTGGCCAGCGTAACGACGTAAAGATCCTGCTTGGGAATGAGCTCGCCGTCGGCGTCGCGGATGTCATGCCGGCCGAAATCCTCGAACTTCGTCACCGCCACCTCGCCAAAGGCCTTGGGCGGAGCCGAACGATAGGTCTCCAGGATGCGCTTGATCTTGGCCGCGCCGCTCGCGCCTTCGTAGTAGAGGTTGACCACGCCTTCGAGGTAGAAGCCGTATTTCAGGTAAACCTCGTCGAGGTACTCGATCACGGTCTTGCCCTGCGCCTTCACGGCGGCGCACACCTCGGCGAACATGAGGCACGCGGCGTTGCCGTCCTTGTCGCGCACGTAGTCGTTGGGGAGATAGCCGTAGCTCTCCTCGCAACCGAAGGCGTAGAACGTGGCGTGGCGTTGCAGCAGCTTCACGCGGGTTTCGAAGGGCGTGGCGTCGTAGTCGAGGGCGATGCCCTGTTCCTCGAGCAGCACGGCCTTCAGACGGTCTTCGTAGCCCTTGATCTTGGCGGCGATCCACTTGAAGCCGGTGAGCGTATTGACGACCTTCACGCCGTGGCCGCGGCCGATGGCGTCCTGCAGCGAGGTCGTCACGAAGGTCTTGATGATGGCCACGCGATCCGAACCGGCGGCGGGAATGACGCCGAGCTCTTTGTACTTATTAAGCCGATACTCAGCGAGCAACGCGCCGATCTGATTGCCGGTGAGCAGGTGCTGTTTGCCGTCGGGGCCGCGCACGGCCACGCCCATGCGGTCGCAGTCGGGATCGGTCGCCAGCACCACGTCCAGATTCTGCGACTCGGCCAGCTTGACGGCCAGCGCGAGCGCCTCGGCGTTCTCGGGATTGGGCGACTTGACCGTGGGGAAGCGCGCGTCAAAGGCGGTCTGCTCCTTCACCTCGTGCACCTCGGCTCCCGCGTGCAGCAGGAGCGGCACCGAGATGACACCGCCCGTGCCGTGGATGTTGGTGAAGGCGATCTTGAGTTTCGTTTTCTTGAAAACCGCGGGGTCGATGGCGGCCTTGCTGGCGACCGCGAGGTAGGCGTCGTCGGCCGGACGGCCCAAGGTGACGACCCGGGTAATGTCCCGGACGAGATACGCGGCCAGATCGGCGAGCGGCACCGCGTTGACCTCGTCAACGATGCCCTTGTCGTGCGGGGCGACAACCTGCGCGCCGTCCTCGAAGTAGGCCTTGAAGCCGTTGTCGTGGGGCGGATTGTGGCTGGCCGTGATGACGACGCCGGCATGGGCCTTGAGGTGGCGCACGGTGAAGCTGAGCTGCGGCGTCGAGCGGGGGCCCTCGAAAATGTAGGCGTTGCCGCCGAGCTTCGTCCAGACGGAGGCGGCGAGCTCGCAGAAGTGGCGCGAGAAATGACGCACGTCGTGCGCGATCACCAGCGCGGGCACCTCGGAGCGGCCGGACTGTGCGAGGTATTTCTTGGTGTAGCGGAACAGGCCGATGGTGGCGCGGGTGAGCGTGAAGTCGTTGAGGATGTTGCTGCCGATGGCGGCATGGGCAGGCGTCCCTTGGGCCGAGGGTGCGCCGGTCTCGGCGTTGGTCGGCAGGTGGGCGATGGTGCGTCCGCGAATGCCGCCGGTGCCGAACTCAAGGTCCCGGTAGAAGCGGTTGTTCAGCTCGTCCCACGCATCCTTGGCGACCAGTTCGTCGATGCTGGCAACCGCCCAGGCGGGCAGCGAGGCGCCGAGCCAGGTCGTGAGATTCTTGACGGCGTCGGGAAGGAGCTTGCCGGCCTGGCCGGCAGCTTGGATCGCGGAAAGGGTGCTCATGCGGGAGAGGGATGCGGTTTTAAGATGCGAAGATCGGCGGGCGGCGGCAGAAAGGAACGGGTTGGCGCGGTCCGCCGCCCGGTTTTTCAGTCAAGGAGGTCCGGGTTCAGGCGGAGAGATACAGGCCGTCCTTGATTTCGGGTTTGGGCGAGAGTTTCTTCCACGCGTCGGCGAACGAATCCTCGTCGTAACCAAAAGTCGGAGACACTTCGATGGCGAAAGGCGCCAGGCCGGTGGCGTCGGCGGGGACGGAGGCGCCGTTGGCCTTGAGCCAGCGCACGAACTGCCGGATCTGGTCGTCGCGGCAGGTCTTGGGCGAGTCGAGTCCCTCGGCGTTTTTCACCGGCGAGAAATCGTCCTCG
>Ga0136846_1237353_pt1 | contig 11127 bp, 6 predicted proteins | sample HopSoiMetagenom2_FD_96841 | JGI IMG/M metagenome (GOLD analysis project Ga0136846, IMG submission 96841) | Grasslands soil microbial communities from Hopland, California, USA - 2 Assembly 2016 (version 4) | ecosystem: Environmental > Terrestrial > Soil > Grasslands | place: USA: Hopland... | reverse complement strand
CGGGTATTCTTCACACCCATGGCGGCGGCTATATCCTCGGTTCGGCGAAGAGCGAGCGCCGCCGTCTTCAGGATGTGGCGCGCGAACTAGACTGCGTCATCGTGACGGTCGAATATCGGCTGGCGCCGGAGACGCGTTATACCGGGTCGATCGAAGACAATTATGCCGGGCTGCGATGGATGCATGCACAGGCGGACGAATTGGGCGTCGATCGCGCGCGCATCGCGGTGATGGGCGAAAGCGCCGGCGGAGGTCATGCGGCGCTGCTCGCGCTTGCCGCCCGCGATCGCGGCGAAGTGCCTCTGGCGCTGCAGGTCCTGATTTATCCGATGCTGGACGACCGGACCGGCAGTTCGCGTGCGGTGCCGCCGTTCATCGGAACCCTGCTCTGGGACGTGCCGAAGAATCGTTACGGATGGCAATCCTTCCTGGGCCAGGCGCCTGGAGGCGTGCACGTTCCCGCCGCTGGCGTGCCGGCCAGGGTCAGGAATCTGGCCGGTCTTGCGCCAGCCTTTATCGGCGTCGGCGGCATCGATCTCTTTGTCAGCGAGGATATCGATTACGCGCGCCGCTTGACCGAGGCGGCTGTGGCCACCGAGTTACTGGTGGTGCCCGGCGCCTTCCATGCCTTCGATGGAATCGCACCCGACACGATGATCGGCAAGCGGTTCACGCTCGCCAAGATGAACGCCTTGCGTCGTGCGTTCGGCCTGCCGCCCCCCGCATAACCGCTCCGCTGTCTCGACCGCGAAAGGTGCGACGCCGCTGAGCTGTCGTCACGCGGACTGAGTACGCAAAAGCACAGTTAACGGCGCTTCTGCAATCGATTGCTATTTTGTATTGCAATCGTTTGCGGATGAGCCTACGCCTCTCGGCAACGTCAAATTTGGCGGCTTTTGGGAGGGTGAGATGAAGGCCGGATCGAGGGCGGTTTCGCGTTCCAGTCCGAGTTGCTGTGGACCGGCAGGCGCTGCGACGCTGGATGTGCTTCAACTTCCGCCGGTCAAGCGCGCTTCTTACAGAAACAACAAAGAATCAATCAGTTAGATTGGATGCCGCGATCATTGCTCGCGGTCTGCAGTAATATAAAAATAGTGATTAGGGAGGGTGTCATGAAGAAGCTGGCATATCTGTTGGTCGGTTCGGCGATGATTGCGTACGCAGGGGCAGCGTCCGCGCAGGCTACCGGCGGGACTGGCAACGCCAAGGGGAACTCCAGCGAAGGCGCGGCAAACGATATCGTTATCACCGCGACGAAGTCGGGCGCGCAGGTCCTGCAGAAGACGCCACTGGCGATCCAGGCCTTTTCCGGCGAGACCCTGAAACAGCAGAATATCCAGGATACCGGCGACCTCATCGCCGTCATTCCCGGCGCGTCGATCGCCCAGGAGACTTCCGCCGGTATCAAGTCCTTCAATATTCGCGGCGTCGGCGTCGGCGGTACCAATGGCGAGACGCCGATCGGCTATTATCTCGACGAAGTGCCGTTCGTCGTCACCAATTTCGGCATCGCTCCCCCCATCCGTTTCCTCGATCTCGCGCAGGTCGAAGTGCTCCGCGGCCCGCAAGGAACGCTCTATGGGCAGGGGTCCGCGGGCGGCACGATCATTTTCCATACTCGGGACCCTGACCTTTCTTCGGTTCAGGTGGTCGGCGAGGCCTATGGCTCCGGCACCAAAGACGCTTCGGGCTTGAACTGGGGTGTGTCCGGCGCGGTGTCGATTCCCATCATCAAGGATGTTCTCGCGGTCAGGGTAAGCGGCGGCCTATCGCGGCAGCAGGGTTATGCCGATGTCTATTTCGGCGCGAACGACGGCACGCCTGACGAAAAGGATGCCAACTGGCAGAAAAATAGCGACTGGCGTGTGTCGGTCTTGTTCAAGCCCGCGCAGAATATCAGCATTCGGGGTCAGGTGTGGCAGTTCCAGCCGAGGCAGCAATTCGAGTCGCTTTTCAACAGCGTCACTCCCTACACCTATACGCAGACCGGCGGCGTCGATGGCTACAGTCGCTCCAAATACACGCTGTATAGCCTCGTCGCCGATGTCGATCTCGGTGGCGTTGCAGTGACGAGCGCCACCAGCTATCTCAAAGGCTTCTTCGGCACGCGCTTCCCCCTTGGCGCCTTTGGCGGTCCGCCGGGCGGCAAGTTCGATTCCATCTTCCATCCGGAAAACTTCAACCAGGAACTTCGCGCGCACTCGAATGGCGCCGGTCCGTTCCACTGGGTTTTGGGCGCGAACTATAGCGACGGACAGGGCCCGCAAAGCAACATCATCGACCTCGTCTTTGCGACCATCGATGCCAGTAACAATGCGAAGACGAAGAATTGGGCGACGTTCGGCGAAGTGAGTTACGACCTGTTCGGCGGCAAACTCGTCCCGCTCGTCGGCATTCGATATTATCACGACCGCCGCACTTTCGAGGATGCGACCTCGAGTTTGCCCACGACAAGTTCGAAGACCACCTATCGCGTCAATCTATCGTACCTGCCGAGTGACAACCTCACGGCGTTCGTAACCGTGTCGACCGGGTTCAGGGTCAATACGAGCCAGTCGGCGGTGCAGGTTCAATTGCTTCAGGCCGACGGACTGCCGGGAGTTTATCAGCTGAGCCCGCTGTCTCTCACCAACTATGAGGCGGGCCTGAAAGCGCGTCTCTTCGGCGGCGCCGTGCGTCTCGGCGCAAACCTTTATCACATCACCTATAGCGGATTGCAGTCGAGCTACACCACGACGGGTGGCGTCGGCGCTTATCTCAACATCGGCGATGCGCATTCGACCGGTCTCGATCTCGACCTTACCTGGCGCACGCCGATCAAGGGCCTGAGCCTGAGCGCCGTCGGCAACTACAACGTCAGCAAGTACGACAAGGTCGATCCCCGCGTGACCCTGCAGTTTCCGAATGTTCGCGCCGGCGGGCGATTGGTCAATGCCGCCAAGTTCAATTTCAGGATCGATGCGAATTACGATCATAAGCTCAACGACGAGATCAGCGTGTTCGGCAACGCCAACTTTGGCGAGACGGGGGATCGGCCAACCATCGCGGGCATCCTGGCGCCGAAATACGAGCTGGTGGGCGCAACTATCGGCCTGCGTCGCGGACCCTACGAGATTGCCGTCTTTGGCGAAAATCTGACCGATGAGCGTGGACCGACCGACTATTTTGCCACAGCGCTCCTAACCGGCCCGGTACCGCGGACGATCGGGATGAGGCTGCGCAAGAGTTTCTGATCGGGGGCGCCCATGGGCGTGCGCCGTGGCCTGGGCGCCGCGATCGCCTGTTTCCGACATGGCTTTTGGACCAGCTTGCTTTGACAACGGTCCTTAATGGGCTTGGCAATCGATTGCAAAAGTGCAAAGTGGCGGTGCGACGCTTGGGAGAATAGCCGGTAATGAGCAGGTTTCGCTTCCGTCGGAGCGGGCATGCGGTGAGAGCCGTGGCGATTAATCTCATTACCATGGCCGCGGCCTGCTGGCTTGTCTTCGGGTCGGCAGCGTTAGCCGACACTCCGAACCTGCGAGTGGGGGCGGCGAGAATCGACGTCACCCCTTCGGCCGATCAACTCCCCAAAGGTATCCGCGGCGTGTTGGACCCGGTCTATGTGCGCGCGATCGTCATTGAGAACGGCAGTAGCCGCGCGGCCCTGGTTACGGTCGATACGGTTGTTCTCCCGCCCGAGATCTGGACCGATGTCAGCGCACGTGTCGCGCGCGAACTCAATATCCCCGCGAGCCAGTTGCTGCTCACCGCATCGCACACCCATAGCGCGTTCCTGCACGGCAAGGGTTTCGAGAACAGCATTTTCGAAGCCGTCCGCCAGGCGTCGCTTGCATCCAGGCCCGCGCGGATGGCGTTCGGCACCGGCGCCGCCTTTATCAACGTCAATCGAAACATCATCGACCCGGCGACGCATCGTTGGTGGGAAGGACCCAATTACGACGGCCCGTCCGACAAGACGGTCGCGGTCATTCGGTTCGAAACGCTCACTGGCGACCCCATCGCCATCTACTATAACTATGCGGTGCACGGCGTGCTCACAGGAATGCTCGACCAGGTGAGCGGAGATATTCCCGGTGCCGCATCGCGTTATATCGAAGATTCGCTGGGAAGGGGTGCGGTAGCGGTATGGTCGACGGGCGCTTCCGGGGACCAGAATCCGATCTACTTTCAGCAAACCTACGACCTGCGGGCGATCCGAATCCGCGATTATGCAAAGCGCGGGGAAGATATCAGCAACGCCATGCCGCCGGGCGGCCAGGGGCTCGACCGGTCCAGCCCGGAAGTGGCGAAACTCTTGGATCAGCAGAAACAGATGGTCCTCTCGATGGGCCAAATCCTCGGCGAGGAAGTGCTGCACGTGGTTCGCACTGGGCTCGAGCGGCCAGTTACCGCCGCGACCATCGCCGGCGCGCAAGAGACGGTCACTTGTCCGGGGCGGCGGAGAACCGATAGCGGAAGGGCCGGTTTCCCGGGGACCTATGTCGACGCCGACCCGGTCGCCATTCGTCTCAGCCTGCTCAAGATCGGGGACACTGTGATCGGGGGCGTCGATGCGGAGGTGTTCACTGTCATCGGCGAGCGGTTCAAGCGTGAGTCCCCCTATAAGCACACGATGATGGCGACGCTCACCAACGGCATGGCCAATTCCGGCTACATTCCCAACGACGCGGCTTTCGGCTTCAACACGTTCGAAGTGGTCTCGTCCAATCTGAAACCGGGCTGCGCGGAATCCGCGATCGTCGACGGTTTGCTCGACCTGACCACCAGGGCGGCAGCTTCGGACAGCGCGAAATAAGATATCAGGCCGTGATAGGCGATTGCGGTTTAACGAAACGATCCAGCGGCGCGACGGGGGAAGATCGATGGCCAACAATAGGTGGACAAAACTGACCCTGTCCGTTTGTGCGGCCATGGCAACGCTGACGGTCACGGCCTCGTCTTCGGCGGGGATGCCGGTCGCCGAAAGCGACGTCGCCCGCCGCTGCCATTCGCTCGTGAACCTGATTGGGCCGGATGCGCATCTCGATGCGGTCGAATATGTCCAGGAAGGATCGCTTCCGCCGCCCTTCCCCGGGATGCCGAAGATTCCGGCCCCGGCTCATTGCCGGTTAGCGGTGACCTTGCACCCGCGTATGGGAGCGGACGGCCAGAGGTTCGGCCTGGGGTTCGAGCTGCGCCTGCCGCTGTCGTGGAACGGGCGCTTCCTCTTTCAGGGCGGCGGCGGACTCGATGGCGCCATTCGGCCGGCAATCGGCTTCAATTTCTCCGGCGGACCTTCAGCGCTGGCGCGAGGCTTCGCCATCGTCAGTATGGATGCAGGCCATGAGGGGCCGGATGCCAGCTTTGCCAGCGATCAGCAGGCGCGTCTCGATTATGCCTATGTCGCGCTGGGAGAGGTGGCGAAACGCGCGAAGGCGATCGTCGCGGCGTTTTACGGGAAAGCGCCCAGCTATTCCTATTTCGATGGCTGTTCCAACGGCGGCCGACAGGGGATGATGGCGGCAAGCCGCTTCCCCGATCTTTTCGACGGCATCGTCGCGGGCGATCCCGGCTTTCGGCTCAGCCGCGCCGCGGTGGCAGAGGCCTGGGCAACGGCGCAGTTCGCCCGGATCGCGCGGCGCGACGCGACGGGGCATCCGATCCTCTCGACCGCGCTGACGGACGGCGACCTCGGGCTCGTTTCACGAGCCATTCTGAAGGAATGCGATGCCAAAGACGGGCTGGCGGACGGCATGGTCGCCAATTGGCAGGCCTGTCATTTCAGGATTGAGGAATTGCGCTGCCGCCCGGGCGAGACGACGTGCCTGGCGGCACGGAAGATCGAGGCGCTCAAGCAGGTGTTCGGCGGCGCACATGACAGCAGCGGCCGCCAGCTCTACGCTTCCTGGCCTTGGGATCCCGGAATCGCCGCGCCGTCTTGGCGTTCCTGGACTCTAGGCACGTCGCCAACCGCGGTGGGGAACAGCGCGAACGAAACTCTAGGCGCCGACGCATTAGCCCGGTACTTTTCCACCCCTGCCTATACCGTGCCGCTCACACCCTTTGCGTTCGACTTCGATCAGGCGGAGGCACGGGTCGCGGAAACCGGCGCGATCAACGATGCCACCGGCACGCTCCTGAACTCCTTCACCCAACGCGGCGGTAAGCTCCTGCTCTATCACGGCTTGGCCGACCCGGTCTTTTCGCCTCTCGACACGGTCGCCTGGTTTGACCGGCTGCAACGGACGATGGGGCCGACACCAGCTTGGGCGCGATTGTTCCTCGTGCCCGGCATGAACCACTGCGCGATGGGCCCAGCGACGGATCGCTTCGATGCGCTGCGCGCGCTACAGGTGTGGGTGGAGCAAAATCAGCCGCCGGACCGCATCGACGCCTTTGGTTCGGCGCAGCCGGGTAAGGCGGTCCATCGGCCACTCTGCCCCTATCCCGCTTATGCGCACTATGTCGGCGGGCTGGAGGACAAGGCGGACAGCTTCGAATGTCGCACCGCATTCCCGAACGAACTGACTGGTAAGGGCAAGCTTCCCGGCTGACGCCTACTTGGCAGATGGCGCGCCTTCGCCTCGGCCTGCGAAAGTCGGTCGCTATTTCGGTGGTTTGCCGCGAGCTTGGGCGTAGGCGCGCGAAAGCAGCGATTCCATGACGGTGTAGCCGTCCCGGTTGGGATGCACGCCTTCATTGGAAAAGCGCCGATCGAACCCGCCGGTCGGATCCGCCAGGCGGCTGTAATAGTCGACGAACACCAGCTTGCGCTGCTGGGCGATCGCCTTGAGGTCTGCATTCATGCGTCTCACCATCGGCAGAGGATCGAAATCCGGCTTGGGAAGGATCTTCGTGATCGGCGGAATGCCCGCCAGGATTACGGTGATTCCGTGGGCCTGCGCGATATCGATCATGGCGTTGACGTTGTTCAGATAATCCTGTTCGAGGCTCGGCCCCGTAGCTCCGCCGATGTCGTTGGTGCCGGTCATGATGTGAACGAAGCGGGGACGCAGTGCCACGACATCCGCGTAGAACCGCGCCAGCATCTGCGGGCTACTTTGCCCGCTTATGCCGCGGCCAACGAAGCCTTGCCGGAAGAACCCAGGATGGGCCGGAACCCAGTTTTCCGTGATAGAATCCCCCATGAATATCATCTGCGGCCGCGCGCCAGACGCCAGGAGCGCCGCATTCGCCGCCCGATAATGGCAGAGATCCGGCCAGTCCTTCGCGCGCCGCTCGTTGAGGTCGGCCATGAACTTCTTGAACTGCTCGCCCTCGAATCCGCCCGGCGGCAGCTGAAGCCGGTAATTGGGATCGGGCCGCAGCACGTCCTCCCGCATCTGCACGAGGTCAGGCCGGTCCGAGATCAAGCTCGGACAGCCGAACGTCGTGCCGTCGAGAGAAGAGTAGCGGGGCGTCGGGGGCGGGCGCTCCGCCGGCGAGACCTGGCCATGCGCCGCACCGATGGCGGTGACCAAGCTGGCGGAAATCAGGAATCGTTTCAGCGCTCGCCTCGCGCCGCTCGCCGCAGGACTGGGATGCAAGGTCGTTTGATGGAGAGTCACTCGCTAGTCTCCGCTGTCGGGCCTAGCCCAGTTCAGATCAATCGGCGTAAATTTCGTGAAGGGTCGCGCCGATCAGCGTCGCAGATGCCGGTCGAAGAATTTCCCGATGATGCGGTAGGCTTCCCGCGATTCCGGCATCTCCGAATTGTAGAAGAAGCCGTGGATCATCCCGTCCCAGACGTGGAGCTCGCTCTCCACGCCCGCCAGCGTCAGCGCATTGTTCGAGGAAATCGTCCCGCTCATTTCGAACGCGCGCGTGCCGGTGATGAACAGCGTCGGCGGGAATTTTGCGAGGAGCGCAGGCGAGCTTCGCGGAAAGGCGAGCGGATTGTCGCGGCTCACACCTTCGAGATAGGAGGGGCCCTTCGGCGCCGGGCTCCCCGGCGGGGCATCGGGGATATGGATGCCAATCAACGGCAGCGCCAGGCGCGCCGAGTCACCACCACCCATGTCGCCGAGCGAGGCGCAGAAGATTCCGATGGCGCCCGGTTTGGGCAAACCGTGCGCCAAGAACCACGCAACCGATTCGCCGGTCAGCATGCCGCCCGCCGAGCAGCCATAGAGGCCGATCCGGCTCGGATCATGGTCCCGAAGGATTTCGCGATAGACTTTCGCCACATCTTCGCTGGCGGCGGGAAACTTGAATTCCGGACCCATGCGATAGTCGATCGAGATCACCTTGATCCCCATGGTCGCCGCGATCGGCACTGACTCCACCAACGAGGCCGATCGGGCCCCGGTCGTGAACCCGCCGCCATGCACGTTCAGCAATATCCGTCCGGCATTTTCGGGGGCGACGCCGCCGGCTGGCTCGACCACGTCGACGACGACGCCGCCAATCCGCGCCTCGCTGGTCTTGACCGCGTAGCGCCGGCGCATCGGCGCGAGAAACCGTCCCATGATAACGTCTTGCCAGGCCCGATCCTCGACGATGTTCGCGGACGGGCCGTTCGGGCGGTCGAACGGCTTGTCCACGATCACATGGCGCAAAAAGGCCTGCCCTTCGGCGCTGGCGAGCGAACTCACCGGCACGACGGTGCCATCGAGGCGCACGCTGCCGTCAGGGGAGGGGGCGACCTGCGCGTTTACGCCACCCGAAAGTATCAGGACCGAAGCTGCTGCCAGCGCGACGCGCTTGGACATGCGCCACCTGTTTGATGATGCCACTTCGCGGCCCCTCCTTTTTCGTGCCGGCTCGAGGCTGGCTGATTGTACCGCCCTGATTTCTTGCCCCGACGCCGCATCAAATAAACGGCAATGCCGGACCATGGCTTGCTTGAAGATATATCAGGCGAGAATGGGAATTGCAATCGTTTGCAGAGGTCGGCGGAATTAGAGTCGGACGCTGCCTGAGGCCGGACTTCTCTGCCTTCCTGGCCTGGGCTTAGCCACTGTCAATCGGAGCCGGCTCCATTTCGCGTGGGAGATGCTGTTCGAGAATGTCGACGAGGTTGCGGACCTTGGGAAAAAGGTGCCGACGTTGGGGATATACCGCCCAGACCGGCTCACGTGCTGCGCGGTGACGCGTCAGCAAGGGTATCAGCGTTCCCTCCTCGATATGACGACGAACATAAAAGGACGGAAGCTGGCAGATGCCCATGCCCGCCAAGGCTGCGTCGACCACCGCCGCACCGTTACTGCAGCGCCAGCGCGCGGTCGGTGCAAATACGCGCGGGACATGGCCTTCTCCGATGTTGTTCTATTCGGCTAGAATCCAATGGTTAAACGCCAGCGCGCAGCAATTCCGCCGATCGAGGACCAAACCCTCCCTGTTTGCCGGTCGGAATTCCGTTATTCCGAGACCACTAAATTCCCTTTTTAATGCGGTCCGCCTATCCGCCGCGAGGCGTCAGAAATGGCAGATTTCAGCCGCTTTTGCCGAGGTGGGCCCCGAATTTCATGCAATGCGCATTTGAGTTTTATGGGAATAGGGAATTTTCCGGCGGCAAAGGTTAAACCGTACTGGCGTCTGACCGAGCAGAGAAAGCCCCGAAATTCTCCGCGACAAACGCCCGTCTGCTGGTCTTCGCGATACAGAATGCGACCGGGAATGTCGCGGTTCTGCGCCGAAAACGGCGCTTCAGGCCAGTCGGGCGCGCGAACAACAGACTGGCTGGCGGAGCGGGAGGAATCTCAGATTCTGGCATAACACTTTGAAGTAACGCGTTAATTCATGCTACCGCTGCCGCCTACCCCCCATTTTTCCCCACACTTGACGTGCGATTTTCTGGAGCGATGCGGCACGCTTTGTGACGGCTATGCGCCCTAATTCCGGCCGTTCGGCTTGTTGCGAGCCGATCCCGAGAGCTGTCGTCCGTTAAGCGGGCAGGGATTTTCGGGGGGCCCATAGGCCCGAGTGCTCTGGGACTCTCCACGCTTTGCGTTACCAGAAACGATAGCCCTTGGTTTCCGCCGGCGTGCGACGTCTCCCCCCGCCTTACGCCGATTCGCGTCTATGGGTCACATCGTGAATCCACGTAAGCGCACGGATCGCGCGCGGCCAGCCGAGCGTCGTGATCGCCAGATAGGCGACATGTTCGAGCTCCTCGCGCTGCAGCCCCTCTGCCAATGCCCGGCGGCAGTGCGAGTGCGTCGCGCCCTCGGAATCGGCGCCGATCGCGAGCGCGAGATTGACGAGGCGGCGTGTACGCTCGTCGAGCGGTCCCGCGTCACCTGCTGCGGCGCCGAGCTTTTGAAAGGCCTCCCACACTTCAGGCTTGTCGTGGGCGACGCGGCCAGCCGCGCCCGGAAGCACGACCTCCGGAGCATCGGTGAGCTCGCTCGGTTTGGTTCGCGTCATGGCTGCGCTCCTCGCTCGCGTCGGCCGGCCGGCATCGCGCCGCGACATGCTTGCGGCGAAGTTGGCCACAAGCTCACGCCGGTTGGCATAACCTAATGGCGCGGTGAATCAACTCGGGCCGCGTCGGCGCAATCGTCCTATCCGATGCGGTCCCGCGTCCTTGCCGTGGAACCGGCGACCGTTGCGTGGTTCGACGTACACCCACCACCGCATTCGGCCGCGAGGTTGGCCTTCATGATTTCGGCGAGCGCCGCCTGTGCCGGGTCCGCTGCATCGCGCGCTGCCGAGATCAGCCGAGTCCAATGCTCGTCGGTCGCGCGATTGACGAAGTCCGCCACGACCGCGCGTACATAGGCCGAGGGCTCCATGCCGGTCGCGGAGGCCGTGTCGCGAAGCTGCCGGGCAACTTGCGGGTCCGTCGCTTCGAACCAGGGCACGAGGCGCTCGGCCGCCCGGCCATCGCCGATCAAATCGCCGAGACAGGCCGAGCCTTCGGTCACCTCCCCTCGTTCGTCGAATGCCAGCGCGATTCCCTTGCCATTCGCCGCTTCGGCGAGCGAAGTGACATAGCGTGAGGCGGCAACGGTCCATGCCCGACTTTCGAGGTGGAGCCGGATCCGTTCGGCGGCGATATCGAAGGGCAAGTCGCGCCCCTCGATGCGGCGTTCGAGTTTGAGGATATGCCAGCCGAAGCGCGAGCGGACAGGCTCCGGGGCGACCTGCCCCGGCGCGAGGCGGAGCAGCGCATCCTCGACCTCCGCGACGAGATCGCCGCGG
>Ga0136846_1226923_pt1 | contig 11127 bp, 12 predicted proteins | sample HopSoiMetagenom2_FD_96841 | JGI IMG/M metagenome (GOLD analysis project Ga0136846, IMG submission 96841) | Grasslands soil microbial communities from Hopland, California, USA - 2 Assembly 2016 (version 4) | ecosystem: Environmental > Terrestrial > Soil > Grasslands | place: USA: Hopland... | reverse complement strand
TCAACGGTGTGCGACAGGATCATGAAACCCGGCTCATCTTTATAGGTTTCATAGATCTTCTTCATATTGGTGTTGAGCATGGGGCAAATGCTGGGACAGGTGGTAAAAAAGTATTCAGCCACATATACCTTGCCTTCCACACTCTGCTGGGTTACGGTTTGCCCGTCCTGGTTGGTAAAACTAAAGGGTTGAACCCTGTTTACGATCGGCAGCTTCACCTCGCCAAAACCCGGTATTACCTGGGTTAAAGCCACATAAAAGGCAATTACCAATACCACAAAAAAGCCAATATAAAAGATCATTTTCCGGCGCATAACTTAAAATGGTTTTTCAGGCAACAAAGGTACGTTTACACCTTCCGACACCAATAGATTTATTTTATAACGAAACTTTTTGCAACAAAGTTGCATGCGAAGTGATTTACTTCTTATCTTCGGGCCATGAATTTTAGAGTAAACTGGGATGCGATGGGTGTGGCGGCTTCTCTTGCCTGCGCCATCCACTGCGCAATTTTACCCCTGATTTTAACCAGTTTGCCTGTTTTAGGCATAAATATCATTGAAAATGTGGCGTTTGAGTATTTCATGATCTTCCTGGCATTTGCCGTTGGGGTTTACTCCCTGCGTCATGGTTACAAAAAACATCACCACAGCACTCTGCCTATTATTGTCTTCTCCATTGGTTTTACCGGCTTGATTGCCAAGCAAATATGGCATCAATATCAATTATGGATCCTGCCTTTTGCTGTTCTGCTGATCGTAACCGCCCATTTAATAAACTTCAGGGCCTGCCGGGTACATAATCATGCCCATGAAGAGGATTGCGATCACTAAATATCCTTCCCAGCCTGCATATTACCTTTCTACCGGTACCAAAGATTTTTAAAATAAGAAACATTTGCAGCAGGCATTTGTTATTTTTGTATTCAACTTATTAAAAGAGGAAGTATCATGATCAAAACAGGAAGCCCTGTCATTAGTATTTATACAGAAATGACGCCTAATCCGGAAACAATGAAATTTGTGGCCAACAAATTATTGTATCCAGGTAAAAGCATTGATTTTCCGGATTTGGAAAATGCCAAACCTTCCCCTCTGGCTACAGAATTGTTCGGTTTTCCCTTTATCAGGGCCGTGTTTATAGCCAGCAACTTTGTTACGCTTACAAAAACTGTTGAAACTGATTGGAATGATGTAATTCCAACCATTCGCCAGTTTTTAAAAGAATACCTGGAAGAAGGAAAAGTGGTGATCAATGAAGATGAAATAGCTACCGTTAAACAGGAAAGCACCAATGTAGTAGCTGCTGATGATGACGATGTGGTAAAACGCATTAAAGAATTATTGGAAAATTATGTAAAACCAGCCGTTGAAATGGATGGTGGCGCTATTCAGTTTAAAAGCTATAACGATGGCATAGTTAACCTGATGCTGCAAGGCTCATGCAGTGGTTGCCCTTCATCAATGATCACTTTGAAGGCAGGTATTGAAGGAATGATGAAGCGGATGATCCCCGAGGTGAAAGAAGTAGTGGCAGAAGCAGAATAAAATATTAAAATCAACACCTACTTAAATTAAAGTTTTTTATCAGGCGTTTAAACCTTCCCCAAAAGGGAAGGTCTTTTTATGTGTATACAGGAACATCAGGTTTCACAATTAAACCCTTATCTATTGAACAGGTCTATATAAGGCATAAAGCACCATCCCTTGGCCTCCCTTACCTGAACAGCTAAAAATTTAATGACACTGATTTGTATTAACGCGTTGCATTTTTTTATGCAATGCGTTGGTAAGGGCAATTTATGTCTTAACCATAAAACAACTATTTAATTAATTAAAATCAAGATTTATGAAAGTACACATCCTGTTTATCGCTACAACAGCAGCAACCCTTATCACTACAGCATCAAAAGCACAATTAGGTCTTGGGGCCACCACTTCAACCACATTGCATTCTGCCACTAGTGTAAATACCAGTGGTGCCGGTTCTGCTGTTCAGTCAACCCATTCACATGTACAAGGCGTTTCTCAAAAAACTGTAAGTACAACCAGATCTGTTACAGCCAATACCGCTTCTTCAGTTAAAACAGGCATCTCAAACACCAGTGGCCAGGCTGCAAGCGCAACCCATAATACCAGCGTTAATGCAGATGCCGGCGCCTCGGTTCAGGGCAATACAAACTCACAGGCAACGAGTGCTTCCAGTAATAATACTGTTGACGTATCGGCTAATCATGGAGTACATGTAAATGGCAACGGAAACAACCAGGCAACTGAACAGGTTAGTGGTGCAGCGTCGGAAAAAGCGCAACAAACAAAAGGAACTGCCATTGCCACAACACATCAGGCAGCCGGTAAGGTTAAGTCATCAACCACCGGAGCAGTCCCCAATGCCTCAGCATCTTCTTCAACCGAAGTCAATAGTTCTACAGCCGTAAAAGCCGGCAAACAATAATATCCCTCAGCAATTCTGACAAATCTTCCCGGCATAAACCGGGAAGGTTCTTATTACCTGCATGCATATAGTATTTTATGAAAAAAGTAATTACTCTTTTTCCATTGGTTTTTATTTGCTTTCTGATACAGGCACAGCAAGCCGATTCTGTACCGTCCGAAAAGAAAGTAACTTTTACAACAGGGGTGGGATTTAATTCAAACCTGAATTATTATGGTCGCACAGACAGCCTGAAAAATCAGGCTATTTATCCCTTTGCAGGTATTACATTACACAATGGCCTGTACTTGTTTACGAACATTATTTTCATCAACAACGCAATGGCCACTACCTATGCAGCTACTACTCTTGAGGCTGGCTATAAATTCAAAAACAAGAAAGAAAACTGGAAAGGAAATATATTCGGGTCGCGCTTTTTTTATACAGCCGATGTCAATCTGGTGCAATCAGTAGTTAAAGAGCAGGCCGGCATTAACCTCTCTAATAGCAACAAAGTGCTTTCTGTTAACGGTGGCGCCGATGCAAAATTCAGCAATCAAACCGATTTTGGCGCTTATGCGGGAGTGAATCACGCCTTCCGTATTGATCCGGTTAGCAAAAAAGGTGTTTTGGTTATTACACCGTCTGCTTACAGCTATTTTGGCACGCAACGTTTTTCAAAAACATACATGCAGGAAAAGCGTTTGCTGCTTATACCGGTAGGCAGCCAGGCGGTTACCCAAAACAGCAGCCGTTTCAGTTTAATGTCGTATGAGCTTTCCTGTCCTGTAATTTATGGCTATGGCAAAATGAATATCATCGTTACACCGGCTTATGTAATACCCCAAAATGTAATCGCCGCCAACGGATCTTCTTCGCAAAAAGCTGATAATCTCTTTTATACTACAGCAGCTGTCCGGTTCGACTTTTAAACACTGGCCATTTAATTTAATAAACCGGCTTGGCTGTCTTGAAGGAATGCAGTAAATTCAGTAAAACAGCAGGTTTATGACCATTCTGTATATTTTGGGCATACTAGTGGTGGTGATAGTGCTCCTGCTGATCATCGCCCTTTTTTTACCAGATGGCTATTTTATAGAGAAATCAGCCATCATTAAAAAACCATGTGCCTACGTTATGGATAAAGTGGCCGACTTCCATAATTATATTCTTTGGAACCCCTGGCAACAAAAAGGCGACAAAAGCAAAAGCGACATCACCGGGTTATCAAAAAGACCCGGCCATAAATATTCCTGGAAGGGAAGCAAACGCGGTACAGGCAGCCTCACCCTGCGCGATATTGACGAACACCATCTTAATTTTGATCTCGAATTTATAAGCCCCATAAAAACCATCGCCCGCGACAACTGGCTTTTTGAAGACTGGGGCAGTGATGAAACAAAAGTAACCTGGCAGAATTTTGGCGCGTTACCATACCCAATGGGTCGTTTAAAGGGATATATGTTTCACAAAAACCTCGACCGCCAGTTTAGTGAAGGCCTCAGGAACCTGAAAAAGCTTTGCGAAAAATAAGCGCCTTAGTGCGGCACTGCCTTTTTAAATATATTGATGGCCAGGGTTGGGAACAATCGCATCAAATGAATAGCCATCCATTCCTGGGAGAAAGGCTTGCCAACAAACTTTTCATATCTCCCCTTTTGTACCGCCTTCAATATCTGCTGCGCCGTTTTATCGGCCGGAAAGCCTCCGCCAATATTTTTACTCAGCTGGTTTAATTTCTCGCCCGAAGCAGTAACCGCATTAATAGAAACCTCGGTGCGGATATAACCCGGCATAATCAGGGTAACTTTTATATTGTCCTGCCAAACCTCGGCCCGCAGACAATCGAAAAAGCCATGCAGGGCATGTTTGGCCGCCGCATACGCCGAACGCATGGGCGTTCCTATTTTGCCCATCACACTGCTGACGGCCACTATATGACCCGATTTACGCTGCAGCATATGTGGCAATAACAACCTGGTTAGTTCTATATAGCTGAAATAATCTATCTCCATTACCTTACGCTGCACGGCTGGCAACGTGTCTTTTGCAGTACCGCGGTTACTAATGCCCCCATTATGGATCATTACATCTATTTGAGCAAAGGCGCCGATGGCTTCTTGTACTTTGGCGGGAAAGGTAGCGGGCGCTTCCAGGTCGAGCGGAAGCACATATACATTGGATGAACCAGCCGCCTGCTGCACACGTTTCAATTCGGCTGAGCGGCGGGCCGAAACAATAACTCTGGCGCCCTGTTTTACCAGTTCATAGGTAAGCGCTTCGCCAATTCCAGATGAGGCGCCGGTGATCCATACGGTCTTATTAGTAAAATAACTCAATGGGTGTGTAATTTATGGGCCAAATATCGGAAACCGGTTTGATATTGAAAATGAAGAAATTGGCGCCTGTAATTATATTCTCAATAAAGCTATCTTGCATTTTTTATTACATGACGTACGATGAAATCATAAAGCAATTTGTGGAAGGTATGCGCAACACCACATTGCCTGAATATATTGCAGTTTTTGCTGGTATTGCAAGTGTATGGTTCTCGAGAATTGAGAACATTTGGGTGTACCCTGTAGGCCTGATAAGCACCATAATTTATATATTCCTGAGTATTGATGGCCACCTTTTCGGCGAAGCAAGCGTAAACCTGTATTATACCATCATGAGCATCTATGGGTGGGTGCTGTGGGTGAAAAAAGACAAAGAGGAACATTACGTGGTAACCGTACAATTCTCAACCAGACGGGAATGGGTGCAGCAATTGCTATTCTGCGCGTTCTTCTATATCGCCATCTTCAGTGCATTGACCTGGTTAAAGAATGCTTTCTATGCAGCTACCATTCCCTGGGCAGACGCCTTTGCTTCCTCCACCGCTTTCACCGGCATGTGGCTGATGGCCAAAAAGAAAGTGGAAAGCTGGTTCTGGTGGATAGTGACCAACATTGCCTCTATACCATTATACTTTGTTAAACAATATGTATTCACCAGCGTATTTTACTTTATCCTGTTTATAATGGCGGTTTTTGGATTACTGGAATGGATGAAACGAGCCCGAAAATTGCAAGCTAATATACAAGCATGAAAAAGGTAGTAGTTATAGGTCCTGAATCAACAGGCAAAAGCACCCTGTGCGAGCAGTTGGCTGATTATTATAAAACCAGTTGGGTGCCGGAATACGCCCGGGAATACCTCACGGTAAATGGTATGAACTACACCTTCGATGACCTGCTCACTATTGCAAAGGGTCAGGTAGCATTAGAAGATAGCTATATCGGGAAAGCGAAGGATGCATCACTGCTGTTTATTGACACAGATCAGTATGTAATGAAAGTATGGGGTGAGTTTGTATTTGGAAAGTGTCATCAGTGGACTCTTGATCAAATTACAAAAAGGAAATATGATTTATACCTTTTATGCAATATAGACCTGCCCTGGGCTTATGATGTATTACGTGAATACCCCAATCCCGGCCCACGCAAGGATTTATACAATATATACAGGAACATTATGCTTAACCAATCGGTTCCCTGGGTAGAGATCTCGGGGAATTATGATGAGCGGTTCCAAAAAGCTATCAAAGCCGTTAACGATTTATTTGCACCATAAAACTCTTTTTATAATTGTGCTGTTGTAGTAGTTATGCGACACGTACTGCAAAAACATCATCGACTGTTGTTTTATGTAGGGTGGGTTTTGATTAGTATTATTCAGGCTGCTACCACAGAACTGTTCGATGACGAAGCCTATTACTGGGTGTACTCCCGCTTTATGGATTGGGGTTACTTCGATCATCCCCCAATGATCGCTGTGTTAATAAAAGCAGGCTATGCCATTTTTCATAATGAGTTGGGTGTACGCTTTTTCATCTTACTTCTCAATACTGCTACTATATTTTTTGTTCAACAACTAACCTGTAAAAAAGATGACCGGTTGTTTTATGCCGTAGTGCTGTCTATAGCTGTTGCACAAATTGGCGGCATACTGGCAGCGCCCGACATCCCACTCTTATTTTTTACAGTACTGTTTTTTTGGCTGTACCAGCGTTTTCTACAAAAAACCAATCTTACAAATTCCCTGTTAACAGGCATTGTCATGGCGTGTCTGTTATACAGCAAGTATCATGGTGTACTGATAATTGGATTGGTGCTGTTATCAAATTTGAAATTATTCAAAAACAAATATACCTGGGTGGCCGGGGCTGTTTGCCTGGTTCTGTTTGCGCCGCATATGTATTGGCAGTACAAACATAATTTTCCTTCAATACAGTTTCATTTATTTGAAAGAAATGCCTCGGGTTACAAATTTTCATTCACCACTGAATACATCCTGGGGCAAATAGCATTTGCCGGCCCAGTAATAGGCTGGCTGTTGTTATGGGCCGCATTTATGTACCGGCCTGTGTTGGCAGTGGAACGCGCCATGAAATATTCGCTCATTGGAATATACATCGCATTCTTAATAAGCACTTACAAAGGAAGGGTAGAAGCCAATTGGACAGTTGCTGCATTCATTCCGTTAATGGTTTTAAGCCACCGGTACCTGGTTCAGCATTATCAATTACAAAAATGGGTATATAGAAGTATCCCTATCACCCTGTTGATTGTATTAGCGGGCCGGCTATACCTTATGTCCTGGTTCCCGGCTGTTTTGTCAATAAAACAAAACGAGTTTCACGGTAACCGTAAATGGACAACCGAGATGCGCCGGCAGGCAGGGAATTTACCGGTGGTATTCGTAAATACCTATCAGCGTGCAGCCAAATACTGGTTCTATACAGGTACACTGGCTTTCTCCCTGAACTCGCCAGACTATCGCCGCAATAATTTTAATATGTGGCCCATTGAAGATTCGCTGATCGGGAAAACGGTTTATATGGATGTGCCGGATAACAACGAAGGCTATCAACGGCGTTTTCAACTGCATGGGTGGCGTTTTCCACAAGATGGTGTGCAGGAAGGGTATTATTCGTTTTCGCGGGTGTTGTTTTCAACAATCAGGTGTACCTGTCTGAAGCAACGATCTATTCAAATAAATACAAACGTTACTATTCCTAAAAACTATCAGGCACTTTTTCAACAACCTGTTTATAGCGGAACTCCCATCTGGCTGGTGTTATATGTTAATGGAGATGTGCATGACTTTATCAATACCGGCATTACCGTTAAACAATTAACCGGTAATAAACTTTCGCTGACTGTTACCATTCCCTGGAACATATTAAAAGGAGCCTATACTGCGCGCCTGTGCATTGGCTCGGTTATCCCGGGTTTTCCCACCATTAACAGTACCGAGTTTGAGCTGACTATGCTATAACTATTGCAGTATTTTTTGAATATCGGGGTCATTTTGCAGAAACACCATTTGACGCATTACCCAGGGATAACGGTTAGCCACATAGCGCGACAATGGCTTAACGGTAAACTTCTTTGGGTTGGGCATACAGGAGGCAATCATGGCAGCTTCCTGACGGGTAAGCCTTTTGGCAGGCTTCTTAAAATAATTCTGCGCAGCAGCCTCTATCCCAAAAATACCAGGCCCCATTTCCGAAACGTTGAGGTACATTTCCATAATGCGGTTCTTGCCCCATAACAATTCGATCATAAAGGTGAAATACACTTCCATGCCCTTGCGAAACCAGCTGCGGCCCTGCCACAGGAAAACATTTTTAGCAACCTGCTGGCTAATGGTGGAAGCGCCTTTTATTCGGTTGGGCTTTCTCTTGTTGTATTCCATTGCCTTGTTAATGCTCTTCCAGTCGAACCCGTTGTGATCGGGGAATAACTGGTCTTCAGCAGCAATAAACGACAGGCGGGCATAGGATGAAACATCCTTCATGGGAACATAATCGCGCTTCAGCCCATAACCACTAAATAAGCTACCCAATTGAGTAAGAGTAAATGGCGGGTCAACCCACTTTAAGAGGAGAATATAGAATAACTGGAATATGAATAGAAAGAGGAAAGTCCATTTTATAAAACGCCAAATTTTACGGGCTTTTTCTTTCACTTTAGTTGACATGAGTTCGGAACTGCTTTGGCTTGCAAGATACAATTTTGATTGCTGTTCACTTAACGTTGTATGGAGGGACTATATTTTCCTATTTGGAATTTTTCACATAAACCACCTTATATTTTCCCCCGGCCTTATCGGCTTTGTTTTGAAAATAGGTGATGGCAAATCCTGTTGCGGCCACACCGGCAGCAATGCCCAGGGGCACCAGTTTGTTATCTTTTGAGATAGATTCTTTTCTGTAAGCGGTATTCACCAGCTCAAGCACTAAAAACCCAATTCCGCCCAATTTCATCAGTTTAGGAATGGTCACTTCAGCAAAACCTCTTTTGCGACCCCATGTATATTGGCTGGTATAATGAAAAGCTTTTATCTCATGATAATCCACACCCATTGTGTAAGAAACCGTATCCACCGCAGTACCAAATTCGGTTCCTACCAATTGGCGCTGCTGTTGCAATATGATCACCGAGTCGTTCCTGATCGCTTTAATAAAACCGTTTATGGAAAAACCATTATATGTAGTGGCTGAAATAAAAGCCCCGGGATAATAAGTCTTTAAGGTGCGGTTGTTACGCTTTCTTAAAACAATAAAATCAGCCGGTTGGGATAAGGATGCTTCTGCTATGGATACCAGTAATATGAAAAATAGGGTTTGCTTCATGCGGTACCAAGTTACACAGGGCCTTTTTGTTATTTCACTAATGATTTGTTAAAGGCTGCAATAAGAACGTACAACCCGGTTAATGGTTCATGATCTTGAAATAAGAAGTAATAAAAAGGGCTATACCAAAACAGCCCAGGATAATACCCGAGATCTTGTTTATTATGGAGATGTTATGCAATGTAAGTTTGTTACGAAGTTTCCCGGCCAGCATTACTTTTAAGATATCAGCGGCGATATTTAAGGCCACGCAAACAGAGAAGATCAGTAGCCGCTGACTGAGGTTATATTTTGAAAAGGCAGATGCGGTTCCCAGCCAAAAGAAAAATACACTGGGGTTGAGCGTATTCAAAAAAAAGCCGCTCGACATGATCTTGAATATATCCCGCTTGCGAAACTTGATGGCATTGCCTTCAGCATCTGTACGAAGGGTCACTTTTTTAAAGAACAAATAATAGACGCCCACACCTACCAGGAAAACGCTTCCCAAATACCCGATCACATTGCCGTATTCTTCCAGCAAAGTGGCTACAAGAGCTGAGAAAACATTGCTTATTACTACCAGGAGGATATCACTCAACCATACCCCCGCAACAAAACTTAACCCACCGGTATGACCGTTGTTAATACTTTGCTTTATAATAGTAAATATGACGGGCCCTACAGAGAGAGCAAGAATACAACCCAGCGTTAACCCACTTATAATGGCTTGCCACATGCTTACGTCCTTATAGATATTCCAATTTTAATATACGTATACGCAAGGTAGGAAAACATATCGGGGATTCCGAACGTATTGAAATATAGGGTTGTTAAAGGGCGCCGGTTTCAATAAACTTTTGCCAGTCCTCAAACATCTTACCCTTCATAACACGTGGAAATTTATGCTGGCCGCCGATCTTTCCTTTCAGGTGCATAAACTCCATGAATTTTGAAACGGGTAATACGTTCAGGTAAACATCCTTCAACGCGCTGTTCCTTTCCACCGCATAATCATCGTTGATGTCCTTCAGACAATTATCTATTTTCTGACGCAACAATTCCGTATCAACTGCATCGTCGCAGGCAATCCACCATTGATGGGCAAAGAACAAGCCATGCGGTATACCGGCCACCGTGTATTCAGGAATGTCTACATTCATTTCCTCACTGGCCAGCTTAATGGCTTTATTCATATTGTCAACACTCAGGTGTTCGCCCACAAGACTCAGGAAGTGTTTGGTACGACCTGTAATGATTATTTCACAACGATCTTTATCAACAAACCGAACAGTGTCGCCAATTAAATAGCGCCATGCGCCGGCTGTGGTGCTCAGCAGGATCGCATAGTCCTTGCCTTCTTCTACCTGGTGTATCATTAATGCCTCGGGGTTTTCAACCAGGTTGCCATCGGCATCGAAGTTATCCCCGTTAAAAGGCACAAATTCAAAAAAGATATGATCATTCAGGGCCAGTTTCATCCCCGGCGAATCCTGTCGGTCCTGGTAGGCGATAAAGCCTTCCGAAGCCAGGTAGGTTTCAATAAACGTAAGCGGCCGGGCCACCAGTTTATTAAATCCTTTTTTATAAGGTTCAAAGGAAACGCCGCCATGAACAAAGAAAGCCAGGTTTGGCCACATGTCGTGGATGGAATTGAGCTGGTATCGCTCGATGATCTTTTCCATACACATTTGTATCCAGGCCGGAACGCCCACTACAAAGCCAATATCCCAGTTGGGAGCTTCCTCGACAATAGCTTCAATTTTACTGTTCCAGTCCTTGGTGCGGGCTATCTTTTTTCCTGGTTTGTAGAACGGGCTAAACCAGAAGGGCACTTTTTTAGCCGTAATGCCGCTGAGGTCGCCGGCATAATAACCGGGGCCTTTTTGCAGGTCGGTACTACCGCCCAGCATTAACCAGCCTTTGCCAATACTTTTTACCGGAATATCGTGATAGGTGCGTAAGGAAAGTAGTTGCTTGATCATAACGATGCGGTTACCGCGCATCAGATCATTGGTGATGGGTATATATTT
>Ga0136846_1215332_pt1 | contig 11129 bp, 12 predicted proteins | sample HopSoiMetagenom2_FD_96841 | JGI IMG/M metagenome (GOLD analysis project Ga0136846, IMG submission 96841) | Grasslands soil microbial communities from Hopland, California, USA - 2 Assembly 2016 (version 4) | ecosystem: Environmental > Terrestrial > Soil > Grasslands | place: USA: Hopland... | reverse complement strand
GGTCCCCGGGATGGTAGCGCAGGCATCGGCCTGCGCCACCGAACGTTGTCAGCCCGGCGCCACCGCCTCGATCGTGGCTCGTGCGGCGTCGGCCGAGGGGTCGCCCGGCGCGAGGACGGGGTACACGACGGGCAGATCCGCCCCGGCGGCGCGATATGCGGCGAGGCGGTCGGCGGCCGACGCGCCGTCGGTCAGCATGACGCCGGCCACGAGGGCGTCGGGGTCGGCGGGGTCCAGCCCCATCGCCGCGAACTGCCGAGCGTACGCGGGATATCGGCCGTACTCGGCCGCCGCGGCCCGCGCCCCCGCGAGGCTCCCGGGCGTCAGGGCGGCGCGGACGTAGACGCCGACGGTGACGCGTGCGGGGTCTCGCCCGGCGGCGTTCGCGCCCTCGGCGATCTGCGTCACCGCCGTCGCGACCCGTTCCGGCGTGCACCAGTTCAGCAAGACGCCGTCGGCGACCGCGCCGGCGAGCCGGGTGGCGCGGGGGCCGAGCGCCGCGATCCAGATCTCGGGCGGGCTCGGCAGCCGCAGCGGCGAGCGAACCGGTACGCCGTCGACGGAACCCTCGCCACCGCCGAACGCGGTCCGCAGCGCGCCGACCGTCGCGCGCAACCGATCGAGCGCGCCCGCCGTCGAGGGGCCGGTTCCGAGCCCGAGGATCAGCCGGCCGCCCGACCGCTCGTGGACGGTTGCAGCGGCGGCCGCGAGGAGTCCCGGGGACCGCGACTGCAGCGGAACGACGCCGGTGCCGAGCCGGATCCGCGACGTCTCCCCCGCAAGGGCCGCAAGCGTGGCAAGCGTGTCGCGCGCACCGACCTCCGGCAGGAACAGGGCGCCGAAGCCCGCGCCCTCGACCGTTCGGGCGAGCCCGGCGAGTTCGCGCCACGGGTAGGCGTCGCGGAGCGAGACGGCCAGGGGTTGGCGCAGCGGCTCCGGCATGCTCCGATGGTGGCAGAGCGATGGAGCCCGTGACCTTCACCACCGACGACGCCGCTCGCCTGGAGGGTGAGGTGCGGACGCCCGAGGGCGAGCCACGGGGCAGCGCGGTCCTGTGCCACCCCCACCCGCGACACGGCGGGTCGAAGGACCACCCACTGCTCTGGGCGATCCGCAACGACCTCGCGGCGACGCGCCGGCTCGTCGTGCTCGGGTTCAACTTCCGAGGGGTGATGGGCTCGGGGGGCACCTACGGCGGCGGGCGCGACGAGCTTCGCGACGTCGCGGCCGCGATCCGCACGGTGCGCGAGCGCGCCGCGCCGGAGCTGCCGACCGCGCTCATCGGGTGGTCGTTCGGCGCGAACGTTGCGGTGCGCGCGGCGATCGACGACCCACGGGTCGCCGCACTCGCCCTGATCGGGCTGCCGCTCGTGCCCAACGACCTGTCGCTCCCGCCGCTGCCCGACGCGGCCGACCTCCGCGCGCTCCGGCGCCCCGTGTTGCTGCTGGCGGGCGAGCACGACACGTTCTCGCCCTCGGCCGAGGTCGAGACCTACGCCACCGGGTTCCCACAGGCCACGGTGCGGATCGTGACCGGCACCGACCACTATTTCTGGCGCAGGGAGCGCGAGGCCGCTTCGATCGTCGGCGGGTTCGTCGAGCGTGTGCTCACTCCGGCATGAAGGAGCCCGCGTCGCGGTGCGCGTGGCCGTTGGACCGTGGATCCACCGGCTCCTCCCGCGGCCGTCCGATCCACACGAACGGGATCGCGATGAACGTGAACCCGAACAGCCACGGCCACACGAACACGGCGAGCAGGACCGACACAACGCCGACGCCGAGCCACAGCCACGGGCTCGACCACCACGCCCGTCGCGCGAGCGTGCGCTGGGGGTGCGCCGCGAGGGCGGCACGACGCGCCGCTGACCGCTGTCGGTAGGCGATGACGAACCCGGCGGTGAGCAACGCCATCGTGATGAACGGCAAGATCGCGTAGACCCAGGCGTTCTCGGGCGTCATGGACCGAGGCTACCCCGGCCGCGGCGAGACGACGCGCGCTACAGCGGAACGTGCGACAGGACCATGATGCGCGGCTCGGTCATCTCGGCCATCGCCCACTTCAGGCCCTCACGTCCGAACCCGGATTCCTTCGAGCCGCCGTACGGCATCTGGTCTGCGCGGAACGCGCTGACGTCGTTGATGATCACGCCGCCGACCTCGAGCGTGCGATGCGCCTCGAACGCCCGGTTCAGGTCGTTCGTGAACACGCCGGCCTGCAGCCCATACTTCGAGTCGTTCACCTCGGCAAGCGCCTCGTCGAACGTCTGGTACGGCGTGATCGTCGCGACCGGTCCGAAGACCTCCTCGCAGCGCACCTTCATCTCGGGTGTCGTCTGGCTGAGCAGCGTCGGCTGGAAGAACGGCCCGTCGGCCTTGCCGCCGGTGAGGATCTCCGCGCCCTGCTTCTCCGCCTCGGCGACCCACTCCGCGATCCGGTCGACCTCGCCGCGGTCGATCACCGGACCGACGTCCGTGTTCGGATCCATCGGGTCACCGGTGACGAGCTGCTCGACCTGCTTGGTCAGAAGCTTCGAGAACTCCTCGTACACCTCGGAGGCGACGAGTACGCGCTGGACGCTGATGCAGCTCTGGCCCGCCTGGTAGTACGCGCCGAACGCGATGCGCTGCGCCGCGAGGTCGAGGTCGGCGTCGCTGTGCACGATCACCCCGGCGTTGCCGCCGAGCTCGAGCGTGACCTTCTTCTTTGGGTCGAGGCCCTTGAGGTACCAGCCGATCGCGGCCGAGCCGGTGAAGCTGATCTTGCGGTAGCGATCGTCGCGCGCCATCCCGTCGGCGACCTTCGAGCTGACGGGCACCACCTGGTACATGCCCTTGGGCAGATCGGTCTCGGCGAAGAACTCCGCGAGGCGGAGCGCACCGATCGGCGTCGCGCTCGCCGGTTTGACGACGATCGGCGCGCCGACGGCAAGGGCGGGCGCCACCTTGTGCGCGACGAGGTTCAGCGGGAAGTTGAACGGCGTGATGCCGAGCACCGGGCCGATCGGGAACTGCCGCACGATCCCGATACGCGAGCCGAACGCCGCCTCGGTGTCCAGACGCATGACCTCGTCCTCGCCGTGGCGCAGCGTCTCCGACGCCCACCGGAACGTGGAGACCGCGCGGGCGGCTTCGACGCGGGCCCATTTGAGGGGCTTGCCGCCCTCGGCCGCGATCAGCTCGGCGTTCTCGTCCAGCGTCTCGGCGAGCCGGTGCGAGATGTGATCGAGCGCGGTGGACCGCGCCGCCACGGAGAGGTGCCGCGACTCCTCGAAGGTCTTGGCGGCGGTCGCGGTCGCCTCTTCGACGTCGTCTGCGGTCGGCACAGCGATCTCGGCGACGAGCGCGTCGTCGAACGGGTTCTTCACTTCGAAGGTCCCCTCGCCGGTACGCCACTCGCCGTTCACCAGATACGGACGGACAGCCATCGTTCGGTCACCACCTTTTCGTCCTAGCGGCAGGCGGCCCGTCGCCGGACGGCCCGCGCCGCTCGCTGCCTCAGAGCCGCTCAGTCGAGCGACACCATGACGTGCTTGATGTTCGTGTAGTCCTCGAGCGAGTAGATGCTCATGTCCTTGCCGTGGCCGGACTGCTTGTACCCGCCGTGGGGCATCTCAGGCGTGAGCGGGATGTGCGTGTTCACCCAGACGCAGCCGTACTGGAGCCGGCGCGCCATCCGCATCGCGCGCCCGACATCGCGCGTCCACACGCTCGACGCGAGACCGTAGTCAACGCCGTTGGCCCACGCGAGGGCTTGGTCCTCGTCGCTGAACCGCTGCACGGTCACGACGGGGCCGAACACCTCGCGCTGGACGATCTCGGAGCTCTGCTCGGGGTTCGCGACGACGGTCGGCGTGTAGTAGAAGCCGTCGCCGCCCATCGCCTTGCCGCCCGTAAGCACCTCGGCGCCGGCCTCCTGCGCGCGCTCCACGAAGCCCTCGACACGCTCGAGCTGCTCCTTGGAGATCACGGAGCCGACCGCGACGTCGGCCTCGAAGGCGCCGCCGACCTTGATGTCCTCGACGGCCGGCACCAGCGAGCCGAGGAGCTTGTCGTACATCTTCGGCCCAGCGAGGACGCGTGTCGCCGCGGTGCAGTCCTGCCCCGCGTTGAAGTATCCCGCGATCGACACCCACTCCGTCACGGCGTCGAGGTCGGCGTCGTCGAAGACCACGACCGGCGCCTTGCCCCCGAGCTCGAGGTGCACGCGCTTCAGCGTCTCGGCCGAGTTGGCCGCGATCAGCTTGCCGGTCGCGGTGTCGCCCGTGATCGAGACGATCCCGACGTCGGGGTGGCGGACGATCGTGTCGCCGACGGGGATCCCGTCACCGGTGATCACGTTGAACACGCCCGGCGGGAAGATGTCCGCGGCGTACTCGGCGAGCTTGAGCGCGGTCAGCGGCGTCAGCTCGCTCGGCTTGAGCACGACCGTGTTGCCCGACGCAAGAGCGGGCCCGATCTTCCAGATGGCCATCATCAGCGGGTAGTTCCACGGCGCGATGAGGCCCGCGACGCCGATCGGCTCGCGGCGGATGATCGACGTGAAGCCGGCCATGTACTCGCCCGACGAGATGCCTTGCTGGGTGCGGGCCGCGCCGGCGAAGAACCGAACGTTGTCGACGATCGGCGGGATCTCCTCGCTCATCGTGACCTCGGCGGGCTTGCCCGCGTTCTCGGCCTCGATCTTCACGAACTCCTCGGCGTGGGATTCGATCGCGTCGGCCAGCCTCAACAGCGCCAGCTGACGATCCTTCGGTGTCGAGTCGAACCAGGTCTCGTCGAACGCCTTCTTCGCGGCGGCAACCGCGCGGTTCACGTCTTCGGCCGTGCCTTCTTGGACCGTGGCCATCACGGCGCCGGTGTGGGGGCTGATGATGTCGCGCGTCCCGCCGTCGGACGAGTTGACCCACTCGCCGCCGATGAACATCTGATGACTGTCCGCCATGTTCTCCTCCTGGCTCCCTGGTTGGCCCTTCGGTTGGCCCTTCGGCTCGGCGATCACGCTTGTACGGATCGGACCGGCTCGATGTGGCCAGTATCGCGCGTCCGGCTGCGAACGGACCACCCGCCGCTCGGGCCTCGCCACGGCCGGTCGTTGGACGACGTGGACAAAGGACGCCCCTACGGCTCCTGTGAGGCAGCGAGCAGGTCGCGGGCCCGCAGCGCGAGCCAGAACTCCATCCGGTCGAACGAGTTCGCGAGATCGCGACCGGTGAGCTCCTCGACCTTGCGCATCCGGTACCGCAGCGTGTGTCGATGGACGAACAGCTGGGAGGCGGCCGTCTCCCACCGCGCGTTGTGCTGCAGGAATGCCTGCAGGCTCGCAAGCAGCTCTCCGCCCTGCTCCGCGTCGTAGGCGTCGAGCGGCGCAAGCAACGCATCGGCGAAGGCACGCAGGGCGTCGGGCTCGGTCATGCTCAACAGCAGGCGGTACGTGCCGAGGTGCTCGAACCCGGCGTACTCCCACCCCTCGAGCCGGCACACCTGCAGCGCGTAGCGCGCCTCGCGCAGCGAGCGAGCGACCGAGGCCGCGTCGACCGGGCCGCCGGCGCCGGCGCGGAGGTCCGCGTCGACGCGCTGACCGATGCCCTTCACCAGTTCGGGCAGTTCGGCGGCGGCGGTCGCGGGCAGCAGCATCGAGATGCCCGCGGCCCCGGCGGAGATGACGAACCCGTCCGCTCGGCGCGAGCAGTGATCGGTCGCAGCGAGCGCCAGCGCGGCCGGTTCGATCGTTCCGTCGTCCGGTTCGATCGCCGCAACGAACACGGTCGCCTCGCGCGCGAACCCGAACCGCGCGAGACCCCGCGTTGCGTCGGCCGGCGGGAGGTCGCCCCGAACGAGCTCGTCGAAGAAGTCGCCCTGCAGCCGGCGCTCGGCCTCCGCGACCGCGCGTGACTTCGCGAGCTCGATCGCCAGCAGGCTGAGCGCGTGGCCCGCGACGATCCGGTCGAGCGGCGTCGGCTGCTCGGGCGTTCCGACCGCGAGGAACGCCTCGATCCGACCCTGCGCGCCCACCGGCTGCACCCACACGTGGTAGGCCTCGTCGAGCATCGTGAGAGAGAACGTGGCGGCCTCGGGACGCGACGTGCGCACCTCGTCCCAGATCCGTTCGCGCCGCGCCTCCGCGTCGGCGTCCGTCAACGCGAGCGGCATGCCGTGCAGGTCCATCACGAGCGCCCAGCCGTGGACGACGCCCGCGAGCGAGCGCGCGACACCGTCGATGCCGCCGCCCTCCAACACCGCGCGGGTCAGCACGTGCTCGGCGTCGACCGCGCGCTGCAGCGTGTCGTACTGCTCGGCGACGAGCCGCGTGAAGACGGCCTCCGTGATGGCGATGAACGGCACGGGATACGGCACCTCGAACATCGGGAACCCGTGCTTGCCGGCCTCGGTGACGAGCGCACGCGGCGTCTTGTCGTGTCCGAAGCCGAGGCCGAACCCGAGGCCCGCGACGCCCGCCTCAACCAGCCGGCGGATGTACGCCCGCTGCTTCGCGACGGTCTCGCCCACCCCCATGCCGGTGGTGAGGATCAGCTCGCCGCCCTTCAGCCAGGGGGTGGGGTCCTCGAGCTCGGAGCTGTGGACCCAGCGGACGGGCCGGTCGGCGCCGTCGCCGCCCGCCAGCAGCTTGAGCGGCATGCCGGGGATCGACACGATGTCGTGCACCGTGAGCGCCATGGATCGATTGTACGGAACGGCGTATCGAACCCCCGCCCGTGGCGCTCCGGGGCTCTCGATTCGACATCCGGTACAAAAGAGCCGCGTACGACGGGCCACCCTCGCGCCTGACGGACAACGCCCGAACGCATCACACTGGCCGGCATGGACATCCCACAGGAACGCAAGCTCATCACCGAGGTCCCGGGCCCCAAGAGCAGGGAGTGGTTCCAACGGCGCGCCGGCGCCGTGCCGGCCGGGGTCGCGAACCTCCACCCGGTGGTCACCGCTCGCGCGTCCGGCGCCATCATCGAGGACGTCGACGGCAACCGCCTGATCGACTTCGCGACCGGCATCGCGGTGCTGAACGTCGGCCACTCGGCCCCGGAGGTCGTGGCGGCCGTCCAGAAGCAGGCGGAGCTCGACACGCACACCTGCTTCCACGTGACGGCCAACGAGCCATACATCGAGCTGGCCGAGCGGCTGAACGCGCTCGCGCCGATCGACGGGCCCGCCAAGACGATGTTCGCCAACGCCGGCGCCGAGGCGGTGGAGAACGCGGTGAAGATCGCGCGCAAGGCAACGGGCCGCTCGGCGGTCGTCGCGTTCGATCACGCGTTCCACGGACGCACGCTGCTCGGGATGTCGCTGACCGCCAAGGTGATGCCCTACAAGCAGGGCATGGGCCCGTTCGCGCCCGAGATCTACCGCCTGCCGTTCGCCTACGCCTACCGGTGGCCGAGCGGCCCCGACCGGTGCGCCGAGGAAGCCCTCGCCTACGCGCTGGACGAGATGCACAAGCACGTCGGCGAGGACAACATCGCCGCGGTGATCATGGAGCCGATCCAAGGCGAAGGCGGCTTCATCGTCCCGGCGCCGGGATTCGTCAAGGGGATCGCCGACTACTGCGCGGCCAACGGCATCGTCTTCATCGCCGACGAGATCCAGTCCGGCATGGGCCGCGCCGGGAGATGGTTCGCGATCGTCGATGAGGACGTGCAGCCCGACATCGTGTTGAGCGCGAAGTCGCTCGGCGGCGGCCTGCCGATCAGCGCGATCACGGGACGCGCGGAGCTGATGGACAGCGTCCATGTCGGTGGTCTGGGCGGCACCTACGGCGGCAACCCGATCGCAGCGGCCGCCGCGCTCGCCGTGCTCGACAAGATCGAACGCGAGCAGCTGCTCGACCGATCGATGCGCACCGGCGAGACGATCATGCAACGGTTCGCTGCGATGCAGGAACGGTTCCCGCAGATCGGCGAGGTCCGCGGCCGTGGCTCGATGTGCGCGATCGAGCTGGTTGCCGACCCGGCGACGAAGGAGCCGCTGGATGCCGCCCGGATGGGGACCATCACGTCGGCTGCCCTCGCGCAGGGCGTGCTCGTGATCACGGCGGGGACCTATGGCAACGTCGTGCGGCTGCTACCGCCGATCAACGTCGACGAAGCGCTGTTGGCCGACGGCCTCGACGTGCTCGAGGACGCGGTCGCCACCGCGGTGGCGTAACGCCGGTTCGGTCCAGCGCCGTCGATAGGCTGCCGCGATGCGGTGGCTCCGACGGCTCGCGATCGACGTCCGGCCGCTGCGGTCGCGCCAGTTCCGACTCCTGTGGTCGGGCGCCGTCATCTCGGCGATGGGCTCGCAGTTCTCTCGCGTCGGTCTCTACGTCCAGGTCTATGCCCTGACCGGCTCGCCCACCGCGGTCGGCTTGCTCGGGCTCTCCGGGCTCGCGGGAAGCCTCGCCGGCGTGTTCGTCGGATCGGCCTTCATCGACCGGTACGACAGACGCACGACACTGATCTGGACGCAGCTCGCGTCGATCGGCGTCGCGGCGATCTTGTTCTTCGGGGCGCTGTCCGGGCACCCGCCGCTGTGGCTGCTCCACGCCGCGAACCTCGGGACGTGGTTCCTCGCAGCGATCCACGGGCCGGCGCGCCAGGCCGCGATCCCCCGGCTGCTGTCGGCGGAGGAGATCCCGGCGGCGTCGGCGCTGAACCAGGCAGGCTGGCAGGTGGGCTCCATCGTGGGTCCCGCGCTCGCCGGGGTGGTGATCGCGGTGTCGGGGGTCGCGTGGGCCTACGGCGTCGACCTCGCCTCGTACGTCTTCTCGTTCGCCGTCGCGCTGCTGCTCGCGCCGATCCCGCTCGGCGAGGAGATCGTCGAGCGCGGGCTCAAGGCCGTCGCCGAAGGTCTGCAGTATCTGCGGAACCACCGATTGCTTCAGTCAACGTTCGTGGTCGACCTCGTCGCGATGATCTTCGGGAGCCCGCAAGCGCTCTATCCGGTGATCGCGGTCGAGCAGTTTCATCGCGGACCGGAGGTGGTCGGATTGTTGTTCGCGGCGCCCGCGGCCGGCGCGCTCCTGATGACGCTGGCCTCCGGCTCGGTCACGCGGCTGCACCGCCAGGGCGACGCGATCGTGTGGGCGGTCGTCGCCTGGGGAGCGGCGATCACCGGGTTCGGGTTGTCCGGCACGCATCTCGTGCCTGCGCTCCTGTGCCTCGCCGTCGCCGGCGCCGCCGACGTGGTGAGCGCGATCTTCCGTTCGACGATCTTGCAGGTGACCGTCCCCGACCGTCTGCGCGGACGTTTGTCGTCGGTGTTCTTCGTCGTCGTGACGGGCGGCCCGAAGCTCGGCGACATCGAGTCCGGGCTCATCGCCGGCGCGTTCGGCGCGACGGTCAGCGTGATCACCGGCGGCCTCGCAACGATCGTCGGGGCGTTCGTCGTCGCGCGCGTGTACCCGGAGCTGCCCGCGTACCGAACCCGGACGGAACCCGTCGGCTGATCAACCCACCCGGCGCAAGCGATACCAGGCGGCGCCCGGTGGCTGCGTGCCCGCGATCCGACCGACGGGCTCGAACCACGGCGCGAAACGATCGCGCATCTCGCGCGCCGTCAGGCCGATCGGAACGAGGCCGGGTCGCCGTGCGAAGCCGAACACGAACAGCGTGGCGCCGGGCGCGGTCCGCCCGGCGACGCCGCTCGCGTACGCGTCACGTCGTGCGGGTGCGATCGAATGGAAACAACCGATGTCGAGCACGAGGTCGAACGGCCCGTCGACCGGAAGGTCGCCGAGGCGCGTGACGTCGCCACGGAACACCTGCGCGCCGTTCGCGGTCGACAGACGCCGCTCGGCCGCGTCGACCGCCCGGCGGTCGGCCTCCACGCCCGTCGCCGCCCACCCGTGTGCCGCGAGGTACCCGACGTTCGTGCCGCTCCCGCACCCGAGATCAAGGGCGCGACCGGGCACAAGCGCGTCCGGCCCCTCGATGAGACCGACGACCTCCGGCGGCGTGACGCCGGTGTCCCACGGCGTTCGGCCGGTGCGGTACGCGAACGCGTACGACAGCCGCCGCCACATCACGTCACGACGCGCGGCGGGCGGCGCACGAGACGCACAGGACGGACCACGGGCGAGCCTCGAGGCGCTCCTCGGGGATCAGCGCGCCACAGCGGTCGCACAGGCCGTACGTTCCGTCGTCGATCTTGGCGAGCGCTCGGACCACGTCGGTCCGCATCACGGCGAGCTGCTCCGCGGTGCCGACCTTCGTCATCCGATCGATCGCCTCGGTCGTGCCGTCGCCGATCCGCTTGCCGAACGACACGGCGGCCATGGGGTCGCGTGGAACCGCCGTCAGCTCGCCGAGCTCGGTGTCGAGGTTCTCGAGCCGGTCGGTGAGCGCGCGAGAGATCGCTTCGGTATCCATCCGGGGCTCCTCGCGCTATCCCGCCGAGACCGTCAAGACGTTGTGCTCGCCGGCGTCGACCATGCCTCGAACGCCGGCCGGCACCAGGACGGTGATCGACCCAACGGCCACTTCAACCTCGCCGTCGACCGCAGCGTCGGTGAACTCGGGACGCAGCTCGGCGCCGTGAGGGACCAGACGCAGGCGCGCCGACGGATCCCATCGGGCAGCCGCCGCATGGAACGTCGACAGGGCGTCGGTGGCGCGGTCGGTGAATGTCAGCACCCTGGGATGCTAGCGCCGGTCAGTGCCAGCGAGGGCCGTGCAAGAGCCAGCGATCGTGCTCGCGTTGCGCGGCGTCGGGCGCCGCCTCGACCCCGGGAACGGGCGACGTCAGCGCCTCCCGGAGCCGGTCGCGGAGGGCTCGATGCCGCGTCATCGCGTGCGCCGGAACCAGCGCTTGCGGCCGGCGGCGCGGGGAACGCGCGGCTTCCCCACGCGCTCCTGGTTGTCATGCTCGAGCGCCCGGATGAACTCCTTCGACAGGATCGGGTGCATGCCGCTCCTCCTTCCATCGAGCTTCCCGGGGATCCGACGGGGCCTCCCCAGGGGCTTCGGCTTCGACGTAACCGCTGGTTGGTCGTAACCGGTTACAGGAAGATTACCGGTTCGCGTGTAACCAGTCAAGTGGAATTCTCTGGTTTCCCGACGTATCCTGACCGGCATGGAGGAGCAGCGGGCACCCGCGCCGAACACCGAGTACGACAACACGCCTCCGGCGCCCGG
>Ga0136846_1228930_pt1 | contig 11132 bp, 10 predicted proteins | sample HopSoiMetagenom2_FD_96841 | JGI IMG/M metagenome (GOLD analysis project Ga0136846, IMG submission 96841) | Grasslands soil microbial communities from Hopland, California, USA - 2 Assembly 2016 (version 4) | ecosystem: Environmental > Terrestrial > Soil > Grasslands | place: USA: Hopland... | reverse complement strand
TCCAGCAGTCGTTGCGTCGCGTCGTAACAGCCTTGCAGGTCGCCTATCGCCCACACCGCCATGGCAGCTCTCCTTGGGCGTCAGTGCAAAGTGCGGGGAATGGCCAGGGTGAACGCCGGGATCTGTGCCGCGAATTCGGTGCCGTCGTCGGCGACGATGTCGTACGTGCCCTGCATCGTGCCGATGGTCGTGCCCAGCACCACGCCGGAAACATATTGGAAACCGTCGCCCGGACGCAGCCACGGCTGCTCGCCGACCACGCCGTCGCCGTGCACTTCCTCGACATGGCCTTCGCCGTCGGTGATCAGCCAATGGCGACGCACCAGTCGCGCCGGCACCTTGCCGCTGTTGCGGATGGTGATGGTGTAGGAGAAGACGAAGCGGTCTTCGTCAGGCGACGATTCGTCGTCCAGGTAACTGGTGTCGACGTCCACGTCGAAGGCATAGTCGTCCATCGCGTTCATGGCGACAGTGTACGGTGGATGGGGTGAATCGTGCGCCAGCGGCGGGATCAGGCGTCCTGCGCAAGATTGGCCAGGCGCACGAAACCGGCGACGTCGACCTGTTCGGCGCGTGCATCCGGACGCAGGCCGGCGGCTTCGATCCGGGCGCTGTCGGCGACGCCATTCAAGGCATTGCGCAGCGTCTTGCGGCGTTGGCCGAAGGCCGCGCGGACCACGTCGGCGAAGTGGCGGGGATCGCGGACATCGATCGTCGCGGGATCGCGCGGCACCAGCCGCACCACCGCCGAATCCACTTTCGGCGCGGGCCGGAACGAACCAGGCAGCACCACGAACAGCGGCGTCACCGTGCAGTAGGCCTGCAGCATCACCGACAGCCGTCCGTAAACCTTGCTGCCGGGGCCGGCGGCCATGCGATCGACCACTTCCTTCTGCAGCATGAAATGCATGTCGACGATCGCCGCCGCGTGATCGAGGGCGTGGAACAGGATCGGCGACGACAGGTTGTAGGGCAGGTTGCCGACGAGGCGGATTTTCTTCTCGCTCGCCAGCTTGGTGAAATCGACCTGCAGCACGTCGCGATGGATGACTTCCAGCTTGCCGTGCACGCGTGCGGCTTCGGTCAGCGGGAAGATCAGGTCGCGGTCGAATTCGATGACCGTCAGCTCGCCATGACGGTCGAGCAACGGGAAAGTGATCGCGCCCTGGCCGGGGCCGATCTCGACGAGGGCATCACCGGGCTTCGGGTCGATCGCCTGCACGATCTTGTCGATCACGCCGCGTTCGTGCAGGAAGTTCTGGCCGAGATGTTTCTTGGCGCCGGGGCGGAAGCTGGTGGAATCGGTCATCGTGTCTGTTCCCGTTGCTCGGCGAACCGTGCACATTGTTCCACCGCGGCGAACAGGCTGTCAGGCGTGGCCCGGCCGCTGCCAGCGATGTCGAGCGCGGTGCCGTGGTCGACGGCGACGCGCGGATACGGCAGGCCGAGCGTGATGTTGACCGCGTGTTCGATGCCGGTCGATTTCAGCACCGGCAATCCCTGGTCGTGGTACATCGCGACCACCGCATCGAATTGCGGAAGCTTGTCCGGGAGGAAGGCGGTATCGGCGGGCAAGGGACCTTGAAGGTTCAATCCCCGCGCGCGCAGCTGGTCCAATGCCGGGATGATGACGTCGAGTTCTTCGCGCCCGAGATGTCCGTCTTCCCCCGCATGCGGATTGAGGCCGAGCACCGCGATCCGGGGCGATGCCATGCCGAAGTCGTGGCGCAGCGCTTCATGGGTGATCGTCACGATGCGCTGCAGACGTTCCGCGGTGATTGCGTCGGGCACATCGCGCAAGGGCAGGTGCGTGGTCGCCAGCGCGACGCGCAAGCCGGGGCGTGCCAGCATCATCGCCACATCGCAGCCGGCCTGTTGCGCCAAACGCTCGGTGGTGCCGGTGTAGGCGATGCCGCCGTCGTTGATCGCGGCCTTGTGGAACGGCCCGGTCACGAGGCCGTGCATGCGGCCCTGCAGGCAGTCCTGCGCGGCGGCGTCGAGCGCGGCGATCGTTGCCGCTGCGTTGGCGGGATCGGGATGGCCGGCACGCGTCGGCGCGGGCAGCCGATGCGCGACGATGCGCAGTTGCCCGCCATGCATGATGTCGGCGTCTGCGGCCAACAATTCGAGTGGCAACTGCAATGCAGTCGCCGCCTGCATCAGGACGTCGGGATCCGCGTACGCGGTGCACAACGAAGAAAGTTCGATGCGTTGCGCCAGGCGGACGCAAAGTTCAGGGCCGATGCCCGCCGGCTCCCCGGGGACGAGGGCCAAGCGGGTCTTCATGGCGCTTAGCCCTTCTTTTTCGGCGGTGCTTCCGGAGCAGCAGCGGGCGCCGCCTGCAGCGGTTGCTCGGCGTCGGCACCGACGCGGGTGCTCACATAGGCTTCGCCGCGCATTTCGCGCAGGAAGCGGTCGTAGGCGTCTTCCAGCTTGCGGCGGCCGATGGTTTCGCGCATGGCGCCGCGCTGGTCCTCGCTGGCGGCCACGCCCTGGCGGCTGGCGATGCGCTGGGCGATCACCCAGCCGTCCTTGGTCTGGACCGGTTGGCTGATTTCGCCGTCGCGCAAGGCAGCGACAGCTGCACCCACTTCGGCGCCGAGACCGTCCTGGCTGCGCCAGCCGGTATCGCCACCATTCGCGCGGCCAACCGGATCATCCGAATCGGACTCCGCGGTCTTGGCGAAATTGGCGCCGCCAGCCAGTCGTGCACGCAGCGTCTCCGCGCGCGCCTTGCCCTTGGCATCATTGGCGGGATCCTTCGATTTCACCAGGATCTGCCGGGTGTGGTACTGGCTGATGGTCCCGAGGCCGGCGCCGCCGTCGCGGACTTCCACCAGTTTCAGCAGCTGGAAGCCGGTCGCGCCGCGGATCGGGCCGGCGACGTCGCCGGGCTTCATGTTGCCGACGATCTGCGAGAACGCCGCGGGGATTTCCTGCGCCGCGCGCCAGCCGAGATCGCCGCCGTCAAGGGCGTTGGGCGCATCGGAGTAACGGATGGCCGCGGCGGTGAAATCCATTTCCTTGCGGTCGATCAGTCCCTTGACGCCGTCGACCTTCTTCTGGCCGGCGGCAATCTGCTCCGGCGTTGCGCCGGCGGGCAGCGCCACCACGATGTTGGCGAGGTGCAGCTGCGTGCCGCTTTGCGATTGCGCGGACAGCGCGGCGTTCACTTCCGATTCGCTGACGTGGACGGCGCCCTGCGCATAGGCCTGCTTGAGGCGCTGGGTCAGCAGTTCATCGCGCACGGCGTTGCGGAAGCTGTCGAACGACTGGCCCTGTTGCGCCAGTTGCTGGCGCAGCTGGTCGACGCTGACCTTGTTGTTCTGGGCGATCGACTCGATGGCCTGGCTCAGTTCCTGGTCGTCGACGGTGATGCCGCTCTGCTGGGCACGCGCCACCTGCAGGCGCTGCAGGATCAGGCGTTCGAGGATCTGCTTCTGGAGGACATCGGTCGGCGGCAATTCGGTGGCGCGGCCGGCGTATTGCTGTTGCACATTGGCCATTGCGCGCGCCAGCTCGCTCTTCAGGATCACGTCCTCGTTGACCACGGCGGCGATGCCGTCGATGGGCGTGACAGAGGCGGATTGCTGGGCGAACGACGGCGCGACCAGCGCCAGTTGGAGGGCGAGGGCGGCGGGAAACAGGATCTTCATTGAATGGGGTCCGGATCGACGGTGTGTTGCCCTGACGACAGGGCTTCAGGTGGGACGAGATAGAGGTCGTCGCGGAAGTAACCGAGGATAGCACGGCGCAAAATACGCCTCGTATCCTGTCCGGCCGAACCGAGTCCCTTCAGTTCGAATTCCAGCATGATGCCGTTGCGCAGGTCGCCTTCGCGGGTGGCGACGTAGCGGCGACCGACGATACGGATCGCCACGCAGCAGCTGTCCCATTGCACGCCGCCGACGATTTCCAGCGGCTTGACGGTGTGCTTCCAGGTGGCCTGGTCGCGCAGCGACACGTAGTAGCGGCCGACGATGCTCCACGACGAGGTGATCGGGTAGAGGAATTGCAGGTCGGACTGTTCCAGCAGGCCGCGGCGGTAGCGGTAGCTCAGGTTGACGATGCCGTCCTCGCCCCACAGGTAACGGGTGCGTACCGAGACCAGGTCGCGTTGCTTGGTGCGCGGATCCCATTGATAGGACGCGCCCATGGTCCAGCGATCATTGAAGGCGTAATTGGCGTCCGCAACCCAGGCCGAACGGCCGCGGGTCAGCGGAATTTCGCCGGGCAGTGTGACCCGGGTATCGCTGAGGTAGCGGATCTGGCCGAGGCTGGCCGAGAGTTTCTCGTGGCCGTCGGATTCGCGGTTCATGCGCGTGGTCACCGCGAACGTCACCTGGTTGGCGTCGCTCTGGCGGTCGGCGCTGGAATAGCGATTGTCGCGGAACAGCTGGCCCCAGCTGTAGGTCAGCAGGCCGGTGTCGAAGACAGGGAGCGCCGACTGGTCGCGGTAGGGCGCATGCAGGTAGAACACGCGCGGCTCCAGCGTCTGCACGTAGTCCTTGCCGCCCCATTGCACGTTGCGGTCGAACTGGATGCCGCCGTCGAGCGAGACGATCGGCAGGCTGCGGGTCGGATTGCGCTTGACCAGCGGCTGCCACAGCGTGTCCGGCACGCTGTCGCGATTCCAGTAACGCCCCTGCAATGCCTCGGCCGCGATCGCGCGATCCTTGGCGTTGTTGTTGGCGAGATCGCCGTCGAGCTGGTAGGCGGTATAGCGCCATGCCACGGTCGGGGTCAGGAACCACCAGTTGCCCTGCAGCGGCATCGACACGAACGGCTTGATGTCGAAGCGGCTGCCGCCGGGGATGCGCAGCGACGGACCGGTCTGGTCGAAGGTGCCGGCGGCGAAATTGCGGTAGTTCTCGTGCTGGAAGCGCACGGCCTCGGCATTGACGCCGGCGCGGAACAGCACGCCGACCGGCGTGTCGAGGTTGTAGGTGAGGCGCGGCAGGCGATCGTAGGGCAGCGACGCCTCGGTCAGGGTGTAGTCGGTGCGTACCCAGTGGTCGGCGCTGATCGACGCATCCCAGTGGTGGCCGCGGCCGTACACGCCGATTTCGCTCATCGCCGAATACTGGGCGAGGCCGACGGAACTGTTGTTGAAGTCTTCCAGATAGCGCGGATCGCTCAGCCACAGCAGGTTGGCGCGTGCCTGCCAGTTGGGCGACAGGTTCTGGAACGCCTGGTAGGTGAAGCTGCCGCGGGTGTCATCGTTGCGCAGCTTGTCATTGGGCATCCACGACGCCCTGGCGACGCCCGAACCGCTGCCGTTGAGGTAGCGGAATTCGTTGTCGATCGCCACGCCGCGTTCGGTCATGATCCGCGGGCTGATGGTGTCGTCGTAGTTCGGCGCGATGTTGATGTAGATCGGCTGGCGCCAGTCGAAACCGTTGCGCTGGGTCTGCGAGATCGACGGGAACAGCAGGCCGGTGCGGCGGCGGTCGTCGATCGGGAACTTGAACCACGGGATGTAGGCCACCGGCACCTTGCCGATGCGGATCTTGGCGTTGTGGGCCACCGCCATGCCTTCCTCGGTATCGACGTCGATGCGCGAGGCCTTGAGTTCCCAGTCGCGCTTTTCCGGCGGACAGGTGGTGTAGGTGGCGTCGTAGAGTTCGCCCTTGCTGCCGGTCAGGTCGATGCGGTCGGCGGTGCCGTTGCCGCGATGGGAGACGATCTGGTAGCGGATGTCGTCGATGGTGTGGCTGTCATTGGCCTGGTTGCCCTGGGCCTTGGCGGCCAGGATGCGCATCTTCGGGTCCTGGTAGCGCACATGCCCTTCGGCGACATAGGTGTCCTTGTCGCGGTCGTAGGTGACGTGGTCGGCGCCAAGGAACTGGTTGCCGCGGTTCAGCGCCACGTTGCCGTCGAACACCGGCATGTCGATGGTGCCGGTCTGCTCGTCGCCTTCCAGGGTGGTGTTGAGCTTCTTGCGGGGCGTGACTTTCTCGTCGCCGGTCGGTTTGGTGTCGGTGAAGATCGGTACCGGGTCCTTGGCTGGGCAACGTCCCCAGTCCAGCTGGTATTTTTCCGCAGCCTGGAGCGGCAGGGCCGCGGCGATGCACAACGACAGGGGCAAAAGGCGCGGGTGGGGACGCACGGGGCTTCCTGAATGCCAAGTCGCGCTACTTTGCCGGATCGCTTGCCTGCGGGCAATCAAGGCCGCACTTTCGTTCATGGACCGCTGGAGCACCGACATGACCGAAACCACTGCTTCCGACCCGCTGCCGACCGATTCCGAGTGGCGGGAACGCCTGAGTCCCGAGCAATACGCCATCTGCCGCTGCTCGGCCACCGAACGCGCATTCACCGGCAAATACTGGGATCACCACGAAGCCGGCCGCTATGCCTGCGTGGCTTGTGGCCAGCCCCTGTTCGCCTCGGCCGACAAATACGATTCCGGCAGCGGGTGGCCAAGTTACGTCCGTCCGATCGCCGAGGCCGCGGTGAATGAACACGCCGACGACAGCCACGGCATGCGCCGCGTCGAAGTGCGCTGCAGCCGGTGCGAATCGCATCTCGGCCATGTCTTCCCGGATGGGCCGGCGCCGACCGGGCTGCGCTATTGCATCAATTCCGCGGCGCTGGACTTCGAAGCGGACGCTGTCCCTCAGCGCTGACCGCACAGGGCGGTGACGTGGGCAACGGCAGAAAGGGCCAGTGCCGGCAGGGCGTAACCGCCTTCCAGGGTCGAAACGATGCGGCCCTGCGCATGGCGCTCGGCGACTTCGACCAGTCGTTCGCCGAGCCAGCCGAAGTCACGCGCCTCCAGCAGCCCCTGCGCCAGCGGGTCTTCGCGATGGGCGTCGAAGCCGGCGGAGACCAGCAGCAGCTGCGGCTTGAAGGCATCGATGCGCGGGATCAGCACCTCTTCCCACAGCGCCCGCACCGCCTGAGCGTTCGCCAGCGGGGGCCAGGGCGCGTTGGCGATGTTGCCGACACCGGTCTCGCCTGCCTCGCCGCTGCCGGGATATAGCGGCGACTGGTTGGAATCGACGAACAGCACGCGCGGTTCATGTTCGAAGATCGCCTGGGTGCCGTTTCCGTGGTGGACATCGAAGTCGGCGATGGCGACTCGATCGATGCCGTTTGCCAGCGCGTGCGCTGCGGCGATCGCGATGTTGTTGAACAGGCAGAAACCCATCGCCACGGCGGGTTCGGCGTGATGGCCGGGCGGGCGCACCGCGCAGAATGCACGACGGTCGTGGCCGGCCAACACCCAGTCGACCGCCGCCACGACGGCGCCGGCCGCGCGCAACGCGGCTTCGGGGCTCCCCGGGGACAGCGCGGTATCGGGGTCGAGCCAGTGGATGTCGTTGTCGACTGGCGATGCGAGGATGCGATCGATCAGTGTGGCGCGGTGCACGCGTTGCAGGTGGTCGCGGGATGCGCCAGGTGCCTCCTGCCAGTCGAGCGGCAATGCCGATGCCTGCAGCGCATCGATCACCGCGCGCAGCCGTCCGGAGTGTTCGGCGTGACCGGCGCCGGTGTCATGGTCGAGGCAGGCTGCGTGCGTGTAGACGCGGACGCTCAACGGCGGCGATCGTGCTGCCATAACACTTCGCCATGGCCGCTGGCGCGCGCCAGCACCCGGGCCAGCACGAACAGCAGGTCGGAGAGACGATTGAGATAGCGGATCGCCTGCGGGCGCACGACTTCCACGCGCGCGAGCGCGACGGTTTCGCGCTCGGCACGGCGGACCACCGTGCGCGCGACGTGGCAGCGCGCGGCCGCTTCGCCGCCGCCGGGCAGGATGAAATCCTTCAGCGGCGGCAGGTCGGCGTTGAAGTGGTCGAGCTGTTTTTCCAGGCGGTCGATGTCGTCATCGAAGATGGCCGAGTGCCCCGGGATGCACAGCTCGCCGCCGAGATCGAACAGCTGGTGCTGGATCGATGTCAGCAGGTCGCGGATGTCATCCGGCACGTCGTCCGGCAATTCCGCGGCGAGCAGCAGGCCGATGCAGGAGTTCGCTTCGTCCACCGTGCCGTAGGCGGCGACGCGCAATGAGTCCTTGCCGGTACGACTGCCGTCGCCCAGTCCGGTGCTGCCATCGTCACCGGTCTTCGTGTAGATCTTGGAGAGTCGGTTCCCCAACTCCGATCACACCGTCTGTACGCGCAGTGCCGGAACGCGTCGGCGCAACAGTTCGAAGCCGCCGAACAGCACGGCCGAATACAGCAGGGTGCCGAGCACGGTCCACTTGAAGAACGGGATGCCGGCGGCGTAGCAGGCCATCAACCCCGCGCCATTCTTCGGGTACATGGTGCCGCTGGCCCACACGCCGAAGTTGGTGACGAGGAAGAAGAACACCGAACCCGCCAGCGACCAGCCGAGCACGCGCATACCGTTGACGCGGCCGCGCAGCGAGAAGCCGGCGAACGTGGTCAGGGCGATGCAGGCATAGACCAGCCAGAACGACAGGTGGCCAACGTAATCGGCATAGGTGCCGCCGTTGAGCAGGCCCAGCGCGACGTCCGACAGCAGCATCGCGATCAGCGGGATCCACAATGCGGCGCGGCGCGAGGCGAAATAGGCGCCACCGAACAGGGCCATGGCTTCGACCGGCGAGAAATTCGGCGGATGCGGCAGCAGGCGGGTCAACGCCGCGGCGGCGATCATCGCGGCAAGCGTCCACGGGCCGGCGGCGAGGGCGGAAGTCTGGTCGGTGCGGTTCATCGGCTTCAACGGAAGATGGTGCGGAAGCCGTTAGCATAGCGCGTCATGCCTGATCACGCCCCCACAACGCCCGGTACCGCGGTGCGCCGCCACGATATCGTCATCGTCGGCGGCGGCCTGGTCGGTGCCAGCCTGGCGATCGCCCTCGACGGACTCGGTCTCGATGTGGCCATGGTGGAAGCCGCGCCCGCCGGCGCGCTGCCCGCGGTATTCGACCAGCGCAACCTCAGCTTTGCCGAAGCCACCTGCAATGCGCTGGACAATCTCGGGGTATGGCGCCTGCTGCGAACGCCGGCGGCTCCGATCCGCCGCATCCACGTCAGCCGTCGTGGCGATTTCGGCCGCGTCGAACTCGACGCCCGCGACTACGATCGCGAGGCGTTCGGGCAAGTCGTCGTTGCCAGCGATTTCGGCGAGGCGCTGGAGTCGCGGCTTGGAGAGCTGCGCAAGCTGGTGCGCTATCGTCCGGCGCGTTTCCTCGAATCAGGTGTCGATGGCGAGCAGCGCATCATTCGCATCGCCGATGGCGAAGGCGAGCATGTGCTTTCGACGCGATTGCTGATCGGTGCCGACGGCACGCACAGCATGGTGCGCGCTGCGCTCGGCATCCCCGCGGAGCATCACGATTACGACAAGGTGCTGTTCGTGGCGCGGATGCGTTGCGATCGCGCGCCGGACGGCAACGCGTACGAGCGCCTGGGCGATGACGGCCCGACCGCACTGCTGCCGCGCGGCGATCGCCATTACGGCGTGGTGCATGCGGTGTCCGCCGCCGATGCCGATGCCGTCGCCGCGCTCGACGACGACGCCTGGTGCGCGCGCATCCAGGATGCATTCGGCTGGCGCGCCGGACGCTTCCTGTCGGCAGGCCCGCGCAGTCGCTATCCGGCGCAACGGGTGCTGGCGGAACGACTGGTCGCGCAACGTGGCGTGGTGATCGGCAATGCCGCCCAGACGATCCATCCGATCGGTGCGCAAGGCTTCAATCTCGGCCTGCGCGATGCCCTGACGCTGGTCGAATGCATCGCCGCCTCCCCGGGTGATGTCGGTGCAGGCGAAGTGTTGCAGCGACATGCGCAGCGACGCGTGGAAGACCGTTCGCGCACCATCGCCTTCTCCGATGGCCTGGCGCGCCTTGCTGCCAATCCCTCGCCATTGCTGCGGCCGTTGCGCACGTTCGGCATGGGTGCGATCGCGCAGCTCGATGCCGTGCAATCGATGCTGGTCGGCGGCGCGATGGGCTATCGCGGCGATGTTCCGGCGCTGTGCCGGCAGGTCCGGGCATGAATCGTCGCGGTCGTTTCGATGCGGTGGTGGTCGGTGGCGGCGTGATCGGGGCTGCCTGCGCATTGGGCATGGCCGATGCCGGACTCGATGTCGCGTTGGTGGAGGTGGCGGAACCATCGGCGTGGTCGCCAACGAATCCGGACCTGCGCGTCTACGCATTCGCGCCCGACAACGCGGTGTTGCTCGATGCCTTGAACGTGTGGAGCGATGTCGCGCGCCAGCGCGTGCAGCCGTATCGGCGCATGCGGGTGTGGGATGCCGCGGGCGGTGATGCGCTGGAATTTTCCGCCGACGAACTGGCGAGACCCCGATTGGGCTGGATCGTCGAGCACGGATTGCTGGTCGATTGCCTGTGGCGGCAACTGGAACGACGCGGCGTGGTCGTGCGTTGCCCGGCGCGGGTGACTGGCATCGAACAGGATGATTCCGGCGTGCGACTCGTGCTGGATGACGGCGGCATGCTTGATGCGCGCGTGGCGATCGCCGCTGATGGTGGCCAGTCGGCATTGCGCGAACTCGCGGGCATCGACACCGATGATCGCGACTACAACCAGCTCGGACTGGTTGCCTACGTGCGCAGCGAACTTCCACATGCAGAGACCGCCTTCCAGCGCTTCCTGCCGGGTGGTCCGCTGGCCTTGCTGCCGTGTACGGGCGGACGCAGTTCGATCGTGTGGTCGCTGCCCGTCGATGAAGCGCGGCGACGGATGGACATCGATGCGCCGGCATTCAATCGCGAACTCACGCGTGCGTCCGATGCCTGCCTCGGTGCACTTGAACTCGATTCGCCGCGTGCCGCCTTCCCGTTGCGGCGAAAGCTGGCGCAGGCGCAACGGGCGGGGCGGGTATTGCTGATGGGTGACGCTGCGCACGTGGTCCACCCGCTGGCCGGGCAGGGCGTCAATCTCGGTCTGCGCGATGTCTCGGCCTGGTTGCGCAGCGTGCGCGATGCCAGGGCGAAGGGCCGCGATTTCGATGCGGCATCGCGCCTGCAGCGCTGGGCGCGCGAGCGTCGCAGCGACAACACCATATCGACCCTGGCGTTCGAAGCGATCAATCGCGCCTATTCGAACGACCAGCCCATCGCCACGTTGTTGCGCGGGCACGCATTGGGCGTTGCCGGCCGCGTGCCGGTGCTGCGCCATGCGCTCTGGCGCCAC
>Ga0136846_1223226_pt1 | contig 11132 bp, 13 predicted proteins | sample HopSoiMetagenom2_FD_96841 | JGI IMG/M metagenome (GOLD analysis project Ga0136846, IMG submission 96841) | Grasslands soil microbial communities from Hopland, California, USA - 2 Assembly 2016 (version 4) | ecosystem: Environmental > Terrestrial > Soil > Grasslands | place: USA: Hopland... | reverse complement strand
TCCTCATCGGCAGTGCCGCCGCTGACGCCGACACCCGCATAGACCTTGCCTTCTTCGTCGACCAGAGGAATGCCTCCACCCATGGGGCAAAAACGCCCGCCACCCACCGTGGGCAGTGCATACAAAGGTTGGCCCGGCTGTACGAGCGGCAGGATGTCAGCCGTCCGCAGGCGCACAAGGGCCGAGGTATACGCCTTGCGCTCGGAAATCTCGAGCGCGAACACAGGCGCGCCGCTCATTCGATGCTGGAGCACCAGATTGCCGTGAACGTCGATGATGCATACTGCAACGGGGACATCGGCCTTTGTCGCCTCTGCCTCCACACGTTCGGCCAGCGACTTCGCTTTCGTGAGCAGATCCATTGGGTTGTTCCTTCTCTTTGAGGAGACGCCGTCGCCATCGACAGCGGTCTATCGCGGTGGCAACTCGCCCAGGTGGAAAGCCAGCCGGTTCTCGACATCTCCCGGCGCTTGGAAGCCCTTGGCGGTCAGCGCTTTGATCCCCTCCTGGGCGGCGGGCCGGCTCAGCGAAGCTATGCAGGCTTCCCAACCGGCGCCCAGCTCGACGTCCGGCGTCAGGCTGGTGTTGACCAAGCGCTTGGTCTGCGCGATCGCCCATTTGTCGAACCTGGAGATCCGCGTGGCGAGCGCGTCGACATACGCGTCGAGCTCTGCGTCGGGCAGGGCCTTGTTCACGTAGCCATACGCCTCGGCCTGTTCGCCACGGATGTCCTCAGAGCTCAACAAAACCTCCATGGCTCGATTGCGGCCGATGAGGTGGGGCAGGCGGGCCATCGGTCCACCGCCGGCAACCATACCCACGCCAACTTCCCACTGGGAAATGATGGCCTTTTCCTTGCTAGCGAAAGCCATGTCGCAGGACAGGGTGATCTCGCTCCCGTTGCCCGTAGCGCGACCCCGGATAAGGGCGATCGAGGCGACCGGCGCGCGCGTCAGCCGTACAAGAAAATCCGGCCAGGGCGGCAGGCCCGTCCGCCCGGGCGGCAGCGCGAGCATATCCTCGATCCGCGCCTTGAAGTCTGAGTGGTTGAGGAAGTAGCCGTCGACGCTGCTGTCGAACACTACGACCCGAACGTCGTCGTCATCTTCGATGGCGTCGATCAGATGTGTGAATTCTTGGACCATCTGTGGACCCATGACATTGAGAGGCGCGTTGTCGAAGGTGACTCGCCAATAGGCAGGCGTCCGGCGTGTCAGGCGAATTTGCGAAGTGATTGTCTTGGCGTCCACTGGACCCTCCTTCGATGTTACATGCTCAGTGCCTCGAAGATGAGGCATTGCCTTCTGGCCTGCGATTGGACCAACGTATCGCCAGGACCATAGTGTCGGTCTGGCAGGGCAGGGCCGATGGTGATTCAAACGGGCTACTGACCCGTCCCAAGCAGCGGCCGTGCCGCCCCTAATCGCTTTGCGAAGTTCTGCTGTAACAGGCCTTAGCCCGGGATAAGCGCGCTGCCTCGAGCAAGCGCTGGCGCCGCCCGGCACTATTATGAATATCGGTTGCTAAGCGCGGCAGCCGGCGGCGGATCGATGGCGCCGGCCCTGACACGGGCTGGTTTCAGCGCCGGCGCGCCCGGATCCTTCACGATCGTCAGGCCGCGCGGGAAGAACTGGGTGTTGTGCTCGCCGCGCCCGATATTGATGATCGCGGCTCCCTTCAGATGCTTTTCCAGCATCGCCAGCACGCGGCGCAGCGCGGGGCCGTCGAAAGTGTCCATGGCCTCGTCGATTATCACCCATTTCGGCTGTCGCAAGGCGAGCCTGGCCACGCCTAGCAAGCGCTGTTCGTCATCGCCCAATTTATGGTCCCACCGCCCGACGCGGTCGAGCGACGACGACAGCCGTTCAAGACCGACCTCGGCGAGCACCGACACAATGTCGGCGTCACTCGCGGGAGCATGCCTGTTCGCGTGATTGAGCACGTCGCGCAACGTGCCGGCTGGCAAATACGGCACGCGCGGCACGAAGATGAGGGTTTCGCCCTCCGGCAGGCCGATCTTTCCGCTGCCCCAGGGCCAAAGCCCGGAAATCGCGCGGAAAAACAGCGTCTTGCTGGCGCCCGGCTCGCCGGTGATCATGACACGTTCGCCGGGGCGGATTTCGACATGCCGGTCGGAGAGTTTTGTGCAGCCCTCCGGCGAGGCCACTTCCAGCTTCTCGAAAGTCAGGCTGCCATTGGCGTTGTCGCCGAACTCGATGCGCCTTTCCTTGTCGTGCAGCACATCTGTTTCATCGAGTGCAATGCGGAAATCGGCAACGCGCATCAACGTGGCGCGCCAGTCGGCGATGCTGCCGATGTTGTCGATGAACCAGCGCAACGAAGAGTGGACCTGGTTGAAGGCGCCGACCGCCATCATCAGCCCGCCAAATGAGATATCGCCTGAGAAATAGACCGGTGAGGCGACCAGGATCGGCACTACGACGGTGATCCAGCCATAGGTGTCGGTTACCCAGGACAGGTTGATCTGCGCGGTGTATATGCGCCGCAGGGCGCCCAGCAGCGTGCCGAGATCGAGCTCGAGCCGACGCCTTGCGTCGGCCTCGCCATGATACAGCGCAATGGCATCGACATTCTCGTTGACGCGCACCATCGAGGAGCGCAGCTCCGCTTCGCGCGTATAGCGGTCGCTGTTGAGGCTGATCAGCGGTCGACCGACCAGCCAGCTCAGCCATGAGGCGATGCCGGCATAAAGGATGGCGGCCCAGACCATGTAGCCAGGTATGGCCAGGAAAGTACCGCCGATGTGAAACACGAAGCCCGAAGATAGTTGCCACAACACACCGACGAAGGACGCTAGCAGGATGCAAGACTGCAGCAACCCGACGCCAAGGTCGGTCGACAGGTCGGACAGATGCGCGGCATCCTGCTGCATGCGCTGATCAGGATTGACGCCGATGGCGCCGGCATTGGCCAGCCGGAAGGCGCGCGCCGGGCGCAGCCACTGGTCGATCAGGTCCAACGTCAGCGCCTGGCGCAGCTTCAGCCGGATCATCTGGTTGAGCCAGGTCTGGCCGATATTGAGCACCAGCAGCCCGCCGGCGATCATCGCAAAGACGAGAAGCTGATGCAGGAAGGCCGCCATGTCGCGGCGCGCCAGTGCATCGTAGAAGGGCTGGTTCCAGCTGTTGAGCCGGACCTGGCCGATCGACGTCGTGATGATGACGGCCATGATACCAACCGATGTCCACAGCAACCACTTGCGAACCGGCGATCCCACCAGCGCTCGCCTGATCGTCGCCACCTGATCGCGCAGGCTGCTGGCTTCGACCACCACGGTGACCGGCTGAGCGGCGGCCGGATTGTCCAATTGGTCAGCCATACAGGGATCCTTGCGTTCACGTGCGATGCTGAACTGGTTGAGGAGACTTGACGGCAACCGTTCTCTGACCAGTCCGCTATCCCAGTACGATGGACACGTCGGGCGAATTCCAGGCGAGGCAGGTTTTCAGCTTGATCACCCAGGTCTCACCTGGCGAGACGATGTCGCTGCGCCTCCGCCGCTGGCTCGGCGCCCGAGCCGCATCGCACCACGCGGTAACAGCATCGGCACGAAGTCGCGCGAAAGGCGCTGCACCCACCGGCATGCCCTCGTGGAGGCGTTTCTGCGCCTCCAAGGCGATAACGTTGGAAAAGATCGCCCACAGTCACCGAACCGGCCGCTTCAGCGATGCGTGCACGATGCCCCTTCTGCCCAACACGGTCCATAGAACCTTGGTGTCGGTGACAAGTTGAGCGCCGTCTTCCCAATGTGATCGCGATCAAATCCGGCTTTGCGTCAATTCGCTTGTGAGGACTGATTAAGGTGCGATCTAACCATGCGAGCGCGCCTATACCTTCGTCTGATTGGATCGGAACCGGCAATTCGTATTGTGACATGTCGAAAGAAACGCCAACGCGCGGCCTGTAGAGAGATGTGGATCATGACGCAGCAATTGAGCAAGACAATCGGTTCGGATCGCTTCCTCCGCACTCCGACAGATCTGGGTTCCGACGCTACCCGTGACATTGCTGCCGGCCTCGCCGGCCTGCTCGCCGACGTCTTCGCCCTGTATCTTAAGACCAAGAATTTTCATTGGCACATGAGTGGCCCAAATTTCCGGGACTATCACCTCCTGCTCGACGAGCATGCCGATCAGATTTTCGCGATGACCGACACGATCGCCGAGCGCGCGCGCAAGATCGGCGGCACCACGATCCGTTCGATCTCCGATATTGCGGGACGCCAGCGCATCCTTGACAACAATGCCGACTATGTTGACCCGCAGGACATGCTCGCCGAGCTTCACGGCGACAATAAGCAGTTGGTTGCCGAACTGCGTCGCGTCCATGAGCTGTGCGATAGCTATTCGGATATTGGCACTGCGAGCCTCGTCGAAGTGTGGATTGACGAAAGCGAACGGCGCAGTTGGTTTCTCTACGAGATTTGCCGCGTCTGAGCGGAAAAGCGTGGCAGGCGGCCGACGAGAGGCCGTACGCCCCTGTGACAAGCACGGGCGAGAATCGCGCCTTCGGTGTTGATGCGCCCCCTCCAACTGAACCGCAACGCGCTCGCATTAGACCGGCACGCTGACGCGACGGCCGGGTGCATCAATCCACGTCGACTGTCAAACTCGGCATCGGACCCAACTCATCGGGTCGGATGAAGGATCGAACCAACGACTCGGACCGCGTTGCTAGCCAGTTCCAGAGTGCGCAAGCGAAGTGGCGACCAGGGGGAAGCACACACCCGCAACCGATCCGCGCGGGGTAGATCTCCATTCCAGCGTGCCGCCAAGTTCTGCGGTCAGCGCGCGTATCAACCGTCGTCCAGCTCCCGCGGGGAGGCCAGAGCCCGCGCATCCGTCATCGCGAACAACGCACGAGACGCTGCTAACACCCTTGCTCAGTGTGACGTGGATGGAACCCTGTTGATCCTTCAGGCCATGGCGCGCCGCGTTCCGGACCAGTTCGGAGATGATCAGACCGACACGCCAGCATCGCGCGGCGTCGAGCACGATTTCATCCGTCGCAACGGTCAGCCGAATGCCCCGTTCAACGAGGGACGCCCGCGACAGGCTGGAACACAGCTTCCCGACATGATGACCGAGGTCGATGAATTCCTCGGCGATCGGTACGAGAAGGCATCGATGCGCCTCCGCCATCGCCTGCAAACGGTCCACCGCACGCCTCAACGCCGGCTCGGCTGCCACATTCCCTGGCGATGCGGCGGACGACAAGATCGCTATCGCTTCAGTATATTCGTCGATCACCCGGTGGCTGATCTCTTCAGCCAGATGCAAAGCCGCCGGTCGGCACGATGCAAGTGATGGATTCGCAAATCCAGTCGGCATGGCCAGATCCTCCGGTAACGCCGTCCGCCGCGGGATGCCGTTCGCGACGTTACCAGACGACAACAGCAGACCCCAGCAGAACGTTCCATTGCACCAAGGTGTCGGCAATACTTAAGAGGGAGGAACGCCGTATCGAGGAATGGGCGGGTGCGCCCTTGCCGAACAATGATCAACACCCGCCTCCAAATATTGATCGTCGCTTTGGGGCCTCCGATGATTATAAATATCGTGTGACGGGCCACTGTATAGCCACCGATACAAAAGTGTACGCGACACCATTGGACAATGGTTGAGGGCCCCGATTGACCGCAAATCTGCACCACCGGCGGGCCTGGCGCAGGTCAGATTGGTAGCTGCGTATCATCGAGGTTGTTATGGAAACTCAACAGAAAGTGGTCGTCATCACCGGGGGATCGCAAGGCATTGGCGCGGCGCTGGTAGAGGCCTATCTCGACCGCAATTACCGCGTCGTTGCCACCTCGCGCTCTGTCGAACCTTCCGAGAGATCGGACGTGCTTGCGATCACGGGTGATATCGGCGACCCCGCCACGGGGCCGAAAGTGGTCGAGGAAACACTCCAGCGCTTCGGACGCATAGACACGCTTATAAACAATGCCGGCATCTTCCTTGCCGGCCGTTTCACGAATTACTCGGAGGAGGATTACGCCCGTGTCGTGGCGACAAACCTGACCGGTTTTTTCTTCATCACCCAAGCTGTGATCGCCGTGATGGAACGCCAGGGCAGCGGCCATGTCGTCAACGTCACCACCACCTTGGTGAAGCAGGCTAACTCGAAGGTTCCATCGGTGCTCGCCTCGTTGACAAAGGGCGGTGTCGACGCCGCGACCCGAAGTCTGGCGATCGAGTATGCCCGCAGTGGAATCCGGGTGAATGCGGTGTCGCCTGGCGTGATCAGGACCCCGATGCACGCCCCAGAGACGTACGAGACGCTGGCGAGCCTGCATCCGATGGGCCGCCTCGGCGAGATTTCCGACATTGTCGGCGCGGTTCTCTACCTGGAGGACGCCCCGTTCGTGACGGGGGAAACGCTTCATGTCGATGGCGGTCAGAGCGCTGGCCACTGACTCAACCGGTCAATGGAGACCTTCATGCCTATCGTTACCGTTCAACTCACGCGCGAAGGCACCGAGCCCGGTGTGGACCATGTAACAGCGGAGCAGAAAGCAGCCATCTACAAGGGCATGAGCCAAGTACTGCTCGACGTCCTTGGCAAGCCGCTGGACTGGACCTGGGTCGTGTTCGAGGAAGTCGAGATGGAGAATTGGGGTTGGGGCGGGATGCCCGTCGGCGAATACCGCAAGCTGTTGGCTGCAAGGGACGTTTGAGCCCCATCGCGTCTCCGGAACGCAATACTGGAGCTTCGACTGACATGGCTTCGTCTTCGACATCGGCAACTCTGGCGTACCGCACGGTCGAGGTCGGCGGGTTGGTACTATTCTACCGTGAAGCAGGCCCGCGCGATGCGCCGACCATCCTGCTGTTGCATGGTTTTCCGTCGTCATCGCGCATGTACGATACGCTGCTGCCGCTGCTCGCCGACCGCTATCATCTCATTGCGCCCGACTATCCTGGCTTTGGCCATAGCGACGCGCCGCCGCCGGACAGTTTCGCTTACACCTTCGAGCATCTGGCCGAGGTGATAGAGGGATTCGTCGAGGCGCTTGGGCTGAACTGTTACGTCCTCCTCCAGCAGGATTATGGTGGCCCCATCGGGATGCGGCTGGCGATGCGCCACCCTGAGCGCGTGCGGGCGATCATCATCCAGAATGCCGTGTCGCATAAAGAAGGCCTCGGACCGTTGTGGGAGGCGCGCAAGGCCTTCTGGTTGGACCGCGCCGCACACGAGGAAAAAGTGATGTCCACTTTCACCTCGATCGAGGCCGCACGACAGCGCCATGTCGGCCGCAGCCCCAGACCAGAGCGATACAATCCGGACAGCTGGACCGACCGACGAGGCCGCGATGCTCTCGCGCCCGGGGCAGGGCGCCGTCCAGTCCGATCTGTTCTACGATTACAAAAGCAACGTCGCCGCCTATCCGGTCTGGCAGGCCTGGCTGCGTGTGCACCAGCCGCCAATGCTGGTGGCGTGGGGACGCTACGATCCGTCCTTCACCGTCGCCGGCGCTTATGCCTATGCCCGCGATGTGCCAGGCGCAGAGATCCACATTCTCGACGCCGGACATTTTGCACTCGATGAAAAACTCGACGACATCGTGAGATTGGTCCGCGACTTTCTGGATCGTCAGTTCGAACAGGGGACATGACAAGACCGCGCTTGAGAAGGGCCCCGGCGCTATGACCGCTATAAGGACCCGCCGCTGATCGCATCAACCTATACGCAGCACCGTGGCTCGGTAGGTGGCGCCAGGTTAAAGCACTGGCCGGCATGGCGCTTTGGGCCTGACGGCTGCTCCCCGCCGATTTCGACTTTCTCAGATGAAGCTGGTCTCGCTGATGTCGATCGAGACCATGAGCATGTCCAGGATCGGTCGCCTGTCAGGCCCGCGCGTGTAGGCCAGCCGGCGGCTCGGCAAGCGCAACCCGTTGGCTTCGGAATAATCCGAAATCAGCTGCGCCGCCGCGAAGCCGCCGGCGATATTCACCTGGTAGTCGTGCCGCCGCAGCATCAGGTCCTCGCCGAAGAAGAAATCTTGGACGGCACTGTGCGTAGCTACAGTGCTCGGGAACTCTGCACGCAAGACACGCCACGTCTCGCCGCCCTCCTGCCAGGACTCGGTTTCGTGGAGGCGGACGCCGTCCATGGCGAGCACGAATGGGGTTGTCAGATAGGTCCAGAGGGCCTCTCCATTAAAGTATGCCCGATGCAGCGCGTCCCAGGGCGTGTTCATCTGGTGACCGGCGAAGGAGTCCAGCGGCGCGCGGCGCTCAGCGACGAGTGCGCCGTCCAGCTTCTCGATCGCGATGCGGTCAGGGGTAAACATGGTTCTCTGATCCGACGCTCCATATGGCTGGACGGAAGAGCGTTCTTCATGAAGCCAGACCGTCATGGGTCCTGGATAAGGCCCTTAAGCGCGAAGAAACCGCCGCCCGTGACAATCATAGCCTGAACCTTTTCATGCGCGCGCCAACGCTCGGGTCCGCCGTGAGCATCGAGGATCATCGCGAGCAACTCGTTCATTTCGGATCTCCGCTTGGAGTGACCAGACTAACGCCCTTCCAAGCCCGCCTTGGCTCTGGCGATTGGCATCATGCCCTCTGCAAGACGTCCAGATGGACGAGCTTACTTAATCGGGAAGTCCGGTCCTTAGGCCATAGGACGATGGTGTCGCCGATACCTTCGTAACGATCAAAGAGGCGACCCGAAGAACCGATGGGAAGGTCAGGCATTAACCTTGGGCTCCTCACACCGATCGGGCGCGGGACCTCGGTCGAGGGGTAGGTTCTCGGCGCGTATGGCTGGAAACATCTTGGTGGCTTGAAACCTGCCCTGGAAGATTGGCGGATGCGGTGCGTTCAGCTTTCGCGACCTGGAATGGACGCTCCAGTGAGCTCTTCGCTGAGCTGCATAAGGCGTTCGGCCAATCCGGGATCGACCGCGTAAGGGCGTACCCCAAGCCCTTGGGACTCCGGCGGCACGAGGGAAGCGACGTCGCAGTCCTCGCAATATAGGCCTCCCAATCCTTCTAGCTGCTGGCTGGTGGCGCACCAGACTTCGGTTGCGGCGCCCTGCTCAGGGGTCTTGATGAAATCGGCGGGATCGGTGAACGCGCGGCCCTGCGCGTCGGCGACCGGGATGGCCTTGACCTCGGCCGCCGACATGTGACGTGCGAGACCCGTGTCGATGATCCGTCCGGGGTGCAGCGAGAACGCCCTGATCCGATCAGCCTTGCCGCGCGCGTCGACACCGACTGCGAAAAGCGCATTGGCCGTTTTGGATTGGCCGTAGGCGACCCATCGATCGTATGGGCGGTTCACAAAGTTAACGTCTTCGAAGTTCATTGGACTGAAACGGTGTCCGCGTGAGGAGACCGCGACGACGCGGGCACCCTGCGCACGTTGGAGTGCGGGCCACACTCTTGCCGTCAACTGGAAATGACCGAGGTGATTGATTGCGAACTGCGATTCATAACCGCGATTATCGCGGGAAAGCGGATTCGCCATCACTCCCGCGTTGTTGATGAGGATATGCACAGGTCGGCCGGTCGAAAGAAACTGCGTCGCAAATGCATCGATCGATTTCGGCTCAGCCAAGTCCAGCATCGCTGCTTCAACGTTCAACAGGCTGTCGATCGCTGGTGTTGCACGATCGACATCGCGGACGGCGACAACCACCGCCGCGCCGGCGTTTGCGAGCGCACGGGTAGCTTCAAGACCGAGCCCGGATGCGCCGCCCGTGACGATTGCCTGCTTGCCCGAGAGATCCATACCGTCGACCACCTCAAGAGCAGTGGTCATATAATTGAAGCCCGAAGGAAGGGGATGTTGCCTATTGGTCATTGCCGGTTCTCCATTTGGCTGATGGACCAAAGATTGGGTGGATTATCGATGATCATCGCAAGGAGTTCGTTCATTTCGGGTCTCCGATTGGAGCAACCGAGGTAGCGCCTCTCCGAGTCCGCCTTAGCTCTGGTGGTGGGCATCACGCCCGCCCCAGGGCGTCCAGATACGTCCAGCTCATTTGATCGGGAAATCCGGTCCTGATGCCATAGGACGATAGTGTCGACGATGCCTTGGTGACGATTAAAGGGGCCCCGTGAAAAGCCAAGGCCCCTGGCACAACTTCCCCATCTCGTCCCATGCGCGGTGCGGGAACCCCGTCGAAAGGCAGGTTCTCGGCGCGGCGGGCGTAACCTTCGCCGACCGCTAGATGGATCGATACCAAAGGCCAGCTTAAAGCCCGTGTCGGCGCGGGCCATATTGAACTTGTCAGCGCGTGCCAAGGCGGTGCGCGAAGATTTCAAAAACCTGTCTCGATAGGAGTCGCGGGTGGTCCAAGTACAAGTTGAGGATGAAATCTACGCAATGCCCCCGCGGCACGGGTTTATCGTCGCGCACTTTCTGACGGTCGCCAACATAGAACGCTCGGCGCGATTCTATGAGATGGTCTTCGGCGGTCGCATCCTGAGCCTTGGCGACAGCAGTGGCGCGCCGGGATACATTCAGTTGGCCAACACGTGGCTCATCGTCAACATCGGAGGCGGTCCCACACCTGACAAACCGTCGGTAACACTCGGCGTGCCACCGGATCCCGATTCACTCAGTAGCTTCATGAATATCCGCGTTGCCGACATCCACGGCTGCTATGAACAGTGGCGAGCGCGGGGCGCTAAATTCATCACCGAGCCGATGGAAAAGTACGGCGAGACGCGGTGCTACATTCGCGATCCAGACGGCTATATCATCGAAGTGGGTCAGAGTAAGCCGGAGGTGGATTACGGTTAACCCCGGAAGGACGCATAGTCAGCTCTGATCCGCAGCAGTATAGTCAGCCCATCGATCGCGAGTGAGCAGAGCGGTAGCGAGATCGCAATTCTCCTGTGCTAGCCAAATCCACTGGATTTAATGTCTGCTATCCTTTTTCGGATGCCAGAAGTTGCCGGCCCGCTTCCGGCCCAGTTTCGGTCATTCACTACCAGGGAGTTCCTGACGACCTGCGGCTACATCGGCGATATCTCGAAGCCCGTAATTAGTTGCGTTCATCGTCCTTAGGTTCGCCAGACCATACGAGAGAGTACGAAGGAAACGGCTTGGCGAACCATCCGCTAATGCATTGATTTCCTGTTGAAAACGCCGACCCTC
>Ga0136846_1212968_pt1 | contig 11132 bp, 9 predicted proteins | sample HopSoiMetagenom2_FD_96841 | JGI IMG/M metagenome (GOLD analysis project Ga0136846, IMG submission 96841) | Grasslands soil microbial communities from Hopland, California, USA - 2 Assembly 2016 (version 4) | ecosystem: Environmental > Terrestrial > Soil > Grasslands | place: USA: Hopland... | reverse complement strand
GTCGTGTCGAGCACCGAGATCAGGTAGCCCTGGATCTCGGCCCAGGACTGCTCGAAGCGGAGCTGGGCGTCGACCTGCTGCACGAACAGGTTGTCCGCCACCGGGGTGGGCTCCGCCCCGACCGGGATGCCGAAGGCATCGGCGAGCGAGTGGGCCGCGTCGGTGGACAGCACGAGGGTCCGATGGCCCGCCGCGGCTGCGAGCGCGGCTGTGCCGGAGGCCACGGTCGATTTCCCGACGCCGCCCTTGCCGGTGAAGAGGAGGATGCGCACGGTCAGAGGGACTCGACGCGCTTCTTCAGCCCCTTGAGCGCGGTGTCGATCAGGATCTTCTCGCCCTTGCGCTTGAGCATGCCGATCAGGGGGATCGAGACGTCGAGGGAGAGCCGATAGGTCACATCGGTCGAGCCGCTGCCGAGCTCCCGCAGCTCGTAGGCGCCGTCGAGGGCACGCAACATCTTGCCCTCGACCAGTGTCCAGGTGACCTCACGGTCGCCGTCCCACTGGTAGGCGAGCGTGTACTCGTCCTTGATCGGGCTGACGTCGAGGACGAAGAAGACCTCCTTGGCCCGTCCGTCGTCGTAGGACGCGCGAGTATCGGCCTTGGTGACCCCCTTGGCCCACTGCGGATAGGCGTCGAAGTCGGCGATGACGTCCATGACCGCGGACGCCGGTGCGTCGACGGTGATGGACGAAGTGGTCTGCTCGGCCATTCGAACTCCCTGCGCTCGTCCTCCCCGACCCCACGCCGCAGTGCCGCTCGGCGGCCGGATCACCGGTCAGCGAGCGTACCGGATCAGATCAGGGCAGAAGACGCGGCGCCGTGACCCGGCGGTAACGTGCCGCCCGTGCGCGAGTACTCCACGCCGCCGATCATGGAGGCACCCACGTCCGGCAACCTCACCGACGACGTCGTGGCCAACGCCCGCGAGCACGGCAGCGAGGTCGTGTTCAGCCGCCCCGGCTCCTCCGGCTGGGAAGGAGTGAGCGCCAGTGCCTTCCACGGCGAGGTCAGGGCGGTGGCCAAGGGGCTCGTGGCCGCGGGCCTCGAGGTGGGCGACCGGGTCGCCCTGATCTCCAAGACCCGCTACGAGTGGACGCTGCTCGACTACGCGATCTGGTTCGCCGGCGCCGTGACCGTTCCCGTCTACGAGACCTCCTCGGCCGAACAGGTGCAGTGGATCCTGCAGGACTCCGGCGCCCGCGCCGTCGTGGCCGAGACCCCCGAGCACGTGGCCAGGGTCAACGAGGTGCGCAAGGACCTCGACGGGCTCAACCACGTCTGGTCGATCACCGACAACGCCGTCGACATCCTGACCAGGCTCGGCCAGGACATCAGCGACGAGGCGCTGGAGGAACGTCGTACGACGGCCGGCCCCGGTGACCTGGCCACGCTCATCTACACCTCGGGCACGACCGGGCGGCCCAAGGGGTGCCGGCTCACGCACGGCAACTTCATGGTCGAGCTCGGTGTGGCCGTGCAGGAGCTCGACCAGCTCTTCGACACCGACGACGCGTCGACGCTTCTCTTCCTCCCGCTGGCCCACGTGTTCGCCCGGATCATCCAGATCGGCTGCGTGAAGTCCCGCACCCGGCTCGGGCACAGTGCGGACATCAAGAACCTCGTCGCCGACCTGCAGGCGTTCCGGCCGACGTTCGTGCTCGCGGTGCCGCGGGTCTTCGAGAAGGTGTTCAACACGGCGTCGCAGCGGGCCACCGCCGACGGGCGCGGCGCGATCTTCGACCGGGCGGCCGAGACCGCCATCGCCTACTCCCGCGGACTCGACAGGGGCCGGCCGTCGCTCGGCGTACGCGCCCAGCACGCGCTGTTCTCCCGGCTCGTCTACGGCAGGCTGCGCGAGGCGCTGGGCGGCCGCTGCGAGCACGCCGTGTCCGGAGGTGCCCCGCTCGGCGACCGACTCGGCCACTTCTACCGCGGTATCGGCGTCACCGTGCTGGAGGGCTACGGCCTGACCGAGACCACGGCGGCGCTCACCGTCAACCAGCCGGTTGCGCTGAAGATCGGCACGGTCGGCCGGCCGCTTCCGGGCACCTCCGTGCGGGTGGCCGAGGACGGCGAGCTGCTGTTCCGGGGCGGACAGGTCTTCACCGGCTACTGGAACAACGACGCCGCCACCGCCGAGGTCCTCGAGGCCGACGGCTGGCTCCACACGGGCGACGTCGGCGAGGTCGACGACGAGGGCTTCGTCCGCATCACCGGGCGCAAGAAGGAGATCCTGGTGACGGCCGGCGGCAAGAACGTCGCACCGGCCGTGCTCGAGGACCGGGTCCGGGCGCACGCGCTCGTCGACCAGTGCCTCGTCGTCGGGGACGGCCAGCCGTTCATCGCCGCGCTGGTCACCCTCGACCGCGAGGCGGTGGCGGCCTGGGCCGAGCAGCACGGGAAGACCAGCAAGGTCGATCACCTCGTCGACGACGCCGACCTGCGTGCCGAGATCGAGACCGCGGTCGAGGACGCCAACAAGGCCGTCTCCAAGGCGGAGTCGATCCGCAAGTTCCGGATCCTTCCCGAGGAGTGGACAGAAGAAGGCGGGCAGCTCACCCCCAGCCTCAAGCTCAAGCGCAACGTCGTCATGAGGGAGAACAAGGACGACATCGCCGCCATGTACTCATAGGACGCGGCCCCGACTCGGTTCCCGGGCGAGTCCACAGGTCGAAGTGGCGCTGTGAGAGGGTCGCGCACCCGCGCCGCCTTGGGTGCCACGTGCGCCGCTCCGTACACGTAACCGCCCTCCGAACGACACCGCGGCCTGGTCACCCCGGGCCATGCACGAGTAGCACCTTCCGGGCGCCGGCCGCAGCCGTATCCCTTCAGTCACACGAGTTCCGGCAAAACGCGTACGCGCAGCCCTGCGCGTTCCTAGAGTTCTAGACCGAGGAACAGCACTCGTGGGAAGGGCTGGCGGGCCATCAAACCTGCCTCCTACAGGGACGAAAGGTCTCGTCGATGGACCGTCGCAGGATTCTAATGGTAGTGGCCGTGCTCGTAGCAGCACTGGGCTCCGCACTCGTCTTTCTCTACACCAAGGGTGCCGACACCCGGGCGGAGAAGAAGTTCGACACCACGGAGGTCCTGGAGGCCACCGCGGTCATCAACCCCGGCGAGAAGATCGAGGACGCCCAGGCCGCCGGCAAGCTGGCGCTGAAGTCGGTGTCCAAGGACGCGCTCCTCGACGGCTACCAGACCACGACCGACCCGCTGGCCGGGAGCGTCTCGCTCGGCACCATCTTCCCGGGCGAGCAGATCATCTCCGCGAAGTGGGGTGCCTCGGCCGCAGTCCAGTCGTCGCTCCAGATCCCGGACGGGATGATGGCGGCCTCGATCAACCTGACCGACCCCGGTCGCGTCGCAGGCTTCGTCGACCCCGGCTCCCAGGTTGCGGTGTTCCTCTCGGGCACGGACCCGACGAGCGGCCAGCCGTTCACCCGGCTCCTCCTGGACCGGGTCACCGTCCTCGGCGTCGGGTCGACCACTCCCGTGTCGACCACCACGACCGACCAGTCGGGCGCCTCGACGACCGAGCAGCTGCCCCGCACACTGATCACGCTGGCCCTGACCCAGCCGCAGGTCGAGAAGGTCACCTTCGCCGCCGGAAACGGGGAGCTGTCCTTCGCACTGCTCACCGACAAGAGCGCCGTGCAGCCGGACTCCGGCATGGACGCAACCCAGCTCTTCAAGTGAGGAACTGAGACCACATGCCCGTCGTCGTTGATCCCGACCCGATGGTCGTGGAGACCCTCCTGGCGTCCATGCCCGCAGGGTCCCACGGCGTCGAGTCCGTGGACCGTCTGAACGCGTGGCTGAGCGCGCACTCCGACGAGTACGTCGTGGTCCTCGGGCCCACCCTGACCGACGAGGAGTCGGTCGTGTGCTGCGAGGTGCTGCGCACGACCGCGCCGGCGATCAGCACCATCCTGGCCCGCGAGCACCTCGACGGTGAGCTGTTGGCCGCCGCCATGAAGGCCGGTGCCCGCGACGTCGTCCACCACACCGACGGCACCGCGCTGACCGAGGCGCTCGGCCGGGCCTACGAGCTGTTCGTGGCCCTGCGCGGCCCGTCCGGCGCGATGCACGTGAGCAAGGTCATCGCCGTCTTCTCGCCCAAGGGCGGTGTCGGCAAGACCACGATCGCGGTCAACCTGGCGTTGGCGCTGACCGAGAAGGGTGCCCGACGGGTCTGCCTGGTGGACCTCGACCTCGCCTTCGGCGACGTCGCGATCACCATGCAGCTGTTCCCGACGCACTCGATCGAGCAGGCGATCGGCTCCGAGGACGCGCTCGACGTCGAGATGATCGACCAGCTCCTCACCCGCCACCAGGACTCGCTCATGGTGCTGGCCGCTCCCCCCCACCCAGACACCCGCGAGCGGGTCACCCCGCTGCTCGTGTCGCGGATCATCCGCACCCTGCGGGAGACCTTCGACTACGTCGTGATCGACACGGCCCCGGCATTCGACGAGCAGGTGCTCACCGCGCTCGACGAGACCGACGAGGTCGTCCTGGTCACCACCCTCGACGTTCCGACCCTGAAGAACGTCAAGGTGGCCGTCGAGACCTTCGACGCCCTCCACATCGCCCGCGGCAACCGGCACCTCGTCCTCAACCGCGCCGATGACGAGGTCGGGATCAACGCCGACAAGGTCGAGGGCATCCTCGGCATGACGGTGGACGCGCAGATCTCCAGCTCGCTCGGGATCGCCGCCGCCACCAACGCGGGCAGCCCGGTGATCGTGAGCGACCCGGACCACCAGCTCAGCTCGGCCGTCCGGGAGCTCGCCATCAGGCTGGCCGGCGATCTGGTCGGAAACCTGGGCGCGGCCGAGCCCAACACCCAACAGAGCGAGGCGGAGGCGAAGAGCCGCCGCTCGAGGAGGCGTAAGTAGCCATGAGCCTTGCCGACCGTCTCGCCGCCGCCCGTGACTCCCGCGGGGACGGCCTGATCCCGACCGACGAGCACGAGCCGGGTGAGGGGCTGCCCGAGAGCGACCACAGCATCCCGGACCCGGTCTCGCCCGTCGAGTCGGCCGTCGCCGCTGCCGAGGCCGTGTCCCGCGCCGGGAAGCGTCGGGCCGACGTGCCCGCGGCCGTCGGTCCGAGCAGTGGCGGCTCTGTGCAGCCGGGCTCGACGCCCCGTGCCGCGAGCAGCGCCGCGAGCAGCACCGACGCGTCGCCGCGGCGCGGTTTCGCCACGGCCTCCCAGAACGACCGGATCGAGGAGCTGAAGTCCAGCGTCCACGTCCAGCTGCTGCAGCAGATGGGTCCCCGCCTCTATGACTCGGACATGGACCAGAACGAGCTGGACACCGAGGTCCGCAAGGTCCTCGCCGACGTGCTCGGCTCGCAGGAGCGGCCGCTGAGCAGCAGCGAACGTGCCCGCGTCACCCAGGAGATCAGCGACGACATCCTGGGCTACGGACCCATCGAGCCGTACCTGCGTGACCCGGACGTCTCCGAGGTCATGGTCAACGGCCACTCGAGCATCTGGCTGGAGAAGTCGGGCCGGCTCATGCCGGCCGACGCGCACTTCACCGACGAGGCGCACCTGCGCCGGACGATCGACAAGATCGTGTCCCGGATCGGCCGTCGCGTCGACGAGTCGAGCCCGATGGTCGACGCGCGTCTACCGGACGGCAGCCGTGTGAACGCCATCGTTCCGCCGCTCGCCGTGGACGGCTCGGCGCTGACCATCCGGAAGTTCGCGACCGACCCCCTGACCGTCCAGAACCTCATCGACTTCGGCTCGCTGAGCGCGAAGACCGCCGAGTTCCTCGACGCCTGCGTGCGAGGCCGCCTCAACATCATCGTGTCCGGCAGCACCGGCGCCGGGAAGACGACCACCCTCAACGTGCTGTCCTCGTTCATCCCTAACGACGAGCGGATCGTCACCATCGAGGACGCCGCCGAGCTCCAGCTCAAGCAGGACCACGTCGTCCGGCTCGAGTCCCGCCCGTCCAACATCGAGGGCAAGGGTGCGGTGACCATCCGCGACCTGGTGAAGAACAGCCTGCGTATGCGTCCCGACCGCATCGTCGTCGGCGAGGTCCGTGACGCCTCGGCACTGGACATGCTGCAGGCCATGAACACCGGTCACGACGGGTCGATCACCACTCTGCACTCCAACGGTCCGCGCGACACGCTGGCCCGCATGGAGACGCTGGTCCTCATGGCAGGCATGGACCTCCCGGTCCGCGCCATCCGCGAGCAGGTCGCCTCCGCCGTGGACCTGATCGTGCACCAGACCCGGTTCAAGGACGGGTCCCGCCGGATCACCCACGTCACCGAGGTGGAGCGGATGGAGGGCGACACGATCACCCTCCAGGACGTCTTCCTCTGGGACGGCACCCGCGGCTTCGACTCCGAGGGACGCACCCTGGGCCGACTGGCCTCTACCGGGCTGCGTCCGAAGTTCCTCGAGAAGATGGCCTACTCCAACGTGACCGTGGACCCGCTGATCTTCGCCCCGGACCACGCATGAAGACCCTGAACCGGACCGCCGCCCGGACCCTGGCGGTGCTCGCCGCCGCCGGTCTCGCCCTCGCGCCCTCCGCCGCGTTCGCGGCGGACGGCTCGATCACCCACGTCGAGACCAAGCCCGGCACGATCCAGGTCCTGGTCTCGGTCCCGGCGGACGCCGACGTCGACCTCGGCGGCGTCAAGGTCACCGTTGACGGCAAGGCCGCCAAGGCGAGTGCTGAGCCCGCCGAGAGCGACACCGACGTCCAGCGCACAGCCGTGCTCGTCATCGACACCAGCAAGTCGATGGAGGGCGACCGCTTCGAGGCGGCCAAGAACGCCGCGCGCGAGTTCATCACGACCGTCCCTGCCAACGTCGCGGTCGGCATCGTCAGCTTCTCCAGCGAGGTCACCACCGACCTCGCCCCCACCACGGACCGAGCGGCGGCCACCGCGGTCCTCGACCAGCTGCAGCTGGCGAAGAAGACCCGGCTCTACGACGGCGTGATCCAGGGAGTCGACGTCGCCGGCTCCGAGGGGCAGCGCAGCCTGCTCGTCCTCTCCGACGGCGCCGACCACAGCTCCACGCCCATCGAGAACGTGACGACCGCGATCAAGGACGCCGACGTGCTGGCCGACGTGGTCGCCATCGAGCACTCGGGCCCCCGCGCCGACATCGCGGCGCTGCAGCAGATCGCCACCGCCGGAACGGGCCAGGTGATCTCCACCGACCCGGCCGCGCTGCAGGCGGCGTTCGCCGCCGAGGCCACCGTTCTGGCCGACCAGGTGCTGGTGACCGCCACGCTGCCGTCGGGCTTCGACAAGAGCTCGGCGACGATCAAGGTCACTCTGCCCGCAAAGGGCGGGGCGATCACCGCGGAAGCCTTCTCGACCGTCGAGCCGGCCACCCCGGAGGTCGCCGCCAAGCGAGCGTGGACCCCGCCCTCGTGGGCGATCTACGCGGGTCCGTTCGCGATCGCGCTCGGCGTCATCTTCCTGGCCGTTCTCATGGTGCCGCGCAAGCACGCGGTCAGCGCGGCCGACCGGGTCACCCAGTACACCGAGGGACAGGCGGGGGGTGCTCAGTCCCAGAGCGCCGGGTTCATGGACACCGACATCACCTTCGCCTCCGCGAAGGAGACCGCGGCCAACGTGCTGCGCCGGAACAAGGACCTCGACGTCCGGATCAGCTCCCGGCTCCAGGCCGCCGGCAGCGAGCTGAAGTCCTCGGAGTGGCTGCTCCTGCACGGCGCGCTCTTCTTCATCGCGGGCCTGAGCGGCCTGCTGCTGGGTTGAGGCAACCTGCTCATCGGCTTCGCCTTCGTGGTCGCGGGGCTCTTCGGTCCGTGGATGTTCCTCGGCTTCCGGGCTTCGCGCAGGCGCAAGGCCTTCAACTCCGGCCTCCCGGACACCCTGCAGCTGATGTCCGGCTCGCTGGCCGCCGGTCTGTCGCTGGCCCAGTCGGTTGACACGATCGTCCGCGAGGGGGCCGAGCCGATCGCCTCGGAGTTCAGGCGGGTGCTGATGGAGACCCGGCTGGGCGTCTCGCTCGAGGACGCGCTCGAGGGTGTGGCCGAACGGTTCGACAGCAAGGACTTCGAATGGGTGGTAATGGCGATCAAGATCCAGCGCCAGGTCGGCGGCAACCTCGCCGAGCTGCTCGACACGGTGGCCGCCACCATGCGCGAGCGAGACTACGTACGACGTCAGGTCGCCGCGCTCGCCGCAGAAGGAAAGCTCTCCGCCTGGGTGTTGGGATGCCTTCCGCCGTTGTTCATGCTCTACCTTCTGTTGACGAACTACGACTACGTGATCGTGATGTTCCAAGAACCGTTGGGATGGGCGATGCTCGCGGGCGCCGCCACGATCCTCGCTGTGGGTGTCTTCTGGATGAGCCGACTGGTCAAGGTGGAGGTGTGACGTGGCCGTCCTCTTCGTCCTCGGGATAGCCCTCGTTCTTCTGGCGATCATCCTCATCGGCTCCGCCCTCAGCACCTCCACCGACTCCGGCGTGACCCGTTCGCTGGCCGTGCTCGAGGCGATGACCAACGCGCCGACGGAGCTCAACAAGGAGCTGGACAAGCCCTTCGCCGACCGGGTCATCGACCCGTTCCAGAAGAAGGCGCTGGCGGTGGGCCGCCGCATCTCGGGCGCGGACACCGCCGAACGGATCCGCCGCAAGCTCGACCTCGCCGGCAACCCGCCCGGCTGGACCGTCGACCGGGTGCTGTCCGGCAAGGTCCTGGGCGCCGTGCTCGGCCTGGTGTTCGGCCTGGCCTTCCAGCTGATGCTCGGATCGCCCACGATGAAGATCGTGATCATCATCGGGGCGACGGTCGTTGGCTTCTTCGCTCCGAACCTCTGCCTCTACCAACGCGCCCACGAGCGCGCCGAGCGGCTCCAGCGCGACCTGCCCGACGCGATCGACCTCCTCACCATCAGCGTCGAGTCCGGTCTCGGTTTCGACGCCGCAGTGCAGCAGGTGGCCCGCAACACCGAGGGGCCGCTGTCCGAGGAGTTCTCCCGGGTGCTCCGCGAGATGCAGATCGGGCAGGGCCGTGCCGACTCCTTGCGGGCCCTGGGTGAGCGTACGAACGTCCCAGACGTGCGCACGTTCGTCGGCGCGATGGTGCAGGCCGACTCCTTCGGCATCCCCATCGCGCAGGTGCTGCGGGTACAGTCCGCAGAGATGCGGGTGAAACGGCGTCAGAGGGCCGAGGCGAAGGCCCAGCAGGTTCCCGTGAAGATCACCATCCCCCTGATCTTCTGCATCCTTCCCACCCTGTTCATCGCGGTCATGGGACCGGCCGTGCTGAGCATCATGGACAGCTTCAGCAAGTGAGCAGAACGGCATGAGAGTACGCGAACGGCAGCATGTGCGGCTCAGTGCTGCCGCTCGCGCGTTTGTGCTCATAGCCCTCCTGGGTCCCGTGCTGTGGACCCAGGACACCCCGGGCCTGGTCGCCCTGATGGCCATCGGCGCGGTCTGGGCGCTCGCCACGCTGGCCGACTGGCGTCAGCGGCTGCCCGTGATGCTCGTCATCACCGTCGAGGCGGCGATGGTCGGCGCGATCTGCGGCTTCACGATCCACAGCTCGCTGGCCGTGCTCGGCGCGCTCGCGGTGCCTCCGTTCACCGCCGGCCTCTACCGCTCGCTGCAGGGCGTGGCCCTGGCGCTGTCATCCCAGCTGACCGCCATCGTGATCATCTCCCTGGTCTCGTCCGACGGGCTCAACACCGCGCAGGGTTTCGGCGCCTTCAGCTGGAGCATGACCGGACTGGGCCTGGGTCTGGTCGGCACCTTCCTGCACACCGCTCTCAACGAGAAGCCGGACCCCCTCGCGCCGTACCACTACGCCCAGGGGCTGATCCGGCAGCTCATCGACATCTCGGGCGGTCTCGACAACGGTCTCGACCCGGTGGCCCTCGGCGGGGCCATCCTGAGCGCCGTCCGCGACGACCTCCCCTGCTCCGCGCTCGTGATCAGCGTGCCGCGAGGGGACACGCTCACGCCCCTGGTGACCAAGGCGATGGGGACATCGGTCAACGTCAACGAGTGTGAGGACATCGCTGTCGAGGCGTGGGCGGTCGGCCTGCCCGTGCTGCACGACCACGTCTTCGCCTTCCCGCTCCACACCGAGGCCGGCACCACCGCGATCGTGGCGGGTGTCCTCTCGTCTCGTGTCGACCCCGCCCGGATCGGCGTCGAGGACCGCATCCGCAAGCTGATGCGCCGGCTGGGGCCGAGCGCCGTGCACCTCGACACCGCCCTGCTGTTCTCGGCGTTCCGTGACGCGGCCACAGCCGAGGAGCGGCGCCGCCTCTCGCGCGAGATGCACGACGGCGTCGCGCAGGACATCGCCTCACTGGGCTACCTCGTCGACACGCTGCGGGTCGGCGTCAGCTCTCCGGAGCAGGCCGAGCGGATCGACATGCTCCGCGACCGGATCTCCGCGGTCGTGGCCGAGATCCGTCGTTCCGTGGTGACCCTGCGCACCAGCGTCGGTCAGAGCGAGAGCCTCGGCACCGCCATCGGCTCGATCGCGCGCAACCTGTCCGAGGTGTCCGGGGTACCCATCCACGTCACCCTCGACGAGCACACTCAGCGGCTCCGCCCGGAGGTGGAGGCCGAGCTGTTCCGCATCGCCCAGGAGGCGATGAACAACGCTGTCCGGCACGCCGAGGCCTCCGCGATCGAGGTCCACTGCGTCGTGCACGCCCCGGAGGCGATGATCACCGTCTCCGACAACGGCCGTGGACTCCAGGCGGCGCGCTCCACCTCGCACGGGCTGCACATCATGAAGGAGCGGGCTCTGCTCATCGGCGCCACGCTCGAGATCGGGGAGACGCCGTCCGGCGGCCTCGCCGTCACCGTACGACTCTCGGGGAACTCCGTGTCCGACTCCCCTGTTCCGGACCCCAGACATGAAAAGGTCACAGCATGAGCACCGCGACCCCTACCACGGTCCTCCTGGTCGACGACCACGAGCTCATCCGCGAAGGTCTGGCCGGGGTCTTCGACCTCGAGGACGACATGACGATCGTCGCCCAAGCGGGCTCGGTCGTCGAGGCCCTCAAGAAGTACGACGAGCTCCGGCCCGACGTCGTCGTGGCCGACCTCCAGCTGCATGACGGCACGGGGCTCGACATCGTCCGCT
>Ga0136846_1222441_pt1 | contig 11133 bp, 7 predicted proteins | sample HopSoiMetagenom2_FD_96841 | JGI IMG/M metagenome (GOLD analysis project Ga0136846, IMG submission 96841) | Grasslands soil microbial communities from Hopland, California, USA - 2 Assembly 2016 (version 4) | ecosystem: Environmental > Terrestrial > Soil > Grasslands | place: USA: Hopland... | reverse complement strand
CGGTCGTCTGCTGTCTTCCTGACCGCCGCACATCCCAAAAGGACAGACGGCGGAGACATTCACGCTGGACCTTCCATCGATCAAATCTACGCCAAGGTTGTCGGTCGCGATACCTGGCTGCCCTCGATGCAGCTTTGCATTGAAGATAACTCCACTGCGGGCGAATGCGGCTACGGATACAGCTGCACCTACACGCACACCATCAGTTGGGCATCTCCTACAACTCCGTTGCCAATGGAACGGTCTCCCCGGCGTGTATTTAATAGCATGTTCGCTCCTGATGCAGGGAACGGACAAGGAGCTGGAAGCAACTCAGTAGCCAGCATCCTCGATTCGCTTACCGATGCCGTTAGGAGTGTCAAGCGGCGCCTTGGTGTTCGAGATCAGACAGCGCTCGCCGACTACCTGGACAATATCCGTGCGATTGAGAAGCGCATTCAGGAGATTGAACGTCGCAATGCAATAGATCCGAAACCTCAGGCTGGCGGACCTCTGAGCGTACCCGACTCCTTCAACGATCATGTCGACCTCATGTTCGATCTCCAGCTTCTTGCCCTTAGCTGCGACCTGACGCGCGTGATTACATTCAAGATGGGTGTCGATCGGAGTCAGCGTATCTTTCCCGAGAGTGGCGTTGCGACTCCTTTTCATACACTCTCGCATCACCGTGAATCACCTGAAAGAATTGAAGAATTCGCCACGCTGAATCAATATCATGTCGGCAAGGCCGCCCGGTTTATCGACAATTTGCGCCAGACCAAAGACGGAGACGGCAATCTCCTCGATCACTCTCTCGTCCTCTATGGAAGCCCGATGGGTGATTCGCACGTGCATGAGCACCGGTTCCTCCCGTTGTTTCTTGCAGGCAAGGCTAATGGGGCGTTGCAAGGAAATCGTCACGTTGTCTGCCCCGCCGATACGCCGATGGCAAACGTTCTTCTCACAGTCGTACGCAAACTAGGCGTCGACACTCATCAGATAGGCGATAGCACAGGTGAGATTGCACTCTAACTAAACAGGAGAGAGCAATTCCCCAGAATTCAATCAGTTAGACCCGTTCAGATCCAGTGCCGACGTAGACCCGAATGACCCGTATGCCTCACATCGGACATCGACTAAATGTGACTGCGATCACAGCAATAGGACGAGCTTCGGCGCAATCTCGAATCGTTGAAATAGCCACGCAATGAGGCCGACGGCAGCTATCGAGATTCACTGAAGAGGTCCTGGGGGCAATGAAGCATTTTGTACATTTTTGGTGGATCACTATTGCTCGAGGAGTTCTAGCAATCCTGACCAGCCTGGCCATCGTTGCTGTTCCTGATGCCGTTCGCACGCTTTTTCTTCAGCCACTCGCCGTGATGTATTCCGTAGTCGCGTTGGCAGTTTATGGAATCCTGGACAGCACTCTAGTTTGGATCGCCAGTTTTAACACTGATGCGCTCTGGCCCCGGATCGCCCAACGATTTCAGAGCTTCCTCGGAATTTGTTCTGGAACGCTTCTCCTTACCGTTCTTTTTGAACACATGCAACTGCTTTGGTTCTTCTATCTGATGGGTTTTCAACTGTTGACAATAGCGATAGGTGAATTAGTCACGGCAAGCCACCTCTCGAAACACCATCATTCAACCTGGGCACGTTTGACGGGCTGGTTGGCGGCAGTAGGCGGGCTGCTTCTTATCGTACTCGCTGCGTCCTATGCCCAAGCCCTGACCTATCGCCTGATTGCGTGGGTACTGTATTTCTATCTGCTCGCATTTGGACTCTTGCAATGCGGTATTGGAGCCCTAATGCTGTACATCACCCCTCGTAGCCATCCTGAGATTTCGTAAGTGCTCCTGACTGCGCCAATCTTGCAGCCTTCACTTGTGACTTGAATCACCGAAAAGTTGAGGCTATGGGGATTAGTCTGGACATCTGCTGGCCTTCCCAGAGCTAACCAGCCCATCCCTGTCCAACACGGAAGGAGCTTGTCATGACTCTTACCTCCCTCGCACGCACATCGCTGGGTGTCATTCTGGTATGTGGAACCTGCTCCCTATCTATCGCGCAGTCCGAAGCCTTGGCAACCAACCAGCATCCACTTGTAAAGGACCTTGGTTCTCTTCCTCCTACCTACACCCGCAGCCAGGCTTACGCGATCAGCAACAGCGGTCTGATTGCCGGCTCCCTCATTCAAGTGGGGCACGATGAGGCAAACCATGGCTTCCTATACAGCAACGGCCAGATGATCGATCTCGGTACACTGCCGACTGGCACATTCAGCGACGCCTTTGGGGTCAATGACCGGGGGCAGGTCGTGGGCCGAGCCCTGTATGTTACTCCCGGAATGCCGCTTGATCGCTTCTTCCATGCCTTTCTCTGGGAGAAAGGCGTCATGAAAGACATAGGCACTCTGCTTCCGTCCAATACCGCCATCGCGTATGCCATTAACAATCGCAGTCAAATCGTCGGCGAAAGCGGCGGCCATGCTTTTCTGTACGAACAAGGGATGATGAAAGATTTAGGCACCTTACCGGGAGGTTCCAGCAGCGCGGCGTATGCCATCAACCAGGCCGGATATATCGTTGGTCAGACAACATACCCAGACGGTTCAATGCACGCATTTCTTTATCGCGACGATGGAATGCACGACCTCGGTACCCTGCCCGGGGGACGAAATAGCATCGCTCGCAGCATTAATAACCGAGGTCAGGTCGTCGGCACCTCCACCGTCACCAATGGCAATTCGCATGCGTTCCTCTACGAGAATGGTCAAATGACCGACCTGGCAGCTCTTCCCGGAGGCACTGACTTTTCAGATGCCAAATTTATCAATGATCGGGGACAGATACTTGGCGTGGGTATGCTCTTTGACAATGGCAATTTTATTTCCATCAGTTTGCCAAACCCGCTCGGACAGGTCACCTTCGCTTTCGCGGCAGCCATCAACGATTCTGGTGAAATTGCAGGTGTCCTGCTCCCGGACTACCACGCAGCAGTCCTCAATAGTGACCTGCTTACCGCTGAACATCCGTAGTCTCGCGCCAATGCATTCGACATAAGCATCTCCTCGGAGTAGACAGATACCCTTTCTTCGCGCCTATGACATCTGAAAATCCAGGAAAATATGCCTCTCTCGATCGAATCCAACATTCCTGGACCCGTTTTACTGCAGTCCTTTCATTCGCAGCGATAATCTTGCATCTGTTACTCCGATATCTTTTCAATTACAAGGCAACGTTCTCTTTTATTCCGCTGTTGGTCATCATCATTGCCGGTGGCCTTCCGTTGCTCTATGACCTTATTTCCCAAATTCGGAAACGCCAGTTTGGAGCGGATTTCCTTGCGGGTCTGTCAATCATTACCGCGATCCTAATGGGAGAGTTGCTGGTTGCGGCGATTATCATCCTTATGCTTTCTGGTGGCCAGGCGCTGGAGGAGTTTGCCACGCGGCGTGCTTCTTCAACGCTCAGCGCTTTAGCTCACCGCATGCCGAGCGCGGCTCATCGCATTTCGGGGGATGTTACCGCGGATATCCGGGTGAACGAAATTCGTATCGGAGACCGCCTAATTGTCTTCCCGCATGAGATCTGCCCAGTAGACGGAACAGTAGAATCAGGTACCGGCACAATGGATGAATCCTTTCTTACGGGAGAACCATTTCGCATTCGTAAGACGTCTGGGTCGCAAGTAATCTCAGGAGCATTGAATGAGGACACTGCCCTTACGATCATTGCTGACAAGCTGGCTGTGGATTCACGCTACGCACGCATCATGCAGGTGATGCATAAGGCCGAGGAGAATCCACCGGCCATCCGCAGGTTGGCGGATCGGCTGGGTGCTTTCTACACCCCCATCGCAATTTTGATCGCCCTTACAGGGTGGCTCCTGAGTGGTCAGTCCGAGCGTTTTCTCGCAGTGCTCGTGATCGCCACGCCCTGCCCGTTACTACTTGCAATTCCAATCTCGATCATCGGATCGATCTCCCTGGCCGCGAAACGGGGCATTGTGATCAAGAAACCGGTTGTTCTTGAACAGGTCGGCAATATCCGCACTATGTTTTTCGATAAAACCGGAACGCTGACACATGGAGAGCCGGTGGTTACGGAGATTGTCACCTTCCCTGGCACAAACGCGGAAGACATTCTGAAATTCAGCGCCAGCCTTGAGCAATACTCGAAGCATCCGCTAGCTGGAGCGCTCCTAAAGGCTGCACGAGAGAAACACATATCTTTGCAGAGTGCCGAAAGCGTCAGCGAAAAGCCAGGAGCCGGACTGAGGGGTCAGGTTGCGGGAAGACGCGTCCTGGTTACCGGAAGAAAGAAAATAAACAGCGAGTCGGCAGCTTTGCTTCCATCCACTGTTTCAGGAATGGAATGCGTCGTCGTCCTTGACGATCAATTGGCCGGCCTGATTCGATTCCATGATCGCCCACGGAAAGAAAGTAAGCCCTTCATCAAACACCTACGACCTAAGCATCAGGTCGAGGATTTGATCATCCTATCGGGTGACCGTGACATCGAAGTACAGCATCTGGCTGAAATTGTCGGGATCAAAGATGTTCGTGCAAGCCTGACACCCGAACAGAAACTTAACATCGTTAGAGATCGCACTGCAACTACTCCAACTCTATTCCTGGGAGACGGCATCAATGATGCTCCAGCCATGCTGGCCGCGACAGTGGGCATTGCATTTGGACAGAACAGCGACATCACCGCAGAAGCGGCTGGTGCAGTCATCATGGAACCAACTCTCGGCAAGGTTGATGAGCTGCTCCATATAGGCAAAAGGATGCGGCGGATCGCTCTTGAAAGTGCCGTGGGTGGCATGGTCTTGAGCGCTGCCGGTATGTTTCTGGCTGCTTTTGGTTTTCTGCCTCCTATCGCCGGAGCTATAGGCCAGGAGATAATCGATCTTCTCGCCGTACTCAATGCCCTGCGGGCATCATTCCCTGGAAAAGAGCTTCAGGACTTTTGATCACTGAAGAGGATTGGGTACAGATGGCCAATTTCTACGAATCTCCAAAATATTGGAGCTTTCTCTGAGAAGCTCCTTCCCATACTATTTCCAGCACGTTGGCAAAAACTCCTCGCATTAATCGCTACAATCGTTGGGACCATCAGGAGGTCTTGCCATGAACCGTTGCATGAGTGCGCTGACTCTCGGCGCAGCGTCACTGCTGGTGCTCTCTCAAACCGGCTGCAAGAACACCCCAACGACGGCACAGCCTCCCTTAGAGGCAACGAAGGCTAGCGCAGATATCGAACAGCTAAGTCCGGAGTTATCCACGATCATCCCTGATGGGGCCAGGCTCGAAAAAATGGCCACTGGATTTACATGGACCGAGGGACCAGTGTGGGTGCAGCCAGGGATGTTAATGTTCGCGGATATCCCGAGCAACAGCATTCGGCAGATGACTTCTGATGGCAAGGTCACGATCTGGCTGCAACCGAGCGGCTATACCGCCAAGGAGCCCTTTGGCGGCAAAGAGCCGGGGACAAATGGGATGACGCTTGATGACAAGCTTCGCCTGACTGTCGCGGGCCATGCGGCGCGCAGCATTCTTCGATTTGAGACGATGGACCCCAAAGGGGGGAAGACGATTCTGGCCGACAGCTACGAGGGCAAGCCTCTCAACAGCCCGAACGATGTTGTGTATGGTCCGGATGGCTCGCTTTATTTCACGGATCCGCCCTACGGTCTTCCTACGCAGCAGGATAATGATCCTTCGAAGAAGCTCAAGGTGAATGGCGTGTATCGTATTCCGGACGCAACGGCTGTCAAAGCTGGATCGGCTCCGAACCGAGCGAAGCTGCAGTTGCTGATCCGCGATTTGCCGCGGCCGAATGGTATCGCGATCTCGCCGGATAGCAAGTGGCTTTATGTTGCTGATTCACAGCAGAAGACGTGGAGGCGGTATCCGCTGAAGAGCGACGGTACGGTGGCGGAAGGCATGGTGTTTCTGGACGCATCTTCAGCGAAAGGCACAGGAACTCCAGATGGAATGAAGGTCGATTCGCAGGGGAATCTATTCGCGACCGGACCGGGCGGCGTATGGATCATCTCGCCGGAGGGCAAGCACCTGGGAACGATTCTCACCGAAAAGCCAACAGCTAACGTGGCCTGGGGCGGCGAAGATGGCAAGACGCTCTATCTGACAACGAGTGACGCAATCTATCGTATTCCCGTGAAGGTCGTTGGCTATCGTCCGTGGATTCATTGAGGAGATTGACCTGTCAGGGTGTGTGATGACACACCCTAACTAGAGCGACAAGCCAAAAAACTCCGCAATCGCCGTATGAACCGCGGACGTCTGCTCGCGCGTTAGCGCCAATACCGCTGCCGGTCGTAGTGAGGGAAGGTGCTCGCGCAGAAGTTCGTAATCGGCAAGAAAATCCTGGCTCGACCGTACCGCGCGCTCTGCATCTTCAATTGCGATCAGGGCCGGAACTCGTTTCGCCAGCATCTGCGGAAACCCCGCGACGCTCAGTCGCTCCGGGGCGATGTACAGAAACTTCAGCCGTCCACTTAGATACTCCACGCAGGCAGCACGAAGTGCCTCCCGGTCGCGGTTCGCGTGGATGCAGTTGCACGCTATCCCACGCTCGCGGAGCTTCGCCACCTCGGCCTCCATCCACTCCACTCGCGCACTTGCCACCAGCGAGGTTCCTTCCAGCGCGAGCCCGGCAAGTTGGTAACACAAGGTCTTTCCCGCCCCGTCAGGAAGCGCCAGCAAATGATCCTTGCCCGACAGTGCAGCCAGGCACGCGGCTTTTTGTCCTGGGAGAAACGTCTTGTGCCCGAACCTCTCTTTTAGCAGCACACTCAACTGTGTCGTCTTCGAAAGCTTCTTCGCCTTGCTCTCCACGGTCGCCGGTGGCCGCGTACCTGCTGCTTTCTTGTCGCTGGCAGCCGGCATCGTCTTCGCCGCCGAAACGAACCGGCGTCGCGGCGTTACTCGCACCTTCTCCATCACACCGCTCACATACGCGTTGATGCCTTCGATGAATGGTGCGAGATGTGCCTCCCCCTGGTTGATCTTTTTGAGGTACGCTTCCCACTGCCCCGTCATCGCCGGGGTCTTCACCTCGGGATGCACCACGTCGATCAAGTGGATCCCCTTGTCCGTCGCTTCCAGCGTTTTGCCGCTGCGCACAATGTAACCGCGCTTCAGCAGCGTCTCGATAATCGAGGCCCGCGTGGCCGGTGTCCCCAGGCCCGTGTCCTTCATCGCCTCCGAAAGCTCTTTTTCGTCCAGCGACTGCCCTGCCGTCTGCATGGCAGTCAGCAGCGTGCCTTCCGTAAAACGCTTCGGCGGCTTTGTCTTTTTCTTCTTCGCATCGACGGCAGCCACACGTTGCGGCTGGCCCTCCGCCAGATCCGTCGGCAACACCTGCGCGGCCTCTTCCTCTTCGCCGCCGCCCTTCTTCCGCTTCTCAGGCACCGGGTCCAGAACCTTCCAGCCGATCTGTTGGACCAGCGTTCCCGACGTCCGGTACCGATCCACAACCGGCTCCGTGCCATCCTGTCCCGGATTCGTAATCGCTGTAATTACCGTTGTGACGGCCTGTAGATGATCCTCGTGCCACATCATTAAAAAGCGGCGGCACACCATGTCGTAGATTTTCCGCTCATGCGGGCTCAGGCTCACCTTGCCGGGGTTCACCGCATTCGGCAGAATCGCATGGTGGTCGCTTACCTTGCTGTCGTCTACATAGCGCTTGCTGAGCGCGCGCGTCCCCGTTCCCTCCGCCACCATTTGCGGATACTGCGGCACAATGACATTCGCAATCTGACTCACCGTTGCCGCCACATCGGACGATAAATGGCGGCTGTCGGTACGCGGATAGCTGATGAGTTTATGGCGCTCATACAGCGCCTGCGCATACGTTAGCGTCTCCTGCGCCGTGAATCCGAACAACCGGTTGGCATGACGCTGCAACTCTGTCAGGTCGTACAACAACGGCGGCTGCGCGCGTTGCGTCTCTGACTTCACCGATTCAATCGCGACCGTGCCCGTACGCGCGCGTTCGACGATTAGCTTCGCCTCTTCCCCGTCTGCCGCCAGTCGCGATAACTTGGCCAGCGTCTCTTTCTCGTTTCCCTGGTCGCCGCGCGGCCGGAACCATGTACCTGTGTAGGCCTCTTTCCTTCGCTCGGCCAGGCCTTCGAATTTAGCGATGACCTCGATGTACTCTTCCGACACAAACTGCCGCAGCGTCAGTTCCCGCTCCACCACCATCGCCAGCGTAGGCGTCTGCACGCGACCCACTGAGATTTCCTCGTTGTAGATGAGGGAGTAGGCGCGCGACAGGTTCATCCCCACGAGCCAATCGGCACGGCTTCGCCCATGCGCAGCATCAGCCAGTCCGTCGTAGGCGCTGCCGGGTTGCAGCTTCTCAAAGCCCTTGCGAATCGCATCAGCGGTCATCGATGAGATCCACAACCGGTTCACTGGCTTATCGCACAGCGCTGCGCCGTAGATGTAGCGGAAGATCAGTTCGCCCTCGCGCCCCGCGTCCGTGGCGCATACCACCTGCGCCACGCGCGGCGAGTTCAGAATCTTGCGGACCACCTCAAACTGGCTTTTGGTCTTTTCATACACCACCAGCGGCCAATCGCCGGGCAGCATTGGCAACAGGTCCAGTCGCCACTGTTTCCACTCGGGACGCATCTCGTGTGGCTGCGCCAGAGAAACCAGGTGCCCTACGGCCCAGGTCACCACATATCCGTTTCCGTGCAGAAATCCGTCGCCCTTCTTGGCGGCCCCGAGAACGCGGGCAATATCGCGCGCGACCGAAGGCTTCTCCGCCAGGACGGCGGTCACTGTGGCACTGCTGTCAGACATCGTTACTTCAAGTATCACACTTGCCCTAAAAACCCCTGCGCCGTTCCGGACAAATACCGGACTCACACGCCCTAGCGTCACCCCCCTTTGAGAGTGGCCTCCGTGTTGTCAAGCTTCTTGAGAAGCGCACGCGCCTGGCCAGGCTCAAGCTCATGATTGTGTAGCATTCGGCTGATTTCCCGGCGCTCCGCTCTGACGGCCTCCAACCGGATAGTTCGCTCCGCGACCCGGAGGCGATCAGCTTTTATCCGGCTTGACTGGTCCCCAACAAAAGCCTCGATCCTACGGCGATAGTAGTCCATCAGCCGGGATGCGATCGATGCGTAGCTATCTGCGTAGGGGCTGTTTTGAGAAAGACGGTGTTCTACTTCCTCGATCCGTCCAATTGCCGCTTGAGCCGTTAAAACACGGGCATTACGAAATTTCGCCTCGGCGGAGCTTTCGGGCGGCTCCTCCAGTCCCTTAAGCACCCACGGCAGACCGACAGCCGCGGCAAGCATGGAAAAGAGAATCACACCTGAAGCCAGCAACACGGCAAGATCGCGGCCAGGAAATGGAGTTCCGTCCTGCCGTGCTAGTGGGATCGACAGTACCGCCGCCAGGGTGATCGCGCCTCGCACGCCCGCCAACATTGTCGCCGCGAGAAGTCTCCATGGAGTGTGCTGCGCTTTGCCTCCTTCATGCTTATGCCGAAAGAAGGACCACTCCAGGACAACCCAGGTCCAAACAAAACGTAAGGCGCCGACAACAAGAGTGATACTCAAGACGAAGCCGCCCAGTACCCAGGCGGAGGCAAAGTTCTCCTGCTTCACAACCGAAGGTATGCTCTTTGCAATGGCTTGCAACTGCAGTCCAAGCAGAACGAAGATGAGTCCATTGAGTGTGAACTGCATCAGATCCGTCACAGCTTCCGACTTGATGCGCGTCTCTACTTCCGGGATCTCCTGGAGTAGCCAGTTCGCAACGAACCCCGCAGCTACGGCTGAAAGGATGCCGGAGAGCTTGAAATGTTCTGCCAGCAAGTAAGAAGCAAAGGGCAGAAGGAGCGTACGCAGGATCTGCGCAGCGGGGTAGGCTCCGATTGTTCTCTCAACCCCTTTCTCAGCAGACATAAGAATGAAGCCAAGAAACGCACCAACCGCCAGACCTCCAAGGACAACCGTTAAAAAGCTGATGGTGGCGTGAGCAGGCGAGAAGTAGCCGGTGAACACCGCGATGACAGCGAAGCGCAGACACACGAGTCCTGTCGCATCATTTAGCAAGGCCTCGCCTTCCAGAAGATGCAGCAGGCGGGTCGGCAGCCGTTTCAGGCCGATCAGGCCGGAGACGGCGACAGCATCGGTCGGAGATAACACCGCCGCGAGAGCGAAGCATGCGGCGAGTGGCATGGAAGGAATCATCCAGTCGATGAAATATCCGGCGCCGAGGACGGTGAAGAAAACCAATCCAACTGCCATCTCCAGGATCGGCTTCCCCAGGGCACGCGCCTCCGCACGCGGGAACAGATTCGCATCCACGTAAAGCAGAGGAGCGACAAAGAGCACCAAAAAGAGCTCCGGATCAAGGGGCATGTGCACGTGGAAGCCGGCCAGAGCGACGCCCAACCCAATCTGTAGGAGCGGCAAAGGAATACGCGAAAGCCGCGCGGCAGCCTTCGAGAGGGAGACCGCAAAAAGAAGAATGAGTACGGTAGCAAATTGCCCCAAAAGACAACTCCAAACGTTTTAACTAAGTCTGCGCCGATAGTCGCTCAGAAGTCATCCGCTCTTTCTATCCTGTTTGGTCATCGGAGTTACGGATTCGCTCGTCGAAAACTATAAACCCCCTTGCCCTCATAAATCTTCCACTCATCATCGACGTTTGGCAGTCTCAATTCTTCTGAATGCAACTTACCCTCGCCGTTGTAGGCTCTGTACCCAAAGGTTTGCCCTTTTCGTCGAACTGAGTCGCCTCGCGGTTCATCACTGAGTCCCAGAAGTACGTCACTTCGATGCTTCCATCCGGCAATATAGCCCGCTATTCTCTTGAACGTTGAAGGGTGCGCATTTTCTAAGGGAGGACCCTCCGAAGGAGTGGGCGATGCGATCGCGGGGTTCGTGCAGAGAGTCCTTGCAGGACAGATTCGACGAGAAGAGCCGCAAACGAGAAAAGTTGCTTGAGCCATGTTTGCAGCCCGATCTACCTGAAAGAACTCGGGCTGCAATGGCATGTCGTTCACGCTCCGAGTCGGATGTGCCCTCTACATCCTTGGAACGCGCATCATCTCGTTCAGGGTTGATGCAGAACTGGTGCAGAACTACATG
>Ga0136846_1233023_pt1 | contig 11134 bp, 7 predicted proteins | sample HopSoiMetagenom2_FD_96841 | JGI IMG/M metagenome (GOLD analysis project Ga0136846, IMG submission 96841) | Grasslands soil microbial communities from Hopland, California, USA - 2 Assembly 2016 (version 4) | ecosystem: Environmental > Terrestrial > Soil > Grasslands | place: USA: Hopland... | reverse complement strand
TGGGTGCTTTCGAGTTTGGCAGGCGCACTTTTCCAAAGTCTTACGATATGAATGTCACGCAGAGATTTTTGCCGGGAACGAGCATCCGTTGTGATCTGTTTCTGCCCTATGTTTACGCGCAATGCGGGATTCTAGCTGGAGTTTGTTGAATACCTCTATCTCGCCGGCAAGCAGTTGTGACGGAAGAAACCTGCGAATCGAAGAAGCACCGTTCACTACCGATCGCCGTCACTTGGGCACATTCGCCGACGGCCTGGGCAATGGTGGCACCCGTTGTTCGCCGACCGGGTAAAAACGTGACTCGGAAAAAGACGACGTTGCCGTCTTCCGCATGCAACGCTCAACTTGCCATCGCGCGATACTCACGAGCTTTGAGAGGAACCCGAGCGAAGATCGTAGTTCCGGCTCCAGGTTTTGATTTCACCTTCAATTCGCCGTTTACGATTTGAAGTCTCTCGCGCATGCTGATCAGTCCAAGACCTCGGCATGAGAGGGCGTCTGCTTCTTCAAAACCACGCCCGTGGTCCCTCACAGTCAGTTCAATGGACTCTCTTGTGCCGCGTAGATGCACGTCAAAAGTTTGAACCCCGCTGTGCTTGACGGCATTCTGGAGCGCTTCCTGCATCACTCGGAACAGGCAAAGAGAGACTTCCTTCGGGAGAGCGGATGGCAGTTCCGTTTGGCTAAAGGCGATCCCCACGTTAGCCTTCTCTGATAGCTCCCTGCAAAAGCTCCTAGCCGCAGCGGCTAAGCCAAGATAGTCGAGTTTCGAAGAATGCAAGCGATGAGAGAGGGCCTGTACGTCGGTGGCAATCTCCGAAATGCGCTGTTGTGCGTGGCGAAAGCGATCCACAAAATGCGGGATCGAGGGACCATCTTGTTTCCATTGGTCCAATTCAACAGCCAACAACGCGAGCCGCTGATTAATGTCGTCATGTAGTTCTCTCCCGATCCGCGTTCGCTCTTCCTCGTGAGCTTCTATCAATCTCCGTCCGACAGTTGCTAGAGCTTCCTCGGCCCGCTTGCGATCCGTGACGTCGGTGCAAGACCCTATATAACCAGAAAAAGAGCCGTTCGAATGAAACCTTGGCACACCTGTATCGAGGACCCAGCGGTACTCTCCATCGTGCCGGCGCAGGCGATACTCCATCTGGAAATTCTCGCGGCGATCGAAGCTGCCCTGATAGATCTCCAGGCACCGCTGGAAGTCCTCTGCGTGCACCATCTCTGCCCAGCCGTTGCCAATCTCCGCCTCTATGGAGCGACCTGTGAAGTCCAGCCAGGGCTGATTGAAGTACGTGCACAGTTTGTCGAGACCTGCCATCCAGATCATCACCGGTGCTTTGTTTGCGACCAGGCGAAACCGTTCTTCACTTTCGTACAACTTGTCCTCTGCGTGCTTTCGGTCAGAAATGTCACCCACCACACCTAGTATGCGGTGTAACTTCCCGTTCTCGTCGAAAATGGCTCGCGCTCTCCGCTCGAGCCATAGCACGCCGCCATCGTGACGCAACAGGCGGTACTGTAGGTGAGAGGTGGGATTTTCGGGTGTGAGTCTGCTGAATTCAGAGGCCAGGAGTTCAAGGTCGTCCGGGTGGACCTGAGTCACGAGCTGTCGGCTGCTGGTTTGTCTCGGCTGATCTGTGCCGACAATGTCCCCGAACTCGGCAGAGCGCTCGATGACATCGGCGGAAGCGTCCCATTCGTAGGCGTACATTCTGCCTGCTCGAAGCGCCAGCCGTAATCTCTCCTCGGACTTCTTCAGCGCTTCATCTACCAGCTTGCTGTCCGTAATGTCCACTGCGATGCCAAGCATGCGCGCCGGATCGCCGTTGTTTGCATAATGGAACTCTCCTCTAGCACTGACCCAGCGCACCGCTCCGTCCATTCGAACGACACGAAATTCCGCTGTGTACGGTTTCCGGTCTCGTTTAGCATCGGCGACCGCCTGCTGGACAAGTTTCCGGTCTTCCGGGTATATCGTGCGTCGAAAGTCTTCAGCGTGCCCGGAATAGCTGTTTGATCCCATTCCGAACATTGTCTGCAGATCGCCGAACCAACGGTTCGCCCCGGTGTTGGTATCCCACTCCCATCCCACAGATTTCCCGGCCTGCATTGCGCTACGAAGCCGGTCGTGGGTAATCACCAGTTCAGTTTCGAGCTTCCTTTGTTTCGACCGTTGCCACAACATTCCGAGAATCAGAAGCGCCTCCACTGTGATCAGAGCAACGGCGCCAATGATGTACCACCTGTAGGATTCCCACATGGTGGCCTGACGATTGAGGACGATGCTGCCGGGAGGAAGGTTCTTTTCATGCAAGCCCCAACGCTTGAGTGCCCGCCAATCGAACATGTAGGTGGTCACGCCGCCTACCCTGCGAATGTCCTGCGGGTGTTTCCCGGCGAGAATTCGCTGCGCCATTTCTCCAACCACCCTGCCCTCTTCATTAACACTGGAAAGATAACCTCCTACCTCTCCGTGATTTAGGTATATGTCAAAGAGGCTAAAAACCGGCGCATTCGCTGCGGCCGCAATCATCGGGCCCGAATCGCTTGACTTGAATCTGATTCCAGCTGCGTCCTGCCCTATCGAGGTGAGGAGGACGACCGTGTGATCTGGCAAGTGCCTCAGACGTTCGAGCAGATCGGGCATCGCCAGATCCGTTATGTAAACAATATCGGCCCGGTCTGTGAAAGGACTCAGTTGCTTCTTGACCGAGGCTAGCCCTAGTTGGTCGTAATGCGATACTCCCCCTACCACAAATACGTGTTTTGTGCCGGGCTGAAGCCGCAGCGCGACGTCCAGTGTCTCAGCCGGCGCCGTATCATTCTCGACGCCGGTAAAGGCGGGATTCAGTGCCGGAGCTCCCGGTGCAACTCCGTTGGGAAGACAGAAAACAACCGGAATGCCCGGAAAGGTGCTTTGGTGCACCTCCTGCATAAAATTAAGAGGCGATGGGCCCACAGTGATAATCACATCAGGTTTGCGATTCTGATACTTATGAACATAAAACTCGCGAAATTCCTGCTGGGTCTCTGGATCGGGGAACAACAGTGTATCCAGGTACTCGGAATAGAACTCAAGTTGGTATGGGGAATTCTGCAGCGCGGTTTGGATCCCCTGATTGATGATGCTGATCGCCGGATACGAAGTACCTGCTTCGTTCAGAATCAGAACCCGTCGGACTTGCTTTGTGGTTGCTGCTGCTATCGAGTGTGGCAGGACAACGCCTGCGAGAGCCGCCAACAGAAGCCATCGCTGAGCTGTCCAACTGCAGCGATTCGACGCTTGGCGCGCGGGATGAGAGTGCAGGAACGCTGGAACAATTCGATGTTCTAAGGTTGTCGGCACAAAGACGGCTTCGAGGTTATGGCAGAGTACTCCGACAGCGAGATCAATTCAAGAACTAACAGAAGTACTCGCGTCCAAGTCACTGGTAAAACTGACAGGATACTTTTGGTGAAAGTACAACAAAATGTGTGGTGAGTTTTCACCCACGCTGAGGATCAGAGCCGTCTTACCTTGTTGGCACATTTCATCCGCTGAGATGAGACGTCACGAATTCAGCACTGCAGCGGTCAGCAGGTAGAGCAATTCATGATTTGTGCTGAGTTTCCCCACGAAGCGTTGTTCGCCGTCAGGCGCTTGCGTAAACGAGATATCCAAGACCAGCGCTACTGCTTTCTCCTTTTTGCCATGATTGTTGCGCTGCTGACCTGCACAGACTTGTGGAGCCAGACAGCCTCCACCGGAGCATTAACTGGGGTCACGCTTGATCCATCTGGCGCAGTGCTTGGGCAGGTAACCCTTCACCTGACCAAGTTGGATGGGACGGAGATTATGGCTGTCACCTCGGACCATCGTGGACTGTTCGGATTCTTCTTAATGCCGCCAGGTACGTATGATGTGCAGGCAACTAAGGTCAACTTCAGACCTCTGGGTCAAAAGAACATTCAAGTTCATGTAACCGAGACACGGCGAATCCAACTTCGTCTTCAATTGGCGATCCAGGTCGAGAACACAGAGGTATTCTCCGACCCTTTGATGGTTCAGCTCGACACATCAGCACTGGGAAGAGCAGTGAACAAAGAAGCGGTGAGCGGTTTACCACTGGTCACGAGAAACTTCACGCAAATTGCGGGGCTTTCTCCCGGAGTTGCTGTCGGAGTTTCCAATGCCGGAGAACTTGGGGCTGGGGCAACGGCGTCGTCGCAGATTGGAAAGTCTAATGATGGAATTTTCGTCCACGGAGCACGATCTTATGACAATAACTGGCAATTGGACGGGATCAGTGTCAGCGACGTGCAGGGTTCAGGCTCAATTAGCGGCGGTATCCCGATTCCTAATCCCGATACGCTCGAGGAGTTCAAGGTGCAAACTGGAATCTATAATGCGGCCTTTGGGCGGGCCGCTGGGGCCAACGTCAGTGTGATCACGCAAACTGGGAGCAACGGGTACCATGGAACGATTTTCGAGTTCTTGCGTAACGACGTTCTCAATGCAAACGATTTCTTTTTGAACCGAACCGGGCAGAGGAGACCGGCCCTCAGACAGAACCAGTTCGGATTCGCAGCTGGAGGCCCAATCAAGAAAGATAAATTGTTCTTCTTCGGATCGTATCAGGGGACACGACAGATTAACGGAGTAGCCGCTGGTCAATCGCGGATCGCTTGCTCGGCAAGCTTGTACGAACCACCGCTTACCAATGATAGATCGCCGGCAGCCCTGGGGAGACTCTTCGGCAGCATGAAAGGAGCATTGGGCGGCGTCGCGATCAACCCTGACGGATCGAATATCAACCCGGCGGCTCTTTCTCTCTTAAATTTCGAACTGCCCGACGGCAGTTTTCTCATTCCTACGCCTCAAACAGTTGACCCTTCGAAGCCGTTTGCAAGCAGCGGATTTTCAGCGTTCACAGAACCTTGCAGCTTCGAGGAAGACCAGGGATTAGGGAATATAGATTACACCACATCGGAGAAGAGCCAACTCTCGTTGCGCACGTTTATTTCACTCGGCGATCAGTTGGTCAGTTTCCCGGGCGGCGCCCTGAACGGACTGGGTAACATTCATGCCTTCAGCAGCCCGGGTGAATCTGCGTTCTTATTTTTCTCTCTTGCTCACCGGTACGTGCTAAGCAAAGCGCTGCTCAATGAGGTCAGGGTTGGCTTCGTTCGCACCCGAACCGAGTCAGATGCAGAAGCGCCATTCAAATGGTCCGACCTCGGCGTATCTGAAAGCGAAATGAACCACAATAACCAACTGCCCAGCTTGAATATCGTCGGCTCCATCAGCATGGCTAGCGTACTCCCCAGAACGTATGGGCAGGACAGCTTTGTCCTTAACGACGTTTTTTGTTTTCTGAGCGGTGCCAACGCCATGAAGATCGGAGGGTCCGTTACAAAATTGGAAGACAACCTTCATTTCGCTGGGTTTGGCTCATTCGTACAGTTCCTAAGCTGGCCGGACTTTCTCCTTGGCTTGGATGGGAGCAGCAATGGCACTGCAACGTTCAGCAATGTTTCTGAATCAGCGGATGCATTCGGGATGTTAGATCGTGAGTTTAGGGTGTGGGAAAGTTCGGGATTCGTGCAGAATGATTATCGCGTCAGACAGTTTTTAACCCTGAATCTCGGACTCCGTTATGAGCAATTGGCGCAATTCGGCGACAATCTGGGCCGCAACTCGAGCTTTGACGTTAACAAGGCCGACGCCAACCCGCCGCCAAGCGGCAGTCTGGATGGGTATATCGTGGGTTCCAATTTTCCGGGTTTTCAACCGCCCGGAGTAATCCGTGCGAACAACACATTTGGAACCTATGGGGAGGGACAAGACACTATTGCTCCCCGAATAGGCTTTGCCTGGCAAGCCTTGCCAAGGACAAGTCGACTGGTGCTGCGAGGAGGGTACGGCATGTACTACTCTCGCCCGACCGGCCAGGCTTCGACGCAGGCTGTGCTTGCGGCGCCGTTTTCTTTGACCCGAATCAGTACCGGACTGTCGAACGCTACTGCAACATTTCAAGCTCCCTTCGCACAGCCGTTTCCCACCCCCAGTTCGTTTCCAATTTTCGTACCGTATTCTTCAACCACAAAATCCTCGGTCAATGCTCTCGCCCCTAATTTTCGGTCGGCAATGGTGCAGCAGTTCTCGCTGAACATCCAAGCAGAGTTGCACAAGGATTGGTTGTTAGAGGCCGGATACGTGGGCTCGCGAGCAACACATCTGCAACGATTCCGTTCGCTGAATCAAGCGCTGGACGCGTCTCTGCGGAATCCCATCCACGGTGTCAGCTCGAACACCTTGGCCAATATTGGATTGCGGGTTCCCATTCCTGGAATACGTGCCGACTCTCTTCGCGAGATGGAATCCGAGGGCAGTTCCTGGTACAAGGCGCTGGAGGCGAGCCTGACGAAGCGCTTAAGCCACGGACTTGAATTCCTAGCTTCCTATACATTCTCTAAGACATTGGACACGGATGGCGCAGATATTAACTCGACATCAAGTGGAAATGCACTGACACTGGGAGACCAAAACTCTCCCAGACAGCGACGGGGACGGGCGAGCTTCGACCGTACTCATCGCTTCGTATTCAGCACCACGTGGGCGCTTCCCATCCCGCCGCACCGCCTGGCAAGGGTTCTCCTGGGCAACTGGTCTCTGGCTGCAATTGCAGCTATTCAATCCGGCAGCGCGCTCACCATCGCCGAAACAAATTCCACAAATGTGTTTGGCATCAGTGAAGACCGGGCTCAACTAAGCGGCACATGCAGGAAAAATCAGCTTGTGAGGGGGGGGGGGATGCAGTCCAAACTGAACAACTATTTCAATGCCACCTGCTTTACCAATCCCGCGATAATCGGGGCAGACGGCGTCGGAACGTCGTTTGGGAACAGTGCGACGGGAATTGTGGATGGCCCCGGGCAAGCGAACCTGGATCTCACTTTTTCTAAGACCGTCGCGTTGAACTGGCCCGTTGAGAAGGGTCGCCTGCAATTCCGTGCAGAATTCTTCAATGCACTGAATCACACACAGTTTGCCAACCCGGACACAACCTTTACTTCGCCGACGTTCGGTATTATCACCAGCGCAGCTGTTAGCCCTCGCGTTGGACAACTGGCGCTAAGGTTTTCGTTTTAGATACTCGGGACGGAAGACTGCGCAATGCGGCCGAAAAGTGATTTGGAACCGAGACCGAGACCTGGGGCGTCTAGGGCCCCGAACATTTTAAACATAAACTGCAGGAGAAACGTCGCCTGACATGCCAGCACGTAGATGATGGCTCTCTCGTCGTCCCATGGTTCAGGCGCAATGAGAATCGTGATCGGCAATCCAACGGCTTCTGACTCGGTGTGCCCGAAAACGCGCTGTGCACCTGCTTCCAACTCACGATAACCGCGTCCAGATTGCATCCCGATGATTGGACAATTGCGGCATGTCGAAACCGCGCTCCTTCTGCCCTTTGTTTGTCTGTAATGACTCTTCAAAAGAGACGCTCGAGCGTCCCCAGACCAAAGAGCCGTCTTTCGTCTTTTCGGAAATAGCGTTTCGCCAACTCAAAGCGATCTACGGGCCCTGCCTTCAATTGCTGAAAGACAACCCAGTTCTTCTCTATTCCGAGTTCTACAGGAATCCCTGCGCAACGCCACGAAGCATAGTTGGGGTAAACGAGCTTCAAAGGGCGCTTATGGGGGGACATCGGACGAGATTCATCTCACCATTGGCGATCTCGGTGCAGGAATTGATGTAGAAGCCGTGAAAAGCAGCACTGGGCTTGGCCTCACGAGCATGCAGGAGCGCATCAGGCTAGTGGGTGGAGAGCTTTCAATTAATTCACAACCGAAGCTCGGCACACTATCCATGCTCGCGTTCCTTTCTCTTCGAGTAGAGATTCTTAGCCGCAGGATAGGAATAGCTGGGCTCAGCAAAGTTTCGCCGATGATTTTGACCGGAAACAAACGGCTGAATGCTCTGCACAGATTCTTTCGAACATGTAACTGCCGCCTCCACCACCCTGAAAGCTATCCAGTGGATAAGCACAGAGAACGTCAAGACCGTGTGATTTGGTTATTTCGTCCCACAGATGTTCAAGCCGAATCGCTGCTTCTGCCTTGCCTTGCGCCAACAGAAGAGGCGAACATTCGCCGAATGCTGTAATGCGGGCATGCTCGAAGTTGACAGCTTTGGCTGCTTTCGCAATGAGCTCGCCTGTGCCTTCCAGCAATCCATTCGAATCAGGCACGTCATTGACCATGAAGGTCGAGACAGCCTGGGCAGCATCTGACGAGATACCTCCCCTGCTCGATAGCGGCACCAATATCCACGCCACGTAACTGTAATCGTAGAAGAAGGCTGTCGCGGTGTGACTCGGTGGCGACAACGATCACTGCCTTTCCCGCATCGAGCGCATCTCCGATGGACCGCGTAAGACTATGGATAAAAAACTCATCATCAGAATAGAATCGAACCTCGAGCCGGGGGGGCAATATCTGTTTTTGCTGTAAAAGTACGACTCGTTCGGAACTCCTGGGAGCCTAGCCCGTCGGAAGCTCTGACGAAAGCATGATCAGAAAACCTCCTGCCTACAAACCGCATGCCCCGAAGCACTGCGTCCACGGCCTCCATTAGCTCACTTCCAGCATCAGTCTTGACGACGTAGCCACATGCGCCTGTGCGAAGGGCTTCCCCTACCACATCGGCAGAAGACTCTTGGCTTACGAAAAGTATTTTGGATCCGGTTGAGACGTTGCGGATTCGTCGAGCGGCTTCGATTCCGTTCAGCGACGGAAGCCCCATGTCGAGAATAATCACGTCCGGTTGCAGTTCTTCGGCTTTGTGGACCGCTTCTAACCCGTCTGATACTTCGCCAACGATCTTGAATTCGGGCCTTTTCCCAAGCGCCGAACAAATGAACTTTCGAAAAGAGTTTGAATCTTCGACCACAAGAACACGAACTGACGATCTTTCCAAGCTGCCCCCTCAACCGATATGTAAACCCGAGTCTCAGAGTTTAGTTGCTGGCTATATTCAGAGTCGCATGTTCCGCGATTTAGGTCATTGCGCACGAGCACGGATAAAAATCCGTCAACAATCCCGAGCTGGGAGGGCTGCTACAAACGAAGTGAGCTAATACTACACTTTCTCGCCTCGATTAAAAGTCCAGAACCGCGCTGAGGTCTGGGCTCATTGTGCTGTCGTCGAGGGAAACACTCAATACGGTGAGAACTGCAGTCACCACTCTCAAAATTGACAGTTGCTCAAAAATCGCAGGTGTGCTTGCGGAAGGCTGTTGAGAGTAATCAGTCTCAAAGGTTTGATTTGGTTTATTGCGGTGGCTGAAAAGCTCTTACGTTGGCTTCGTAATAAATGCATCCAGGTAGCCGAGTCGCCGTGCTGCTCGATCAATGCAGCGGATTTTCCAAACCGATGTATTTGACAAGGGTCACGTCGTTTCCATCCTGGTTATAAATGAGCTCGTCAACCAGTTTTCGTGTCAGCAGAACCCCGAACCCGCCGGGCCGCATCCCTTCTGCTTCTCGGTAGGCGAGATGGCGGAGCGGGTCGTCGGCTGGATTTGCTACCGAAGCGTGGGGGATGTCATGCAATGTGAACCCATCGCCGGGATCAGTAATCCTACAAGTAACCATATGGCGGGCACGGATATATCCGATCTCCACTATCTGTGTTGGATCAAACTTCCCGCCGTGCTCCATCGCATTCAGAAGCATCTCGCGCGAAGCGATGGCAACATCATGCCTCTCGGGATCAGGCAATTCCGCAAACTCGTCCAGAAACTGAAGGACTCGCTCGGTGCTCCTCAAGTCGCAACGAACAAGAAGGCGAATCCATTCGGGTGTTGCCGAAATGACCTCAATGCCGTCGTCCCAACAGGGTCCGTCGGCCGCCATTCCTATCATGGCACCCAACGTATGCACCGAGAACGGCTTTGCGAAGTAGCTGAAGGCCCGTTCGCGCATAGATGCAATCACATCCGCGGGCGTTCCCACATCGGTCAAGATGATGAGTCGTGTATGCGGTCGCACCCGCCTGATTTTGCGCAGCAATTCGATGTCTTCTTGACCAGACGTCCTTTGGCTTGTCAATATCACGTCAAAGTTTTTCTTCTGTACCAAAAGAAGGGCTGCTGCCTTATCCGCAACGTGCTGGATCGCCCACAAGCATGGATCCAGGACACCGCGCAACAATCCCTCAATCTTAAGGTCGTGATCGACGACAAGAACGGTCCTTACCAGGACGGGACGCGGTTCGATTTTTGCAAGGGCACTCATTAACTCCCACCTCAAATGGCTCTGATCTGCTCTTGGTGCTGGAAATCTAAAACGAGGCATTGGATTAGAAAACTGTCACTATTTACGGCTGCCAGAATGGACCTCCAACTCTTTTGGGTTGAGCTTGGGTACTTCTGCCGGATGGTACCGGAAGGGTGTGCTTTGCCTATTGATCGTCGTCAAAGCGCGACTGTCGGCAGTGCGAGCAGTCTTTGTGCGCACCAATGTGTGTACTCCAGGAAGAGCGCCATTGCTCTCTTCTTAGCGGTTTTCGCCTCCAATCAGGCCTCCCTTTCAATGGAGCAGTCAAGAACTCAGTCCAAGTCTCTTCGATCACAGATTCGATCACAATTCCATCGCCGAACTCCCCTTCCTCAGCGGAGCGGGATGCTCAATCACCACACCAATGATCCGCGAGCTCTGCGTGCGCTAGCGATGTCAACGGAAAACGCCCGGCAATCTACTGCGAACTGCAGCATTGTCAGTTAGTCCAGGATCAGTTGGAGGACCGATAGAGTTCACAAGTACAGTTGTCTTTTCTGCGCTCCTTTTAGGAACGACGGCGTGGGGCCAAGATAGGCCAAGGTCGAAATAGAAGCAACCTATCTGTACTTGCGTTTTCCGAGCCCATACTCAAAGCGCCACGGCCTAAACCGCGACGGCGGTTCCCTCGTTTTACAGCTGGAAACGAATACCTTGAACAGAGGAGGTTCTGCGCGCAATCCGCATCTCGGTAAGTGTTCAGGTTACTGCAACAGAGTGCTTCCAGATGCTTTGAGCTGAAACTAACCACTCGTTGGCCTGCTTCCTAAGACAAACGCGAGAAAGGGACAACGATCAGACCGAG
>Ga0136846_1210132_pt1 | contig 11135 bp, 9 predicted proteins | sample HopSoiMetagenom2_FD_96841 | JGI IMG/M metagenome (GOLD analysis project Ga0136846, IMG submission 96841) | Grasslands soil microbial communities from Hopland, California, USA - 2 Assembly 2016 (version 4) | ecosystem: Environmental > Terrestrial > Soil > Grasslands | place: USA: Hopland... | reverse complement strand
CGCCTCCGCGATCCGCTTGATCGCGGCCAGGCGGCGGTCCCACTCGGCGCCGATGGCGTCGAGCCGGCGTGCGGCATCGCTGAGCGTGGAGCCCAGCGCACGGAATCGCACCTCGCGTCCGACCCGCACCGGCTCGACCAGGCCGGCGGCCCGCAGCACCGCGAGGTGTTTGGCGATCGCCTGACGGCTCACCGGCAACTGCTCGGCGAGGGCGGAGGCCGAGGCATCCCCCTCGCCGAGCGCGACCAGGATCGACCAGCGCGTCTCATCCGCCAGCGCGGCGAACACGACGACCAGCTCGGTGTCGACCGGGGCGGAACTCACGCAGAGCCCTCCACCGCAGATCCCTCGACAAAGGCGACCAGCTCGTCCAGCTCGGAGTCCCAGCCGCCGCGGTTGCTCTCCATCGCCGTGGCCGGGTCGCGCAGGTTGTCGAAGCCCGACTCGACGACCGTGAGCTGAGTCGCGGCTCCGCCGTCTAGCGGTTCGAGCGTGAAGCGGAACACCGTGGAGTGCTCGTCGAGGTTGCTGGGGGTCGCGTTCTCGTTGCCCCAGCGGTAGGCGACGGCGTGCGGGCGTCCAGATCTTCGATGCGGATCGGGAAGCGGCCGTAGCCCTCGAAGCCGAACTCGCCCTCGGCGCCGACCTCGAGGCGGTCGAGCTGGGCGACGTTGCCGAACCACTGCGTGATCAGCTCGGGGCGGGTGACAGCGGCCCACACCTTGTCGGGCGCCGCGGCGATCGTGACCGTGCGCCGCACGGTGAACGCCTCGGCATCGATGGTCGACGGGTCGTTGATGGTCATGCTCATGATGGTGGTCCTTTCGAGGAGATAGTGCAACTCTGTGGTTGCAATATGACCACGAACAACTGCAACTGTCAAGTTGCAGTTCGCGACCGGTAGGTGATGACCGTCCACGAGATCGCCGGCAGCGTGACCGACCCCGCTGAGCCGTCGACCGCGAGCGAGCCGTTGATCGTCAGCCCGACGCGGTCGGGGGTGCCGAGCGTATTGCTGGCGTTCGGGTCCGCATCGCTGAGGGTGCGGGCGGAGGCTGCCGTGGCCGGCCCTCCCAGGTCGAGGCCGAGAACCACCGGCTGCTCGCCGCGGTTGATGACAAAGATCGCCGACTCGCCGGTGCCGGCGTCGTGTGTGGCTACAGCATCCACCACCGGCACGTCGCCGAACTCCGCCGTCGAATAATTGGGCGCATCGACCACCGCCGTCACCGCGTTGCCGCGGGCGTGCGTCGAGGTCGCCGCGAACGGGAAGAAGGTGGTCTGTCGCCACGCCGCCCCGCCGGGTTCCGTCATGATCGGCGCGATCACATTCACCAGCTGCGCCAGGGACGCGCTGGTCACCCGGTCGGCGTGCTTGAGCAGAGTGATCAGGAGGCTGCCGAGGACCACGGCATCCGTCACCGTATAGACATCCTCGAGCAGGCGCGGGGCAATCGGCCAGTTGCCGACACCCTCGATCTTGTCGACCTTCTCGAAGCGATCGATGTCCCAGATATTCCACTCGTCGAACGAGATGTTGACCGTTTTCGTGCTCTGTCGCTCGGCCTTCACCTGGTCGGCCGTCGACACCACCTCTTCGATGAAGAGCTCCATGTCGATGCCCGACGCGAGGAAGCTGGGGCGGTCACCGCGATCGTGGTAGTACGCGTGGCACGAGATGTAATCCACCTCGTCGTAGGTGTGCGTGAGAACGACGCGCTCCCACTCCCCGAACGTCGGCATCGACCGGGCAGACGAGCCGCACGCCACGAGCTCGAGGGTCGGATCGAACGCCCGCATGGCCCGTGCGGTCTGCGCCGCGATCTTGCCGTAATCGTCGGCGGAGCGGTGCCCGAGCTGCCACGGTCCGTCCATCTCGTTGCCGAGGCACCACATCGAGACAGCGAAGGGATCGGCCCGCCCGTTGGCAGAACGCCGCCGCGCGAGTGCGGTGCCGTCCGGCAGGTTCGCGTATTCGAGCAGGTCCAGCGCCTCCTGGACGCCGCGGGTGCCGAGGTTGATCGCCAGCATCAGTTCACTGTTGATGAGCTCCAGCCAGCGCGAGAACTCGTGGAGCCCGACCTCGTTCGTCTCGGTCGAGTGCCATGCCAGGTCGATCCGGGTCGGGCGCTCCTCGCGAGGCCCGACGCCATCTTCCCAACGGAACCCCGAGACGAAGTTGCCCCCCGGGTACCGGATCGCCGAGACACCGAGTTCTTTGACCAGCTCGACGACGTCCCGCCGAAACCCGTCGCCATCCGCGGTCGGGTGGCCGGGTTCGTACAGACCGTTGTAGACCGATCGTCCGAGGTGCTCGACGAACGATCCGAACAGTCGCCGGCTGATCTCGCCGATCACATTCGTCGGCTCGACTCTGAGCGTGGCGTTGAGCACGTCTGCCTCTTTCATGCTGGTGCGCGGACTGTCGGAGTGCTCGACGAGGCGAGCTCGGCGAATCGGTCGGCGACGGGATTGCGGCGCCGGTCGAGCCTGCCGCTCGGCGTCTCCATCAGATCGAAGAGGCCCATCGTCAGCAGGTGGTCGGCGCGCGGCCCGGTCGAGTGTCGGTAGGTCCACTCGTACATGTCGAAGAGGGGCCACCAGGTGTAGCCGACGACCGGGATGCCGCCGGCCCGCAGCCCGTGGATCGCCTCGACCGAGCGATCCAGCCACGAGATCCGCTGCTCGACCGATCCCGTGACGCAGGTCTCAGTGAGCATCACCGGCGCCCCGTAGCGCTCCGAGTAGCTCGACAGCACCTCGCGAAGCCCCTCCGCACCGGCATCGAAGGTCGGGCGCGGGTCGGCGAACCCACCGCGGTGATGCACGCCTGCTTCGAACACTTCGGTCGAGTTCAGCGGGTAGTAGTTGACGCCCATCACGTCGGGCCGCACGGCGTTGTGGCGGAACCAGGTGAGTCGCTCGTCCGAGATCCCGGCCGACCGCAGCTGCGGCAGCAGCGGGTGATCGTCGTCGACCGCGCCGGTGACGAGGTCCTCGACCAGGTACGACTGGTGCCGCAGTCGCGCGACCGTCGCGGCGTGCTCCGGGGCGTCCGTGTCGCCGACATAGCGCATTCCCGCATCGACATGCACGAACGTCGCGCGCTCGCCGAGCTGGTCGGCGATCGCCTGCTGCGTCAGCACGAACCCTTCCGCGAGAGCGGACGCGATCGAGGCAAGACCATCCGGCCCTTCCCGATACGGGGGCCAGTAGCCGTACTCGCCGCTGAACAAGGCGTGGATCATCGGCTCGTTCACCGGGGTGTAGTCGGTCACCGTGTCGCCGTAGCGGGCGGCGAACCGCTGGGCGAACTCGGCGGCATGCAGGGCGTAGTCGGGATGCGCAAACTGCTGGTCGAGCCAGAGCGGCGTGCCGTAGTGGATCAGGTCGACGATCGGCCGGATGCCCAGCTCGCCCATCTTGGCGATCGCGCGATCGACCCACGACCAGTCCCACACTCCCGGCTCGGGAGCGACCCGGTACCAGGGCACCCCCCACCGCAGCAGGTTGGCGCCTGCCTCCGAGACCAGCTCCAGGTCGGTCTCGAGCTGTTGGTAGTGCTGGGTCAGCTCGTACTCATCGATCGCGCGCTCGCCCTCGCGGGTCTGGGGCACGAAGGTGTCCTCGATCCCGAGAGAGAAATGCAGTTCGCCGTCGTCGAACCACTTCGGCGCCGGCGGCGTCACTTGAGTCCCGAACTGGCGACGCTCTCGATGAAGCGGCGCTGGACGAGCAGGAACATGATCGCCAGGGGCAGCACGGCGATCAGCGAGCCGGCCATCATGATCCCCTGCGGGATGATGCCGCCCGGGCCGGTCAGCAGGGTGAGGCCGGAGGTGATCGTCCCCATGTCCTGATCCGTGGTGAACACGAGCGGCCACAACAGGTCGTTCCAGTTGTTCACGAAGGTGAAGACGGCAAGGGTCAGCAGCGCGGGCACCGCGTTGGGCAGAACGATGCTGCGGAAGATCCGGAACTCCGACGCTCCGTCGATGCGGGCGGCGCTGTCCAGATCACGGGGGAGCGACAGGAAGAACTGGCGCAAGAAGAAGATGCCGAACGCGTCAGCTGCTCGAGGAGCGATGAGCCCGGCGAAGGTGTTGACCCAGCCGAGCTGTGCGACGAGCTGATAGATCGGGATCAGGGTCGCCTGGAACGGGATCATCAGGCTCGCGATGATGACGATCAGCAGCACCCGACTCCCGCGGAAGTTGAGACTAGCGAGCGCATAGGCCGCCAGCGAGTCGAAGACCAGGGCGAGAAGGGTGACGCCGCCGGCGAAGACGAAGCTGTTCAGGATGAGGCGCCCGAACGGCAACCGCTGGAAGATCGCGGCGAAGTTGTCCAGGGTCCACTGGTGGGGGAACAGCGTCGGCGGATACGCGTTCACCTCGGATGCCGGCTTGAACGCGGTCAGCACGATGATGATCACCGGCAGCATGAGCGCGATCGTGACGATCAGAAATCCGGCGAACGCAAGCCAGCGGAGCAGGTCTCGGCGGCGGAGCACGGTGATGGCGGTCATTCCGAGAGCTCCTCTCCGCGGCGGCCGAAGAACAGGAACTGGACCAGGCTGAGCAGCAGCGTGATGATCAGGAGCACGTAGCTGAGGGCCGAGGCGAATCCGAGATCGAGGTCTTTGAATCCGGACTGGTAGACCTGCATCACGATGGTCTCGGTGCTGCGGTACGGCCCGCCGCCGGTCAACACGTAGATCTGGTCGAAGGCCTGCAGAGCGGCGATCAGCGCGACGATGACGACGAACGCGAAGGTGTTGCTGAGCATCGGGAAGGTGACGTTGGTGAAGCGCTTCCACGCGCCGGCGCCATCCAGCTCCGCGGCCTCATACAGGCTCCCCGGGATGTCTTGAAGGCCCGCCAGGAAGATCACCATGTAGAACCCGAAGCTCTTCCAGACGGCGACGAGCACGACGGTGGGCATGGCAAGCAGCGGATCTTGCAGCACGTTGCCGATGCGGATTCCCGCCCCCTGCAGCCAGTAGTTCACGAGGCCGATCTGCGGGTCGAGCAGGTATGACCAGGCGAAGGCCGCGACCGCCAGCGACACGATGAAGGGCAGGAACAGGGTCGAGCGGAAGAACCCGCGGAACGGCAGTCGCGGGCTGTTGACGATGAGGGCGAGCACCAGGGCGATGACGACGGCGACCGGGGTGAAGAGCACGGCGTACAAGCCGGTGTTGGCGATCGACCGCAGGATGTGCGGATCGGTGAAGACCCGCAGGTAGTTCGCGAGCCCCACGAAGTTCGGGTCGCCGAACCCGCTGGCGTCGGTGAACGAGAGGCCGAGCGCCGACACCATCGGCCAGGCGACGAAGGCGCCCAGGATGATCAGCGCGGGTGCCAGGAAGGCCACGACGGTGGCGCGGCGGCGAAAGCTCGCGTTGAGCGGGGTGCCTCCGCCGAGTCGAGCCGGCGGGCGATACGGCCGGCGCGAGGGGAGTTGCTGGGTGGTCATGAAGATCTCCGTTGGTGTGGGGGCCCGATCTCTCGAGCCCCCACACGGTGAGGACGTGTCGAGCCGCTACTTGCCGAGCGCGTTCTGAATATCAGACTGCGCCTGCTTCAGCAGGGCTTTCGGATCTCCGCCCGCCATCGCCTTCTGCGTCGCGGTATCGATCGCGGTCAGCACGTCGGTGCTGTCGACGACTCCGGGCAGCAGCGGCAGGGTGCCGGGTGCGATCTTGGTGAGGGATGCCACAACGGCGTTCGAGTCGACATCCGACGGGGTCACGTCGGTTCGCAGCGACGGCCACCCGGAGCCCAGCGACCACTTGATCGCCACGGACTTCTGGTTGAAGTACGCCAGGAACTTCTCGACGGCAGCGCGCTTGGCCGGGCTGGTCTGAGCGGTGACGGCCAGCGAGATGCCGATCGCGACCGACGCCTGCTTCTTCGGGCCGGCCGGAATGGCGGCAAGTCCGTAGTCGATCTTCGACGCCGTGGCGACCCCCGCCATCCAAGGTCCACCGATCTCCATCGCGGCCTTGCCCGCGGTGAACAGCTTGTCGGCTCCGATGCCATCGACGCCGGTCGGCGAGATCTTGTCAGTCTGGATCGCCTTCGCCCAGTAGCTCAGCGTCTCGGCGTTGGCCGCCGAGTCGATGGTGGCCTTCGTGGCGTTCGCGTTGGTGATCGTTCCGCCATTGCCGGCGAACAGACTCGGCCAGATGCCGTTGCCCACCGTTGCGTGGTCAGGAAGGACCATGCCGTACTGCTCCGGCGTGCCGTCGCCATTGGCGTCGATCGTCAGCTTCTTCGCGTCGGCGACCCACTCATCCCAGGTCTTCGGGAAGGTCGTGATGCCGGCCTGGGCGAAGAGGGTCTTGTTGTAGATCACCGAGAGCGGCACGAACCCGCTCGGCACGCCGAACTTGGCGCCCTTCACGGTCTCCATCGAGACCGCTTCGGGCTTCAGTTTCGAGGTGTTGCTCGTCGGGTCCGCGTAGAAGCTGTTGAGGTTGACGATCGCCTTCTTCTGCGCGTAGACCGGAAGGCGGTCCGAGGTCATGGCGACCAGGTCCGGGCCCTTCTTCGCCGAGAGCGCGGGCAACAGGGTGTCGTCGATCACGGCCCAGGTCTTGATCTGGGTCGTGATGGTGATGTTCTTCTGCGAGGCGTTGAACTGCTTGACGATGTTGTCGAGAACGCCGCCGTCCGCTTCTGTGTAGCCGTGCCAGAAGGTCAGCGAGACCTTTTCGTTCGATGAACTGGGTGCCGAGCTTGCGCACCCGCTCAGGCCAATGGCCATGACGGCAACAGCCGCGATGGCACCGATCAGCTTCTTCACTGTGTACCTGCAATCCGTTCCCGACTTCTCTGTTCGGGAACATCTCAAAGTGGTGGTGTCGGATTTACATCGATGTAAACGAGAAGGTACGTGACGAAGGTGCGTCTGTCAACTGACTCGTTCGGCGACCACCTCAGGCCGGCTGAACCGCCGAGACGCCCGCGGACGACTCGCGCACCACGAGGGTGAATCCGGTCTCGACCAGGTGCGCGGGCTCGACCTCGGATGTGCCGTCAATCATCGCCGCCAGGATGTCGACTGCTGTGCGTGCGATCTCATCCCGCCTCGGTGAGATGGTCGTCAGGCTGGGCGTGGAGAAGCTCGAGTCTTCGATGTCGTCGAAGCCCACGACTGCGACATCGTCCGGAATCCGGCGGCCCCTTCGCTGCAGCGAGCGCATCGCGCCCAGCGCGAGGGCGTCGTTGAAGCAAACGACGGCGTCAAAATCGACACCGCTGTCGAGCAGCCGATCCATCGCCTCGACGCCGTAGCCGCGGTGCCACAGTGCCGCGCTCATGATGAGACGAGGGTCGGGGTTCAGGCCGGCGTCGAGCAGCGCTTCGCGGTAGCCGCGCAGGCGTGACGCGCCGACGCCGACCGGTCCATCCGGGTGTGCGCCGATGACGGCGACGCGCTGCCGTCCCAGCTGCACCAGGTGCTGGGTCGCCTCTCGCATCGCCTGCGCGTTCGACATCGTGACGTAGTGGACGGAGCTGCCCGGCAGGGGCTCGCCCAGCACGACCAGGGGAAAATCGACATCCAGTTGCCCGAGGTCATCGGGCCCCAGCGTCAACGGGCTGTAGATGAGCCCGTCGATCGAGTGCTTGCGCATTGTCGCGACGGCGCTGATCTCGCTCGCCCCACCCGCGACAGTCTGCTCGATCAGCACGGTGTAGCCGCGCTCGCCGGCAACCCGGATCACGGAATCCGCCAGTTCGGCGAAGTAGGCCTGGCTCAACTCGGGGACGGCGAGGCCCAGAACCCAGGTGCGCCCCGAGCGGAGATTGCGGGCCGACACGTTGATCTCGTAGTGCAGTTCCGAGACGGCAGCCATCACGCGATCGCGCATCTTCTGCGAAACGTGCTCGTACCCGGAAAGCACGTTCGAGACGGTCTTCACCGACACTCCGGCAAGGCGAGCAACGTCTTGCATGGTGGGAGAAGAGCTGGCCAACTTGGGCTCCGCCGACCTTTCGAATGAGAAATGTTCTGCCAGTGAACCTATCCCAGAAGGTCACGAGGGCGGTTGCCGGTTGCCCGCTCCGCCGGTTGACATCCCCGGAAGCCCGCCCTAGCATCCATGCACGACGACATTTTACATCGTTGTAAACCGAGCCCGGAACGCCAGCAGTCGATAGGGCGGTGAGCGGTCACGGGCGTTTCGCACTCGATGGGGAGAGACAAAGTGAAACCACAACGATCGCGCCGAGAGACGGTTCAGGCTCGCGGACGACGAGGTGCCGCGCTTCTCGCGGCTCTGGCGGTCATCGCCAGCGGGCTGTTGTTCAGCCAGCCCGCGGAAGCCGTCACAACAGGAAACGGTGCGCTGGTGTACTCGCCGGCTGCCGGGTCATCGTTCGACCCCGAAGGCACGCATCCGAACGGCACCACCTACGCGAAGATCATCGTTCTCAAGAACAGCGGGTCGAGCAACGGCACCCAGCTGGTGACATTCGATCAGCTCGTTCTCGTGGGCGGGGTTCAGGTGTACCCGATCTATCGGAGCACCGACAACGGCACCACCTGGTCGCATCTGACCGACATCGTTCCGAGCTCGACGTTTCCGACGTTGACGCGAACGGCCCAGCCGTTTCTCTACGAGCTGCCTCAGGCGGAGGGGAGCCTCCCCGCGGGAACGATCCTCTTGTCGGGCATGATCATGCCCTCCGATCGGTCCAGCAGCCGACTCGTCGTCTACAAGAGCCTGGATCACGGCGCGACCTGGTCATTCCAAAGCACCATCGACACGGGCGGGCCCGCGACATACGACCCGTCCCCGACCTCCACGACGACCACGGTCTGGGAGCCCTCGCTCGCCGTGGACGGCACCGGCGGCCTGACCGCCTACTTCTCCGACGAACGGCAGAAGGCAAGCGGAGTTCTGCAAGCCGTCGTCTACCGGCAGTCGACAGACGGCGGACTCACATGGGGCTCGCTCGTCAACGTCTCGGCGCCGAACAACTCGAGCGACCGACCGGGGATGATCACGGTCAGCAAGATGCAAGACGGCCGCTACATCGCCACCTATGAGGTGGTGAACCGCCCCAGCCAGAGCCTCAACACGGCGCCGGTGTACTACAAGATCTCTGCTGACGGCCTCACCTGGTCGCCCAGCACGAGCATCGGGACTCAGATCAAGCTCGCCAACGGGCGCGGAATCGGATCGTCGCCGTTCGTGCGATGGGTGCCGGCCGGGGGTCCGAAGGGCATGGTGATCGTCTCGAGCAAGTGGTCGCTCGACGGGTCAGGCAACATCGACGGCGGGCAGAACTTCTACGTCAACTACAACCTCGGCGACGGGCCGTGGGAGCGGCTACCGTTTGCGGTCAGCTACGACGCGTCCGACTCCGAAGGAGGCACCTTCGCTGGATTCGCCCAAAGCTTCGACGTGAGCACGGACGGACGCACCCTGTACCAGGCGACGAACGTCGAGAACCTGACGACGACGCTGAATGACGTGCGGGTGGGGTCGATTCCCCTGGATGCCCAGCAATACGAGGCGGAGCGCGCGACGAACGTCGACACCTCGGTGGTCACCCATGTGCAGGCGTCCAACGGATCGAAGATCGGCAATATCAACAACGCCGACAGTGCGGTGACCTTCACCGTTCATGTCCCTGCGGCGGGCAGTTACACCGCCAATGTGCGGTACGACAACGGATCGGGTGCGACAAGCACGCACCTCGTCAGCGTGAATGGAGGGACCGCCACCTCGATCAGCTATCCGGCAACGACGAACTGGGGTCGGTTCGCGTGGGCCCAGAAGACGGTGACGCTCAATGCAGGCACGAACACGATCAAGTTCGCCAAGGGGACGGGGTTCGCCGAGCTCGACGTGCTGCAGCTCTCCCGCTCCACCGCACTCGATCCGCAGTTCCGGGTCGTCAATCGAAACAGTGGGCTCTTCCTGGAGATCCTCAACGCCTTGACGACGGATGGAGCCTTGGCCGACCAGTGGGGCAACACCAGCAATCCCACCCAGGTCTGGAACGTCCAGACCGTGACGGGTGGCATCCAGTTCGCGAATGTGAACAGCGGCAAGGTGCTTGAGATACCCGGGAGCTCCACAACGGACGGCACTCAGGCAGATCAACGCACTGCGGCAGGCACCGCGACTCAGAAATGGGTCCCGACCACGAGCGGTGGCTGGTGGCAGTTCACCAATCTCAACAGTGCCAAGTTCCTCGAAGTCGCGGGTGCGTCCCTGAGCAACGGAGCATCCGTCGACCAGTGGGGCAACACGAGCAACAACTGCCAATGGTGGAGCCTCACCAAGGAGGGGATCCAGTAGTTCCTGGGGGGAGAGGGCCTTCGCAGATTTATGCGGAGGCCCTTCTCCGTGCCCGACGCACCACCGGCTCGGCGGGCGTTCAGCCGAGCTGATCGCGCCGCCGCGTCAGATACGCCGACTCCGCGGTGTTGCCCGCCAGCTCGATGGCGCGATCGTAGGCGGCGCGCGACTCGACGCTGCGACCCAGCCGCCTCAGGAGGTCGGCGCGCGTTGCGTGGTAGGCGTGATATCCCTCCAGCGGAGTCGCGAGGCGGTCGAGGGATGCCAGCGCCACCTCCGGACCGTCGAGCTCGGCCACCGCGATCGCCCGGTTGAGCGCGACGACGGGCGAGGGATCGAGACGGACGAGCTGGTCGTAGAGCGCGACGACCTGCGACCAGTCGGTGTCGCGGATGTCGCGCGCCGAGGTATGGACCGCGTTGATGGCGGCGAGCAGCTGGTAGCGCCCTGGCGCCTCCCCGGAGGCCAGGCGGGCGCGGACCAGCTCGTGCCCCTCGCGCACGAGAGCGGCATCCCACGCTCCGCGGTCCTGCTCCTCGAGGGTGACCAGCTCGCCGCTCGACGACACGCGAGCCGTGCGGCGCGCCTCAGTGAGGAGCATGAGGGCCAGCATCCCGGCGGCTTCTCCGTCATCAGGCAGCAGCTCGCGGATCAGCCGCGTGAGCCGGATCGCCTCGGCCGTCAGTTCGGCGCGCACCGGGTCGGTGTCGGGGCCGGTCGCCAGGTAGCCCTCGTTGAAGACCAGGAACAGCACGGCCAGCACGCCGTCGACGCGTGCCGGCAGGTCGTCGGCGGAGGGCAAGCGGAACGGGAT
>Ga0136846_1209864_pt1 | contig 11136 bp, 8 predicted proteins | sample HopSoiMetagenom2_FD_96841 | JGI IMG/M metagenome (GOLD analysis project Ga0136846, IMG submission 96841) | Grasslands soil microbial communities from Hopland, California, USA - 2 Assembly 2016 (version 4) | ecosystem: Environmental > Terrestrial > Soil > Grasslands | place: USA: Hopland... | reverse complement strand
GGAACACGCCGCCGGATCGCCTCGCGCCCGGATCCATTATTGCCGGACGCTATCGTCTGGTGGCGCTGCTCGGCCGCGGCGGCATGGGCGAGGTCTATCGCGCCGACGACCTGACGCTCGATCACCCGGTCGCGCTGAAATTCCTCGGCGCGGATGCCGCCGAAACCCCCGCCGAGCTCGCGCTCTTCCACAACGAGCTGCGCACGGCGCGACAAGTGTCGCACAAGAACGTCTGCCGCCTCTACGATCTCGGCGAAGCCGAGGGGCGCCGCTTCCTCACGATGGAGTACGTGGACGGGGAAGACCTCCAGTCGCTCCTGACCCGAATCGGCCAGCTCGCGCCGGGCAAGGCCCTCGACATCGCGCGCGACCTCTGCGCGGGCCTGGCCGCGGTGCACGAGAAGGGCATCGTCCACCGTGACCTCAAGCCCGCCAACGTGATGATCGACGGCCGCGGACGCGCGCGCCTCACCGACTTCGGTCTGGCCTTCGCGCAGTCCACGCCCGGCCAGTACGCCTTCGCGGGCACGCCCGCCTACATGGCCCCCGAGCAGCTCACGGGGGGAGACGTCACTCCCCCCACCGACCTCTACGCCTTCGGCCTGATCCTCTTCGAGATGCTCACCGGCCGCCGCTTCTTCGACGCGCGCACCCAGGACGCGCTGCTCGCCCAGCACGCGGAGTCCAAGGAGCCGAAGCTCTCGAGCGCGGCCGGCCTCCTGGAGCCCGCGCTCGACCGGATCGTGTCGCAATGCCTGGAGGAGGACCCGCGGAGGCGGCCGGCCTCTGCGCGCGCGGTGCTCGCCCTCGTCCCCGGCCTGGACCCGCTGGAGGCGGCGGTGGCGGCGGGCGACACGCCGTCGCCGGAGGCGGTGGCGGCGGCGGCCAGGGTCGGCGACTTGTCGGCCGGGATGGCCTGGGGCGCCCTCGCCCTCGTGCTCGGAGGGCTCGTCCTCGCCGCCTGGCTGTCCGACCGCCAGGCGCGCCTCGATCGCGCGTATCTGCCCAAGCCGCCCGAGGTCCTGGTGGAGCGGGCGCACGAGGTGCTCGCCACCCTCGCTCCGGGCACGCCCTCGGTGGACGAGGCCTACTCGTTCGAGTGGGACCATGCCTACCTCGCATACCTCCACTCGTCGACGCCGACGGAGACGGTGTGGCCCACGCTCGCGAGGCAGCCGTTCGCGCCGCTCTACTTCTACTATCGCCAGAGCCCGAGCCGCCTGGTGGCGGCGAACCGCGACGCGAAGGTCGGACCGGACGACCCGCCCGCGGACATGTCGGACATGACGGAGGTGGTCCTCGCCCCCAGTGGGCGGCTCCTCGGATTCCTGGCCGTGCCGCCGCAGATGGAAGCCGCGGCCGCGCCCTGGCCGGAGCCGGACTGGCCGGCCGTCCTGCGCGAGGCGGGTCTCGACGCCGCGACCCTCCGCTCGTCAGCGCCGCGATGGGCGGCGCCCGTGGACTCCGATCGCAAGGTGGCCTGGGAGGCGACGTACGGTACCGGCGCCGGGGCCGTCCCCGTGCGCGTCGAGGCCGCCGCCTACCACGGCCGCCCGGTGTGGTTCGCGGTGATCCCACCCTGGGCCAAGGCGTCCCGGATGGTCGCGGTCACGCCCGTCTCGCCCACGCCGGTGGGGGAGCTCGGGGTCTGGGTGCTCGCTCTGGCCATGCCCGTCGGCGGCGTCCTCCTCGCCCGCCGCAACCTCCGTCTCGGCCGCGGCGACCGCAAGGGCGCGTTCCGGGTCGCGCTCTTCGTCTTCACGATCTACACGCTGGCCCGTCTTTTCCGGGCCGACCACGTGCACGCCTTCGGCGACGAGCTCTGGATCCTGATCAAGGTGCTCGCCTACCCGGCCTTCTGGGCGGCCCAGGTGTGGCTCCTCTACATGGCCCTGGAACCCTATGCGCGCCGGCGCTGGCCGCACGTCCTCATCGCCTGGAAGCGCCTGCTCGGCGGCGCCCTGCGCGACCCGCTCGTCGGCCGCGATGTCCTCCTCGGCGCGCTATCCGGGACCGCCCTCATCGTCATGTACTTCTGCGGGATCCTGATCGCGCGGAGGATGGGCCGGCCGTCCGACCTCGCCGGGCTCTTCGTACAGGGCGGCACGCTGACCTTCTTCCACGAGGTGTTCTTCCGCCTGTTCGTGAACCAGTTCAGCGCCGTGCTCTTCGCCATGGTCTTCCTGTTCATCCTCACCCTGCTGCGGATCCTGCTGCGCCGCGACGCCCTGGCCTTCGTGGCCTGGACGGCCTTCGCGGCGGCGCCGATCGGCGGCGAGGATCCCACGCTGGGCTGGATCGGGGGAGCGGCGCGCGCGGTCATCCTCCTTCTCGTGGTCACGAAGGGGGGCCTGCTCCGGCTGGCGGTGACGCTCGTCTTCATGTTCACGCTGATCGAGGTGCCGCTCACCCTCGACTTCGGCGCGTGGTACGCGGGACGGGCGGTGCCGGTGATCGCCACCCTCGTCGGCCTCGCCGTCTACGGCTTCCTCACCGCTCTCGGCGGCAAGCCGATGTTCGGCTCGTCGCTGCTGGACGACTGAGCGGCCCGACGGCCTACCCGAGACACGCGTGCCCTTCGTCTACATCCTCCGCTGCGCCGACGGCACCCTCTACACCGGGGTGGCCAAGGACCTGCCCGCGCGAATCGAGCGCCATCACCGCGGGAAGGCCTCGAAGTACACGCGCTCGCGGCGGCCCGTGGTGCTCGTGTGGAAGCGGCGGGTCCTCTCCTGGGGCCGTGCCCTGAGCGAGGAGCACCGGATCAAGCGCCTGACGCGCGCCGAGAAGGAAGCGCTCCTGGCCGGCGGCCGCCGATGAGCGGAGCCCTCCTCCTCAGCTGCGAGGCGGTCAGCAAGGCCTTCGGGGCCCGGCCCCTGTTCGAGCGCTTGTCCCTCGGCCTCTTCGAGGGCGACCGCGTCGGCCTCATCGGCCCCAACGGCTCCGGCAAGTCCACGCTGCTCCGGATCCTGGCCGGTCTGGAGACGCCCGACGACGGCACGAGGTCGGCGCGTCGCGGCCTGCGCGTCGGCTACGTGCCGCAGGACCCGTCCTTCGAGGGCGAGCGGACGGTGGAGGAGGTAGTGACCGCCGCCCGCGGCGGCGAGGCCCACGAGGGCGCGGGCGCGGTGGCGGTGGCGCTGGGCCGGGCCGGGTTCGAGGACCCCTCCCAGGAGGTGAGCGCGCTCTCCGGCGGCTGGAAGAAGCGGCTCTCGATCGTGCGCGAGCTCGTGCGGGGTCCCGACGTCCTCCTGATGGACGAGCCGACGAACCACCTCGACCTCGAAGGCATCCTGTGGCTCGAGGAAGCGCTGCGCACACAGGCCCTCGCCTACGTCGTGGTGAGCCACGACCGCTACTTCCTCGAGAACGTCACGTCCCGCATGCTCGAGCTCAGCCGCGCCTACGCGGGCGGCCTCCTGGAGGCGGAGGGCAACTACAGCGCGTTCCTCGAGAAGCGCGACGAGGTCCTGCGCGGGCAGGCCGCCTACCAGGAGTCGCTCGCCAACACCGTCCGGCGCGAGGTCGAGTGGCTGCGCCGGAAGGCGCGCGCGCGCACGACCAAGGCCCAGGCCCGGGTGGACGAGGCCCATCGCCGCATCGACGAGCTGGCGGAGGCCCGCGCACGGGTCCGCGAGTCGAGCGCGGCGGCGGGGATCGAGCTGGCCGCTTCCGGACGGCGAACGCGCCGGCTCCTGGCCGCGCGCGGGCTCACCAAGTCACTGGGCGGACGCGCGATCGTGCGCGACCTCGATCTCGTGGTGACGCCGGGCAGCCGCCTGGGCCTGCTCGGGCCCAACGGCAGCGGCAAGAGCACGCTCCTGCGGATGCTGGCGGGCACGCTCGCCCCCGACGCCGGCGAGATCGAGCGCGCGCACGGCCTGAAGGTGGTCGTGTTCGAGCAGGAGCGCGACACGATCGATCCGGCCACCAGCCTCCGGCGCGCCCTGGCCCCCGAGGGCGATGCCGTCGTCCACCAGGGACGACAGGTCCACGTCGCGGGCTGGGCGAAGCGGTTCCTCTTCCACGGCGATCAGCTCGACATGCCCATCGGCCGGCTTTCCGGAGGCGAGAAGGCGCGCGTGCTCATCGCGCGGTTGATGCTGCAGCCCGCGGACGTGCTCATGCTCGACGAGCCGACCAACGACCTCGACATCCCGACCCTCGAGGTCCTCGAGGAGACCCTGCTCGAGTTCTCGGGCGCGCTCGTGCTCGTGACCCACGACCGGCTGCTCCTGGACCGTGTCTCGAACTCGATCCTCGCCCTGGGGTCGGCGGACGGGCGCGTGTCCCACTTCGCCGACTACGCGCAATGGGAGGCGGAGAGCCGGGCGTCCGCGGCGGCCGCGGCCAGGAGCGGTGGGGCCAAGGAACCGGCCGCCGCCCGCCTGCCCGCGCGCGACAAGGGGCTCTCGTACCGCGAGCGGCGCGAGTGGGAGCAGATGGAGCAGGCCATCCTCGCCGCCGAGGAGCGCGTGGCCGGCTGCGAGAACGCGGCCGCCGATCCCGCCATCGTCTCCGATGCCGCCGCCCTCCACGCACGCTACACGGAGCTGGAAACCGCGCGCGCGGAGGTCGAGCGGCTCTACGCGCGCTGGGCCGAGCTCGAGGTCAAGGCCGGCCCCGGCCGCCGCTGATCAGTTGTTGTTGCCGGCGTCGAGGCCGTTCACGTACGGGGCCACGGCGATCCCGGTCGATAGTGTGTTCCGGTACTTGGGACCGCTCGTGGAGTCGCTCCGGATCGCGTAGTCGGCGCCGCTGATCCGGTTGCCGACGGCCAGGCTGCTGCTGCTCCCGTCGAACTTGATGCCGGCGGAGGACCCGGGGGCCTCGGCGGTGACGATCATGACGTCGTTGCGCAAAACCCGGTTCCAGGGGCCGTTCACGAGGATGCCGGTGATGTCGACCCCGGGACCGAACGCGGTCGAGCCGCCGGTCTGCAGCACCTGGTTGTCCCGGACGATCAGCCCCTGCCCGTTGGCGTAGATGCCGATCCGCCAGCACTGGATGGCCTGGATGTGCTCGACGATGGACGAAAGGTCCGAGTTCAGCTCGACTCCCATGTAGAAGCCCTTGACGATGCCGTTCTTGACCGTGACGTTCTGTCGCGAGTTCGCGTTGACGCCCACCGCTCCCGTGGCCGAACCCCCGCTATTGCTGAGCCGGTGCCCGTTGAGGTCGAGGACGACGTTGTTGGCCTGGATGTCGATGGCGTAGCCGGTGGCGAGCCCGACCTTCAGGTCGTCGGTCAGGCAGTAGGCGCCCTCGGTCGTGATCACGTAGGGCGCGGTCGTGATGGCCGTGCACTGGGTCGTCTCCGCGCCAGCGGAGGCGGCGGATGCGGCAAGGGCCGAGAACAGGAGTGCCGGTGCGAGCGTCATCCGGCGTCGGGCGTTCGTCATTCGTTCCTCCATCATCGAAGCCTCCGTCAGTTGTTGTTCCCAGCGTCGATGCCACCGCCGACGTAGGGCGCGAGAGCCATGCCGACGGACAGGTTGTCGCGGTACTTGGCCCCCCCGGGGGCGTCCACGGCGATGGCGTGGTCGGCCACGCTGATCCGGTTCCCCACGACCAGGTGCGGACCAGAGGCGGCGGAGATCCCGTACGCCGTGCCCGAGCCCTGCTTGGTGACGCCGGCCACGTCATTGCGAAGGACGGCGTTCCCGGAGCCGTCCACGAGGATCCCGAAAGCGTCCGAATCGGGGCCGAGGGCGGTCGTCCCTCCCGTGGCCAGGATGACGTTGTCGCGGACGATCACCGCCTGCCCGGCGACGAAGATCCCGATGCGGCGGTTCTGGTCGGCCTGTATCCCCTCCACCACCACGGAGAGGGCGCCGTTGAGGTCCACGCCCATGTAGAAGCCCTTGACCGTACCGTTCCTCACCGTCACGTCCTGGATCCCGCTTGCGAAGATGCCGATGGCGGAGGTGGCCGAGTCTCCGCTGTTGCTGAGCCGGTGGCCGTTGAGGTCGAGCACTACGTTGTTGGCGCTGATCTGGATCGCGTAGCCGGAGGCGAGGCCGACCTTGAGGTCGCCGGTGAGGCAGTACACGCCCTGGGTCGAGATCACGGCGGGCACGGCGGCGATGGGCGTGCACTGCATGGTTTCGGCCTGGGCGGTGGTGGCGCCCAGGACGAGGGTGGCGGCCAGCAGGGCCACCGTTTCCGACCCGCTCCGCTCGCGCGTCCTCGGTGTCTTCATGGACGGGACGCTCAATTGTTGTTCCCGGCGTCGGTGCCGCCGTAGTACGGCACGACCACGTCGCGGGTGAGGTTGCCCCGGTACTTGCCCGCGCCCCCGAAGTCGATGAAGTCGATGCCGCGCAGGGCGGTGGTGATGCGGTTGCCGACGATGAGGCAGCCGCCTTCGCCGCCGCCGCCGCCGACGGTGATGCCGCGGGAGACGCCGAGTCCCTGCTCGGTCACGGTGACGATGTCGTTGTCGAGGACGCGATTCTCCGGGCCGCTGACCAGGATCGCGCTGGGGGCGACGTTGGGGCCGTTGGCGGTCGTGCCCCCGGTGAACAGCACGGTGTTGCGACGGACGAGGCCGCCCCTCCCCCCGATCAGGATGCCGCCGAAGGTCGCCTGGTCGATGCGCATGTCCTCCACGACGAGGCCGGTGGTCGATGCGGGACTCGAGTCGTTGAGGTTGATGGCGTAGTAGAAGCCGCGGATGGTCCCGTTGCGGATGGTGACGTTCTGCCGCTGGAAGGCATAGATGCCGGTGGCGGTGTTGCCGACCCCGGCCCCGTTGCCCAGGCGGTGGCCGTTGAAGTCGAGCACGACGTTGTTGGCCAGGATCTCGATGGCCTTGCCGGACGCGATCGGCGGGGCGAGGTCGGCGGTCAGGCAATAGACGCCCTGAGCGGTGATCGTCGTGGGCACGCTCGTGATGGCGGTGCACTGCGTGGTCTCGCCCCGGGCCGTGCCCGCCGCCAACAGGGCGGCGAGCAGGAAAGCGTGCGTCGGTGTCCCGAAGTGGCGCATGGCGTTCTCCCTCGCGCCCGTCAGTTGTTGGAGCCGGCGTCGAAGCCGCCGGTGTAGGCGGTGACGGCGACCGTGTTCGTGAGGTTGCCCTGGTACTTCCCGTCCGCGCCATTGTCGAAGAAGAGCGCGTAGTCGGCGCGCGTGATGCGGTTCTCCACCACCAGGGTGTCGATCCCCATGGTGATCCGGATGCCGTAGGCGACGCCGGTCCCCTGCTTGAGCACGGAGACGACGTCGTTGTCGAGCACGCGATTGGAGGACCCGCCCACGTAGATGGCGGTGGCCGGCACATTGGCCCCGAGGGTCGTGCTCCCGCCGGTGAAGAGGACCTGGTTCGAGCGGACCGTGCATCCGTGGCCGATCAGGTAGATCCCCTGGAACAGGTTGTGGTCGAGGCGCATGTCCTCGATCACGTTTCCCTGTGAGACGGAAGGGCTCGCGTCGTAGAACGCGATGCCGACGAAGAAGCCACGGACGGTGCCGTTCTTGATGGTGACGTTCTGCCGTTGATTGACGGAGACGCCCGCGGCCAGGCTGGATGGACCGGCGCTCAGGCCCGCGATCTTGTGGCCGTTCAGGTCCAGGACGACGTTGTTCGCGGCGATCTCCAGGGCATTGCCCGTGTTGATCGAGGTGTTGAGGTCGCCAGTGAGGCAGTAGATGCCCTTGGCGGTAATGGTGAAGGGCAGGGCGGTGATGGGCGTGCAGTTCAGGGTCTCCGCGGCGGCCCCGCGGGCGAGCCCGAGGACAGCGAGGACGGCAAGGGTGCGGATGGCGGATCGAGGCACGGTCACTCTCCTCTCGACGTCGCCGGACGGCGGCGACGCTGGTCTGGAACCGAGGAGTGGCGAAGGAGCGGCCGTGTTACCGGGGGGTGCTCGGGCCCGAATGGCGGACGGAATCGAGGGCGGCGCGCAGCCGCGCGACCTCGGGCGACCCCGGATTGTCCGCGGCGAGCGCGCGGAGCTCCGCCTCCGCGTCGTCCAGGAGGCCCGCCTGCACTTCGGCGAGCGTGGCCACGAGGTGCGAGGTGGGAGCCTGGGCCCGACGAGCCTCGACCTCGGCAACGACGCGGGGATCGGCGACCTCGAAGCGCGCCTCCGGAGCGGGAGGGGCGGGGACGGTCACCCGCCGGCCCCCCGCGAGCGCGGTCACCTGCCAGAGGTACGTCCGCCCGCGCGGCAAGGGCCGGGTCGAGGTCCACTCCGTGGCCGCCACCGGACCGCTGGCGACCTGCTTGCGCAGGTCCGGGTCGAACACCGCGACTTCGTAGGTCCGCGCCATGGGATGAGCGGTCCACCGGAAGGTCGGCCGATCGGTGAGGATGCGCGTGCCCCGGGGGGAGAGCGCAGCGTAGGGGGCAGCGTCGGCGGTGCCCAGGACCGTGGCGGCCGCGGGCTGCAGCGCCGCGACCCCGGACGGCGTTGGCAGTGTGCCCGCGAGCGCGGCGGCGACCGCATCGCGCATCCCGGGATCGAGCGACGAGAGCCCTTCGAGCCTCCCCTCCGCGGTGCGCGCCACTCGCAGGTCACCGTCGCTCACGATGGGGATGAGGGCCTCGACCGGCGTGGCCGTCCGACCAGACGGCCGGTCCTGCCCGCCCGAACGCGGCCAGAGGGCGACCAGCGCGATCGCGGCGACGGCGGCGGCCGCGGCCAGGCCGGCGAGCCAGGGCCGGGCGAAGACGGTCCTTCGCGCCGGCCTCGCCATCTGGGCGTGCAGGGCGCGGAGGTCGTCCACCTCCTGACGCAGGGCGGCGTCCCCTCCCAGCCTCTCCTCCAGCAGGGCGCGCTCCTCGGGACCGAGACGGCCCTCGACGTAGGCGGCAAGGTCCTCGAACGACGGCGCCTCCGCGTACGAGACCCGCATCTGGTCGCGGAAGAATTCCTCGAGCTGTCGCTTGGGATCGTCGGTCATCAGCGGGTCGGCCGGCCTCCTCCCGGCGGACGCTCCCCTCCGTGAAGAGTACGAAAAGCCCTCCCGGCTACCACTGGTCCCTCCGGAGACGTCGGCCCAGCCGTTCCCGCGCGCACTTGCGCAGGTTGATCACCTGGCGCCGCGTCGCGCCGAGCCGGTTCGCGATCCATTCGTCGTCCCGGGGCAGGTCGTCCCAGATCTCCCGCAGGCCGGCCTCCGTCATGTCGAGGGCGCGGGCCAGCTCGCCGATGGTGGCGGTCTCCGTGATGGGGAAGAGCCCGATCATGCCCCGGCCCTCGGCATCGCGGAGGTTGAGGAGGAGAGCGATGCGCTGCCGTGGCGGCAGCTCGCGGATCTCCGACCAGAGGCGGGCCAGGAACGTGCGTTGGCCCAGCGCCTCCTCCGCGGAGGGCGCGGGATCGGCGACCTCGCGTGCGCGCGGCGAATCCTCGCCGTCGTCCCGCGAGCGCGACGAGGCGCCCTCGTCCGAGACCCCGAGCACCGAGGCCAGGGCGTCCACGAGATCGTCGAAGCGGGCCGGTCCGGGCAGCGGGTCCAGGAGCGCGGAGACGAGCGCGGGAAACGGGATCGGCGCGACCTGGCGGCTCATCTCCGCCAGGCGGCTCGCCGAGCGCGGATCCCAGGCGCCGCCCCGCCGGATGGCGGGACCGCACAGCCATCCGCGGCCGGCCCCCTCCCACAACGCGAGCCGCGGGTCGCGGGTCAGGACGTACCGCGTCCGCGCGCGGAGGCGGGCGCGCTGGGGCGCACGCTCGCGGAGGAACGCGTGGCAGGCGTTGTGGGCGATCACCGCCACGTAGCTCGCGAAGGCGCGGATGGGCGCCCCGGAGTCGCCGCGGAGGCGCAGCGTGCGCAGGTGGGCGGCGAGGGAGAGGAGCACGCCCGCGGTGACGTCGTCGATGTCGTGCCCCGCCCGCCCGCGAAGGTGCCCGCGGACGACGTCCCGAGCCACCGGCGCCGCCTCGCGCTCCAGCAGATCGCCCAGGTGGCCGCGGGCGGACTCCTCGTCCGGAGCATCGAGGAAGGGCCGGAGCGAGCGGTCGGCGTCGCGCTCGGCGGCGGGCTCCGCCGGAGTGAGGTTGGGGGTGGTGGTCATCTCATCCGGGGTGGCGAGGGACGCGCGAGGATAGCACCGGCGGGGTGGGACGGCGGAGTCGAGGCGTCCGACCGCGTATCATCTTGCGTGCAAACCCCGGCCGTGACCGTGCTCCTGTGCCTCCTGGCCTCGGGCGCCGCCGCCCAACCCGCCACCAGTGACGACGACAAGGCCCTCGCCGCCGAGCTTCTGGCCCAGTCCGAGCCGGCGCGCGAGCACTGGCTGGACGCTCATCGCGCCGCGCTCACTGCGGACCTCGGCCGCGAGATCGCCGCCACCGCCCGCGCGCACTACCTGGCCAGCCGGTACGCGCCCGCCTCCGACGCCTACACCGTCGCCCTGCGCGTGGCCGAGATCGCCGACGATCGGCAAGGCCGCATCCGTGCCCTGGAAGGCCTGGGCAACGTCGAGCGCTTCCGCGGACGGCCGGTGGCCGCGCTGCCCTTCCTGGAGCGCGCGATGGCCGAAGCGGCGGCGGCGCCGGACGACGCGGCCGTCGGCCGGATCCTCGGCGCCATGGGCGTGGCCCGGCGCATGCTGGGCGAGTACGGCGCCGCCCTCGCCCTCTTCGACCGGCAGCTCGCGATCTTCGAGCGCCTCGCGGACACGGAGTGGATCGCGCGCACGCAGTTCAACATCGGCACCGCCCTGGGCGCGACCGGCCGCTGCGCGGAAGCCATCCCTCATCTCGAGCGGGCGCGCGAGGTGGACGAGGCGTTGAAGATGATGCCGGCGGCGGCCAACGCCTACAACAACCTCGGCATCTGCCACATGACCCTTGGCGACTACGCGGCCGCCCTCGACGACTTCGAGCACTGCCTCCAGATCGCGGAGGCCAGCGGCGAGCACGACGACCTCGCCGCGCCGCTCGACAACATCGGAAACGTCTACCAGGCGCAGGGGGCGTTCCAGCGGGCCCTCGACTACTACCATCGCTCGACCGCGCTGTCCTCCGAGCAGGGCGCGTACATGGCCGACACCCTCCTCAACGAGGGCGAGGTGCTCCTGAAGCTCGGCCACGTCCCGGAAGCGATGGCCACCCTCAAGCGCGCGCTCGCCCTGGCCGAGGAGGCCCATCGCCTGCCCGACGTGACGTGGGCCTCGGCGGACCT
>Ga0136846_1238117_pt1 | contig 11138 bp, 7 predicted proteins | sample HopSoiMetagenom2_FD_96841 | JGI IMG/M metagenome (GOLD analysis project Ga0136846, IMG submission 96841) | Grasslands soil microbial communities from Hopland, California, USA - 2 Assembly 2016 (version 4) | ecosystem: Environmental > Terrestrial > Soil > Grasslands | place: USA: Hopland... | reverse complement strand
ACCACGAGCACGGGCATCTTCGAAAACTGTGCCTTGATGTTGCGCATCAACTCGAGGCCACTGCTGTCCTTCAAAGAGATGTCGGCGATGACCAGGTTAGGCTTTAAGCGGGCGATCGCTGTCATGGCGTTGCCGGCATCCTGTTCCTCTCCGCAGACGCACATATCGGTCTGCTTGTTGATGAGTTGTGCAATGCCAAAGCGAACGACCGCATGATCATCCACCAACAGCACGCGTGTGCGAGTATCCTTTTCCGGAATCGTCTTTACCGGGGCCGCCATTACGTTTGAGCTTCGTGAGACCATCGCGATGGAAAAGTGAATGCAACGATCGGGCCAAGTTGCTCAGGGTCTCGCAATTTGTGCGAAAATCGTCAAAAAACGCTGTTTATGCCCCGGCACTCCTTGTTGCTGCGGATTTGCAGAATCGAGACGGCACGATTGCAGGGCTTCCTTTGTCCTGATCCGGGACAAGTTAACGCGAGCCGCTTAGGCTTGGGGGGGCGAGTGGTCGGCGCCGTCAAGCAAGAGACCGATTTCTTCCAATAGTTGGGCGGGCTTAAAAGGTTTGTGCATGAATCGCGCTGCGCCGCGGCCTTCCGAGCGTGCCCGCGTGATGCGATCCGAACTTACGGTCATGATGATTACCGGAATTTCCTGGGTGGCGGGATTGTCTTTTAGCCTGGAAAGCGCGGTCAGTCCGTCCATGTCCGGCATGTTGATGTCTAACACAATCAAATCAGGCAAATGGCGAGCAGCCATGTCCAGGGGCCTCGAGCCCATTGCAGCCCGTGATAATGCGATGGCCTACGCGGGTAAGGTACTGTTCCAATACCTTGTGCATAAACGGATCGTCATCCACGACCAATATGGTATGCGTCATAGCCGGTGGTGCCATAATAGGTTCAGACCGTTGCCATTCAAGGACGAATCAGAGGTCAGGTACTGCTGCGCAAAATTGACAAAGCCGACACTTCCTCATCCGTAACCTCTCGAAAAAACCAGATGTCCCCCGACCTGTGGTGCCAGTGCGCCGCACTGTCTTCATTCCAGACACATGGCTGCCCGCTCGAATGTCCGGATTGCCGCATTTCCCGCGATTGAAGTGGGTTGAAGGCTTCACTGGTCTGGATTGTGCTCTTGCGGAACGGGGAATTATTCCCCGGCGCTGGCGCGCGGCCATCGAGCGACTCAGCTCGATCTAAAGCGGCGTGCGGCGGGCTCAGGTCCTATAAGTTTCAGATGAATGATGCACTGGTACTGACAGACGCTCCGGCGGGCCTCGGTTCGGAGCCGAGAACGACAAGCCCAAGCCGTGGGTTGATCCTGGCTGCGGTCATTGTGGTGTTGTCTTTGGCGTCAATATTTTGGATTCGCCAAAAAGCGGCTGGCTCATTGAGCCAGGCGCCTGCGGGAGCCGAAGCTTTGGCTCGTGACCTGGAGCGCTCGGTTTGGCTGCTCGGACTTGCGGCTGCCGGCAGCGGCCTGGGCGTGCTATTCACATTGGGGGGCAGTCTGGCGGCTGTGCGTCGCGCCTGGTCGCGGCGCCTGGAGCTTGTAGAAGCTGAATGGCGGACCAAGAATTCCGGGCTCCAATCCCAATTATCCGACACACGCAAAACGGAGGCTGCCGTCGCAAAATCACTGGCGGAAGCCCGGGCGCAATTTGCGCAACTGGCGGAAGAACGCTCACAGTTGCAGGCGGAGCTGGATGCGCGCAAGAAGAACGAGCGGACTCTTTCTCAGCAGCGCCTGGTTCTGGAGAGTTCCAAGACGGTGCTGGAGATGCATGTTCAAGCCAGAACACAAGAGCTGCACCAGTTGCAGCATCGCTACGAGATGATTTTGAATTCTGCCGGTGAAGGCATCTGCGGGCTGGACCGCCAGGGCCGGGCCACGTTCGTCAATCCGGCAGTCGCCAAGATCACGGGTTGGCCGCTGGAAGAACTGATTGGGAAAACCGAGCAGGAAATCTTTTTTCCGAAGGCGGGCCAAACCCGAATCAAACTTTGCGATGGGGACGCAGGCGAACACGTTTTTTATCGCAAAGACGGCGGCCACTTCCCGGTGGAATTTGTCCGCACGAGCATCGAAGACGGCGGCATGCAGACCGGTTCCGTGCTTATCTTCAAGGACATCACCGAGCGCAAACGCGCGGAGGAGACGCTTACGCAGAAGGCTGCGGAACTGACTCGTTCCAACGCGGAACTCGAGCAGTTTGCCTTCGTGGCCTCGCACGATTTGCAGGAGCCGCTGCGCAAAATCCAGGCGTTTGGTGATCGCCTCAAAGCGAAGGTTGAGCAATCCCTGGCGCCGGAGGCAAAAGATTATCTCGAACGCATGCAAAACGCCTCCGCGCGCATGCGCACGCTGATTGATGATTTGCTGGCTTTTTCGCGCGTCATCCGCAGCTCGCAGCCTTTTGTTCCGGTGGATCTCAGCAAAGTTACCAAAGAAGTCCTGGGCGATCTGGAAGTGCGTATCGAGAAAAACGCTGCCAGGGTCGAGGTTAGCGAGCTGCCGACACTCAACGCCGACCCGACGCAGATGCGTCAACTCATGCTCAATCTTATTGGCAATGCACTCAAGTTCCAGAAGCCAGGCTCGCAACCCGTCGTCAAAGTGCATTCACGCACCCTTAGCTCCCTCTCCGGCGAGCAATTCTGTGAAATTACGGTGGAAGACAATGGCATCGGCTTCGAAGAGCAGTACGCCGAGAAAATTTTTGCTGTGTTCCAGCGGCTGCACGGCCGAGGTGAATATGAAGGCACGGGAGTTGGTCTGGCCGTTTGCCGCCGCATCACCGACCGGCATGAAGGAACCATTGTGGCGCGCAGCAAGCTTGGCGAGGGCGCTGCTTTCATCGTTACTTTGCCAATGCGTCTGAGCTCAAAACCTAACTCATGAACGAAGCGCCAAGACCAAACGTTATTCTGCTGGCCGATGACGATTCGGACGACCGCTTGCTGGTGAAGGATGCCATGGCCGATTGCGGCTGGACCGGTGACCTGCGCTGCGTTGAAAATGGGGAGGAGTTGCTGGATTACCTTTCGCGCCGAGGGAAATTTCAATCTCCCGACGATGCTCCGCGTCCCGGGCTGATTCTGCTCGACTTGAATATGCCTCGGAAAGATGGCCGCGAAGCACTCCGCGAGATTCGCAGCAATGCCGCCTTGCGCCGAATACCGGTAGTAGTGCTCACCACTTCCAAGGCGGATACCGACATCGGTGTTCTTTATGATCTTGGGGCAAATTCATTCATTTCCAAGCCCGTGGATTTCGAATCGCTTGTCAACGTCGTTCGTACGCTGGGCCAGTACTGGTTCAACATGGTGCAGCTTCCTGCTTTCAAATAATAGTGCATGATCCAGGCCGGACTAATTAAGGTTTTGCTGATCGAAGATGATGAAGATGATTTCATCATCGCGCGGGAGCTTTTCGCTGAGATCCCTGGCACGCGCTGCGCGCTGGATTGGGCCCAAACTTTTGCGGAAGGGTTGGAACGAGTCCTGGCAAATCAACACGATGTCTGCCTGGTCGACTATCGCCTCGGGGCGAAGAACGGGGTGGAACTGCTGCGGACTGCTGTCGAGCGCGGTTGCCAGGTGCCGATCATCTTGTTGACGGGCAATGGTGAGCATGAAATTGACGTGGAAGCCATGCAGGCGGGCGCGGCGGATTACCTCGTTAAAGGCCAGCTTCGTTCCGATTCGCTGGGCCGCAGTATTCGTTACGCCTTGCAGAGGAAAAGAGCGGCAGCCATGGCGGCTTTCGAACAAGCCCGGCTGGCGGCTTTCGGCGCGGACATCGGCCTCGCGCTGGCCCGTCACGATTCACTGGACGCTTTGCTGGAACGTTGCGCCAAGGCCATGGCGCAATACCTCAACGCAGGGGTGGCGCAAATCTTCTTATTTGATAAGGAGAAGAGAGCGTTCCAGCGCCGTGCGATGGCGGGCACTATTTACGAACGACTCGGCTCGATGGACAAGGTGCCGATTGTGCCGGCGGAGGCGCCGCTGCTTTCAGAGGCCAAGCCATTCCTTGCCAAACAGCTATCGCGCGAAGTTACCGGCCCGGATCTTGAATGGGTGAAACACGAAGAGCTCGCCTCGTACGCGGCCTACCCCCTGGTACTGGATGATAAACTCGTCGGTGCGATGGCGTTGTTCACCCACCACACCCTCACAGAACAAATTCTGCAGGAACTTGGCTCGGTCGCCAACGGCATCGCCCTGGGGATCGAACGCAAGCGCTCAGCCGAAGCGCTCGACCGTAGCGAAGTCAAATACCGCAGCGTGGTCGAAAGCATCAAAGAAGTCATTTTCCAGCTGGACGAATTTGGCAATTGGGTTTTCGTCAACCCAGCCTGGACCGCTGTCACCGGCTTCGAAGTGCAGCCGACCCTCGACACCTTTTTCCTCGAATACATTTATCCCGAGGATAAAGAACATAACCGGTTGATTTTCCTGAAGCTGGTCGAACGTCAACTTGATTATTGCCGCCATGAGACAAGATTTCGCACGCGCGACGGGCAGATCCGATGGGTGGAAGTTTACGCGCAACCAACCCTGCATCCGGATGGGACGGTCAGTGGCGTGTCCGGCACCTTAACCGACATTACGGAGCGCAAACAGGCAGAAGTCCAAATCCAGAAACTGGCCGCTTTCCCCAAATTGAGCCCCAATCCAGTGCTTGAGTTTGCCGCCGACGGCACCTTGACCTACGTCAACGACGCCGCGCACGCCATGGTCAAATCGCTCGGCAAGCAGGAACTGATTTCCATTCTTCCCCCCGAAACCGATGCGCTGGTGCGCGAATGCCTCGCCAGCGGCCAGAACAAACTGGGCCTGGAGGTGAACAGCAATGGCCGTATCGTCACCTGGTCATTCTTTCCAATTGCGGCCAGCCATGTCGTTCACTGTTACGGCGCGGACGTCACTGAAGTGCTGAACCTCGAAGCGCAATTGCGCCACGCCCAAAAACTGGAATCGGTCGGGCAACTGGCTGCGGGAGTGGCGCACGACTTCAACAATATTCTTACCGTCATTCAGGGCTACTCCGAATGCCTGCTCGCGCGCTGCACTTCGGATCCCACTTCGGGAAGCGCGCTGAAACAAATCTCCCTGGCGGCACAGCGCGCCGCTACTTTGACGCGCCAATTGTTGATGTTCAGCCGGCGCCAGGTCATCCAGCCGAAGATGCTCGACCTAAACGTCGTCGTCCAAAACCTCGTCAAGATGCTCAGCCGCCTCGTGGGCGAAGACATCGCGCTCGAAACGCATTATACCGACAAGCTGCAAGCCATCGAAGCGGACACCGGCATGCTCGAGCAAGTCGTCATGAACCTCGCGGTAAATGCCCGCGACGCCATGGCCAAAGGCGGACGGCTTCTCGTCTCCACGTCCAACGCGCAAGTCAGCGAGGACTACGTCCGTCAGCACGCCGAATCTGCCGTTGGTGAGTTCGTTTGTCTCACGGTCGCCGACTCCGGCTGCGGCATGGACCGCAAGACGCTCGAACGAATTTTCGAACCATTTTTCACCACCAAGGAGGTGGGGAAGGGGACCGGTCTTGGCCTAGCGACAGTGTACGGCATTGTTAAACAGCACAAGGGGTGGATCGAAGTCTCCAGCGAAGTCGGCCGTGGCACGACTTTCAAAATCTATTTCCCCTCGGCTGGTCCGGCACTGCTTCCTGCCAATTCCCACGACACCACCATCAAGGCACGGGGCGGCAGTGAAACCATATTCCTGGTCGAGGATGATCCGGTCTTGCGGGAATTCGTCCGCGAGGTTTTGCACGAGTATAAGTACAACGTCATCGAAGCCAGTTCGGGTGTCGAAGCTCTGAAAGTCTGGGACAAATACGACGGCAAAGTGAATCTGCTGCTCACCGACATGGTCATGCCGGACGGCATGAGTGGACGCGACCTCAGCATCCAATTGCGCAAGCGCAAACCGGACCTGCGAGTTATTTATTCCAGCGGTTACAGTGCTGAAATCATCGGCAACGATTTCGGCCAGGACGCTGCGGCATTCCTGGCTAAACCATACAATCCGGTCCAGCTTGCCCAACTTGTCCGACAATCGCTTGATTCGCCTTTTCCTCCCGTGAGAACCGGTGATACCAAGCCCCCTTTTAAAAAAGCCACTGAACTCGTTCCAGTATAATTAGAACGACGACACTGGCGGACTCAACAAAGCTTTCACGTAATCCAGGTCTGACGGCCTGGTGACTTTCGGATTCGGATGTGGCAGCACGACTAGCTGCACTGGTTGGCCAATCAACTCACAAGCCGCTGTGTCATCCGTCAGCACCATTCCTCGTTCGCGCACAGCCGCCAGGGCTTTGCGGATAATTTCTACCCGAAATGTCTGCGGCGTTTGCACCGCCCATAATTTGGAACGGTCCACCGTTCGCTCGATCATTTTTCCATCACTCGACTCTTTGATCGTGTCCGTCACTGCTTGCGCGGCCACGGCGGCGCCAGTATGACGCGCCGCCGCAATGGTTGCTGCAATCACGTCCAAGTGTGTGCACGGGCGCGCGGCATCCTGAATTGCTACAATTTCTGCCGTGGACCCCAGCGCACACAAGCCGTTCCAAACGGAATCCTGCCGCTCCTTTCCTCCAATCACCAAACGAAACGGCTTCCGGAAATGGAATTTTGCCTCTAGGTCCGTGAACTCAGGCTGAAAGCCTTCCCGCACCACCAACACGATTTCATCAACGGCATGCGATTCGTCAAATCTGCGCCAGGTGTGCGCGACAATCGGGCAGCCGCCGACTTCGAGAAACATTTTGTCCACTTTCGGCCCCATGCGAGTGCCCTGGCCGGCGGCGACGATGATTGCGGAAACCATCCGGGCAAATTAGTGGCACCGAGCCCGGTTCTAAAGTCAAAAAGAGTCGCCAGCTTTCCATTGGCAACCAGCGGAATGCTCCCCTAATGTTTGTTTCGATGAGATTGCTTTTTCAGATTCGGTATCACACGCATTCAGGCCAATCTTTGTTTTTGTCAGGCAACCATGAACTGCTGGGCGGCAATGATCCTCAGCGGGCCTTGCCAATGAAGTACCTAAATCAGGAATGCTGGCAGGTGACGCTTGATTGGCACGGGCCCGCGCCGAAAGAGCCGATTCATTACCATTATCTGCTGCGCAATGAGGACGGTTCACTCGTTTATGATGAAGGGCGTGACAAAATCCTGACTCCCGCCTTATTTCAGGAAAAGGAAGTTGTGCTGGTGGATTCCTGGAACTACGCCGGCTTTCTTGAAAATGCGTTTTTCACGTCCCCGTTCAAGGACGTCCTGCTGCGTGCCAACCGCCGCGAATTCAAACCTCCATCTCCCGAAAACCCAACGCACATATTCCAACTCAAAGCGCCGCTACTGGGACCGGACGAGACGCTTTGCCTGCTGGGCGCCGATGCCGCACTCGGCTTCTGGGACCTCCAAAAGGCACTGCCTATGAGCCGAAGCTCGGGCGCGGATATTCTCTCAGTGCATGTTGCTCTTCCCGATGCTTCGCTTCCCATCGCCTACAAATATGGTCTCTGGAACCTCGCCTCAAACGCCTTCGTTCGGTTCGAGGAAGGTGAGAACCGCGTCCTGTCCGAGCTGCATCATCCCGGTCGCAAGGTCGTTGTGAATGATGGCTTCGCACGATTTCCGGCGGAAACCTGGAAAGGCGCCGGCGTCGCCATCCCGGTTTTCAGCCTCCGGAGCGAATCGAGCTTTGGCGTGGGCGAATTTTCTGATCTAAAAAAGTTGGCTGATTGGTGCCAACAAGTCGGTCTAAAACTCATTCAGATCCTGCCCATCAACGACACTACGGCTCGGCACACCTGGATGGATTCCTATCCGTATTCCGCCATTTCGGCTTTCGCGCTGCACCCGATGTATTTGAACCTCCAACAGCTCGCCAGCTGGTCCAATAAAGAGTTGCTCGCCGAACTGGAGCCGGAACGCAAGCGGTTAAACGCCCTCGACGGTGTTGAATATCCCGCGGTGATGAAGGCGAAAATGAATTTCATCAGGAAGATATATCCTTCCCAAAAGACGCATACGTTCCGCAACCCGGATTACCGGGCTTTTTTCGAACGCAACCGGCATTGGCTCGTTCCTTATGCCGTGTTTTGCTTCCTGCGTGACAAATACAACACCCCGGACTTCAGCCAATGGCCCGAGCACTCGACCTGCACGCCCGAAGAAGTCGAGCAACTCGCCGCTCCTTCCGCTCCGCACCATGATGAAATCGCCATCAGCTACTTCATTCAATTTCATCTGCACCAGCAATTGCATGACGCGACGGAATACGCGCACGCTCATGGCATTATTTTGAAAGGCGACATCGCCATCGGCGTTTATCGGCACGGCGCGGATGCGTGGCAGCAGCCGCAGCTTTATCAAATGAATGTGCAGGCCGGTGCTCCACCCGATGCATTCGGCATCAAAGGCCAAAACTGGGGTTTTCCAACCTACAACTGGTCGCGCATGAAAGAAGATGGCTTCGCCTGGTGGAAACAGCGCTTCGGCCAAATGGGCGAATACTTCGACGCCTTCCGGATTGATCATATCCTTGGATTTTTTCGCATTTGGAGCATTCCCCTGCACGCCGTGGAGGGCATTCTTGGGCGCTTCGTCCCGGCTCTGCCGGTTCAACTCGCGGAATTCCGTTCACGCGGGATTCCCTTCGATCGAAACCGTTATACTCAGCCGTTCATTTCAGACCAGGTCGTGCGCGAGACTTTTGGGGCCGATGCCGCTCGCGTTAAGCAGGAGTTTCTTCAACCGTCCGGCGACGGCCTCTACACACTCAAACCCGAATTCGCCACTCAACGTCAGGTCGAAAAGTGTTTTGCCAAGGCGGACGCGACCGAAACAAATCAAAGGCTCAAGCAAGGATTATTCGATCTCCTCAGCAACGTGTTACTCTTTGAAGCTGGTGACGCCACGCGTGAAGAGTTCCACTTTCGGTTCTCCATCGAGACCACGTCCTCATTCAAAAATCTGGACGCGCGCACTCAGGCGCAACTTCGTGACCTCTCAATTGATTATTTCTTCCGTCGCCAGGAGGATTTCTGGCGGCGCGAGGCGTTGGAAAAACTGCCGGCCCTCAAGCGCGTCACCAACATGTTGGTGTGCGGCGAAGATCTCGGCCTGGTTCCCGCCTGCGTGCCCGCAGTCATGCGCAACCTCGGTTTGCTAAGCCTCGACGTCCAGCGCATGCCCAAAGCCATGGGACAGGAATTCTTCAGGCCCAGAGATGCCATTTACCTGAGCGTGATCACACCCTCGACGCATGACATGAGCACCATTCGTGGCTGGTGGGAGGAAAGCCGGGAAGTCACTCAGAGATTCTTCAATTACGAACTTGGGCAGCCTGGCGTCGCCCCTGAAACGTGCCCCGGATGGGTTAATCGGGCGATTATCCGCCAACACCTGGAATCACCGGCAATGTGGAGCATTTTTCAAATACAGGATTTGCTGGGCATGGACGAAAAACTTCGCCGACCCAGTGCACGCGAGGAACGCATCAATGTTCCTGCCAACCCGGAGAATTACTGGAAGTACCGCATGCATCTGACGCTGGAAGAGTTGGCAGGTGAAAAGGCATTCAACGCATTGCTCAATAAGGAAATCACTCAATCAGGACGAGGTTGAAAACGGCCTCTGCAACCGTTTTATGGAGGTTCGGCAGAGCGCAGCGGCGACGGCGCTTTCGATAAGATTCGCGTAATTGCGGTTGTGTAGGTTCAGTCAAAAGCAAGAAGCTCCGTGGCTGCGCTCTGCCGGCGCGCTCCACAAAACTCACTGTTTCTTCCGTTGGTAGGTGACCAGATAAAGTTTTGTTCCCGCGAGGCTCTTGAACTCGGTTGGCCGCTTCGCGCCGGACAAATCGTAGCAGATGCGCAGCGAATCGCCGTTCAGTTCGTAGATGGCGGGAAACGTTTTCCCTTGGTTTGGACCTAATGTGCCAACCACCGTCATGCTCTTGGGTTTCGTTGTAGTATCAATTGAATAGGTGCCTCGATCGGGCGCTCCGCCGGCAAAGACTTCGTAATTACCTTTTTCCATGTGGAGCGTGATTGCCTTCAGGACCTGCTCGGCCATTGGTTTGCCCCCCAGTTCGCCTTTGACCGGGTTCCAATCGCCCTCGAGTGCTTTGGCATCAGCGGTGGTCGCGGGTGTAGCCGGTGCCGCGGCGGAAGCCGTGAGAACAATGGACAGGGCAGCACACAGGGTGCAAAAAAGCTGTTTCATAGCTCAGGATTAATTGTTTGCTGATTTCTAGTCAACTTGCTTTCGCCCCACTCCCAGGCAGGTGATGATGATGACGCAGACTGCCATAAACCCGCACAAACAATAGATGCCGGGAACAAACGAGCCCGTGGTCTTTTCGAACCTGCCCAGCAGTGTTGGGCCAAGGAAACCGCCAAGATTTCCGATTGAGTTGATGAAGCCAATGCTTCCGGCGGCAGCGACGTCCGTCAGGAAAAGGCTGGGCAATGACCAAAACGCCGGTTGATACGCTTTGATGCCAGCAAACGTGAGCGCGAATAAAGCGACCGCCCACGGCAAATGCCCGCGGGCGAGGGGTGTAAGCGCGAACATGAGCATGGCAAAGGCGATTGCCCCGGCGGCATGCAATCGGCGTTCACCGGTGCGGTCGGCATTCCAGCCGACAAAAAGCTGGCTGCCGAGCGCCAGGGCAGGGGGCAGAATGACGAGCCAGGTTATCGCATCCAGTTTTAAGGAGAACCATTGCTGCAGAATGCTGGGCAGAAAAAATTCCAACCCATAATTCGAGATCGTGCTGCAAAAGTAAGCCACGGCCAGCAGCAGGACTTTCGGTTGGCGCAAAGCCTCGAAGACCGTCATTCGCTTCGCCAGCGGCTGCCGCGTGCGTTCGAGTTCTGCTTCCAGCGCCTGTTTCTCCTCGGGGCTCAACCATTTGGCGTCGCGCGGTCGGTCGGGCAGCGCAAAATAAACGACGAGTCCCAAAACCACTGCCGGAATGCCCCACACAATATAGACCCATTGCCAGCCTCGCAGTCCCAGCAGCAGTGGATGATGAACCAGCAACCCGTTGACTTCCTCGCTCGTGCCGAACTTCAAAAGGAGGTTTGAAAGTT
>Ga0136846_1231170_pt1 | contig 11138 bp, 10 predicted proteins | sample HopSoiMetagenom2_FD_96841 | JGI IMG/M metagenome (GOLD analysis project Ga0136846, IMG submission 96841) | Grasslands soil microbial communities from Hopland, California, USA - 2 Assembly 2016 (version 4) | ecosystem: Environmental > Terrestrial > Soil > Grasslands | place: USA: Hopland... | reverse complement strand
GCGGTCGCCGTTGACCGCGTGACCCTTTCACAGGAGAATCACATGCATCGGTTTTTCGGCCGCGCCGTCATGGCGGGTGGCGCGTTGCTGATCGCAGCGACGGCACAGGCTCAGTCCAACGCGGGCGGTGTGGGCAAGTCGTACAAGTTCGGCGGCGACCTCGGAATGGCGATGCCGCTCGGGGACTTCGGCGATGCCGCGAACGCCGGCTACCACATCGGCGGCATGTTCGAGTACACGCCAAAGTCGATGCCCGTCAGCTGGCGCGGTGAGATCGCGTATAACCACAACGGCCTCAAGGACTCCGGAGTCGCCGGTCTGGATGGCAACTTCAGCATGCTCAACCTCGTCGGAAACGCGGTGATGCCCTTCGGCGACAAGGCGGCGTCGATTCGCCACTATGCGATCGGCGGTCTCGGCATTTATCGCGTGAAAGCATCGGCCGAATTCGACGGCGTCAGCGCCAGTCAGTCGGACACGAAGATGGGTCTCAACGCGGGCGCCGGTCTGAGCTTCCACCTCAGCGGCTTCGAGACCTTCGTTGAAACACGCTTCAACTCCGTCTTCACCGATGGCAGCAACATGAACTTCATGCCCTTGACGTTCGGCTTCAAGTTCTAACCGAAGCAGCACTGCTCGACTCCGGCGACCGCTCGCGTGACGCGAGCGGTCGCTTTGCTTTGCGGGGTGCCTAACGTCAAATCCATGACGGAGCACGCCCGTGCACCGATCGCGGCCGAGTGGGCTGGTCAGTTCGCTTCGGCTGTGATGTAGCGCACGTTGCGCGCTGCCTCGTCCGCTCCGAAGCGCGGTGCCTTGCTGCCCGTGCCCAACGGCACGCATGCTGCTTTATTGCCGTTGGCAATGCACTCGATCGCTTACGAGCTCGCTCGCTGCCCCGTATGTAACAGTGCGGACTCGCACGAGATCGCCGGGACCGATGACGTCCGAGAGGAAGTCGAGGCTCTGTGGGGCTTTCACACGCGCCGGCTTCGCGACGAAACGCCGCCCGACCGATTGACCGATCGCGTCGCGTTCTCCCAGCCGCCAGCACTCCGGATTGTGCAATGCGCGCGATGCGAAACGGTCTTTCGCAATCCGCGCGAGCGGGCGTTCGAGGTCACCGAGGCCTACGCCGACGAAACGCCATCACTCGAGACACTGCAGGCGTTGCACGAAACGCAGCAGGCGACGTACAGCGCTCAGGTCGCGCGCCTCACTGATGTCGCCGGTCATCCCGGACGAGGACTCGAAGTCGGCAGTTACGCCGGTGGGTTTCTCGGCGCGGCACGAGAGGCCGGCTGGCAGTTCGAGGGACTCGACGTGAATGAGGCGGCGAACGAGTTCGCGCGCGCGCTCGGGTTTCCGGTGACGTCAGGCGACCTCGTCTCGTTTCGTACGCGAACGCCGTTCGACGCGGTCGCCATCTGGAACTGCTTCGATCAGCTCCCCGATCCGCGAGCCGCTGCGCGCGCGGTGCACGGGTTGCTGCGACCATTGGGCTTGCTCGCGATCCGCGTACCGAACGGCGCATTCTACTCGGCGGTTCGTCGACGACTCGATGGCATCGCGGGCCCGATCGCGCGCGCCGTGCTCGCGCACAACAATCTGCTCGGTTTCCCCTACCGACACGGCTTCACCGTCCATTCGATCACGTTGCTGCTCGAGGACACCGGCTTCGATGTCATTCGCACTCACGGTGACGCGCTGGTACCCATCGCTGACGAGTGGACGCGCGGGTGGGCCGCGGCGGAAGAGCGAATGATCAAGGCCGCGATGAAGACGCTGGGGGCGCTCGACAGCGACGGCGCACCGTGGTTCGAGGTGTACGCCCGGCGCGATCAGTAACGAAGTCTCACGCCGCAGCGGTGACGGAACGCAGCGTACGAGCGAGCCACTCTGCCGCGTCGTGGACGGCTGCGTGCGGCAGGTAGTGACCGGCGTCCCACCACCGGATCTCCTTCGGCTCATCTGCCGCCGCAAAGAGTCGTTCGGCCTGTGCCGGGAGAATTGTGCGATCCCGACGGCCGTGGACCATGAGCAGTGGGCGACCAGCGAGCGCTCGTACACCGCGAAGCGGATCCGCGACTGATCGAATCAGCTGCGCGAGTGGGAAATCAGGGAGATCGCCGCCGGCTGCCAGCACAAACGCGCGCGCGGCGCGATCGCGCTCGGCGACCGCCAGCGAGAGGTAGGACCCGAGCGAGTACCCGATGACGGCAAGTCGTTCGCGGTCGATCTCCGGGCGGGCGCCCAGAAACCGGAGCGCGAGCTGTGCCTCCTCGATCGCCGTGCGCCATCGCTCAGCAAGCTCGAACGGATTTCGCACGGACCGGAGCTCGAACGGATCGGCGCGCTCGCCGTGCAGAGGCAGGTCGATCGAGAGCGTCGCGATCCCAAGGGGAACGAGCGCCTCACCAACCGACTCCGCCATGTCTTCCTTACGCGAGGCGTAGCCGTGGAGGAGCAGCGCAGCCGGGACGCGTTCGATCGCCCGCGGCAGGCGAAGCACGGCGGGGATTGGCGACGCGGCGCTCGGGCCGTCGTCCGCGCGGAACGTCAGTGTGATGCCACGACCGCCACCGTCGATCGGTCGTTCCTCGATGACGCGCTGGGATATGCGCTTCCTGCCGGCCATGCCTAACGCGGCTTGAGTGCCACGTTCCCCTTGAAGCTGCGGACGACGATCCGCGTATCACCGTTGCCTGACGAGAAGCCGAGCTCCATGCCGCGACCCTCGCGACCCGGGATAGGCCTGGAGGACGTTACCCCGTTCTCGATCGTTCCTGTCACGGTCACGGCGTCGAGCTCGAGGCTCGGTTTGGGCGGCAGGCGCAGTTCGATCGCGCCACTGTGCGTCGTGATATCCACCGAACCCTTGTTGCCGACCGCACCCTCGTAGATGACGTCACCCGTTACTGTCTCGAGCTTCCCTCGCTCGTAGCGCCCATCAGATACACGAACCGTTCCGCTCACCGTCGAGATGCCGGCGTCCTCGCTGCCGCCGCGAACGTCCACGTTCCCCGTCGCAGTCTTCACACGCAGCCACGACGCACCGGCCTGGACGCGAACGTCACCATCCATCGACTCGATATTCAGCTCGCGGGGCGTGCCCTGCACCGTGACCGACCCGCCGACGATGTTGAGATCCAAACCGCCCGTCACACCCGAGACGTCCATATCCGCGCTGCCGCTCTTCGCCCACACGCGCGCCCGAGTGGGCACCCGCACCTCGAGCGCCGCTCCATTTGGAGATATCTCGGTCGTTCCTTCGACATAGAACTTCGCGCCGCGGCTGGGCCCCGCCGCCGGAGTGGCCGCCCCGCCGTCGAAGCGCCAACCGACCGGCACGGTACCGGTGATCACGAGGGAATCGCGGTCCCAGCCGATGATACGGAGGTTGGAGATGGCGCCGGCGACACGAATCGACGCATCCGGTGCCATGGCGTATCGCCGCTCGACCGCCACGCGGGCAGCCGATTTGGGTTTTCCAGCGTCCGACGCGGGCGGTTTCTGAGCGGTCGCCGTCGCGCACGGCAGCACAGCCACCATCGCGGCAGTCACGCTTCGCCACCAACCTGGTCGATGGATCCGCAGGGCCGCCAGGTTCGAGCTCATTGGTGCGTTCACGATATCAGGTTCGGGATCCAAGCTCCGATGTCCGGCGGAGCAGGTCCAGCTTTCGTTGGTAGCTGGCTGACAGGAGGTCTACCAGCATCTGGTTGTTCGGGTCCGCGAGCAAGGCAGCTCGCGCTTCCGTGATGGCCGAATCGACGACGGCCAAGCTTCGGTCGACGGTCCGGATGGTTTCCGGACTCAGTTGGCCCCGCTGCGTATCGACCGCGAGCTGAAGCTCCTCGATGGTTCGATTGAACTCGTTCTCTGTCTGTCGGAACCCGGCGGGCAGCACTGCTCGCGGGATCGTTGGTCCAGGTTCGACGCGAGTCGGGGTGGCGTTGCTGGTGAACCTTTTGTTGTCACTGTTCCGTAGCACGAGGGCCGTGACCCCGGACGACAGTACAATCAGAACCAAAGCCGCAACCGCCAACAGAGCGATCATCCGCCCAGATGATGGCCGAGCAGTCGTGCTCCGAGCGTTGTCGCCAGCGAGAATCCTGGAGCTCGGGAGCACGATCTCCTTGCGATCCTCGAGTGACTTCCGAAGATCAATCCAAAGATCCTCGGGAGGGAGCACGGACTTTGGCAGCCCACTCGCATCGGCCACCAGGCCGCCAAGGGCTTTGTACGTCGCTGCGCAGGAACCACATACCGCCAGGTGCTCCGAGACCGGTGCAGCGTCCTGCTCGCTCAGGTATCCGTCGAAAAGGTCGCTGAGGACCTCGAAATTTGGATGCTCCCGGTTCTCGGTCATCGAGACAGAGCCTCCATCAACAGCTTTCTGGCACGGTGAAGCTGTGCTCTCAGTGTTCCCTCCGCAGATCCCGTCATGTGGGATATCTCCTCATGGCGGTATCCTTCGATATCGTGGAGCACGAACACGGTGCGCGCGCCTGGTGGGAGCGCCGCGATCGCCTTCTCCAAGTCGATCCTGGTCTCCGTATCGTCTGGCAGCGTGACCCCGGCTATCTCGGGAGCATCCAACTGTGCTCCGGGCTCTTCGTCATTCTGATCGTCCGCCAGCACTACCCGCGCGCGCCGACGACGGTCCGACCGTGCTTCGACGAGCACCTCGTTCACGGCGATCCGGTGCAGCCATGACGACAGCTGGGAGTCTCCGCGGAACGATCCGAGCCGATCCCACGCCCGAATGAACACGCTCTGCGTGACCTCGCGAGCGCGCGCGGCATCGGCGGTCATGCGCAAACAGAGCGCGTAAACGCGCCCAACCTCCCGGCGATATACGTGCTCGAAGGCGTCGACTTCGCCGGCCTTCGCGCGCTCGATGAGTCGCGCGTCGTCGTCGCGCTCCGGGCTCCCGTTCGCGGGTGGGACCGCGGTCATGGAATCGGTCGAGTGCTTCCAGGCGAGGTTCGTCGGCATCCCGGAAGTAGGATGCCGCCGAGGACGGCTGTGTTTGAACGTTACAGCTGGCGACTGGCGTTTGCAGTCCAACCTGGAGAACCTTCCCGCGACATCGGCCGACCGCAAAGCTACCCTTGCATGATGCTTCGTGTGCCCCTCCGCATCCTCAGCGTCGCCGTTGCCCTGGGCCTCGTGGCCTGCCAGGCGCCACCCAAGACCAACGCAACCCAGCGGAACGCCTTGACCGGCCAACGGCTGCCCACCGGAGCCCATCTGGACCCCGTCGCAGTCTCCTGGCCCGTCGGATCGATGCCTCTCGCCATGGTGGTGGCGCCCGACGGGCGACAGGTGGTCGTGCTGCTCAATGGCTGGCGTGAGCAGGGCGTCCAGGTGCTCGACCGCCGAACCGGCCGGCTCTCTCAAACCCTGTCCCAGGCGGCGGCGTTCCTCGGGCTCGCGTTCGCGCCGGACGGGCGATCGCTCTATACCTCGGGTGGTAACCAGGACGTTGTCTATCGATACGACTGGGCCGACGGCCGTGCGACGCTCGCTGACAGCTTCACCCTCGCCGTCAAGCAGCCGAACCGGTCGGGGATCTCGTATCCGGCCGGCATTGGGGTATCGGGAGATGGCAAGCGTCTCTATGTCGCCGAGAATCTCTTCGACTCGCTCGCGGTAATCGATGTCGCGTCGAAGCGCGTCGTGCAGCGGTTCGCCACCGAGCGCTACCCATACGGCGTCGCGGTCGCGGCGGACGGTCGCGTATTCGTGTCGGCATGGGGCGGAAACTCGATCTCGTCCTTCAAGCCCAATGCCGACGGCTCGCTCGCGGAGGACGGCCGGCTCCGAGTCGCACGCGATCCATCCGCGCTCGTGCTCTCGGCCGATGGGTCGCGTCTCTTCGTCGCGTCGGGAAGCACTGACCGGATTTCGGTCATCGATACGCGAGCGAAGCGCGTCATCACCGATCTCAATGACGCGCCGCCCGCCGGCCCGCGTGAGGGCAGCACGCCTAACGCGCTCGCGCTCGGCGCGGGCGGCACGAGACTCTTCGTGGCCGAGGCGGACAACAACGCCATCGGTATCTTCGACCTTTCTGCGACCACGTCGGGCATCGCGACGGCGACGGGTCGTGACAGCCTGGCGGGCCGAGTGCCGGTTGAATGGTATCCAAGCGCGGTGGTCGCGGCTGGCGACACGCTGCTCGTCGCCAACGGCAAGGGCCGCGGCACATCGCCGAACCGGGATTATCCGCATCCAGGCACGGGCGTGCACACGACGCGGCCGTGGACGTACACGTTGGGGCAGCTGAATGGCTCCATCATCGCCGCGCCACTCGCGCGCGTGAGCGGTACGGAGCTCGCCGGCCTGACGGCGCGCGTCGAGCGTGCGAACGGATGGCGGGACGTCAAGCGCGACGCACCGTACCCGGCGTTCGAGCACGTCGTCTACATCATCAAGGAGAACCGAACGTACGACCAGGTCCTCGGCGACATGACGCAAGGCGACGGCGACACATCGCTTGCATTCTTCCCGCGCGCCAATTCGCCGAACCACCACGCGCTGGCCGACCGGTTCGGCCTGTTCGATCGATTTTTCGTGAATGCCGAAGTGAGCCCGGACGGACACAACTGGTCGATGGCGGCGTACGCAACGGATTATCTGGAGAAGACGGTGCCGTCGCACTACTCGAATCGCGGACGCACTTACGACTACGAGGGCACGAACCGCGGGCGAGTCCCGTCCGACGAGGGTGCGGACGACGCGGCTGAACCAGCGAACGGGTACCTGTGGGATCTCGTGCAGCGAAAGGGGCTGACATTCCGCAACTATGGTGAGTTCGTCGTCCCGGAGCGCGCGAACCCGAACGCCGCCATGCCCGCAGGATACCGCGGCAACAAGCCGTTCCTGGCCGCGAACACCAACCGCGAGTTCCCACAGTTCGATCTGAACATTCCCGACCAGCGACGGGCGGACATCTGGCTCAGGGAGTTTCAGGAGTACGTGCAGCGCGGGCAGATGCCGTCGCTCATGATCGTGCGGCTGCCTAACGATCACACTGCCGGCGCGAGTGCGGGCGCACCCACGCCCCAGGCGTACATGGCGGACAACGACCTCGCCCTTGGCCGCATCGTCGAGGCGATGTCGAAGTCGCCGTTCTGGAAGAACACCCTGATCGCCGTGCTGGAGGATGATGCGCAGAACGGACCCGACCACGTCGACTCCCACCGATCGGTTCTGCTCATGATCTCCGCCTATTCCCGCGGTGGAACGATGCACCGCTTCACGAACACCACGGACGTTCTCGCCACGATGGAGGAAATACTCCGGCTGGACGCGCTCTCGCAGTTCGACCACTACGGTCGGCCGCTGCGGGAGATCTGGTCGAAGGAGCCCGACCTCAAGCCCTACACCGCGCTCGTGCCTTCGGTGTCGCTCGACGCGAAGAATCCGTCGTCCGGACGTGACGCGCGCGAGTCGGCAAAGCTGGATTTCGACTTCGAGGATGTGGCCGACGAGCAGGCGTTCAACCACATCCTGTGGCGGACGATCAAGGGCGAGACGGTTCCCTACCCGGGAACGAATCGGATGTCGGCGTTGGAGTGGAAGCGAGGCTGGTAGCACATGACGCCACGGCGGTGGATTCTCACCGCGATCTCCTTCCTGTTGGCCATTGGCGCGTCGGTCTACATCATCCGATCGAGCTGGTCGGAGGAAGGGGCGCGGGTTGGCCTCCCGCTCTGGGGACACGTTGCGTGTTTCGCGGCCGCGTTCCTCGAGCTGCTCTGCCGCTCCATCAAGATCCGGTTGAGCGGGGCGGCGCTGCGCATCCCGCTCGAGCTGCGGACGACGCTGCGCGCGTCGTTAGGCGGCGACTTCGGGGCGGGCATCACGCCGGCGCGGTCGGGGGCGGAGCCCGCGCGATTCCTGATTCTCCGGGAGGAGGGACTCCCGGTCGCCGACGCGCTCGTGATTCTGTTTCTGGAGCTGTTTCTCGAGATGCTGTCGCTGGCCGCGCTGGCGATCGCGCTGGCGTTCGTGCTCGGAAGCTCATCGACCGCGGTGCGCGGGCTCGTGGCTCTGGTGGGCGGATACTCGACGTTCGTGATCGGCCTTGGGGTCATTGGCTACGCCGCGGCTCGCCGATGGGCTCACGGCCCGGCACCCGCGTGGTTGCATCGATTGGGGTTGAGTGACCGACGATGGCACGCGGTGCAGATCTCGCTCCGCCACCTCCGCAGCAACGTGACGATGATGCGCACTGCACGCTGGTGGGTCATGGCATCGTCGCTCGCGTTCTCCATCCTGCACGTGCTGATGCGGTTGACGATTTTGCCGATCATCGTCTTCGCGCTCGGCGCGCGCGCGGCGATCGGTCCGCTCGTGCTCTGGCCACTCGCCATCTACTACGGTGGCGCGGTATCGCCGGCTCCTGCCGGTGGCGGGTTGATAGAGATCGCGTTCCGCAGTGCGCTCAGCGATCACATCCCGGCAGCAATTCTCGGGGCGGCGCTGCTCTGGTGGCGCGTGTACACCTTCTACATCCTGCTCGTCGGCGGCGGGATCGTCACCGGCGCCGCGGTATTGCGGTCCCTCAAACGAGACGGTGTCGCTGACATGGTGACCGAGTAACAGGAGACCATGGCTTACGACTCGGGGCTCGTCGAACGCGTGGCCGATACACTCGCACAGATCGGCGAGCGCGGCGTTAGGCAGAAAAACGTCTTCGGCGGACGCGGATTTCTGGCCGGCAAATCGACGTTCGTGATCGTCTGGGAGGACGGGTTGCTGGTGAAGACACCGGCAGATGAGTACCCGGCGCTACTCGAGCGGCCGGGAATCGAACCCTTCGCGCCAGGCGGCGAGGCTCCCATGGGCACCTGGCTGGTGGTGCCCGCGGACGCCGTCGCCGACGACCCCGAGCTTACCGAGTGGGTGCGGCGAGGGCTGAAAGGGATCCGGCGTTAGGCCGTATCCGTCAAGGCTCGCACGACCGGCGAACCGCGACGACGTTCCCGGCGTCCCCAGTAGCGGTGGCGCGATCGATCTCCTCGAGGCTCCCGCGCATCATCGCGCCGGCCGGCCCCGACACGCGGATCCGCGCTGTTCGGCTACCGAACGTAAACTCGAGCTCGATCGCGTCCGGGCCGGTCGGGCGCCACAACCCGTTCGCTATTGGATTCGTGCGAGCGAGATCCCGCGCGCGGTACCAGACGCCGTCGGCGTTGGCCGGCACGATCTCCGAATCGAGCGCAACGCGACGCGGCACCTGCCGAAACCCGGTGCCGGTATTACGGCTCACCGACACCGCTGTGATGCCAAGATCGTAGCAGCCCACCGCGCCGGACTGTTCCGCCGTGATCGACGCACCCGGTGGCGTGTCGCCGGGCGGCACGGGCCGCCCCGGCGCGACCGTCTTCGCTTTCGGACTTGGGGCAGCTCGCGGCGGGGCGCCCTGCGCACCGGTCACGACCACTTGCTCCTGTGCCAACTGGGAGGCGATCAGCACGACGTCCGTCTCCGCCGTCTGGCCCGGCGTTACGGTGACGTCACGGTTGGTCGGTTGAGCTCCGATCCGCCTAACGGTGAGCCGATGCGCGCCACCCCGCAGACCGTTGATCGCGAACTCGCCCGCCGAGTTCGTGGTCACGCTGCTGGTCGTCCCGTCGACACTCACGGTAGCCCCGGCGAGGGGATTGGCATTCGCGTCAGTCACTCGCCCTCTGAGTCCGCCCACGCCCACACCCGCGGCATCGGCCGAGGCCTGCGGCCGATCCACCCGTGTGCTATCTGGCTTGGCCGTCGTCTGCAGCGACGCGAGCGCCTCGCGTCGCGCCGGGGCTCGCGCTTGCGCCTGCGCCGGCGGAGCCTGCGGCGGCTGCGCCGACTGCGCGAGCTGCTTCGTGTCCTTCGCCAGCTCCTCGGCCGGCTTGTTCGCCGCCACCTCTTTCTCTCGAATCAACATCGGCGCTAAGCTGTCGGCCGCCCGGGCACCGCCCACCGCCATGGCTTGGGCTTGGCTAGGCTCGGCCTTCTTCAGTCCGGCCGCTTCGTCGCGCAGGCCCTGAACTCTCGCCTCGTTCGCCGCGTCACGGGCCACCATGGCGCCGCTCGGAGCCCCGGCGACCGAGGGAGCGGGTGCGATACTGTTGCTGCCTAACGATTTTTCGGCCGCCGGCGAAGCCGATGGCACTGATGCCGCCGAGCTCGAGTCGGCTGATGGTCGCGAAGCCACCGTCGTTGGTTCGGCCCGTTCCGGCCGGGCGAGCGGCGCGCGCAGGACAGACCGCTGTATGAGAGGGACCGTCCCGATGGCGGCAACGATCGCCGCGGCCGCCGCCAACGACGCGCCGTTGAACCACCGCCGCCGCGGCCGCCGCGCCACGAGTTCCAGCGGCACAATGGCGTCCGCTGCGGCGTCCGCTACGGCGGTAGCCGCTCGTGCGGCCTCCTCGGCTGTGCGAAATCGCGGCTCTTTCGGCACGGCCTCCCGAGGAACGCCATCGAGCGCAGTGAGTATTCGCGACGAGGCGGCGATCAGTCCGCGCGCCTCCGCCACCGCGTCGGCACACTCCCGACACTCGGCGACGTGTGCTTCGACCTCGAGCGCCTCGTCTCGAGGCAGTTGCCCGTCGAGCCACGCGTGGATCGTTCCCTCGTCAAGATGCTGCATGTCCTCCTCGCCCTCCCGCTGCGTCGCGCCGCCCTTCGGCCTGCATCGCCTCATACGCTTCGGCGAGTCGTCGCCGAGCGCGCGCGAGCGTCGTTCCAATGGACCCCACTGATAAACCCAGGGCGTCCGCAATCTCCGTGTAGTCCAGCCCTTCCTCGCGCATGAGCAGCGCCAGTCTGTCGCGCTCGGCGAGCGAATCCACCGCCTTGCGCGCGAGCGCCGCCTCCTGCGCGCGCTCGAGCGTCGACGGCTCCGGTTCTTCCTCTTCCCGCGCCCGCTTCTCCTCTGCGAGAATCGCGAGGTGGCGCCGGCGGCGTTCATCCTTCCGTGCTTCGTCGCGCACGAGGTTGGTCGCCACGGCGAAGAGCCATGAGCGTTCGCTCGAGAGCGAGTCCTGCCGGAGGGCGCGCAGGAAGGTTTCCTGCGCGACCTCTTCGGCCCAGTCTCGGTCGCCGAGACGCCGGGTCAAATACCGCACGAG
>Ga0136846_1213336_pt1 | contig 11138 bp, 3 predicted proteins | sample HopSoiMetagenom2_FD_96841 | JGI IMG/M metagenome (GOLD analysis project Ga0136846, IMG submission 96841) | Grasslands soil microbial communities from Hopland, California, USA - 2 Assembly 2016 (version 4) | ecosystem: Environmental > Terrestrial > Soil > Grasslands | place: USA: Hopland... | reverse complement strand
TGGACCCGAGCAGCACCGCGCGCGCGCGTGCGACGCCTCGAATGTTCAGTATGCGCATTTATGAATTCTCAGAACCCGAGGTTGAAGCGAATCGTGTAGTAAGTCGGAATACCGAGCGTCTGGAACTCCTCGCCTGGCGCGTTCGCGGCAGCGCCGCTCTCGCCCGCGAGGCGGTCGATCTCCGGATCGATGCCACGGTACTTGGTCCACAGGTGCAGGTTGCGCGCGGCGAAGTTGAGTGACGCGGAACGCGAGCGGAGATACCTGCCCGCCCAGCTCTCCGGCAGATTCCACGTCGCCGTGAACTCACGCCACCGGATGAACGACGCCGGCTGGAAGAAGCCGTCGAGCGTCTTCGACGGATCGTCGCGAGTCGCAACGACCATTGCCTGCTCCTCGAGCGAGGCGCGCGGAACGATCTTGCCGTTCACGACCTCCGCGTTCATCAGCCCGTTGCAGTTCTGGCGGCTGACGCAGCGGATGCGCTCCGTGTTGTTGTACCACTTGTAGCCGCCCTTGTAATCGAAGAGCGACGCGATGCGGAGCTTGTGCCCGAAGAGATCGATACCAGGCTGCAGCGACCCCAGATAACGCGGCGAGGAATACCCGCGGAAGATCGGGTCCGCACCGACGAACACTTCGTTCTTCGCCGGATCGTCGCTGTGGACGAGGACGCCGTCACCGTTCTTGTCATCCCAGCCGGTGATTGGCTGAGCCCAGAACCCGAACAGCGGGTAGCCCGCAACCGCGCGCCAGGTTGTGTTGATCTGCGCCGGAACGGGACCGAGGCTCACCAGCTTGTTGTCGTTCATCGACGCGCTGACCGTGACGTCGAAGCCGAAGCTCTTGCGGTCGATGATCTGGGTGTTGATCGCCAGCTCGGCACCGGCGTTCTTCACCGAGCCGATGTTCTCCTTCACGGTGTTCGCGGCGCCCGCGGATGGGGCCACGATCGCGTCGATCAACGCGTCCTTCGTCGTCTTGCTGTAGTACGTGAGCTCCGAGTGCAGGCGGCGGCTCAGGAAGTCCATGTCGAAGCCGCCCTCGAATTCCGTCGTGCGCTCGGGCTTGAGATTCGGGTTGCCCAACGCCGTGAACGTGGCGCCGGCGATGTCGGCCTGCCTGAGGCTCGCCGTGATGCCGCTGAAGTAGCGGAGCGCGTCGTTCGGTCCGGGCTGAACGCCGGCCGCGCCATACGCCGCGCGAACACGGAACTGGTCGAGCCAGGATGGCTTCGGGAAGAACGACTCGTCCGAGGCCAGCCAGGAGATGCTCGCCTTCGGATAGAAGACGCGCTGGAACTTGGTGCCGAACGCGCTGTTCTGGTCGGAGCGAACGGCCCCGGTCAGGAAGAGGCGGTCGCGAAAACCGACCTGCTCCTCGACGAAGACGCCGAACGTCTTCGTGAGCGTCGTCGATTCCGTGGCCGACTGAGAGGCGCCGGAGTTCGGCGTCTGCGTGCCCGGCGTGATTTGACCGCCGAACGCGTCGTTCTGATCGAGCTGATAGTTCACGAACTGCGCGCCGAACGTCGTGCGCGAGTTCAGCGTCGGCGTCGGATTGAAGGTCTCGGTGCTGCCCAGGTCGAATGAGAAGTTCCGGAGACCGGTGCGGATGTCTTCCTTGAAGCCGAGGCGATAGGTGGAGCTGACCGGCGGGCCCTGACCGTTGCGATTCAGGTTCAGGTCGACGCGGCTGGTGTAATCGAGACCGACGTTCGCACGGTTCTGCATCCAGCTGAACGGACGCCAGTTCGCGTTGCCGCTCGTGATGAAGCGGTTGAGGCGCTGCTCGTTGAGCTCCTGGAAGGTGTAGCCAGGCGTCCACGCACGATACCCGTGCAGCGGCGTGCCGAGGCCAGACACCGTACCGTTGTTCACGTAGCCCGCGCCGCCGTAGATCTGCGAGCCGATACCCGCCGTCGCGTTCGATTCCGTGGCGTAGCGCGTGTTGACATGGATCAGGTTGCCGGTGAAGCCGAGATCGAGCTTCGGCGACACCGAGGTATTGAGATTCGACCGGAAGCTGTACTTGTACTGATCGTTCGGGTGCGAGACGTTGTCCGGGATCGGCGTGCCTGCGTCGTTCAGCCGCTGCGCCTCGAACCCGGGCAGCTTGAGGACGCCCTGCTCGTCTTCGCGCTCGCCAGAGATGAAGTAGCGGAGCGACTCCGTACCGCCCTGGACGTTCGCGCCGAACTTGCTCCGGTGGCCAGTCCCAAGTGGTGTCGCGCTCGGGTCATGGAAGGGGCTGTACTGCCGCAGACTGTCCGGGACGCAGCCGCCCGTCGCGATGACGGGCATCGTGCACTCGCGATAGGTCGCGGGTGTCGCGGCGAGGTGTCCCGCAATCGTGTAGTTCCACGGGTAATCGCTGTTGTCCTGCAGCAAGCCACCCTCGGCCCAGCCATTCCAGCGCGCGGCGCCGGCTCGACCCTTCTTCGTCGTGATGACGATGACGCCGTTCGCGGCGTCGGTGCCATACAGCGTCGCCGCCGACGGGCCCTTCACAATCTCGATGTTCTCGATCTCGTCGGGGTTGATGTCGTTGGCGCGGTTCGGCTGCGCACCGCCCGTGAAGAGAGCAGACGAGCCGGTGTTGCTCGTCATGCGGATGCCGTCGATGATGTAGATCGGGTCGTTCGCGAGGCTCAGCGAGTTATTCCCGCGAATTCGCACCCGCGAGCCGCCGCCGACCTGCGAGCCGCCGGTCACCGAGACGCCGGGCGTACGTGACGCCAGCACGTCCTGGATGTTGCTCACCGGCGATGTCTCGACGACCTTGGCCGCGTCGATGGTGCCGATCGCGTTACCCTGCTCGACGCGACGCTGCTCGCCCGTGGCGGTCGTGACGACTTCTGTCAGCCTGACGACGACGGGAGTCATCGTGAAGTCCAGGGTGACGGCTTCACCAGCCGCGAGCTGCACCGGCTTCTTCTGCTCCTCGTAGCCAACGCGGAGAACGCGGACGGTGTAACTCCCCGCCGGAACGTTGCGGATGGCATAACGCCCGTCCTGTGCTGCCGTCGCGAACAAGCTCGTGCCAACGAGCACAACGCGCGACTCCTGGAGCGGCTCACCGCTGCCGGTAGCGGTAATCCGGCCAGTGATGCTGCCTTGCTGTCCTTGCGCGATGGCGGCGCTGGTGGCGAGCACTCCGAGGGGAAGTGCACACCACGCCAGAAGCCGCTTCGCGACCGTGCGTGGAAGACCCATGACGCGTACCTGTGTGTGGGTAGGGTGGGGCAACGGGACCAAACGACAGTGACGAGACACACCAGCAGTCGAGTGCTGGGGACCCGACCTAGAACTCAGCATGAGGTCTCGGGGGTCACTGTCGAGGCGTCAATCTACTGTAAGGACAGTGAATGTGAAACGGTCAACTTTGTGTTCTCGGTGTCCACCGAGCGGGGATCACCTTGTCCTGTCGTGAGATGGGCGCACGGCAAAAAACGTTAGTGTTGGCACTCGTTAAGCGCTCTCGCCTAACAATTGACCGGTCCGCAACGTCTGATTATCGGCGCTTCAGGTCGCACAAAACTGTAACCAATCCGGCTTCCGAAGAGTTCGTTCCGTCCCAGCCGTGATCGCCCCGCGGCAGATCGAAAAGAGCAAAGGAGTACGGATTTTACTGATTTTTCGGATTAAACGGATCGCTCCTCGGCGCGTGGAGCTCCATGCACCACGCGCCGAGATGAACACTTGTGAACGGCACACCAGCCGAGCCCTGGTCAAGAAGGTTCCCGAGGCCGTTCCCAAAGAAGATCGTCCGGGCCCGTACCACGAGGTGCTCTCGCGCCACCACGGACGATCCGTTCAATCCGTAAAATCCGTAAAATCCGTAAAATCCGTATCCCTGCCGTTCCGGCCCGGCGCAAATATCTCGATCCCGGGGTCCGCGAAGCTCCGCAGCCGTTCTCCGCGTGAGCCCGCGCCACCGCCGTTGAATGGCAGTGGCGCGGGGGCACGAAGGGAGCTAGCTCTTCCGCGGCTCGAGAATCTCCGAGATCCGATGATCGGCCCCGGCGAGGTGAAGCTGCGTCTCACGATCAGCCGCCTTCGGAGTCGCGCGCCGCACCTCTGCCTGCAACGTGACAAGCTCGCCCCGGAGCTCCGATTTCGCGTCCTCTGACAGGGGAGCCTGCGGCTGACCGAAGCCGAGGCCACCGCCGCCACCGGGGGCTGGCGTCACGGCCGTCGGAGGATTGAGCTTCCGATCGATCGCCGTCAGGAAATTATTCTGCAGCTGTCGCCGATAGGCATCGACCTTCGGCGCGCCCTCGGTCAGCTCACCCCAGATTCCCTTGCGCAGATCGTCGAGCATGTCGGCGAGCGAGTAGACCTCACCGCTGCCCTTCGCCAACGCTTCCTGCTCGAGCAGCCGGTTCAGGCGACTGTCGGTGAGCACGGACGCGAGCACCCGATTCTGGGCACTGCCTATACGCGCCAACATCCCTTCCGCCTCGATGCGCGACGCGATGTCCGGCCGGATCAGATAGCTCGGGGTCTTGAAGACTTCCTCGTTGAGGAAATGCATTGCCTCGACCTGACGCGCCCTCGTGATCGGGGTGTAAACCGCGCCTGGCTGGCCGCCTGCCTTGTACTGCACCGCGCCGCCGGCGATGAGAGTCGCCACGTGGCCTGCTTCCGTTCCCCACTGACCTACCGTGCGGTCGTAGAGCTCCTTGAGCAGCTCGTTGTCCTCACCCTGACGCGTGCCCGCGCTCGGGATGTAGCCGATGACCCGCGCGATGTTCTTGAAGCCGAGCCGAGTGGACTTCACCGGATCGGCGTCGCCGACGGCCTCGCTGAGCGTGCCGTACTGACCGAATGCGTTGTTGCCGGAGAAGCGATACCAGGGAACCGTGTCCTGCATGCGCGTCCACTGCTCCAGCGTCGCGCGCTCGTCCTCTGCCGACTCCGCGGGAATCTCGCGGTAGCCCCACATGATCGTGTACTTGTCCCACGGACCGACGCGCGGTGTGATGTCGCTGAGCGGAATCCTGTCTTCCGGCTGCGCGACGTAGTTCATCCGCGAGTAGTCCATAATGCTCGGGCTGTGCCCCATCCTGTGAACCCACGAGGCACTGCGCACACTATCAGCCGGATATGTCGAGCTCCCGATCTGGTCGTGCTGCAAGCCTAACGTGTGGCCGATCTCGTGGGCGACGCCCCACTCCAGCAGCTTGCCCATCAGGGAATCGGGGAAGGGGATTGTCCGGGCGCGCGGATCCACCTGCGCCGCCTGCGTGAAGTACCACGCCTGCATCAGCGAGATGAGGTTGTGGAAGATGCGCGACGAGCCGTTGAGGATTTCGCCTGTGCGCGGATCGCTCACGTGCGGGCCAACCGAGTTCTCGACCGTCGACGGAAGCCAGCGCACCATCGTGTGGCGAATGTCTTCCGGCGACCAGTCGGGATCATTTGCCGGGACCTCGCCCGGGATGATGCCGTTCTTGAAGCCGGCCGCCTCGAACGCCGGCTGCCAATCGAGGATCGCCTGGCGAATGTACGGCTGCCACTGCTTCGGCGTCGCCGGGTCCACGTAGTAGACGATCGGCTTCTTCGGGTAGCAGAGATTCCCCTCCCTTCGATCAGAACATTCTAAACGCCAGCGGGTGATGTACTCCTTCGTCACCGCGCGCTGGTCGCGGCTTCCGAAGTCGACCGTTCGCACGCTGAAGAAGCCGATGCGCTCGTCGGCGCGACGCGGCGCCATCGCCTGTTCCGGGAGCCTGACGATGCTCCAGTGAGCGACGACGCTCTGCGCCTGCTGGCTGGCCGCCGCGCCGCCGGCTCCGCCCGCGCGGCCCGCCGCCGCTGCGGCGCCGGGTACGCCCGTCTGCGTCGCCTCGATCTCGACGTTGTCTGGAAACGCGAGCGCGCGCTCGACGAACGATCGCGTCGCGTCGATGTTGCCGCGGATCGCGGAGATCTCCGGCACGTTCGTGGTGAAGAGGCGCGTCACGTCGACCACGGCCGAGCTGTCCTGACCGTACGACTCGACGTTGAGCACGGCGATGATCGGGCCGTAGTTGGAGTGCTCGACCGCGCGATACACGTTGAGCGATGTGTCGGCCGTAATCGCGAACGACGGCGAGCGGAGCACGACGCGATTGCCGCTTCGCTCCCACCGCAGCGTCCGCTCGGCGAACTGATCGCCAGCGTAGTCGCCAAAGCCGCCGCCCGGTCCGCCGCCTCCGCCATTTCGGCCCTGCGGGGTCGGCGCTGCCGCGAAAGCGTACCGCCCGACGAGCAGCTCGTCCTTGCCCATCTCGCGGGCGGGGATCTCGAAATACAGCCGGTCGCCCACGCGGTGGACCGCGAACATGCCGCGGCGAGTCACCGCCTCCCGCGTGATCACTCTATTGTAGGGCCGCGGCCGAGCCGTGCCGAATCCGGTCCCACCTCCCACACCTCCGGCGCCGCGCTCCTGGCTGTCGGCAGCGGCAACGGCGCCGGCACCCCGATTCGGTGCCTGGGCTGGGTTCTGGGACGGCGATGGTTGCGTCGCTGGCGGTGCTTTCGTGCATGCGGCGACCACACCGGCGACGGTGAGGGCAAAGGCGGTTTTCTTCATGATTGTGGCTTCGACAAGGGGGTCCGCGGAGAAATGGGCGCGCGACGTCGGTCGGCCCGAGCGGAACGTGGGCACGATGTGCCGCTTGGATAAATGACGGGGGTACCCGGAAAGCTCAAGCCGCGCGCCTCACGCATCGCCACGACTGGCGGCCACTTCGGCACAGGACAGTGGAAGAATCCAGCGCTCGCGCCGACCTTGCCGCCGCGTCAGCAACTTCAGCTGCCGGTCCCCATTCTCGGCCAAAAAATGCTCTCAGCACACGGAGTAGCGGCTCTTACGCTCCTCGCCCTCGGCGTCGGTTTCGGCGCCATTCGTGAGCACACCGCGCCACCGGAGTCGATGTTCCGCGGGGGCCCAGCGCACCAGGGCGTCTACCACGGCGGCGGTCCAACGCTGCTCGGACTGGCCTGGCGCGCACCGACCGATGGCGACGTGGTCTCGTCGCCGGCAGTGGCGAACGGCACCGTCTTCGTCGGCAGCGGAGATGGACATCTCTACGCGCTCCAGCTCGCGACGGGCGAGCGGCGCTGGCGCTTCGACGCCGGGAGCGCGGTCGCGTCATCGCCGGCCGTCGGCGGTGGACTCGTTTACGCCACGGCCCGTGATGGGAGTATCTTCGCGGTGGACACCGCAACCGGCGCCCGGCGCTGGCGCCTAACGACTCAGCCCGAGCTGCCGCTCCCGTGGGGTCACGAGAGCGGCGATTACTTTCTCTCCTCACCGGCCTACGTCGATGGCACCATCGTCGTCGGGGCCGGAGACGGCGCCGTCTACGCGCTCGACGCAACGACGGGAAAGCAGAAGTGGCGCGCACAGACGGAGGGTCGTGTTCGCGCGTCGCCCGCGGTCGCGAACGGCCGGGTCTACGCGGCATCGTACGACGGGCGCGTCTACTGCTTCGACCTGACGAACGGCGCACTCCGCTGGCGCTATGACACCGAGGGCGTCGGCCTGCGCTCCGGATCATTCGGCTTCGATCGCCGGAGCATTCAATCGTCGCCCGCGGTGGCGGACGGCCTCGTCTACGTCGGCGCGCGGGACGGCTTTCTCTACGCAATCGGCGCCAACGATGGGAAGCTGCGCTGGCGCGTCGATCACAAGATCTCATGGGTGATCACGTCGCCGGCCGTCAGCGAACGCGTCGTCTTCGCGGGGAGCTCCGACGCACACTTCGCGCAGGCGCTCGACTCGTCAGGCACCGAGCGGTGGCGCTTCAACGCCGACGTGCCGGTCTGGTCGTCACCGGCGGTGGCCGACGGCATCATCTACTTCGGCGACGGCGCCGGCCGCATTCACGCTGTCGAGCGGGACACGGGCAAGGAGCGGTGGATGTTCCGCACCGGCGCGCAAGTGTTCTCGTCGCCGGTGATCGCCGGGAATCTCGTGATCGTCGGCAGCAGCGACGGCGGGGTCTACGCGCTGCGTACCGGCTCGGGCCCGGCGATCAAGCGCGCGGTCTTCTTCGACAGCACGTACGTGAAGGCCTCAACCGTTAGGCAGCCGGAGGTCGCGGCGCGCTACTTCGCGAATCGCGGCTACCAGACGCTCGACGCCACCGCGCTCGTCAGGTTCCTTGCGGACCGGATCGCCGACCACGCCCCGAGCGTGATCGTGTTCGCCGTCGATTACCCACCAGCGGCGATCGTTGCGGCGCCGCTCGCACAGTCACTCCTCCGCCGCTATCTCGACGCGGGCGGCAAGGTCGTCTGGCCGGGCAAGCCCCCGCTGATCTTCCCGATGGATCTCGCGACCGGCAACTATCCGCCAATGACGTCGATGAGCTGGTCCGCGCCTAACGAGTTGCTCGGCGTTCCGCACGACGCCGCGATCTTCGACATGCGCGGTGTGCGCGCGACGGCGGCCGGGCTCCGCTTCGGGCTGCCGGCGCGCTGGCGCGACTCCTGGTCCGTCGCTCCGTCCGGCGTCACGACCGTGCTCGGCCTCGACGAATCGGGCCTCGCCGCCGCGTGGATCAAACGGTACGGCGGCGCACCCGGCACCGGATTCGTTAGGGTCCCAGGCGATGATCCGATGACGATGTACCTAGCCGCTGAAAACAGTCCATAGCTATCAGTCCATAGTTATCAGGGAACAAGGAAATCGGGCGCGCGTTGCGCGCCCGCTTCCGCATCAGGTCGCCGTTCTCGGCGCGCTCTTCCCGGCGCGCTCTTCCCGGCGCGCTCTTCCCGGCGCGCTCTTCCCACCCGCCGTTCCGGCCCGCATTTCTTTGCGGTCTTCTGGCACTTTCCACTCTTGACGCCGAGTGGTTCCAATTGCAGCCTTGCCCGCCGTTAGGTCCCCCTTCCCACCTGAGGCACGCATGACTCGCTTTACTTCCTGGCTCGTTGCCTCGCTCGTCGTCTGCTGCGCCGCCACCGCACAAGCGCAAACACGCACCGTGCAGGGCAGCGTTCACGACGCGGACACGGGCGAACCACTGGTCGGTGCGCAGATCACCGTCAAGGGCAATCCCACCGTCGGCACGATGGCCCGCGACGATGGCAACTTCTCTATCACTCTGCCGACGCAGGACGTCGTCCTCCTCGTCAAGCGTATCGGCTACCCGCAGCGTGAGGTGCCCGTCGCGAGCGGCACGACGACGATCACCGTCGTCATGCGCAAGGACGTCCTCAAGCTCGATCAGATCGTTGTCACCGGCCAGGCAACGGGAATCTCCCGACGCAACCTCGCGAACTCCGTCGCCAGCGTCGACGCCGAGCAGCTGACGAAGGTGCCGGCGGTGAGCATCGAGAACGCGCTGCAAGGCAAGGTTGCCGGCGCGCAGATCCAGCAGAACACCGGCGCACCCGGAGGCGGCAATCGCATTCGTCTCCGCGGCACCTCGTCGATCCTCGCCAACGCGACGCCGCTCTACGTCGTCGACGGCGTCATCACGAGCGACGTCGCGATCGATGCCGGAAGCAACAAAGTCACGAAGGCGTCGGGCTCGGGGATCACCGCGGCCGGCCAGGAGAGTCCGGACAATCGCATCGCCGATCTGAATCCGGACGACATCGAGAACATCGAGGTGCTCAAGGGCGCGGCTGCTGCGGCGATCTACGGATCGAAGGCGTCTGGCGGCGTCATCATGATCACGACCAAGCGTGGACGCGCCGGCGCGTCCGAGTTCTCCATCCGCTCGAGCTTGAGCACCGCACGCCTCGCGTCGAAGCAAGGCTCTCGGACCTTCCCGAGCCTCGCGGCGGCCAAGGCCACCTTCGATCTCGGCAACACGCTCGGCGACGCGTTCTGGGCAACGGCGTACAATCCCGACAACCACTTCAGCTACGAAGACCTGATCTTCGGTGAGAAGCCGCTCAACTACGAGACGGCGGTCAACGTGAGTGGCGGCAGTGAGAACACGAAGTACTTCGTGTCGACGCTTCTCAAGCGAGACGACGGCATCGTCAAGAACACCTTCTCGGACAAGAAGAGCGTGCGCCTCAACCTGTCCCAGAACCTGAGTGCGAAGGCGACGCTCGATGTCGGTGCGGAAATCATGAGGAACTCGAACGATCGTGGGCTGTTCGGTAATGACAACTCCGGCAACTCGATCTACTACACGATCACGAAGATGCCGAGCTTCTTCGATTTTCGTCAGCGGGATGATGGTTCGTATCCGCTCAACCCATTCTATCCAAGCAATCCGTTCCAGACGATCGACCTGTTCAAGAATCGCGAGCTCGTGTGGCGGCTCGTGAATAGCGGACGGCTGAACTACAACGCCTTCGAGAAGGGCGCGCATCAGGTGCGGTTCAGCGCCGTCGGCGGCGTCGACGCCCTCACGCAGCGCAATGACATCTATTCGCCGCCTGAGCTGCAGTTCGAGCCGACGAACGACGGGCTACCGGGGACAGCGGCCGCCTCCTACGCGCAGAATATTCAGTACAATCTCAACCTCAACGGCGTGGACGTGTACACACCGAAGGGTTGGCTGTCGCTGACGTCCCAGCTCGGAACGCAGTACGAGGTGCGTGACCAGAGTATCGCGCGCACCGTCGGTCAGAACCTGCTCGGCGGATTGGACGAGCCGAAGGCCGGCACGGTGCAGAGTCTCGATAACTTCAAGCAGTACACCGTGGATTTCGGCGTTTTCGCGCAGACCGAGGCACTTCTCTGGGATCGCTTCCTGCTCACCGCCGGTATGCGTGCCGACCGCAGCAGCAACAACGGAAACTCCGACAAGTTCTACGTCTTCCCGAAGTTCGCGAGCTCGTATCGTCTCGCCTCGCCGAAGCCAGGGCTCCTCGATGAGGTCAAGCTCCGCGTCGCCTATGGCGAAACGGGCAATCAACCCCTCTACGGCCAGAAGTTCACGAACCTGACCTCGAGCAGCATCGCTGGTCTCGGCGGCTTCCAGCTGAGCGGCACGCGTGGCTTTGCCGACATTCGGCCCGAGCGGCAGCGTGAGCTCGAAGGCGGCGTCGATTTCGCCTTGTTCGGCAATCGCAGTCAGCTCGAGCTGACTGGATTCGAGCGCAACATCTCGGACCTTCTCATTCAGCGAACGCTCGCACCGACGACTGGTTTCTCGAGTGAGATCTACAACGGCGCGT
>Ga0136846_1238527_pt1 | contig 11139 bp, 7 predicted proteins | sample HopSoiMetagenom2_FD_96841 | JGI IMG/M metagenome (GOLD analysis project Ga0136846, IMG submission 96841) | Grasslands soil microbial communities from Hopland, California, USA - 2 Assembly 2016 (version 4) | ecosystem: Environmental > Terrestrial > Soil > Grasslands | place: USA: Hopland... | reverse complement strand
GGGGAGAGGGTTGGGGTGAGGGGTCTCTCAAAAATCACCCCCATCTCCCAGCATCTGAAATTCACATCGATTTCGGTCGAAAACTCACATCACTGCAAGAGCATGTCGTCAAAGCCAGTAAAGACGCGCAACCTTCCGCGTGTCCAGCGTGCGTAAAGGTCAGCTCTGGGATAGGGCCGGGGGTGAGGTCCATGGGCGATAAATAAAGCCATGGGTTGCCATCACCGCAGCCCCTCACCCAACCTCTCCCCAGAGGGGAGAGGAGCCAATACAAGACCTTGAAAGGGATGGCACTTAGTGTGCACCTTTTGCGCTTGATCCAAGGCGTCGTCTCGACACCGAAATGCCGAGCGATTCAGCAAGCCACAGACGCGGTGAATGAGATCCTGCTGAACCTCGAACACTCCATCTCCCGGATTGCGGGACGCAGTCGTGCCATCTCGATGGTCGTGACTTTCGCCCTTCTTCATAGGACATGCCCTCAGTGCATCAGTGGCAGAGTTGCACCAAAGTTTCAATCCACAACACCAGGGAGCGCTCATGAGCCAATACGAATTACTCGCCAGATGGTTTGAAATTTCATCCCAGAGTGGCTCAGGCATCGAAAGGCCAGCCCGAAACAGGTGAAGCCTGACGAACTGGAAAAGTCATTTTGAGTTGTATCCACGGCAAGGAAAACCTATGAGCACCGTGACCTTCATCATGGCAGCATTCGCCTTTGCTGCTGGCCTTGTTGTTCAATGGTCGATTCTGCGGACGATGTACCGCGCCACGCTCGCCAAGCAATGCGCTCGGCACAAGGAATCACAGCGGACCATGAACGATCGTCTCGTCCAAGCACGCAGGCAGGTCAATCATCTCCAGCACGATCTGGCTGCGGCCCGGCTGCAATCCAAACGCCCCAGGACAGACGACGTGGGCCAATCTCTCGACAACTCAGCTCACGCGAAGCAAGCGCAATCGCTTGATGAGGGGTCGCCGCAGAATCGTTCGCAGAAACATGGCTACGCCGACTCGCTGCTGTTCTGAGTAAAGCGCATTGTCTTGGCCGGCTGCGCGGATCTCGTGAGCTTCGCCGGGTGGAACGGATCTGGTGCAAGGCACTGAATCGCCGTTCAGCCGCGAGCCCAAAAAAGCCAGGCATAGGCCTTGCCTGTTGTACTGCATGTCATCGATGGGCCGGACGCTGCCTGCATGGCTCGGCATCGCATGGATCGCCGCGGGCACCGCCGTGTGCGCGCAAGTCAAACCCACGCAAGACCTGCCGCCCGTCATCGTGACGGGCACGGCTGCACCGTCTGTGGAGAAGTCCTTTCGCAAGATGGTGCAGGGCATGGACTACTTCGAGACGATGCGGCCCGTCCTCGCGCCCGATGCCACGCTGCGTTTCAAGCTGCTGCCGCGCAAGTCGGGCACGGACATGGACCACATTCTCCTGGAGGTCATCGGCACCACCTTCGACTACGAAGTGCCCATCGCCTCCGACCACACTTTCGTGCTCCGGCGCGATGCCAAAGCCATGCGGGAGAACGCCATTGTCACGCCCAACCGCAGGCGCCTGAGCATGACGTGGCGCACCGAAATCCGCACGCCGGGATGGCCTGCCGGCACGCGGCGCTTGGGCGACCTGCGCCTGGAATGCCTGGTGGGCCTGGAAGCCGACCTGGTGTCCAACAGCAATCCGTTCGGCCGGCTTGCCGAGTTGTTCACGGACAAGCAGAACTATTGCAACCGCAAGGAAGCGAAGTACCTCTTCTTCGCCGAACGGCCACTCTTCAGCGTGACGCTGGTGGCGGGCACGCGGCGCGAAGTGTTGCCCATCGACCAGCTGTACGCCGCAGCCAGCGACGATCCGGGCTTGAAGAGCGATTTGCCGTATTGCGATTGCGAGGTGCTGGTCGATCGCACCTACTTTCTGCCGCTGGGTGACCGCAGGTGGCCGGACGACACTCGGGTCGAGTTCGAATACATGGATGAAGGACCATGAAACGCAAGGCTTGCATCGCCGCCTTCACGGCCAGCCTTTGCGTGGCTTGCGCCAGCTCGCCAAATACTGTGCCGCAAGGCCACGGAACGATCCTCACGCCACAGTCTGCGCTGGACATGATTTCCGTCGGCAAGAGCCGCAAGGCCGATGTCTCTTCAGCCCTCGGCGCCGCCATCGTCATTCCGTTCGACAGCGGGTATGAAGTCTGGGTTTATCGATGGGCCGGCGCCGACAAGACACCGCGTTCTGCGACCGAACTGGTGGTGCTGTTCGGGCCGTCCGGCTTGGTCGCCAAGTCCCGGGTCCGACCGGGCTATGCGCCTTCGGACTAGTGTCGCGTCAAGCCAGAAGTGTCGGTTGATCGCGCCGCTGTCGCAGCGCAGTGCAAGGCGCGCCGAAGAGTCATAGCCGTCGCTATGGCGAGGAGGCGCAACGCCGCAATGCGCTTCGAGAGCAAGCGAGCAGCCGGCATTTGTGGCTTGACGCGACACTGGTGCAGCGTTTCACGCTATGCGGAACGCGGGATCGGTGTGCCCGGCCTCTGTCTGCTCGGGCAGCGCGCTCACCAACGGGTTCAGCAACCGGGCCACCTCCTTCAGAAGCATCTCGATCGCGTCGTCGCCGGCCTCCTGCTCGCAGGCCAGCTCCAGTGCTTGTGCCGCGTGCTGAACTTCCGGCATGCCCAGGGTGCCTGCAACGCTCTTGAGGTCGTGAGCGCAGCGCATCGCGACCGCAGTGTCCTCGCGAGCGCGTGCGTCCCGAAAGCGCATCTCGAAGTCGGCTTCACTCTGGCGGAACATGCCCAACAGCCGCCGGTACAGCGCCTCGTTGCCTCGGACGGCCTTCAGGCCGGCGCGTTCGTCCAATCCCGGCAGCGTTTCCAGCGTCGGTCCCGTGGATGGCGGCGTTTTCGGCTGCACCCAGCGAGCCAAGGTCGCAAACAGCTCATCCACATGGAAAGGCTTGGCAACGTGGTCGTTCATGCCGGCCGCAAGCACTTTTTCGCGATCACCAGTCATCGCGTTGGCGGTCATCGCGATCACTGGCAGATCTTTGAACTCGGGGCGCTGGCGCAGTGCGTGGGTCGCCTCGTACCCGTCCATCACCGGCATCTGGCAGTCCATGAGGACCGCATCGAAGCTGTCGCGCTCGAGCGCGGTGAGCGCCGCCCGGCCATCGGCAGCGATCGTGACCACGATTCCGGCGCCGCCGAGAAGGTCGCACGCCAGTTCCTGGTTGATGGCGTTGTCCTCCACGAGCAGGATGCGCGCGCCGGCCAAGCCGGCCTGATTGGCCTGCAGCAGGTCCTGCAGCTGCTCTCTGCGGCGCGGCCGCGCCGCAGGGCGGCCCAGCGCGGCGAGGCAAGCGTCGAGCAGCGCCGACGGCATGACGGGCTTGGCCAACAGTGCTGCCACTCGCAGCTGCCGCGCCTGCAGTTCCCGTTCTGCCCTTTCGCGGTTGAAGGCCGTGACCATCAGCACCGTCGGCGACGCATGGCGACCGCCCGCGTTCGCCAGCCGCGCCAAGCACTCGATGCCGTCCATGCCGGGCATGCGCCAGTCGAGCAGCAGCAGTTTGAACGGACGATCCGCGGCATCAGCACACGCCACCGCGGCCAATGCCGCTTCGCCGTCCGCCACCGTCTCACCTTCGAGCCCGAGCGACGCGACGAGCGCGCACAGCAGGTCACGAGCCGCCGGGTTGTCGTCCACGACGAGAACCCTCGCGCCTTGCAGTTCACCGGCGTCCGTTACCGGCTGGGAACCCGCCTGCAGGCCGAAGGGCAGCGTGAAGTGGAAGCAACTGCCGCGGCCGATTTCGCTGTCGACACCCATGCGGCCGCCCATGCGTTCCACGAGGTGGCGGCAGATCGCCAGTCCCAGCCCGGTGCCGCCGTAGCGCCGGCTGGTCGACGCATCGGCCTGCGTGAAGGGCTGGAACAGTCGATCGCACATGTCGGGCGCCAGCCCGATGCCGGTGTCGCGCACTTCGAAGCGCAGGGTGGTGCATTCCGCAGCGCGCTCGACCAGCGAGACTGCCACCGTCACCTCGCCGCGCTCGGTGAACTTGACGGCGTTGTTGCCGAGGTTCAGCAGGATCTGCCCCAGCCGCGAAGGGTCGCCGACCAGCGCCGTGGGCAGATCGTGCGGTAGCGAGAACAGCAGCTCCAGCCCTTTCTCCTCGGCGCCCATGCCCGTCAGGTTGGCCACTTGGTCAAGCACGTCGCCCAACTGGAACCCAATGTCCTCGATCTCCAGCTTGCCGGCCTCGATCTTCGAGAAGTCGAGGATGTCATTGATGATGCGCAGCAGCGACTCGGCCGCGCCATGCACCTTCTCGACGTAGTTGCGCTGGCGCGCGTCCAGCCCGCTTCGCAACGCGAGGTACGACATGCCGAGGATCGCGTTCATCGGCGTGCGGATCTCGTGGCTCATGTTGGCAAGGAACTCGCTCTTGGCCTGGGTGGCGGCCTCGGCAGCGTGCTGCGCGCGTTCCATCTGCTCGGTGCGTTCGCGCACCCGCTGCTCCAGTGTGTCGGCCAGACCGCGAACCTCGGCGCGCGATCGGCGCAGCCGCACGATGAAGAACACCGTCCCGCCCAGCGCCAACAGGCTGCCGACGAGCACCGTCCACAGCCAACGCTGCTGCAACGCGCGCGCGCGCAGTTCGACAGCCTGCCGCTCGCCGCGGCGCTGCAGATCCGCCAGTTCACGCAGCCGCGCCTCTTCGCGACGGTGCTGCGCTGTTTCGACCAGGCGTTCGGCACTGCGCTCGGTACTGGCTCTCGCCTGCATGTCTGCGGCCTCGAGCGCGAAGCGGTAGGCGCGCTTGTTGTCTCCCGCGGCCGCCGCCAGTTCGGCAAGGCGCCGCGATGCCAACGACTTGTACGCCGGTTGCCCGAGCGTCTGCGCACGGCGGTAGGCGTGCTCGGCCTCGGCGAGCGCCTCGGCCGGGTGCCCAAGCCCTTGCTCGATCTGGCTGCGCTGCACCGCGGAAAAGAAAAAGCCGGCCGGCAGCTGGGTGATCTTGAGGATCTCACGACCCTGTTCGTTCGCGGCCAGCGCCACTTGCAACCGGCCCTCCCGCAGCGCCACTTCCGCACGCATGTTCACGGCAATGCCCAGCGCCGTGGGAGATTTGACGGCGGTGAAGGTCTGGATGGCCTGTTCGAGGTGCTGTTCGGCCTTGGCGTGGTCGCCGGCCTGGTACGTAGCTTCGAACATGACCAACAGCGCGTAGCCCTCCTGCAGCTTTGATCTCGCGAGCTTGGCCTGCCTCAGCATCCCCTCGATCTGCGGCACCGCTTCTGCGTGGCGCCCGCTTTGCATGTAGGCGATCGCCAATCCGTGGTGTGCATACGCCATCGCGAGCGGATCGCCGGCGCGCTGCGCCGCGTCCAGCGCCTGCAGCGCCATCGTCACCGCCTCTTCGAGCCGGCCGACGCGGCGGTACACCAGTGCGCCGCGGAACAGGGCTTCGGCGAGCAGGTCCGGCCGGTCCACGCCTTCCAGCGCCGCCATGGTCTGCGAGGTCACGTCCACCAGTCGGCCGACATCGTTCCGGTTCACCGCCGCAAGCCCGATGTTCATGTCGGCCTCGGCCTGGCTGGCGCGGTCGCCAGCGGCCGTGGCCTCGCGCAGTGCCTGCTCGGCGTGGGCCATCGCCTCGGATGTCTTGGCCAGGTGAACTTCGATGCGAGCCAGCAGATTGAGCGCACGCACCCGGTCGGCCGCAAGCGCGTCCGACGGCAGATCAGCCTGCAGGCGCAGCGCCTGCACATGCGCCGCCGGGGCGTCGTTGTCGGCCAGATTGCGCACGGCGACCGCTCGCAGTCGCCAGTCGTCGATCGGTGCCGCCATGGCGACCGCCCACAGGAGCAACCAGGCCCCCAGCGCGCACGCCCATCGAACGCCGGCAATCCTCACATTCGCAGGCTCAGGCTCGTACCGATCTGACGGTCGTTGACCCAGGCGCTCTGCGGGCGGCTCTCCACGCCCCAGTACGAACGGCGCAAAGTACCCAACAGGTTTCCTGCATCCAGCGACCAGGTCAGCCGCTCGGAAATGCGCCAGCGCAGCGAGGCGTCCAGCCAGCCGTAGGCCCGCGTGGTGGCCTGCAAGGTGCCGACCCCGACGATGTTCGCGGTGCCGCTTGGAAAACTGCTTCGCCAGTTCCACGCAAGCCGCGCAGACCAGGCGCCTTGCTCGTACAGGCCCACGAGGTTCAGGCTGCGACGCGACATGTTCTGCAACGGCGCGTCCGCCTTCAACACTGGGTCGTAGACGCTGCTTGAAATGAAGGTGGCATTGGCCTGAAAGCCAAGCCCGCGCCAGGCGCCGGGCAGGAAATCGAGGAACCGTTGATAGGCCAGCTCCAAGCCGCTGACGCGGCCGACGTCGGTGTTGTAGGGGCGGCTCACCTGGTACTGTTGACCGTCATGCGTTTCAGTTTCGCTGCGCGTATTGATGAACCCGTCCACGCGCTTCCAGAAGATCGTGGCTGAGGCGGCGTGCCCCGCACCGAGGTAGGCCTCTGCGGCGAGGTCCACATTCGTCGCTCTCAACGGGCGCAGCCCCGGGTTGCCTGCCGTGCCCTGGTTGAGCGAAGGGTTGATGCTATTCGGCGTGAGCGTGATTGACGGCGAAAGCAGGTTGAAGTCGGGCCGCGTGATCGTGCGCGAAGCCGCGGCCCGGAACTGCCAAGGGCCGCCCGCACGCCAGCGCAGGCCGGCGCTGGGCAGCCAGTCGGTGGTCGTGGTGTCGACGTCGATCGGCTCGACGGTGCTGCTCGACGGCACGCTCTGGTTGCCGGATGTGAGGGAATGCGTGTGTACCAGGCGCAGCCCGAACTGGCCATCGAGCGCCATCGCCGGCAGGTGCCAGCCGGCCTCTGCGTATGCGGCGTCGGTGCGTTCCCTGATGCGCCACACCCCGAGCGCGCCGCCAGCGGTGGGCAGCGGCGTCGAGATGCCGAAGGCGTTGCGCAGCGCGACCGGGTCGCGCGCGTCGGCAAGCGTGTCGGTGAGGTAGCGGTCGAGGCTGCTTCCGACACCGTTGAGGAAAGGGCCATACGGGTAAGCGACGGTCCGGCCCGGAAAGTCGGACGCGAGCACTGTGCCCGGTACCGCAACGTCGCCGAAGATCAGGTTGGGGGCATTGTCGGCTTCGCGGCGCGCCTGCCGCCACCCCAGCGCCACGCGCTCGAACATTCCCTTGTCGAGCTGCCATTCGGCGTCGATGCGGCTGGCCAGCAGGCTGCCCTGCAGCGGACGCACACGGTAGGCGAGCGACGCATAGCGCAGGTTGGCCGGGTCGGTCAGGCCGGTGCCCTCGACCGAGGTGCTCGGCGCCTCGCCCGACAGATCGTGCGTGAAGCGCGCTGCCGTTCCGGCGAGCGTGGGGCCAGAGAAGAACAGCCGGTTGAGGCTGCGGGTACGGCTGAGGTCCGCGCTCAGGCGCAGGTCGCCGCGAGTCCACGAGCCTCCTGCTGCGACCTGATGGGTGCGGTCAATGGTGTCGCGCGCGAAATTGAGGATGGACACCGGAGCGTTTGTCCAGGTGATGTGCTGCACATCGTGGGTGCCCGGAAACAGCACAACGCTCGCCGGGTCGAAGCTGCTGCCGGTGCGGATGTTCGGGCCAACGTTGACTTGCAGGGTGTCCTGCTTCGTGCGCAGCTCGGCGTAGTGCGCCTCGGCGTAGAGATCGAGGTCGGATCTGGGCCGCCACCCGAGCATCACGCTGCCCGCCTGGCGGCGGCGCCGGCCGAAGCTGGTGCTCTCGGACGTGCTGCTGGGAGCGACGGTGTCCTCTCCCGGCACGAGGTCAATCGGACAGGGCGAGGACGCCACCGCGGGGGCGCGCGCGCTGCACACCATCGGGTTGCCGGTGCCCTTCTGGTCTTCGCGCCAGGCGCGGTCCTGCAGCACGAGGTTCACCAAGATGGCGGCCTCGCCGGCGCCGACGGCCGCGCGGCCACCGTAGAGCACCGAGAACTGGCCGGCGCCCTTGTCGACCCGGTCGCCCGACAAGTAGCGCGCCGAGAGCGCCAGGCTGGGCTCTTGGAAATCGAACGGGTGCCGCGTGCGCAGGTCCACCGTGCCGCCGAGGCCGCCCTCGATGCGCGAGGGCGACGAACTCTTGTAGACGTCAATGCCGGCCAGCATTTCACTCGGGAGGTCGGCGTAGTCGAGTGCGCGGCCGAAGCCGGCGGTGAACAATTCCCGCCCGTTGAGCGTGGTCTCGACCTGCACCAGCCCACGCACCGACGCGACCGAGGCCTCGCCGCGATCGCGCGTGATCTGCACGCCGGTGATGCGCTGGACCGCATCGGCCACGCTGAGGTCGGGCAAGCGGTTGATTTCCTCCGCGACGATGCCATCGACGATGTCATCGCTGCGGCGCTTGCGGTCGACAGCAGACTCGAGGCTCGCGCGGGTGCCGAAGATGATCACGGGCTCGAGACGGTATTGCGCCGATAGGGGGATCGGCAGCAATAGCGCCACTGTGACGGCCGGAATGGCCAACTTGGTCTGTTTCATAGGGCCTCCACAGGCATGCCGAACAGAATGAAGAAGCGGCCTTGCACGACTCAACTCAGAGGCTGAGAGTTTTTCGAGCGTGCCCGAGCAGCATGCCAAAAGGGACCTGATCTAGGCGCAAAGCGCAGCCATAGCGGGCTAGGGCGAGCATTTGCAACGACGAGCAGGGCTCTTTTGGCGTGATGAGCGGGCATGATCGAAATACTCTCAGCCTCTCAGTGTTTTGCATGAGACAACCCGCCCCTGCAGCATCGAGTTGCCCGACAGCACGTCAATCAGCATTCGCCGCCCCTCGAAAACGAGCCTGGCCGCTGGCCCATGACGTTTCGAGATGATCTCAGCAATGCCGCCTGGGAGTTATATCGGAACCCCGTAGGAAGACGAACCGACCTCTATTCAGGTGACCGGCTGTCGTCCGCGAGCTTCACATGGGCCGGCACCGTGACTAAGCTAGTGAGCGAGGGGCGGGCCTGTGTAAATGGCGCCGCGGTCGGCGCTGGCTCTGCATGGTTTGCCGTATCCGCGCTGGGCGCATTCGGGTGTCGCGAGCGAGTGGCGTTATCGCCATTGGCTCGACCGCGCGAGAAACGAAAGGAGCGATTCGATGGCCAGTTACATGGTGGTTCGCCACAATGTTCGGAACTTTGCCGAATGGAAGGCTGGGTACGACGCCCACCTTTCGAAGCGTGTCGAAGCGGGTCTGACCGAGAAGCATCTGCTTCGCGGTGCCGACGATACGAACGAGGTGTTCCTGCTGTTCGAGGCACGGGACCTGAACCGCGCGCGGGGGTTTGCCGAATCGGCGGACTTGCGCGAGACGATGCAGAAGGTTGGCGTCGTCGGCAAGCCCGATATCTACTTCTTCAACGGCTGAGTGGCTGAGAGTTTCTTGGCGACATCAACTGCAGGTTTCATGCGGGTTTGCGGGGTGGTACCACGCTGCAACCCGCATGGATGTGTTACCTGGCGTAGTGGCCGTCTTTCTTGATCATGGAGAGTTCTGAAAACGTCAGGCCGGTGTGCTCGGTCGGCGTGTACTTGACGAAGATGCCCCCGAGGTCGTAAGACTTGAGCGTTTCGAGCGCCGTCTTCACGGATTCCGGGGTGGGGTTGCTGCCTGCACGCTTGAGTGCTTCAACCACGACTTTCATGTTGATGTAGCCTTCGAGGCTGCCGTAGCTGAACTCCTTCTCCCCCAGCTTCTTCATGGCAGCCTGGTACTCGGCGATGATCGGCATGCCCGGGTTCCAAGGGTACGGCACCACCTGGGATACGACGACGCCTGTCGCGTCGGCCCCAATGGACTTGTACAAACCCTGCCCGTTCAAGAAGGAGAAGGAATAGAAGCGCGCCTCCACGCCCGATGCGCGATACGCTTGGATGAACTTGGCTGCGACAGTGTTGGTCGCCGCCAGAACCACGGCGTTGGGTTTGAGTGCGGCAAGCTCCTTGGCCTTCACTGCCGCGTCCGAACCGTCCTGCTTGATGGCCGCGCTGCCCACCAGCTTTTCCCCGCGTTGCTCAACCATCTTCTTTGTGGCTTCCATGGCGGATCTGGCACCCGGATTGTCGTTGTGCGCGAAAGCAATCCGCGTGATGCCGACGGTGAACAAGTGGTTGACGATGCGCCCATACTCCTCGTCGTAACTGATACGCAATGGAAAACCATACTGCGTGAACTTCATGACAGGTGCGGCGCCGGAATACGGGGCGATGAGCGGCACCTTGATCTCGTTGGCCGCGCTCAAGGCACCTATCGAGGAGGTGGTGCCGATGGGCGTCAAGACCGCGACGGCGCCTTCACTCGCGAACTTCTTTACGTTCGCCGCTGCCTTCTCGGCGTCGTTGGCGTCATCAGCCTGCCGTAGCTCAAGCAAACGCCCGTTGACTCCGCCCTTGGCATTGGTTGCGACGAGCATCGCGCGGATTCCGATCAAAGGCTCGGTCGACAGCCCGGCCAGCGGGCCAGTTTGGACGTAGGTCTGCCCGATGAGGATTGGCGGTCCGCCTTTTGATTGCGCAGCGGACCCAAGCGAGACCGTGACTGCAAGTGCACCAACAAGAATGTGAGTTGCGATCTTCATAGGATTCTTCTGTGGGGAAACGCCGATGTGTCAGCAGGGCTGGACGCTGCCAGCAGATCTGCTGTCAGCGACCAGCCCGTTCCGCACGCATCACCTCAAATGCTTCGGTGGTTTGTGCTGGAGGTGCCTATGGATTCGGGTTAGAAACTTTCCCAGTCATCCGTTCCCGTCGCTTGGTTTGCCGCAGCAACTGCAGGCTTTGCCACAGGGCTCGATGCAGGCTTGGCATGCGTTGCTTTTGCCGATCCGAATTTCGGCCGCGTCACATTCTTCGCGCGGTCCGGTCCGCGACGCTCCACGGTTTGAGCCGCGACACTTGCGCTCGATACGTGGTGCTCGACCTGACCAGTCTTGAATACAGCCACGGCCCCGACCAGTTGTTGAGCCTGCACCTTCATGCTCTCGGCTGCCGCGGCGCTTTCTTCGACCAGTGCCGCGTTCTGCTGCGTGGCCTGGTCCATCTGACTCACCGCCTCGCCCACTTGGGCGACACCAGCGCTTTGTTCCGTGCTGGCCGCGCTGATCTC
>Ga0136846_1244041_pt1 | contig 11141 bp, 13 predicted proteins | sample HopSoiMetagenom2_FD_96841 | JGI IMG/M metagenome (GOLD analysis project Ga0136846, IMG submission 96841) | Grasslands soil microbial communities from Hopland, California, USA - 2 Assembly 2016 (version 4) | ecosystem: Environmental > Terrestrial > Soil > Grasslands | place: USA: Hopland... | reverse complement strand
TCGAGCTACTCGCCCACCGCCGACATCGAAGCAGCACGGTCGCGTTCCGCGGTCGTGCTGCAGACCATGGCACGCAATGGCTTCATCAGCGACGCCGTGGCCGCATCGGTCAACCCGGCGCAGGTCCGCATCCAACCGACCACCAAGCAAAACAGCGTCCGTTACTTCACCGATTGGGCATTGCCGCAGCTAGAGACCCTGATCGACCAGAGCACGGACCCGATCGACGTATGGACCACGCTCGACCCGTCGATGCAGGTGGCCGCCGACAAGGCGATCCAGGCCAACGCCCCCAACGGGGCTCAAGGCGCCCTGGTCGCTATCGACCGGGACGGCGCCGTGCGCGCGATGGTGGGTGGCAAGGATTACGTTTCCTCAATCTACAACCGCGCGACGCAGGCGACGCGCCAGCCCGGATCGTCGTTCAAGCTGTTCGTCTACCTGACCGCGCTCGAGTCGGGCATGAAGCCCACCGACACCATCGTCGATGAGCCGGTCACGATCGGCGGGTGGACTCCGCGCAATTCCACCAGAACCAACCTGGGCCCCGTGACCCTTCGCGAGGCTTTCTCCCGGTCGATCAACACGATCAGCGCCAAGATCGGCGCACAGCTGGGCTTCGGGACGATCGCCGACATGGCGCGCCGGTTCGGAATCACGACGCCTATTTCGACCTATCCGTCCATGGTCCTCGGAACGAGCGACGTACGGTTGATCGACATGACCAAGGCTTTCGCGGCGGTCGAGAACAAGGGCGTGGCGGTCACCCCCTATGCGATCCGCAAGGTCGTCACCGCCGATGGGAGGCTGCTTTACCAGCATGAGTCCAACGACGAGCGCGTCCTCGTCGCGCCTTGGGTCGCGGCCGAGATGACCGACCTGCTACAGTCGGCAGTGTTGTCCGGCACGGGCCGCGCCGCGCAAATCGGTCGCCCCGTCGCCGGAAAGACCGGCACCACGACCTCCAACAAGGACGGCTGGTTCATCGGCTTTTCGAGCGGACTGACTACCGGCGTCTGGATGGGCCGCGACGATGCGCGCACCATCCCTGGCCTGCAGGGCGGCACCGCGCCGGCGAGGGCATTCCACGATTTCATGTCCGTGGCGGTCGCCAATCGTCCCGTCGAGCAGTTCGAAACCCAGGTACCCTTGCCCGACTGGCAACTGACGCCCGAAGAGGAAGTCTACGGCGACACCGAGGTCGATGCGAATGCCATGGGCACGCTCGTTGACGAGAATGGCAATCCGATCGCCGGGCAGCCGCTGCCGCGGCCGACCGACGTGCCGCCATCGATGGTCCGCCCCGATGGCACTGGTGCGCCGACCCAGGACGATCTCGATCGGGCATTCCCGCCGGCGCAGCCGCAACCTCGGCCGCAACCGCCGCCCCAGCAACAGCAGGATCCGCGCCTAGCCCCTCCGCCCGAGCCGACGGAGCCGCGGCCCTACGGAGCGTAAGTCCGACTTCGCTTCGGCGAGGCCCGTCCCGAACAACCGCGCTTCGAGTGCCTTGAACTGCGGCCCGTGATTGAGGTGCACGAGGTGGGCGACCTCGTGCGACACGACATGACGCCGCACGTTGGGCGGCGCGAGGATCAAGCGCCAGCTAAGGCGAATCCGGCCGTCCGACGAACAACTTCCCCAGCGCGAGCCCGCATCACCCACGCTCACGCCGGTCGCCTTAACGCCGGCAGCCTCGCAATATTCGGCGACCTCGCGCGACATCGTGTCGAGCGCTAGCCGCTTGAGCCAGCTCGTCACCCGCCGCTCCAAACCATCTTCCGGGCCGCCGCAACGAAGCTCCTGTTCTGACAGCACCGGCGTGCGCGCCTCACCTTCCGCCCAGACGAGGCGGATCTCGCGGCCCTCAATCGGAATCGTCGTGCCGGGAACGAATGGCTCAACCGCTTCACTCCGGGCGAGCTGCGCCTCGATCCATTCGCGCTGATCCAAGGCCCAGGATAGGGCCGAGCGGCGGCTCGTCCTTGTAGGGCAGGTCAGCTTGAGGATTCCGCGCACGTCGTCGTACCGGAGGCGCAGGCGCCGCGCGCCGCGTATCGGCTTGATTTCGATCGGTGCAGGAAGCTGCGCCAGGAGCGCGGCTTCAGAGCGGGCGCTCGACCACATGCCACTCGAGCTCCCCGGCGTCCTCTTCGCTCACGGTCCAGCCGCGCGTCGATTGCCCCGCCTCATGCACGGTCTCGCGACTTCCGGAAATTAGGTAATGCCACTCCGGCAAGGTCTCGCCCGCAGCGCGCAGCTTGTAGGCGCAGGTATCCGGCAGCCAGTCGAGCCCGGACAGGTTCGTGCGATCCAGCTTCACGCAGTCGCTGACCAGCTTCATCCGATGCTTGTAGTCGAGGCACTGGCCGTTGCGCCGGTCGAGCAGCTTGCACGCGACGTTGGTGGGATAGAGCAGCCCCGTTTCCTCGTCCTCGAGCTTGTGGACGCAGCAGCGGCCGCAGCCGTCACACAGCGCTTCCCACTCGCCGCGATCCAGCGTCGGCAGGGGCTTCTCCCAGAATGGCGTGCGGTCATTCATGACAAAGCCACCCATGCTCTGCTAACCGATCGCGATCAAGCGGGGTGCAAGAGGGCCTAAGTCCATGAATCGGCTAAAGTTTGCGGTAATCGCAGTCTGCATAAGCGCGATCGCCGCGCCGGCTTATTCGCAACTGGGCGGCTATGACGGGGTGGAGTTCGTCGAAGCCGTCAAGAAAAGCGACGGCAGCAAGGTGATGGAGCTGATCAACAAGGACGGCGCCGGGATCGTCAACGCAAAGGACGGCAGCGGCAATACCGCGCTCATCTTTGCCATCGGTGACCGCAACGAGGATTATACGGCCTTCCTGCTCAACCAGGGGGCGGATCCCAACCTTCCGGGGAAGGACGGCGACACGCCACTGATTGCCGCTGCTCGCATCGGCTATGAGCAGGCTGCGGAGTGGCTGATCGGCCAGGGCGCCAAGGTCGACGCGGCCAATCGCATGGGTGAGACGCCGCTGATCATCGCCGTCCAGACCCGCCAGTTGCCGCTGGTGAAGCTGCTTCTGACCGCGGGCGCCAACCCGGACAAGACTGACCATGCCGCCGGGCTATCGGCGCGCGAATATGCGGCGCGGGATACGCGAGCGCGGGACATCCAGCAGGTGATCGAAGCGCGGAAACCGAAAGCCGGGGCAGCGAAGCCCTAACTTCCCTCACCAAGCGAGGGGTCGATCTGCGCTGCGAGCCGCCGGGCGGCGCGGCGCGCAAATCTCAGCAACTCGGCCTTGCGCCGTGCCGGAGCAAGCGGCCGGACTCCCGCCTCCCGAGCGATAGCAGCGTCGTAGCGGTCCGCGACGATTAGTCCCGCTTCGCCAGGCAGGAAGCGCTCGCCCTCGCAAATCGCGGCGAGCGACGGCGGCACTGCCCAGAAGAAACGGTCGCAATAGTCGAGATAATCCTGCCACTTGCCGTCGCCGACGAGGTCGGCCTTCGACACCTTGATCTCGACGATCGTGAGGCCACCCCTGGCATCAATGGCCATGATGTCGGCGCGCCGGCCGTTGGGCAGGGGCATCTCGCAAATGCCGAACAGGTCCTGGCGGCAGAACAGGCGGGTAACGCCCCGCGCGACTTCCGCCGCAATCGGCGGCTCATCAGTGAAGCAGGGAGAATCGGGCTGGGTGGCCATCGGCCCAACCTAGAACAATGTGAGAACGTGGCCAATCGCGCGCACAAAAGAAAACGGGCGAGCCGAAGCCCGCCCGCTACCCCACCGCTTTCGTGTACGCTTAACGGTAAAAGATGTGATTGCCGATCGACGCGACGCGCTTCATCCGCCAGCCCGGCGAAACATAGCGCGCGTGGAAGAAGAGCGCATTACCAATGACCGAGCCCTTCAGCTCCTGGTCGACGATTTTCGCGATCGCCACGGCGTTCTGCCACTGACGGCTCGCGCGCGGTACCGACGGCAGGCTGGCGCCGTGCACGAAGGAGAATTGGCCGCGCTGGAACAGCACGCCGCAATAAGAGGACGGGAAGCGCCCGCCGGACTTGGCGCGATTGGCGATGACCTGCCCGACGGCCAGCTGGCCGTTCAGAGGTTCACTCTTCGATTCGAAGTAGACGCCAACCGCGAGGCAATCGAGCTCGTGGCTGCCGGCATCGGATGCGCGGTATTGGTCGACCAGGCTCGCCAGGTCGGCGCTGCGCGTGACGGGCGCGACAGCCGCGTCCGTGTCGTCGCTAGCGTCGGTGTCGGGGGCGACCGCCTTAAGCTGGTCAGCGCTCTGTCCGGAGAGCTCGGGCTCTCCGTTGGGATCAAGCAAATCAGGGACCGGAACCTCGGGGAGGCTCGCGGCCGCGACCGTCAGCGGCTCGTTAGACGTGCCCGCCTGGGCAGGAGCAACAGTTGTTGCAGCCAGCGTAGCGCACAAGAGCATCGCTGAGCGAAGAGATGGCAACATGAAATCCGCAATATTTGCGGTTAATCACAATAATACTCAGGCTGGAATTACTTAGCGGATTACTACCGCTCTTCGCCCCTTGTGATTCCCCGTCTCGCGTCGGCATTTCCACGGTTATTCCGTACGAAATGCCCCCCGCTCTCGTTGTTGGGACGGGTTTCCCCCGCTGAGCTTAAGGGGTCAACCTTCGGAGGTCGTTTCAGCGATGAACCGTTCAGGCTCCGCGATATCCAGTTCAATCAACCATAAATCCGGGTCGAACTGCCTTTGCTTCGAGAGGAACGACGCAACCTCCGCCGATTCTGCTGATTCCGGCGGTCCAGCAGCGCGCCATGTATAGTCACCGCTGATGTCGAGTACGCGTTCCAGGGCGGAGACGTGGCGACCGCGGCTGGTGACGACCAGCAGCACCGCGCCGCTTTCAGGATCGCCTTTGTTGAGGACGGTCGCAAAACCGCCCTGCGCCTCGGCACGGCGCAAGAGGGCGGGAACCTCAAGGCGCGGCGGAAGGCGGCCGCCGCTCATGATCGGCTAGGCTGCGTCGCGCTCGTCCGCGCCGAGCAGCACCGCCGCCAGCGCATCGCGGCTGCGCGCGCCTCGCATCTTTTCGAGCGTCGGCTGGTGGCGCGTGACCCGGCTGATCGCGGCTAGCGCCTTCAAATGCTCGGCGCCGGCGTCGGGCGGCGACAGCAGGAGAAAGACGAGATCGACGGGCTTGGCGTCGATCGCCTTGAAGTCGATCGGCTCGGCAAGGCGGCTGAACATTCCGTAGATGCGCGGCAGTCCCTCGATCTTGCCGTGCGGAATGGCGACGCCCTGGCCGAAGCCGGTCGAGCCCAATTGTTCACGTTCATTGAGGCTGGCGAGGATCGCCGCCGAATCGATGCCCAGCCGCTGGCCGGCGAGGTGCGCGAGCTGCTGCAGGAGCGAACGCTTGTTGCCGCCCGACAGACGCGTGTTGACCGCGTCGAAGTCGATGAAGTCGCCGAGATGCATGTTTGGCTCAGGCGCCCTGCGGCTCGACCCAGCCGATGTTCCCGTCCTCGCGGCGGTAGATCATGTTGAGCTGGCCGGTCGCCGAATTCTTGAACATCAGCGCCGTGGTGTTGCGCAGGTCCATCAGCATGACCGCATTCGACACGCTGGATTCGGGAATGTCGACGCGGGTCTCGGCAACGATCGCCGGACTTTCCCCCACGTCCTCTTCGGTTTCGGACGAGCCGCCGGAAAAGATCGTGTAGCCGGCGTTCTCGACATAAGCCTGTGCGGCCTCGTCGACCTTATGATCCTTCAGCCGGTTGGTGTAGCGGCGTAGCTGCTTCTCGATGCGGTCGGCCGCTCCATTCAGCGCCATCTCCGCTTCGCGCGCCGAGTGCGATGCCTTCAGGACCACGCCCTGCGTGACCGGAGCGACAATGTCGCAGGTGAAGTCGTTGTTCGGCCCACGGCCAAACGTCACGTTCGCTCCGACCGAACGCGCAAAATATTTTTCCGTGATTTCGGCGACTCGACGCTGGGCGGTTTCCCGCAGCGATTCACCGGTATCGACCTGATGGCCCGCGACCCTGACGTCCACTTGGCCTCGCTCCTCAATGACTGGCCGCCGCTTAGGACCGGCCCGAACTCGCCGTCAACCAGCCACGGATTCCGCAGGCATGAAACGTTCCCACAGCGGGTTGACGAGCTTGGCAATAAACGCGCGGTGACGCTCAAGTTCCTCCGGCAGCGCGTGATGGGGACGCGCCGCCCGCGGCTCGCGGACTCGTACGGTGCCAGCCCCCGCGACGGACAGCTTGTCCGTATCCGCGACCAGGCCGAGCCCGATCTGCCGGCCGCCCGTGAGCTCGACATAGACTTGCGCAAGCAGTTGCGCGTCGAGCAGCGCGCCGTGCTTGATGCGCTGGCTGCGGTCGATTCCAAAGCGCATGCACAAGGCATCCAGGCTGTGCTTCGCGCCAGGATGCTTTGTCCGGGCGAGGGCCAGCGTGTCGCGCATGCGATTCAGGGAGACGACTGGCCGGCCGCACTTCTCCAGCTCGAAATTGAGGAAGCCGAAATCGAAGCTCGCATTGTGCGCGACGAGCGGGGAGTCCTCGAGGAAATCGAGCAACTCCTCGGCCTTCTCGGCGAAGCGAGGCTTGTCCGACAGGAAAAGGTTGGTGAGGCCGTGCACTTCCTGCGCCTCGAACGGCATATCGCGCTCGGGATTGAAGTAGCAGTGGAAGTGGCGGCCCGTTTCGACTCGGTTGAAGATCTCGACGCAGCCGATCTCGACGACGCGGTCGCCGCCGGCCGGATTCAGGCCTGTGGTCTCGGTATCGAAAACGATCTCACGCATGGACGTCCGAATCTAGAGTCAGGCGACTCCAAGACAAGCAAGGATTTCGCGGACTTGGGTCTCAGTTGTGGATAGGTCGGTACCCGTATCGACGACGAAGTCCGCCCGTTTGCGCTTCTCCTCGTCGGGCATCTGGCGCTGCAGGATTGAGACGAGCTTTGCTTCCGTCATGCCGTGACGAGCGAGGACTCGAGCACGCTGAATCTCGGCCGGTGCGGACACGACCACGACCTTGTCGAAATCGGTCTCACCACCCGTTTCGAACAGGAGGGGTATCTCGAACAGCAGCGCGTTCGCGTTCTGGTGCTCGGCGACGAATTCGTCGCGCGCCTCGCGCACGGCCGGGTGAACAAGGGCCTCCAGCTCAGAGAGCCGCGCCCGGTCGGACAATACGATCTGTGCCAGGCAGTCACGGTCAAGCGTTCCCTCGCGGACGCAGCCAGGGAACAGCTCGCCGATCTTGCCGACCAGCGCGCCGCCGGGGCTTTGCAGGCAGCGCACGACGGCGTCGGCATCGAAGACGGGGACGCCGCACCGTTCGAACATCGCGGCGACGGTCGACTTGCCCATGCCGATCGAGCCGGTGAGCGCGATCCGGATCATAACTGGACGACACCTCTGGCCCGGAGCGCGCCGAGCAAAGGCAGCAGCGGCATCCCGAGGATGGTGAAATGGTCGCCGTCGATGCGGTCAAACAATTGCACGCCGCGGCCCTCCAACCGGAAGACGCCGACAGTATAACCGACCTCGGGCCATTCGGCATCAAGGTAAGCAGCAATGAACTCATCGGAGAGGTCGCGAACCTGAAGCGTCGCCGTCGAGACATGTTGCCAGTCGACGGCGTCATCAAGCGTCAGAGCGACCGCACTCGTCAGGATCATCGGCCTGCCGGAGAAGAAGCGCAGATGCTCCACCGCATCCGCTCGATCGCGGGGCTTGTCGAATAGCCGGCCGTCGCAGCTAACGACACTGTCGCTACCGATCACCCAATCGCCTGGCCGCAGCGCGCTTACGCTCAGTGCCTTGGCACATGCGAGCTCGCCAGCAATCTCCGCTGCATCATTTAGCCGAGCCTTGGCCTCATCCTCATTGACGTCCGGCCGCACCGCCACGAAGTTCACGCCCGCAGCCTCGAGCATCTGGCTCCGGATCGGGCTGGTCGAGGCGAGGATCAGGGCCAACTGAAGAACCTTGTGGAAAAGAGTGCTGCTAGCCCTAGCGCGGGACTGGGGGCGGGCCAAACGGGAACCCTGTTCCACAGCAATCGAGAAGCGCCCAAGGATTCATCCACGGGGACGGAATCAATCCCCAGCCTGTGAATCGTGGGGCCGAATCATTGCGACTCGCGAGAGTCCCGAGAGGGGCTGTTCGGAGCCCTTGTTGGCAATTCCGGAAGCTGCGCCTAAATCCCGCTCTCCCCGGCCCTACAACAACATCATCTCTAAGAATCTAAATATATATAGGAGAATAAGAGGGTGGCTCTCTCGCCTGCCGAGCCCAGTCCGAAGCAGGCTGCGAAGCCCCTGCTCGCCGTCCTGAACGGTGAGCGATGCGATCCTCCGCCGATGTGGATGATGCGCCAAGCCGGGCGCTACCTTCCGGAGTACCGCCAGCTGCGCGAGCAGAAGGGCGGCTTCCTCGATCTCGTATACGACAGCGACGCCGCGGCCGAGATTACGCTGCAGCCGCTGAGGCGTTTTCCTCAACTCGACGCTGCGATCCTGTTCTCGGACATATTGATCGTTCCGTTCGCGATCGGGCAGAACCTGACCTTCGTGGCGGGCGAGGGACCCCGGCTTACTCCACCGCTCGTGAACGCCGCGTTGGACGCCCTGACGGCGTATCCCGCCCGGCTCGATCCGATCTACGAGACGGTTCGCAAGGTTCGTGCCCACCTGAGTCCAGGCAAGACGCTAATCGGTTTTGCGGGCTCACCGTGGACGGTAGCCACCTACATGGTCGCGGGACAGGGCAGCCGCGAGCAGGGTGAAGCGCGTCGGCTCGCCTACAACGACCCGGGCGCTTTCTCCGCCATCATCGAGAAGATCGAGGCTGTTACCTTCCAATACCTCTGCGCGCAGATCGAAGCTGGCGCGGAGGCTGTCCAATTGTTCGACAGTTGGTCGGGCAGCCTCGCGCCGGCCGAGTTCGAGAAATGGGTCATCGCTCCGACCGCGCGGCTGGTCCAGCGCTTGCGCAAAGAATGCCCGAACGTGCCGATCATCGGCTTTCCCAAGGGCGCGGGCGGCAAGCTCGCGGCTTACGCCAGGGAAACGAAGGTTTCGGCGGTTGGCCTGGACGAAACCGTTGACCCCGCCTGGGCGAACAAGCAGCTGCCGGCGGGGCTACCCGTTCAGGGCAATCTCGACCCGCTGGCGCTCCTCGCCGGAGGAGAGCAGCTGAAGGACGCTGTCACTCGAATCCTTGACGCGCTGGCCGGGAGACCACACATCTTCAATCTCGGGCACGGGATCCTTCAGGAAACGCCGATCGCACATGTCGAAGAGCTCATCGCAGCGGTGAAGGGGGACAAGTGACCGGATTGACCGGCTTTCTCGGCCTCGCTTACCCGTGGGTTCTGGCAGCGCACATCACCTTCGTCATCTTCTGGATGGCCGGGCTGTTCCTGCTGCCGCGCTTCTACGTCTACCATCAGGAAACGACGGTGGGCTCGCCCGAGGACCGGGCCTGGATCGAACGCGAAGCTCGAGTGCGTTCGATCATCCTCAACCCGGCGATGATTGTCGTGTGGATCCTTGGGCTCATGCTCGCGGTCAACATCGACGCGTTTCACCAGGGCTGGTTTCACGCCAAGCTGCTGCTGGTGATCCTGCTTAGCGGCTATCAGGGCTGGCTCGGCAGCTACGGCAAGAAGCTCGCCAACGGGCAGCGTCCGCTGTCGGGCAAGGCCGTCCGGATGATCAACGAGATTCCCGGCGTCGCCGCCGCGATCATCGTCGTCCTGGTCGTCGTCAAGCCGTTCTAACCCACGGGTCACCGATTCAATGCGCTCACCGCTGATTGACAGCGGGCGAGGCGAGTCATACCGGATTGGCGACGGCTACTCGGCCAGTTCCCTTCTCGCCGGTCGTCGATCCTCTAAGAACAGCGGCGTCCTGCCGCCCTCCGGCTACTTCGACAATTGAAAAGCTCGAGCACCAACTCCCCAAGAAAAGACAAACTATGCATTTGAAAGAACTAAAGAAAAAGACACCCGCCGAGCTGGTCGCAATGGCCGAGGAGATGGGTGTCGAGGGCGCATCGACGCTCCGCAAGCAAGACCTGATGTTCTCGATCCTCAAGGTCCAGGCCGAAAACGGCGTCGAGATCATGGGTTCGGGAACCATCGAGGTCCTCAACGACGGCTTCGGATTCCTCCGTTCGCCCGAAGCCAATTACCTCGCCGGTCCGGACGACATTTACGTCGCTCCGTCGATCGTGAGGCGATTCGGGCTGCGCACCGGCGACACCGTCGAAGGCGAGATCCGCGGGCCTAAGGAAGGCGAGCGCTATTTTGCTCTCACCCGGATTACAACGATCAACTTCGACGATCCCGAGCAGGTCCGCCACCGCGTCAATTTCGACAATCTGACGCCGCTCTATCCGGACCAGAAGCTTAAGCTCGACACGCTCGACCCGACCATCAAGGATAAGTCCGCGCGGGTGATCGACATCGTTGCGCCGCTCGGCAAGGGCCAGCGCGCCCTGATCGTCGCGCCGCCCCGCACCGGCAAGACGGTGCTGCTGCAGAACATCGCCCGGGCGATTACGGACAATAATCCGGAAGTGTTCCTGATTGTGCTGCTGATCGACGAGCGGCCGGAGGAAGTCACGGACATGCAGCGCTCGGTCAACGGCGAGGTGATTTCCTCGACGTTCGACGAGCCCGCCAGCCGCCACGTCCAGGTCGCCGAAATGGTCATCGAAAAGGCCAAGCGCCTGGTCGAGCACAAGAAGGACGTCGTAATTCTCCTCGACTCCATCACCCGCCTCGGTCGCGCCTACAACACGGTCGTTCCGAGCTCGGGCAAGGTGCTGACCGGCGGTGTCGACGCCAATGCATTGCAGCGTCCGAAGCGCTTCTTCGGCGCCGCGCGCAACATCGAGGAAGGCGGTTCGCTGTCCATCATCGCCACCGCGCTGATCGACACCGGCTCGAAGATGGACGAGGTCATCTTCGAAGAGTTCAAGGGCACCGGTAACAGCGAAATCGTCCTCGACCGCAAGGTCAGCGACAAGCGCATCTTCCCGTCGCTGGACGTCGGCAAGTCCGGCACCCGCAAGGAGGAATTGCTGGTCGAGCATGGCACACTCTCGAAGATGTGGGTGCTGCGCCGCATCCTCATGCAGAT
>Ga0136846_1238148_pt1 | contig 11142 bp, 8 predicted proteins | sample HopSoiMetagenom2_FD_96841 | JGI IMG/M metagenome (GOLD analysis project Ga0136846, IMG submission 96841) | Grasslands soil microbial communities from Hopland, California, USA - 2 Assembly 2016 (version 4) | ecosystem: Environmental > Terrestrial > Soil > Grasslands | place: USA: Hopland... | reverse complement strand
CCCTGCGGCACTTACATCGCTTGAAACCTCAAAATGTACACCTGCAAACTTTTATTATTTTGTACATTTTGGTACAATTTGACACCACAAGAGGCTTAGCCCAAAAGAACTTTTCCCGTGCCCTAAGCGCGGCCGCTTTTTGACATATTAACTAACCAGTTCGCGATGCAGCGCCACTAACCTGCGTGCGCGGCGAGGCTTCACTTTCGCCGCGCACGGCGGCTTTTTCAAGTAGCGCAGTTTGGCAAACTGCTGTATCGCCGACTGGCAGTCGGCCAGGCTCTCGGTCCTTAGTTCGCGTGCAGAATGGCGGTCTCGGAGCATCCAGAATCAAGAATCCAGCATCCCGAATCCAGATGCCGATCACTCCGCCACTTCTTCACTTCCCAAAGGGCCGCCCTTACCCCCGAAAAAGTACTCAAAAGTACTCAAAAGCTCGCAAAAGTTCGCAAACGACCTTTACGGTTCAGGTGGTGCATATCGCGCACCTACGGTGCTTGTGCGCCCGGCGCCGGGTGGCAGAGCAGCGATGGAGTGGTGGATTGGTGGACCCGCCTTCGCCTGGAGACTCCTTACGGCGTCTGCTACAGGCGGAGAAGCTGGGGGATAATGGAGCCTCGTTACGTCGGCTTCTATACGGGGAGAAGGGGGAGGCGGAAAATGGAGCCTAGTTACCTCGGCTGCTACAGCGGGAGCACCTACGCCGCCTTCTTAGGCTCCGGTGCTTCCCCTGAAAGAATGTAACTCAGGCGCGGCTTTACGGGCGCGCTGATTTGAATGGGATGGGCCTCTCGAGCTTTGGCGATTTGCCGTTCGCGCTCTTCCATGGTCATGTGCGCCAGGTCGGGGCGGGGCGCATCATCCGCGTGGTCGGAATTTTTTTCGTTTGAGGTTTCTTTGATTGAAGACGTCTCGAGTTTTTGGCCTTTGCGCACCAATTGGGCCAGCGGTGGGCGGGCACTCGTGTTGCCGTTTTCGTCAACTGAAACGCGCAGGTGGGACTCGCAGACTGGACAAAGCGCTTCGACTGCTTCAGGCGCGTGCTGCTGCTCCGGCGACGCCGCGGGCATGCAAGCTTGACCAGCGTGCAGAATGAGTTCGGCTCGCAGCATCGCTCCCGGCGTTTCACCAAGAGGGATCCGCAACTCGGCGGTGCATCGTGGGCAATGGATAATATCGCCGGCACAGGCCCGATTGCATTCCATATGCTGGCCGCAACCTGGACATTCAAATTTTAGAACACTCATGATGGCCTCCGTTACCGATCAAGTTCGTTCGGGCTATGAAGATGTTCAAGCGGTCAGGAGTGATTGTTTGACACCGGCGAATACGGGGAAAACGGATTTAACGCAAAGCCGCAGAGCCGCAGAGCCGCAAAGGTTGAACCACGGATGAACACGGATGAACACGGATTTAACAGGAGGAAACTGAGAGAACAGAGAGAGAATGGGGCACACAAAATATTAAGCGCGGCCTGCTCCGAGATGTTCAAGCCACGAAAAGGCGATTGTTTGACGCACAAAGGCGGTTTCAGACAGTCCCCACGCAAGCATGCTCGACGCCGGATTCTGTCCCAATTCCCACGGACACTTAGCACCGAGGAAAACGCAAGCGCATCCGGGGTAAATGTTTTTTACTGTTCTCATTGATGTCCGGCGCGGGTTTTGGAATACTACAATGCGCAACTCCAATCTCATGAAAGATCAAAGCATCTCTGTTCAGCTCTCGCGTACGCGCACAGCCACCTCGATTCTCACGCAAAGTCTCCCGCTTACCTTGGCATTGTGCTGCGCAGCCTTCAGCACCAACGCCGCGGTGCGCGAGTGGACCGGCAGCGCGAACGGATATTGGAGCGAGCCCAGCAATTGGAATCCCGCTGGGGCGCCGCAAAATGGCGATGATCTCGATTTCAAAACGGCCACTCATAATGTCATGACCAATGACCTAGCTAATCTGTCGGTGAGATTGCTGTTTTGGGACCATGACTACTACATCCTGGGCAACCCAATTCTGCTCAAGGAGAGTTATGCTGATCAGAGTGTTATCTTCTTTGGCAACGGCGACGCCAGCACGATCAACATCTATTGCGGACTGACCCTGGTGACCAATGCGAGCATTTTCGTCGGAGAGGGGGACTCGACTGAGTTTTCAAGTTCAACCCGGCATCTTTATTTGCGGGGCCCGATTGACTTGAACGGGCACAAGCTCAGGTTATTTGCTTCAACCGTCGCTTTTAAGGACTTCCTGGGATTCACCACCGTGCATAACGGAGAAATCGAAATTTCCGGCCCGATCTCAGGAAACGGCAGTGTCTATGGGCAGGTTGATGACGGAAGCTCCCTGGTTTTCACCGGCGCGGAAGAGAACACCTTCAACTCGCTCATTCTCGAACGATTCGAACAGGCGGATGTTCCTGAACCCACGATCACATTGAACAAGCAATCGGTTCCCGCGGTTAAAGACCAGCTCGTGATATTGGGCGGGGCCACAGTCACCTGCGCCCAACCGGATCAAATCGGTGACAATGCAACCGTTAGCCTGGCCAAGGGTAGCCGACTTTTGTTCCAAAATCATTCCGATACGATCGGTAGCCTGTATTTGACGAATGTTTCATCGGATGCTCTTGCCACAGTGGTGGATACGGGCGGAGCGACTGTTTCCGTGCTTGGAAACATCGGCGCCGTCAATTCGAATCTTTCGTTGATTCCCACGATCCAGGGCTTTATCGATTTGCCGGCCACGCCTCACACGATCACCGTCTCGAGCGGCACTTTTTCTAACGCCCTTGACCTGCAGGCAGCCATTTCCGGCGCGGGCGGCTTTACGAAAATGGGCCCCGCCGCGTTGCTGCTGCAAAATAACAACAACAGCTTTGCGGGCGTCGTGAATGTGAATGCGGGAACGCTGGTACCTCGGCAGCCACATGCCCTTGGCGACCCGGCCGGCCCGACCCTGCTTTTTGGTGGCACGTTGCTTTTGACAAACTTGAACGTAGCCGACGAAACCCTCATTGCTTCGGGTCGGGGCATCGGTGGGGTGTTTCCCGGTTCAGTGCTTACGTGCGCCGGCAGCAGTTCATGGTCTGGGCCGGTCCTTCTCAACACCAATCTGGTGGTCTTCGGTAACATGACTTTCAACGGAGCAATTTCGGGCGTCGGTGGCATCGGCAGTCTGAACGGTGAAACCGTCCATTTGACTGGCAACGGCAGCTGCACCGGGACGAATTACATTTCAATCTCCACACTCATAGTGGATGGGTCTCTACCGCAGAATTCGGTGGATTTGCATAACCTGGGTCAGATCAAAGGCTATGGGACAATCGGCGACATCAATGTCGAAGGAGCCAGTCCCGTGATCGCGCCGGGAAGCAGTCCGGGAATCCTGACCTGTGGGAATCTGGACGCTTCGGGTGGCGATGCGCAGTTGCAAATCGAAATGAGCGGAACAACGCCCGGAACAGGTTACGACCAGTTAAACGTAAACGGCACCGTCAATTTGAATGGACTGACCCTGAACGCTTCACGCAGCTTTTCCCCGGCGCAGGGGGACAGTTTCACCATCATCAATAATGACGGAACAGAGCCGGTGATCGGAACCTTCAACGGTCTGCGGCAGGATACCCAGGTGCGCATCAACAACGAAGCGTTCCATGTTGACTACGCGGGGGCCACGGGCAACGACGTGGTCCTCACCCGGCTGGGTCACGATATCACCTGGACGAATTCCGCCAGTGGAGATTGGAACGTGGCATCGAATTGGAGTCCCAATCTGGTGCCCGGCACGAACGACACGGTCTTCATCAACAAGACCGTGACAGTCACCCTCAACACGCCCGTCAATTGCTACAGCCTCACCATGGGCGCCTCCGGTTCCCCCACGCTGATCGGCGCCGGCAATCTGACCTTGTTCGTGTTCAATTTGACGGGTGGCACGCTCACCGGCAGCCAGGTGGCGTCCGTGCTCCATCAAATGGATTGGAATGGCGGAACCATGAGCGGGAGCGGCCGAACGATCATTGCGCCGGGCGCAACGCTTAACATCCCGGTCACCGTCACGCTGAACACGCGGACACTCGAGAACGCCGGGACAATTCTGTGGACAGGTGGGAATGTCGCGATGAGTGGCGGCGTCATCACCAATCGGGCGGGAGCGATCTTCGAAGCACAAACTGCCACCGGCCTTAACTACGTTTCCAATCCGGGCTCGAGGTTCGACAATGCGGGGACGTTCCGAAAATCCTTCAACCTTGGCACGATCACGGTGTTCCCCGGTCTGCTTTTCAACAATTCCGGTATCGTCGAGGTTCAGACCGGCACGTTGACTTTGTTTGGCGGCGGGACGCATAGCGGCTCGTTCAATGTGCCCGCGGGCACCACGCTGAACCTGGGCAGTGGGACTCACACGGCGACCGCCGCATCCAGCTTCACAGGCGCGGGCAATTTCACGATCGGCAGCGGAACCGCAACACTCGGAGGCCTGGTGAACGTGACTGGCACAAACCGATTCGATGGCGGCACGGCCAACCTCACCGGCAATTACATTTGCACCAACACGCTGGTGATCTCTGGCGGCACGGCGAACTTCAACGGCACGGGCACGGTGAGCCCGGTGGTGGTGACTATGGATGGCGGCACGCTGGGCGGCGGCCAGGACGTAATGGTGCCGGTGCAGATGAGCTGGACCGGGGGGACGATGGCAGGGAGTGGGCGGACGATCATCTCTCCGGCAGCGGCGCTCAACATTTCGTCGGTCTCTACGATCTCTTTAGCCAGCGGCCGGACGCTGGACAACGGTGGGACGATTCTTTGGACGCTTGGAAACTTTGGAATGAATGCTTCTGTAATCACGAACCGAGCCGGCGCGTTGTTCGACGCACACGTCGCCGCTGGACTTAACTTTGCTGCCAACACCGGCTCGCGATTTGACAACGCCGGCACGTTCCGCAAGTCGGTCACAGGTACCTTAAGCGTCCTGGGTGGGATGCTGTTCAACAATTATGGCACGGCTGAGATTCAGTCCGGCACCTTCGTCATGTTTGGCGGCGGCGCCACCACGGGCACGTACAGCGTAGCGCCAGGTGCCATCCTGAATTTCGAAGGTGGGACGCACACGGCGAGCGCCACGTCGAGCTTTACGGGGTCGGGTAATCTCATTGTCAGCAGTGGAACCGTGACGCTGGCGGGGCTGGTCAACGTGATCGGCACCAACCGCTTTGATGGCGGCACGGCCAACCTCACCGGCAACTACATTTGCACCAACACGCTCGTCATCTCCGGGGGCGCCGCGAACTTCAACGGTACTGGCACCGTCAGTCCCAGCCTTGTGAGCATGGATAGCGGCACGTTGGGTGGCAGTCAGTTGGTGACTGTGCTGGGCCAGATGAACTGGAGCGGCGGGACCATGGCCGGCAGCGGCCGCACGGTTATTCCGTCAGGAATCAGCCTCAATATTGGGTCCGTGACTTCTATAGCATTGTCCGGCGGCCGCACGCTGGAAAACGGCGGGACAACTTTGTGGACCGGTGGGAATTTCGCCCTCAGCGCATCGGTCATTACGAACCGTCCCGGCGCATTGTTCGAAGCTCGCACCACTGCTGGCCTGAATTACACTGCCAACACCGGTTCCCGATTCGACAATGCCGGCACCTTCCGCAAGACAGTCAACACGGGCATGCTTACCATCTTCGGGGGCATGGCCTTCAATAATTACAATATCGTTGAGATTCAAACTGGCATTTTGTTCGCAAATGGCGGTTATTCTTCCACCGCCGGTGCTTTGCTCAATTGCTTCCTCGCGGGCACAAATGTGGGCACGGGCTATGGACGGCTCCAAGTCGGCGGCGCCACCGCTTTGAATGGCGCGCTCAGTGTCAACCTGGTCAACGGATTTGTTCCGGCGACCAACGACACCTTCACAGTCCTGACAGCAGGCTCTCGCAGCGGCGTCTTCGCCCCTTTTTATTTCCCCTCCAACCTGGTAACCATGCAACTGAGCAACACCGCGAACTCCGTGATCGTCCGCGTCACGGATGTCATCGCTTCGCCACCTATCCTGTACATTGAGAAGACTGCGGCAGATTACGTACGTCTCTTTTGGGCGACCAACAATGCCGGTTATCATTTGGAATACAACACGAACCTGGCCACGACGAATTGGACTGCGTCCACAGCGACGCCAGCGGTCACAGGAACAAATTATGCCGTGACCAATTCGGTAACGGGTGATCAGAACTATTTTCGTTTGAGCCACTGATGGAGTACGGTCCAAGAGCGACGGTAGATGAAGGTTTCACCGAGGGCCCGCGACCGACTCTTCTCCGAAGTTGCTCACCGTGCTTCCTTTGACAGGTTCCAGATCTCAAGGTACACCAACTGCCACTATGTCGCGTCCATTGCTCCCGGTCCTCTTCCTCGTTGGTCTGTCCACAGTGTCCGCCGTGAGCGAGCAAACGAATCTCGGCGGTTGCGTCCCCTCTCCGGGTAGCTGGCAACAGTGGCGCGGCCCCCTGGCGAATGGCGTTGCGCCGCACGCAAATCCTCCCATCCACTGGAGCGAGACGAACAATCTCCGCTGGAAAATTTCGCTGCCCGGCAAAGGACATTCTTCACCAATCGTTTTCGGCAATTCGGTTTATGTGCTGTCCGCACTCCCGGTGGGCAACTCGCAGAAACCGGTCTATGACGATGCTCCGGGCGTTCACGACAGCGTCCCGGTCACTCAGCGCCACCAATTCCTCGCGTTGGCAATCAGCCGTCGCGATGGAAGCATCTTGTGGTCGAAATCTCTCCGGGAGGAGTGGCCGCACGAAGGCGGTCACGTCACCGGCAGCCTTGCTTCCAATTCGCCCGTCACAGATGGCGAACGGCTCTACGCTTTCTTTGGTTCACGGGGGCTCTATTGCCTCGATTTGAATGGCGGAGTGAAATGGCAAAAAGACCTTGGCAAAATGCATACGCTTCACGCCCATGGTGAGGGCAGCTCGCCGGTGCTTCATGGCGACACGCTCGTCGTTTGCTGGGATGATGAGCGCGAGTCATTCCTTTTCGCTTTCGACAAACGTGATGGAAAAATCCGGTGGAAGGTTACGCGCGACGAAAAGACGTCCTGGTCCACTCCACTCATCGTCGAATTTGAAGGCAAGACTCAGGTGATTGTGAGCGCGACCAAGCGTGTGCGCGGGTATGACCTGGCGACTGGCGCCCAGCTTTGGGAATGCGCCGGGCTCACCGAAAATGTCGTTTCATCACCCGTGTATTACGACGGACTTGTAATTGCCGGAAACAGCTACTATTCGCAGGCGATGCTCGCCATCCGGCTGGCCGGCGCCAAAGGTGACATCACTGGCACTGACCATGTTGCCTGGAAACTCAATCGGTTGTCCCCGTACGTCTCGTCGCCGCTTCTTTATGACGACACTCTCTATGTCCTGCGGCATAATCAAAACGTTCTTTCGCGGTTCGACCCGCTCACGGGCAAGCCGCGCGACGAACCGCTCCGGCTGGAGGGCATCAACGATTTCATCTTTTCTTCGCCCGTCGGCGCTGCTGGGCGCATCTACGTCACCGGCCGGGACGGAACCACGGTGGTCTTGCGCCACGACAGGGAGAACGCCCGGCTGGCGGTTAACCATCTCGATGATTCCTTCAGCGCCTCCGCGGCGGTCGCGGACGATGAGTTCTACCTTCGCGGGGAACACTGGCTGTACTGCATCGCCGAACCGGTGCGACGCCCTGCAAAGACGGAATGAAGTGAACGCGGGCCTGGGTCGCCCTACTTGGCGAAGGATTCGGTAGTGTCGAAATAGACTTTCGCGGTCTGGCCGTCGGCGGTAGTCAACTCGACGAGATCAAAATGCTTGCCCGTCAAATTCAGCTCGGATTGTTTCGTGCCGCGCCGCCCCGGGTATTTTCGGTCCAGCCACACCTTTTCGGCGACCTGGGCGGTTTCCCGGTACGCGGCGTTGGAAATTACCACCGCTTGTTGGGTGGAGGAACCATCGCCGCCGGTGCAGACGAGCGGTTGTGAGTGGGAGTGGAACATTTGGCAACCGGCAAGCAAGGTTGCGAAGGGCAATAGCAGCAGCGTTTTCATAATTCGCGTCCGCGTTTCTCTTTTCCAAGAGTGCATAAGCTGTGCCAGAGAAAGTGCACTTTGAGGTTCAATGACCTGGCGAACATCGAAGAATCGGGAGGCCAGATTTCAGGATTTGAAACGGGATATCGTCGGGTATTTACCGGACAAAATTTGGGGAATTCTCTGTGCCTTTGGCGCGGGGTGTGGGGCTTGTTTTTTGCTTTCTTGCGCCCTACACTGTGATCATGAAGAACGATGTGGTGCCGGTGCAGATCAGAGGGATTCTCCCGGCCAACAGCGGCTGCGCCCTCTTCGTTGGGAATGACGAAAAGGTATTCGTCATCAACGTCGAGCCGAACATGGGCGCAATCATCGGCATGTTTTTGAGGGAAACCGCGAAGGAGCGGCCGCTGACCCACGATCTGATTCAGAGCATTTTCAAGGGGTTCAGCATCACGGTGGAACGGGTGGTCATCACGGAATTGAAGAACTCGACGTATTTCGCGCGCTTGATCCTGCAGCAGCAAAATGAACTCGCCCGCAAAATTGTGGAGATCGATGCCAGGCCCTCAGATTGCCTGGCGCTGGCGACGGCGCAAAAACGGCCGATCTACGTTGCCAACGCTTTGTTCGAGCAGGTGGAAGACATGAGCGAGGTGCTGGATCGCATCAACGAAACCGGCGCCAGCGGCGAAAGCGAATAGGCGCGGGGAATGCCAGTTTCCGCCGCCAAACCGTCAAAGCAATCCGCGCCGCTGGTGCTCATCTGCGGCGAGGACGATTTCGCCGTGAAACAACGGGCCAAGCAGGTTTACTCCGAATGGACGACCGAACTGGGAGGGATGGACCACGAGATCATTGACGCGGGCGTTTCCAACAGCGGGGAGGCGTTGCGCGCGTTGTCGCGTTTGCGGGAAGCGCTACAAACGCTGCCATTCTTCGGCAGCGGCAAGGCTATCTGGCTGAAAAACTGCAGTTTCCTGGCCGATGACCGGGTGGGCAGCTCGCAAGCGGTGACGGAGACGCTGGGGGAACTGGGCCAGGAGTTGAAGGAATTCAAGTGGGAATCGGTGCGCTTGCTGATCAGCGCTGTGGAGGTGGACAAACGCCGCGTATTCTACAAAACGATAGATAAGCTTGGCCGCGTCGAAAACTTCGCCGGGTGGTCCATCAACGACAAAGGCTGGACCGATGAGGCGGCGATGACCGCGCGGAAAAAGTTTCGTGAGTTGGGCAAGACGATTTCTGAAGAAGCGCTCGAGGAATTGATTAGCCTCGTGGGGCCCAACGCGCGTCAGCTTGATTCCGAAATCGAAAAGCTGTCTCTGTATGTGGGTGAGCGAACAGAAGTCGAGCTGGGGGATGTGGCCGCGATTTGCACGCGCAACAAAATGGCGCGGGCCTTTGCGCTGGGTGATGCGTTGGGTGACCGCAACCTGCCGGCGTTGCTCAAGCGCCTGGACGAGGAACTTTGGGAGGTGAAGCTTGACCCGCAAAAGTCTGAGATCGGATTGCTTTACGGTTTGATCTCCAAAGTGCGGGCGATGTTGATGCTGAAAGAAATGCTGCGGGAAGGCTGGGTCAAGCCGGATGGCGAGTATTACGCATTCAAGGCGCAGTTGGAGAAGGTGCCGGCGGATAAATTGCCGCAGGATAAACGATTTAACCCGCTTTCGCTGAATGCCTATGTGCTTTACAAAGCGCTGCCGCAGGTGAAGCGTTATAGTGAAGATGAATTGGTGCGAGCGATGGAGCTATTATTGGACTGCAACCGGCGGCTGGTCTCCAGCACGGCCGATGAATCATTGGTGTTGCAGCAAACTTTGGTGCAGATTGTGGGACCACCCAAACCGGCCGCCGGCTGGGCGCGGGCGGGAGTTTGACGGCTCGCAAAGGGATTTGGTGAAAACATGAGTACGCCGGCAGCCAGGATGTTTGTATTGGTGGGGGAAAAATTCGCCTGTATCAGGATCAGCGGGCGAGCGAATTTTGCTTCGAGCATAGATTTCAAAACGCTGGTCAATGAACTCCAGCAAAAGGGCTATCGGTATTTCGTGCTCGAGCTTTCTGAATGCCAGCTCATGGACAGCACGTTTCTGGGTGTGCTGGCTGGGTTCGGCCTCAAGATGATGGCAGACAACGAAAAGGAACATGGCGCGGCGCTGGAATTGCTGAACCCAAATGCTCGCATCACCGAACTGCTCGAAAATCTCGGGGTGCTGCATTTGTTCAAGCTGACGCAAGGGGAGTTGGCGATACCTGCGCAAGCCGAAATCCGCGAACACACGCCGTGCTGTGGCCAGGACAAGGAACAAGTGACGCGCGCCTGCCTGGAAGCACATAATATCCTGATAGGCATCAATCCTGAAAATGCAGCCAGATTCAAAGAAGTGACGCAGTTCATGGCGGAGGATTTGAAGCGTCTAAAAGCCGAAGTCAGGTAAGGCCTAAAGCAACACTGATTATGAAAACCTTGCTCGTGATTACCGCGGCCGCTGGTGCTTTGCTCGCATGGAGCGGCAATGCTCCCGCCCAGAGCCGCAGCCAGGGTGGAGGGTTCGAGACGCAAATGCGGCAGCGCATGTTGCAAAAAATGCGCGAACAGTTCGAAGTGAAGGATGATTCCGAATGGAAAGCGATTGCGGACCGCCTGACCAAAATCATGGAGCTTCGCCGCTCGCTCATGGCGTTCGGCGGTGGTGCTGGTTTCGGCGGGCCACCTGGCCCGCCTCCAAGTGGTGGCCGCCAGCCGCAAGGACCGCCTGATGGGGGGCCGGATGCGGGACCCGGTGGTCCACCCGGAGGCAGCGGTGGCCCTCCCGGCATGATGGTTTCCAGTCCGGAACTGGACGCGCTGCGCAAAGCCATCGAAAGCAAAGCTTCCGCCGAGGAATTGAAAAAATTGCTGGCCAACGTCCGCGCTGCCCGCGCCAACAAGGAGGCTGAACTGGAAAAGGCTCAACAGGATTTGCGGCAACTGCTTTCGCTGCGGCAGGAGGCCATCGCCGTCGCGGCGGGGATGCTGAAGTAGTAGAAATGCGTCGCCAATTGTGCTGAATGTAGTAGCTT
>Ga0136846_1215806_pt1 | contig 11142 bp, 13 predicted proteins | sample HopSoiMetagenom2_FD_96841 | JGI IMG/M metagenome (GOLD analysis project Ga0136846, IMG submission 96841) | Grasslands soil microbial communities from Hopland, California, USA - 2 Assembly 2016 (version 4) | ecosystem: Environmental > Terrestrial > Soil > Grasslands | place: USA: Hopland... | reverse complement strand
GCTCGAGGATGTAGTCGCGGTACAGATCGTCCATCGGGATTCGTCAGGATACGGACTCGACGCCGAACAGCCGGTAGACATCTCGGAGGCCGACAACGAGCATGTTGATGTCTTCGCGCGTCGTGTAGACGTTGAAGCTCGCGCGGGCGGTCGCCGCGAGGTCGAGCCGCTCGTGCAGCGGCATCGTGCAGTTATGACCCGCCCGGACGGCGATCCCGAACCGGTCGAGGATCTGCGCGACGTCGTGCGGGTGGACGCCCGGGACGTTGAACGGGATCACGCCGCCACGTCGGTCGGCGGGCGGGCCGTACAGCTCGAGCGTCGGAAGCTCGCGATGGAGCAGGTCGAGCGTGTACGTGACGAGCTCGCGCTCGTGCGCCCGCACGTCGTCCATGCCGATCGCCGAGAGGTATTCGGCGGCGGCGCCGAGCCCGATCGCGGCAGCGATGTCGGGCGTGCCGGCCTCGAACTTCCAGGGGATGTCGTTCCAGTCGCTGCGGCGGAGGTGAACCTCGCGGATCATCTCGCCACCGGCGAGGAACGGCGGCATCGACTCGAGAAGCTCGCGGCGGGCCCACAGGGCACCCGAACCCGTGGGGCCCAGCATCTTGTGCCCGCTGAAGACGTAGAAGTCCGCGTCGAGCGCCTTGACGTCGACCGGAACGTGCGGGACCGCCTGGGCGCCATCGATAAGGACCAGCGCGCCGGCTTCGTGCGCAAGCCGCGTCATCTCGGCGACGGGGTTGATCGTGCCGAGCGTGTTCGAGACGTGGGTGAAGGCGACGATCTTCGGGTGGACCCGGAGCAGGACCTCGAAGACGTCGAGCCGGAGCTGGCCGTCGTCGGTGATCGGGATGAACTCGAGATCGGCGTCCTTCTCCTGCGCCAGGAGCTGCCACGGCACGAGGTTCGCGTGGTGCTCCATCTCGGTCAGGACGATCACGTCGCCGCGCCCGACGTTCCGGCGGCCCCAGCTGTATGCGACCAGGTTGATCGCCTCGGTCGCGTTCCGCGTGAACACGACCTCGTGCGCATCGGGAGCGCCGATGAAGCGGGCGACTTGTGCGCGAGCGCGCTCGTAGGCCTGCGTCGGCCGCTCCCCGATCTCGTAGATCCCGCGATGGACGTTCGCGTTGTACTCGCGGTAGAAGGTGTCGACGGCGTCGATGACGACGTTCGGCTTCTGGCTCGTCGCGGCCGAGTCGAGATACACGAGCGGCTTGCCGTGGACGGTCGTCGCGAGGATCGGGAAGTCGGCACGCAGCGCGTGCGGATCGAGACGCGACGCCTGTGTCGCGTTCGCGCCGTCTTCGCTGGCCGGCGCACTCGTCGCCGGTCGCTGCGTCGTCTCCGTCTCGATTGCCATTCGGTGATCTCCGTCCCGTCGCCGGTGTCGTGTCGCGTTTGTCGTGTTTGTCGTGTTCGGACGCTCAGCGCGCCCCGACGGGTGCGGCGTCGCGCGCGGGCTGGCCGTCTCCCTCACCGGGCGCGTGCGGCACCTGCAGCGCCTCGTCGCTGACGCCCGTGTCGAGGCCGGCCTCGCGGAGGATCGGGCCGTAGCCCTCCTCCTCGAGCCGGAGGGCGAGGTCCTTGCCGCCGCTCTTCACGATCCGGCCCTCGGCCAGGACGTGGACGAAGTCCGGCGTGATGTAGTTGAGCAGCCGCTGGTAGTGGGTGATGAGGAGCACGCCGAGGTTCGGGTTCAGCTGTGCGTTTACGCCCTCGGCGACGATCCTCAGGGCGTCGATGTCGAGGCCCGAATCCGTCTCGTCGAGGATCGCGATCTCGGGCTCGAGCATCGCCATCTGGAGCATCTCGAGGCGCTTCTTCTCACCGCCCGAGAAGCCCTCGTTCACGTATCGCGTGGCGAACGCATCGTCCATCCGGAGGAGCGCCATCTTCGCCCGCATCCGGCGACGGAAGTCGAGCATGCTGACGCCGCCGCGCATCGGATCCGTCGGGTCGACGTCGGGGTTCTTGTCGATCCCCTGGAGCCGCGCGTTCAGCGCGCTCCGGACGAAGCTCGCAACCGACAGGCCGGGGATCGCGGTCGGGTACTGGAAGGCAAGGAAGAGGCCGAGCCGGGCTCGCTTGTCGGCGCTGAGCGCGAGGACGTTGCGGCCCTTCCAGAGGACCTCGCCACCCTTGACGACGTACGCAGGGTGACCCATCAGCGCGTAAGCGAGGGTCGTCTTGCCGGACCCGTTCGGGCCCATGATCGCGTGGACCTCGCCGGTGCGGACGGACAGGTCGATCCCCTGGAGGATCTCGTGGTCGGGGGCGGCGGCGGGCGCGACGCGCAGGCCGCGAATGACGAGCTCGGAATCGGCGTCGTGCGCCGGGCCGGTCCCGGTGGTGGAATCGGTCACGAGGTGGCTCCCTGGAGGGCGGTTCTCGGGGGTTCAGGATCGATGGCTGGGCGGGCATCGACCGCGATGGGGGCGAGGGGCGGCGGGACCAGATCGGCAAGGCTCATTGCGTCGAGTGTTCCCGAGATCGCGTCTCGGACGCGGATCCACAGGACGTTCACGGTGCAGCGCGCCGAGCGGTCGCACAGGACGTCGTGTTCGCCGTGTGGCTCGTCCGTGGCGCAGATCATCGGCGCGATCGGCCCCTCGAGCGCCCGGATGATCTCGCTCATCCGGATCTCCTGCGGCGCGCGGGCCAGCGTGTAGCCACCACGGGCGCCGCGCGTCGAGACGACGAGGCCGGCGTCGCGCAGGCTCATCGCCAGCTGCTCGAGGTACGCCCGCGGCAGATCCTCATCCGTTGCGATCTCGGTCAGGCTCGCCGGACCGGTCCCGTAATGCCGCCCGAGCTGCACCATGAGCCGGACGCCGTACTCGCCCTTCGTGGAGAAGGCGACGGCGCCGCTGCCATGGAAGATCTGCCGGTGCGTCAGTGGAGGAACCTCTCGGGGCCCGGCCAGCTCCGCGCCTTCGCTGCGCGCTAATCCCGACCGTTCTAGTCGGGATTGAGTTTACCGACCGCCTCGTGGAGCGTCAACGCGAGGGCGGGTTGGGCGTCACCGGCGTCGGCGGGATGGTCTCACCTACATCGTCGAAATCGGCGAGCCCCGCGCGACGTTCACGCGCTGACGCCCAAGCTCGACGCGCGCATACGCGAACCGCGTCGTCGAACGGGAACCAGGCAGACAGCAGGGAGCGCGCAATCGCTAGCGGGCAGGATCGAGGACGGGGGCCCCCTCGGCACGACCTTGGGTCGCAGCGTCGAGCGCGACGGCTGCGTCCGCGACGCTGTACGTGCCGGCGATCGCGATGCTGAGCCCGCGAGCGAGGAGCTGGGCCACGGCAGCCTCGAGCGCCTGTCCATCGGGAGCGACGTACGCATCGACCACCTCGATGCCACGCTCGCTTGGAGGCGGATCGCCGGCGATCGTCGCCAGGCGGCCGCCATCGGCGACCAGCGGCACGAGGGCGGCCGTGGCGCCGCGCACGGCGTTGATGACCACGGAGAAACGACCCGCGACCTTGTCCAGCACCTCCGAACGCCAGTCGGCGGCGTGGTAGTCCACCACCTCGCTGGCGCCGTAGCCTCGGACGCGGCCAGCGGCGCGGGGCGACGAGGTCGCGACCACCCGACAGCCGGCCGCGGCTGCGAGGGCTACCAGCAGGCCGCCCGTCACTCCGCCGGCGCCGTGGACCAGCGCATCGTCGTCGCTCCCGCATCGGAGCCGCTTCACCACCTGGCGCGCGGTGAGCGCCGGAACGGGCAGGGCACCCGCCACGGCCCAGTCGAGCTGGGCCGGCTTGGCCGCCACGTGAGCGCCCGGAGCGAGGAACCACTCTGCCCACGCTCCCTGGTGGCGAAGCGGCGCGCTGTGGACGAGGACCTCGTCGCCCGGAGCGAACCGCGCCTGCGTGGGGCCGACCGCACGAACCACGCCGGCGGCCTCCACGCCGAGGGCCATCGGTGGCAGCGTGCCCACATCCCAGGAACCGGTTCGGACGAGGTCATCCCAGTTCCCGATGCCCGCGGCTCTGACCTCAACGAGTACGTCGTCGGCGGTAGGGTCTGGTGGAGGTGGAAGGTCGAGCCGCTCGACTGGCCCACCGAACGCTCGGATGCCCGCCGCTCGCATAGGGCCATTGTCGCTGCCAGCCGACGCCCGGTCGCGTCAGCACTCGCCGCAGACGTAATCCCCTGCAGGCCGAGCATCCTCGCGCGTGACGGCAGCGCCGTGAGCCGTGCCGCCCACGAACGCGGCGGAACGGGGCGTTTCAGAGACGGCTCCCGCCTAACCCGTCAACGCGAGGGTCGGTGCGTCGAGCGGTGAAAGTGCGCGCGGCGTCGCCTTCGCGATCTACGAGAGCGGAGCGTGGTCCTCGGCGATCAAGGAGAAGTCAGGGCGGAGGCGGAGTCGATGAGCCGCGGACCGGGTCGATCGCGAGTCGCTAGCGCGCTACGACGCGACCTCGGTGTCCCAGTCGTCCCCGTCGACACCAGGCTCGCGGATCACGTCCCAGAACCGCCTGTCCGCGTCGGCTTCCGCGCGGACCGCGCGGTCGTAAGCGGCCGATCCGCGCGGCAGCGCCTGGCGTTCGCGCTCGGCGGCTCGCAGCTCGTCCATCGCGCGGATGAGCTCCCGTGCTCGGTCCATCGCGCAATTATCGCACCGAATGAGGGAAAACCCGCGGTCAATCTGCAACAACTGCATCTCAGGCGCTGCCAGCGACCGATGGAGCCAGGGCCCCGCCGCGGGGCAATCGTCGCCGGAAAACAGCCCTGAAGACGGGATGAAGCCCCCGCCGCATTCCCTCATGCCGTTCTCCCCGAACGGCGGAACCACGACGAGGGCTGTAGGGCAACCGACGGTGCGTTGCCGCCCGCTGCTCGGATGGACGAGGGTAAACCCTCGTACCCATCCGTGCGACGTAATTCCTCCAAATGGCGCAGCCGGAACCGCTGACAACGTCCGGGATCGTTTCCTACGATCCCCGCCGAACGGCGGAGAGGAGCGGCCGGAGGGGTGTTTTTGGAGTCAGGGATGAAGACGGGGCGGACAGTGCATGACGTCCTCGCCGAGTGGCGCGCCGTGGAGCGCCGGCTCGAGCGCGAGGATCTCAACGGCGAACGGAACGCGCTCGAGGCGCGGTCTCGCGCGCTGCGGACGGAGTACCAGGCCCGAGCGAGCGGCGAGATGCCGTCGGACTCCGCGGTCGCTTCGCCGGACCCGCGGACTGCGTGAGCGCCAGCTAGCGAGCGTCGCCCGCGTCACCCCTCGCGTCACTCGCGCTCCAACAGCGCCAGCTCGGCCTCGGCGATCGCGATCTCTCGCTCGCCTTCGATGATTCGCTCCTCCGCGGACGCGCGATGTTCCGGGTACGCGGCCAGGCGCCCGTTCATGGCGACCATCTCGCGCAAGGCCGCGAGGGTCCGTCGGAGGGTCGCCTTGCTCAGTTCGCGTGAGGCGCGCGCCGCGTCGTCCAAGGGGTTCAGGCGTACACCTCGACCGGACTCGATCATCGGCATCGAGGCCACATCGCCGCGTCGGGAATCTCTCAAACAGCGACGGTCGTTTACGTCCAAGGACGCCGGCTGCCGCTAACGCAGATTCCGCGGCCGGCGAGCTGGATCCCTAGCCCTCGTCGTCGGGCTCGGGCGTCGGGACCGAAGCACGCTCGACCTGACGCTTGAACTCCTCGATCGCGCGCTTCGCGTTGCCCTTCGATGCGAACGCCTCGCCCGACGTCGCGACGGTCTGGCCGTTCTCGACGACGAACCGCCAGCGCCACTTCCCACCCTGGTCCTGGTAGCACTCAAAGGGCATCGTCGGGTCCTCCAATCGGTCTGCGGCGACTCGCCGCTCCCGAAACGTGCCACGATCTGCGACAGCTCGCCGCGAGCGGCCGGTCGAGCGCTCGCCGCGACAAGAGGGCACGGGAGGCACCGGCGTACCTTCACTCGATGCCTCCGAGACCTCTACCTCCGTGCCGACGATCCGACGGGTGTGGACGGGCGCCGACGCATCGACCATGCAAGCCAGCCGAGCACCGCTGCGACCGCGAGGACGATTGGCGCCCCTGACGGACCGCTGGACGGCGATGACGGTTCCGGTGGAGTCGCGGCGACGGTGTCGGTCGCCGGGAGGTCGAAGTCGAAGACATACGAGCGGACCTGTGTCCCGGCGTTGGACGTGACCTCGCCGCTCCAGATCGTTCGGGCCGTGGTGGGCCGATAGATACCGATCTCGTAGCTTGCGGTCTCGCCTTTCGCGAGCGTCAGCTTCCGGGTGTAGGTCACCCCACTCGTGCAGACGGGGAAAGGAAAGTCGTCAGTTCCGCCCTCACGCACGGCTTCGTCGCGCTCGTGCTGGCTGACGCAGAACGAATCGCCACCGACGCCCGGAAGCACGGTGAACGAGAAGCCGACGTCGGGTGACACCGACCCCTCGAGGGTCAGATTGACGGTGACGCCGGAGTCGGCCGCGAAGGTGGCGGGGGCCCATGTCAGGACTGCCGCGAGACTCAAGGCGGTGGCCAGGACAAACCTGGGAAGGGAACGCATGGCTGCTCTCCTGCCGGGTAGTTGGCCCGGATCGGCCGGTTTGGCCGGAATGGCTGGACGCCGCGGAACACCGACGAGTCCTTGCGAGCTGTTGGTGTCGTCGAACGTCATCCGCTTACGTTGATGTCCCAGGCGACGCGCGTGCATGCGACGCACGTCGATGATCGGGATCGATCTGCGTCGTACTCGCCGCTCGGCCGCGTTGACGCTCTCGTCGTCCCGTCCGACGATTTCTCGGGATGAGGAGGGCCTGAGGTGACCCCGGGCGACGCCGACGGATCCGCGCCAGATCGAAGCTGGCCGGGCTTCTACGCGTACGTCACCGGCCGCGAGCCGCGACCGCTGCTGCTCCGTGGGCTGGCCCTCCTCGAGGAGGCCGGCCAGCGGGCTGGAGAGGCAGTCGAGATCGGGTTCGGCGACGGCATCGAAACCGTGGAGCTCCTCCGGCGTGGCTGGCGTGTCCACGCGATCGACCCAACGCCGGAGGCCGCCACGCTCCTTCGTGCCCGGCTGCCCCCCGCCGCGGAGGGCCGGCTCACGATCGAGACTGCACGCGCGCAGGACGTCGCGCTCGCGCCGTTCGATCTGCTCTGGGCGGGTTTCGCGATGCCGTTCATGGACCGCCCGTCGTTCGTGCGGTTCTGGGCTGCCGTCCGCGGCGCGCTCCGTCCCGGCGGCGGGGTCATCGTCAACGTCTTCGGCATCCGTGACACCTGGGCGGACCGTTCGGAGATGACCTTCGTCGACGTCGACGACGCCCACCGCCTGGTCGACGGACTCGCGGTGCTCGCGTTGGACGAGATCGAGTTCGACGGCGAGTCATTCGCCGGACGCAAGCACTGGCACGTGTTCGACATCGTGGCGCGACGACCCCGCTGATCGCGTTCCCGAACCCCCGGCCGCCGACGCGACGAGGACGCACGGTCAGCTCTCCGATATCGCGAAGGCGACCCGGCGGCCGTGCTGCTGCGACAGCGCCAGCCAGACCTTCACCATGTCCTCGAGGACCTTCGCGTTCGCCAGCGGTCCGCCGTCGTGAGGGTCGAAGCCGATCTCCCGCGCGAGCCGCATCGCGACGTCCTTCGCATCGACGTCGTCACCCGCGACGAACATCGCGGCCGGCGTCTTGCGGTCGCGCCCGGTCGAGAGGTTCTCGAAGCCGGTCGTATTGAAGGCCTTCACGACACGTGCGCCGGGCAGTGCGTCCGCGAGATCGTCGGCCGTGCTGCGATTGCGGTCCCCGCCGAAGCGGTTCATCGCGTCGATCACTACGCGAGCGTCGAGCGACGGTAGCTCGGCGACGGTCTCGGCGATGCCGTCGGGCCGGACCGCCACGACGACGACGTCCGCGTCGGCGACCGCCTCACTCGGCGAACTCGCGCTCGTGCCTGGCGCGGTGGACAGCGCCGCGCGCGTCTTGTCGCTGTCGGGGTCGCGAACGCCGAAGACGACGTCGTGGCCGACCTGTGAGAAGGCGCGGCCGAGCGCGCCGCCGACGTTGCCCGCTCCGATGATCGCGATCCGCATTGCCGCCACCTCCGCGGCCATTCTCGATCCGCGGAGCGCGGATCACCGCGCAGTCGCGCCCCACGAGGGAGACCGTGTAAACGCAGGGGTTTGACGGCGGTTGCCACGGGCTGCAATCATCCCGAGGAATAGACAAGATGGCTTGTCCAATTCCGGCAAGCCCTCCTGTTTGATCGTTTCGACGGCCCACACAGCAGGCGGAGACCGATGGTTCCGGCGTTCGTGCTCATGATCCGCGAGGGCCTCGAGGCCGCCCTCATCGTCGGCATCGTCGCGGCATACCTCGCGAAGATCGGCCGCCGCGACGCGCTGCCGCTCGTCTGGGCCGGCGTGCTTGCGGCAGTCGGGCTGGCGGCCGTCGTGGGCGTGGGTGTTGTCCTGGTCGTCGGGGAGATGCCGGAGTCCGTCCAGGAAACGCTCGAAGGTCTCGCCGCGGTGTTCGCGGTGTGCGTGCTGACGTGGATGCTCTTCTGGATGCGTCGTCAGGGCAGGGCGATGAAGGGTGAGCTCGAACGCGGCGTCGATTTCGCGCTTTCGCATGGTGGAACCGTGGCCCTGGTCGGCCTCGCCTTCGTGTCCGTCACGCGCGAGGCGCTCGAGACCGTTCTCTTCTTCGTCTCGCTCGTCTCGGCCGAGGGCGACGTCGCCGCGACGCTGATCGGCGGGCTGCTCGGCCTCGCGGTCGCGGTCGCGCTCGGTGTCGCGATCTTCGTCGGCGGCGCCCGCATCGACCTCCGCCGGTTCTTCACGACCACTGGCGCGCTGCTGATCTTCGTTGCGGCAGGGCTCGTCGCGTTCGCGATCTCTGCGTTCGGCGAAGCCGGCGTGATCGCCAACACGGGGACCGCTTTCGACCTCGGCGGCGTGCTGTCCGACGAGTCGCCGATCGGCGCGGTCCTGAACGGCCTGGTCGGGTATCGATCCGCACCGACGCCTCTCGAGCTCGCCGGGTACCTCCTCTATCTCGTGCCGGTGCTCATCCTCTTCCTGGCCGACGGCAAGGTGACGCTGCGTCGAAGGGTCGCCGCCGGGGCGTGACGCCGGACCTCGCTCCCGTCAGCGGTTGAGCGCGACGGCAGCGAGCATCGCGATCCCGTCGGCCATCGCGGCCTCGTCGAACACAACGCGGTTCGAGTGGTTCTGCGGCGCAGTCGCGGCATCGACGCCGTCGGGACGCGCGCCCAGGAAGGCCATCGCGCCTGGAACGCGACGCAGGACGTACGAGAAGTCCTCGGCGCCCATGTGCGGCGTCGGCAGTATCTCGACGCGGTCGAAGCCGAGCATCGCGCCTGCCACGTCGATGACGGATGCGGTGAAGGCGGAGTCGTTGATCGTCACCGGATAGCCGTGCTCGATCTCGACCTCGGCGTCGAGGCCGTGTGCGGCGGCAACCCCGGTCACGACCCGGCGGAGGCTCGCATGCACCTCTTCGCGGACCTCCTCGTCGAGCGTCCGGATCGTGCCCGCGAGGCGCGCGACCTCCGGGATGATGTTCGTGGTTGTTCCCGCCTCGATCTTCGCCACGGTCACGACAGCAGCGTGTGAGGCGTCGACGCGCCGCGTCACGATCGTCTGGAGCGCGAGGACGATCTCGGCCGCGACGGGGATCGGGTCGAGCGCGAGGTGCGGCGCTGACGCGTGCCCGCCCCTGCCACGGAGCAGGATCCTGAACGAATCCGCCGCCGCGTAGAGCGGTCCGGGTCGGAGGTTGATCGTCCCGCTCGGGTACCGCGTCGTGATGTGCAGCGCGAACGCGGACGCCACCGGCGAGCCCGCGGCGTCGAGCACGCCTTCGTCCAGCATCACGCGGGCGCCGTGATAGCCCTCCTCGCCGGGCTGGAACATCAGGACCACCGGCCCCGGCAGGTCCGAGCGATGCTCGACGAGCACGCGGGCAGCGCCGACGAGCATCGCCACGTGCGTGTCGTGACCGCACGCGTGCATCGTGTCGCCCGTCTCGGACGAGAACGGCAGGTCCGTCTCCTCGGTCAGCGGGAGGCCGTCCATGTCGCCGCGCAGGAGGATCGGCGCGCCGTCGCGTTCCGTCTCGATGACCGCGACGACCGAGCTCGTGCGGTCACCAAGCCGCGGCTCGAGTCCGAGCTCGCGCACGGCTTCGACGACGAGCTCCTGCGTCCGCGGCAGCTGGAGGCCGACTTCCGGCACGCGGTGGAGCCGCCGCCGGAGGTCGACGACGTCGGGCAGGATCTCGCGGGCGGCCGCGAGCACCGGGTGGACCTGCGGTTCGTTGGGCATGACGGAAGGATCGGCCATCGTCGGCATTTTGCGGTGGCTCGTGTCAGCGCCCCGCCACCGCGTTGATGGAAACGATAGGTGTTATCACTCGGGTGAAACGCAACGCGCGACCGACGCGGCATAGCGTCGCCGTCGATGGATCGCGTCGTGATGACACTCCTCGAGACGATCTCCCCCGCCGGTGCCGAGCGGCTCGCTTCGCCGAAGCCCACGGACGCCGACCATCGCGGTGGTCGACGATCGTCCGATCGGCCGGTGCCGATCCGACGGCGAGCGGCCGTCGAGAATCTCCGTCTCCGGATGGGAGGCGACGCCGCCGCCTGACCCCCGTCCCGGGGTGACGGCTCGCGCAGTACGTCCGGGCTATCGCCGCCTACGTGCGTGGCGGCCACTCTTCCGAGCGCCACAGGGCGGTCCGTCCGCGCCTGTCCTCGCAAGAAGCTGGAGGCCGTCGCGACCCGGATGGCGCTGGGATTCGAGGTGCGCGCGCACGCACTTCTCTCGATCGGTGAGGCGGCCGCGGTCGCCGGCGTGCATCGCAACACGATGCGCGGCTGGTGCGCGTCGGGCCGGCTGCCATCCGTCCGCGTCAACGTCAGGGGCGAGCGACGCGTGCGTCGAGGCGACTTGCAGGATTTCCTCGTCGCGCGAGCGCGCGCCGCTGCCGCCGATGCCGCGGCCGCTGCGGCGGTGCTCGAAGGCGGACGTCCCTCCACCCACCCGACCGCGTTCACATCGCTTCCGCCGCGCACGGCTACGCCGACAGCGCGGATCACGCCGCTCCCCACCGGCGCGACTCCGCGCACGGCGAGCCCACTCCGCGCGACCCTC
>Ga0136846_1207586_pt1 | contig 11143 bp, 10 predicted proteins | sample HopSoiMetagenom2_FD_96841 | JGI IMG/M metagenome (GOLD analysis project Ga0136846, IMG submission 96841) | Grasslands soil microbial communities from Hopland, California, USA - 2 Assembly 2016 (version 4) | ecosystem: Environmental > Terrestrial > Soil > Grasslands | place: USA: Hopland... | reverse complement strand
CCCTGTCGACCGCTCGGCGATCCGCGAGACGACGGCGCTTGGCGCTGCCTGGCTTGCCGGCTCGAAAGTCGGCATCTGGCCCGGCAAGCGGGATTTTGCGCAGGCCTGGGCCTGCGACCGCCGCTTCAGCCCTTCGATGGACGAGACCGAGCGGCAGGGCAAGATCATCGGCTGGAAGAATGCCGTATCCAGAATGATTTCAGACGCCTCCGCGGGATAGGACCGCTTCCGGCTCTCTTACGCGCCGGCAGCCTTTCTGTTGATGAAGCTCAGGGCGAGCACGGCGAAGATCAGCGTTCCCGTGCCGACCTGCTGCCAATAGAAGTTCAGATCGGTCAGCAGAAGCCCATTGGCGACGATGCTGAGCAGCAGCGCGCCGAGAACGGTCCCGCCGACATTCGGCCGTCCGAGTGGGCTGAGCGTCGTGCCGATGAAGGTCGCGCCGATGGCATTGAGCAGGAAGGCATTGCCGGAGGAAGGGATGTAGGTGGTGACGGTTGCGGTCAGGATCAGGCCGGCGATTGCCGCGATCAACCCGACCAGGATGAATGTCACCGCGACATGGGCCGGCGCGGCGATGCCGGAATAGCGCACGACGCCCGGCTGGATGCCGATCGATAGGATGACGCGACCAAAACGCGTGCGGGCAAAAACAATGGCAGTAGCGGCGATGACGACGATGGCCGCGGCAAGCGGCATCGGGAAGCCGGCGATCGTGCCGTGGCCGAGGAAACGGAAGGCTTCCGGCACGCCGTTCGGCGGCAGATAGACCGGATTGCCGCCATTGGTCAGCAGTTGCTGAACGCTGCGGCCGATGAACAGCGTGCCGAGCGTGGCGAGGAACGGCGACACGCCAATCCCTGAAATCAGCAGCGCATTGAAGGCACCGACGAACGCTCCGGCGGCCATTCCCGCGAGTGCAGCGACTGCCACCGGCTGCCCGGCGAGGACGAGCGAGACGAAGGCAAAGCTGGCAAAATCCATCGCCGTTCCCACCGAAAGATCGATGCCGCCCGACGCGACGGCGAAGGTCATGGCGACGGAGACGATGGCAAGCAGCGTGAAATTGTTGACCAGGATGCTCTGCAGGTTGGCCGGCGACAGGAACGTCGGCGTTGCCACGGAAAAGGCGGCAAACACCGCAACCAGGGCGAGGATCAGCCCATAGCGCACCAGGCCGCCGGCGATGAGACGCGGCAAGTCGATGCTGGCGGGGGGAGGGATCTGGAGCGACATGGTCAGGCCTCCTGCCGGCGCAGCAGCGTGGTCGCGGAAACGACGATGAGAATGAGCACGCCCTGGACGCCGCTGACCAGCGTGCTCGAAATGTTCAGCAGCTGGAAACCATTGACCAGGAAGCCGACCAAAAGGGCCGAAAGCAGCGTCCCGGTGATCGTCGGAATCAGCCGGCGCGAAAAGACCGAGCCGAGCAGGGCCGTCACGACGACGGGCAACAGCATCTCGCCAGCACCGGTCGTGCTGCCGCTCAGATAGGAAACCGACAGGATGCCGGCGATGCCGCCGGAGACGCCGCTGGCGACGAAGGCGCCGGCCAGCAGCCGGCGAAGCGGCAGACCGGCGGCACGCGCCGCATCCGGAAACTCACCGACGGCATAGAGGCGCAGGCCAAGCGGCGTATATTGCGCGATCGCCGTGGTGATCGTCGTGAAGCCGAGGAGCACATAGGCAAGAACCGGGATGCCGAAAGGATCCGAGGCCGAGAGCGCCGACAGGAAAGGCGTCGAGGCCGGCAGGACCGTATTGCCGGTCAGCACCAATTCCAGGCCGGCGACGACGTTCATGACGGCCAGCGTGGCCAGCAGCGGCACGATGCCGGCATAGACGACGGCAATGGCATTGACCGTGCCGATCAGCCCGCCGGTGAGGATTGTCGCGGCGATCGCCGTCGCATCGCCGTAGCCGAGTTGCGTCAGGCTCGCATAGACGGCGGCGCTGAGGCCCATATTGGCCGCGAGCGACAGGTCGATGCCGCCGGTGACGACATTGGAGCCGCCGGCAATCAGCACGATCGTCAACCCGATGGCAAGCACACCGGAGATGGCCGATTGGCCAAGCACGTTGCCGATATTGCCGATGCTGAGGAAATAGGGTGCGGTCAGCGAGAAGATGAGCAGGATGGCGGCAAATGCGATCAGCGATCCGAAGCGCAATGCCGCAGCCGCAATATTGCCGGCCGGCCGGAGAGGCGGTTCCGCAGCGGAAAAAACGGAAGGCGCGAATTCCACTTCAGCCGACATGGCGTTGTCCCTCGGATGATCCGGTCGATTGAGCCAGCACCGCATCTGCCGTGGTCTGCGACGAGATGAATTCCCGCACCACGCGACCCCGGAAGAGCACCAGGATGCGATCGGTGATACCGACGAGTTCGGGCAGATCCGAAGACAGCACGATGACGCCGGCGCCACGCGACGCGAGTTCGCCGATCAGCGTATAGATCTCGACCTTGGAGCCGATATCGACCCCGACCGTTGGCTCGTCGAGCAGATAGACCTCGGAATGGCGGCTCAGCCACTTGGCGATGGCGATCTTCTGCTGGTTGCCGCCCGAAAGCGTGCGCAGCAGGGCATCGCGCCCATTGGTCTTCACCTGCAGCCGCGCAATCAAAGCGTCCACTTCTCTCTGTTCGCGTCTGCGATCGAGAAAGCCGAAACGGGTGAAGCGGCCAAGGCTCGAAAGGCTGATATTTTCCGCGACGCCGAGGTCGAGCGCGACGCCGTGGCGACGCCGATCTTCCGGCACCAGGGCGATCTCGCGGCCGGCCGCCTGGGTGGGATTGGTGAAACGGGCCGCCTTGCCGCTGATTTCGATATGGCCGGAAGCCGGGGTCTCCAGACCGAAGAGCGTGCGGACCAGCTCCTTTGCGCCGGAGCCGAGCAGGCCGGTGAGGCCGAGCACCTCGCCGCGGCGAAGCGTGAAACTGATGTCGCTATATTTCCCTGGCGCCGACAGCTGCTCGACCTTGAGGATGTCTTCGCCCGGTGTCACCTGCGGCTTTGGAAACATCTCCTTGATATCACGTTCGACCATCAGCCGCGCAATCGCACCGGCCGAAGTCTCCCCGATCGGCACGGAGGCGACGTCGAGCCCATTGCGCAGCACAGTGACGTGATCGCAGAGCTCTTCGATTTCGTTCAGGTAATGCGAGATATAGATGATGGTGACGCCTTCGTCGCGCAGACGGCGGATCAACCGGAAGAGGATATCGGCCTCGCGGCGCACCAAGGCGGCCGTCGGCTCGTCGAAGACGAGCACCTTCGGCTGATTGAGGAGCGCGCGGGTGATTTGCACGATCTGCTTTTCGGCAGTCGACAATTCGCCGATCAAGGCGGCGTTTGGCAACCGGATACCGAAATAGTCGTTGAGAATGTCAGATGCCCGGCGCTGCATCAGTCGCCGGTCGAGGAACGGCGTGCCCGATATCCGCGGCTCCCGACCAAGGAACAGGGCTTCGCCAACGGTGAAGGTTGGCACCAGCAGCCGATCCTGGTGAATGAAATGGATGCCAAGCTCTTCGGCAAGATGCGGTGTCAGCCTGTCGAATGTTTGCCCTTCGATCTCGATCCGGCCGCCATCCGGTTGATGAAGACCGGCAAGCAGCTTGATCAGCGTCGACTTGCCGGCGCCGTTCTGGCCGACGAGACCGTGGATGGTGCCGCGCCTGACGATCAGCGACGCACCGGCAAGCGCCTGCGCACCGCCGAAATGCTTGACGATGCCTTCAAAGCGGATGATGTCGTCGCGTGCCGTCACCGGCTGCTTCAACGAAATGGCCGTCATGTCGATCTCTCCGGGCGGGCAGATTGCGAGCGATCCGGCGATGACCGGATCGCTCGTGTTCAGTGTCAGCCGATGCCGAGTTTCTTGGTGACTTCGCCGACATTGGTCTTGTTGGCGAGCAGGGCCGGAACATAGGTTTCGCGCGGCAGGGTCTGGCCGGCGAGCAGCTTGGCGACATTGCGGATGGCGGTGCGGCCGATTTCCGCCGGCTGCTGGGCGACATCGGCGCCGGCCGGCGAATTCGGATCGGCGATGAGCTGCAGCACTTCCGGGCTGCCATCGACGCCGTAGGTGCGGATCTCGGTCCGCCCGGCGGCTGCCAAAGCCTGGGTCGCGCCAAGCTGCGGAATGTCCCAAGCCGACCAGATCGCCTTGATCGAACCCTTTTCCGGATATTTGTTGAGGATGGCCGTGATCTGCGTGAAGGCATCCTGCACAGTATTCGGGATGACGTCGCGCAGTTCCGGCTGGAGGATTTTCACCTTCGGGAAATATTTGACGACATTGACCAGCTGGTCGTAGCGGATCGCGCAGGGCGTTACGCCGTAGAAGCCGTTGAAGACGACGATATTGCCTTCGCCGCCGATATCGGAGACGAGCTGCAGCGCCAGGTCCTTGCCGATGCCCCAGTTATCGGAAGTGGTGTTGTTGATCGAATTGGTCGAACCGACGTCGACGCTCAGAACCGGGATTCCGGCATCGCGCGCCTTCTTCAGCCAGGGATCGATGACGCTGAGCGTGCCGAGGATTTGAACGATCGCATCCGGCTTCTGGGCAATCAGTGTCTGCAGCTGCGAGACCAGCTTGCCGTCATTGCGACCGGCATCGACGGCGATCGGCTCGCCGCCGAGGCGCTTTACCTCTTCGATCTGGGCATTATAGGCCTGCAGATCGAAGAAGTGATCGGTGCCGGTTGCGCTGATGGCGATACGCTTGCCTTTCAGCGACAGTTCTTCGCCCGCGGCAAAAGCCGGTTTCTGACCGATCAGCGAAGCACCAGCGACGGCGACCCCGGCCGCGGCAGACAGTTTCAGCAGATCTCGTCTTCCGAGACCGCTTTCAGACTTTTCGATACGCATCGCATTTCTCTCCAATTAAATTATGTCTATAGATTAAATGGATTAATGCCGGTGGATAGGAACGAATTTCCAAAAGAACGATCTCCGGGGGAAAGAGTGGACGGAATTAAAGCTCATCCCTGGCCGCGGTTTCCCGCGACCGGGGATGATTTCGGAGGCCTCAGCGGTTTTCAGAGCGGTCGATGAGTCTGCAGCCACCGATCAAGAAGAACATGCACTGCATAATTCTTGCGCATGCGACCAAAGTTGCCGAAGGCGAACTCCTGCCAGGCCGCGGTGCCGTGCGGCGCGACAGCAGGCGTAAAATCACGATTTAATGGGTACCGTTGGGTTTTGGGCTGCGACGTTGATATCTAGCGCAACGCTTGGCTCCACTTGGCGCGCAACTTGCCTCTCTGCTGCCAGGGAGAATGAAACAATGCCCGATATCGACCCGCAGATTTTCTCAATAAGCCGGCCATCCCTCGGAGGCTACAAGGCCTTCGTTCAACGCGACATGATCGTTGAGACCTATCGCAGCGCCGCGGGGCAAATGGTTTCGAGGGGCTCCCTTCATAGAATTTCGATCAACCGCACGGCGCACGGCAAATATGCCTATCGGCTTGGAAGCGGGGCGTTCCGCAAAGTTGAGAGGCCGCCGTTCACCCTGGGATTTCAACCGGCCGCCACGGTCCTCGAAGTCGATGGCGATGCAGCGGATTATATCTCGATCTTCCAGTCACCTGCGCTCTACAGCGGCATAGGCGGCTCTCGCTTCGATCCCGAGCATTGGGATAGTGACGCGCTCAGCGCGACGACTGATCCGACAACGCTGCAGGTCGCGCTTTCCCTTGCATTTGCCGCCGAGAAGACCGGGTGCGACGACCCGCTTTTGATGCAGCATCTGGGGATGGCGCTCGCCTGTTGCGTCGTAAAACTGCTGGGCGCCAAACCTGAAGCCGGCGATCGTCCGCTGACATCGGACAATCTCCGGCGTGTGATCGATTACATCGAGAACCTGCTTGGCAAATCCGATCTGAGTGTCGAGGAGCTGGCCGGGGTGGCCCATATGAGCCCCTTTCACTTCAGCCGGGAATTCAAACGGGCAGCCGGCATGGCGCCGCATCGCTTCGTTCTCGAACGCAGGATCGCGCGGGCGCGACTTTACCTCGCCGATAGCAAGGAGACGCTCGCAAACATCGCTTATGCCACAGGCTTTTCCAGCCAGGCGCATTTCTCCAGCGTCTTTCGCCGTCTGATGGGGGCGACCCCGAAGGAATACCAGCGTTCGGTCCGTCTTTGAGACGGCTCTTGACGATGACAGATCAGCAGCTTTGCGAAAGACAACCGCACGAATTTGAAATCTCTTGAGGCTGCGGTCTGCGAGGCTTTTCCCATCAGGAGGCCCATATGACCGCTTTTGCCCAAACCAATCCGATTACCGACATTTGCTTCCTGGTCGAGGATATCGACAAAGCATCGGCTTTCTATGTCGAGCGTCTTGGCTTCAAACCACGCCGCCGTGCTCCCGGCTTTGCCGATTTCAAAGGGGCGGGCGTGACGCTGGCGCTCTGGGAGATCGAGCATATTGCCGAGAATACCGGTGTCTCAAGCCGCCGTGCCCCTCCAGGTGCGCACAAGGCCTGCGCGGCCATCGAGCTCGCCTCGCCAGAGCAGGTCGATGCTGCCTATGCGGAGCTCAAAGCTGCGGGCGTGCTCTTCCACGCGCCGCCGCAGGACTATGTCTGGAACGCGCGATGCGTCTATTTCGCCGATCCTGACGACAATCTCTGGGAAATCTATGCGTGGTCCGCAGGTGGCCCGATCGGTGACATCGGCCCGCAATAGCGAAGCGCAATCGGCCGGTCGTCCAACAATCCAACAATGGGAAAGGCAAGCAAATGAACGGGGATGACAAGCAAATCGTGGTCGGCAGGCGTACCGTCCTGAAGGGCGGAGCCTTTGCCCTTGCTGCAGCGACGGCAGGGATCAGCGTGTTCGTGCCGCGTCACTCCAAAGCCGCCGCATCCAAGGTCGTCATCAAATATGACTGGCTGATGAGCAACGGACAGATCGGCGATATCGTCGCAGTCAAGCAGGGCCTGTTCCAGGCCGAGGGTCTCGAGGTCGAGTTTTCCCCCGGCGGTCCCAATTCGGCAACGGTGCCGCCCGTGATCACGGGTGATGCGCAACTCGGCCAATTCTCGGATTCGGCACAGCTTCTTCTGGCCAGGTCATCCGGCGTGCCGATCAAGATCTTCGCCTGCGGTTTCCGCATGGCGCCTTTCGCCTTCTATTCGCTGCCGAAGGCGCCGATCCGCACCGTCAAAGACATGATCGGCAAGCGCATCGGCATCCAGCCGACGGCCCGTTATGTGCTCGATGCCATCCTGCTGAAGAACAATATCGATCCTTCCAGCCTGACTATCACCAATATCGGCTTCGACATGACGCCGCTGATGACCGGCCAGGTCGATGCCGTGACCGGATGGATCACCAACACACAGGCCCTTTCCATCATCGGCCCCGACCGCATCGATCTGATGATGAAGGACACGGGCCTGCCCTCCTATGCCAATGTCTATTTCGCCACCGACGATGCCGTGAGCGGCCATGCCGAGACGCTGGCAAAGGTGCTGCGTGCCGTCGCCAAGGGCTGGGCCTGGACGCATGAACATCCTGAAGAGGCGGTCAAATTGACGGTGGAGGCCTATCCGCAGCTCGACCTTGCCGTGGAGCTGAAGACGGTGCCGCGCATATTGTCACTGAGCTTCGACGCAGCGACCGGCAAGGATGGTTGGGGCAGCTTTGATCCGGCCGCCCTTGGCGAGCAGATTTCCGTTTACGACAAGATCGGTCAGTTCAAGAGCGGCGCTCCGAAGCTGGAGGACTGCTATACGACTGAGATACTCGACATGACGGCGGGTGACCGCCCGAAGATTGCGTGAGAGCGAATTTGCCTGAAGCAGCGGCCATCGAAACCAAGGATCTGGCTGTCGGGTATGCTGGCACCGCCGAGACGACCCGCATTCTGTCCGGCGTCGACCTCAGCGTCGGCAGGGGCGAGTTTCTGACCATTCTCGGCCCTTCCGGCTGCGGCAAGTCGACCTTGCTGCGTGCGGTGGCGGAACTTCTTCCGCCGCTTGACGGGCGGCTGTCAGTGCTCGGCAGGACAGCGTCGGAGGCGCGCCGGCGGCGCGAGGTCGCCTTCGTCTTTCAGGACGCAACGCTGCTGCCGTGGCGAACTGTGAGGGAGAATGTCGCGCTGCCGCTGCAGGTGGGGAAGAAGAGCGTCTCGCGATCGGTCGATCCGCGGCCCGACCACTGGATCGAACTGGTCGGCCTGTCGCATCTGGCCGATCGCTATCCGCATCAATTGTCCGGGGGCCAGCGCCAACGCGTCGCCATAGCGCGCGCGCTTCAATGCGAGCCGGATATCCTGCTCATGGACGAACCCTTCGGTGCGCTCGACGAGATCACCCGTGAACGACTGAACGACGAGCTTCTGGACGTCTGGCGCCGGACCGGCACGACCATCCTGTTTGTCACCCACAGCGTCGTCGAGGCGATCTATCTCGGCGGACGCGTGCTGGTCCTGGCGGCCAATCCGGGCCGCGTTCAGGCGCTGATCGACCTTGCACCGCTGAAAGACGAGCGTGGGCTCTGTCGGCGCGAGAGCCTCGATGTCCAGGAGACCGCCGTCCATCTGCGCCAATTGCTGCAGCAGGGGAGTTCGGCTGCATGATGCATCGTCCGTTGTCATTCGCCGAGGCAATCGGCCTTCCTGTGATCGGCGCCCTCTCGCTGCTTTTCGCCTGGCAATGGCTGGTGCCAGCGCTCGGTATTCCGGCCTATATTGTTCCAACACCGCTGGCGATCCTGCGCACGCTCGGAACGGAATGGCGCTTCCTTCTGTCGAATGCGATCCCGACGTGGGGTGAGGCGGGCCTCGGCTTCCTCCTGGGCAACAGTCTCGCCGTGATCATTGCAATTGCCTTTGTCTATAATCCGCGCTTCCAGGCCGCCTATTTTCCCGTTGTCCTGCTCTTCAACACCATTCCCGTGCTGGCGCTCGCGCCGATCATCATCCTCATCTTCGGCCTCGGCATGCTGCCGAAGGTAATCATTGCCGCTCTGATCTGCTTCTTCCCAACCCTGGTGAATACCGCCCGGGGCCTCAATCTGGCTACTGCGAGCGAGCTTGACCTGATGCATGTGCTTTCGGCGAGCGGGTGGGAGACGTTCTGGCGCCTGCGCGCCCCACGGTCTGCCCCCTTGCTTTTTGCGTCGCTGCGCATTTCGGCAACCACCTGTGTGATCGGCGCGATCGTCGGGGAGTGGATCGGTTCGAACCAGGGGCTGGGCGCTGTCATCATCCAGTCGACATTCAACTATCAGGCGGAAAGGCTTTTTGCCGCCGTCGTGCTCGCCTCTTTCTCCGGCATCGTCTTTTTTGCCGCTATTGCCCAGATCGAGCGGATTTTCCGTCGGCTGCAGCCGGGGCAGAGCTGAAAGCGTTCAATGCGGGCGCCGCAACGCTGACGCTTTCCAGAATATGACAAGGCCTCCCGGTGTTATCTGCGGGAAGCCTTGTCCGTTGCTACTCCTCCATGCTCTCACTGATGTCGAAGAGATCGATGCCATGGGTGTCGAACCACCAGTCGGGACTCATCTCGGAATGGCGTTCACGCAGACGCAGATATTTGGCGCGCAGCCGCTTCTGGCGCTCGACCTCTTCCTTGAAGAAGGGGTGATCGAGCGTGCCGCCCATCTTGTGGATGCGACGGAGCAGTTTTCGCAAGACATATCCCTGCTCCTTATTACTCGGCCGGTAGCCGCTTTCCACGATTGTCATGACTGTCTCGCACAGTGTCCCAAGCGCATCGTCTTGCGGCGTGCCGTTGACGATCATGTCGAGCCGTTCTGCGCCGAAGCCGACGTCGATGCAGGTTCCGAGCGGATTGACGATGTTTCCGATCTCGACGCCATCCTTGTAAAACTCGGTGCAGTATCCGCTGATGCTGCCATCGCTCCACATGCATTCCGGATCCGGCATGATGGGCACGCGCCCACCATAGAGCGGCGTCCATTCCCCCAGGCGGTCCGGATGGATCGTTACATGATCCGGCACGAGCCCCAGCGTTCCCAGAAATTCGAGCCAGAAATCGATGGCGTTGCCGACGGTCATTTCCCTGAAGGAGAAAAGGCCGAGCATGGTGAAATGGAGAAGATGGGTTCCGTCGCCGATCTCGTCGAGGTCGCCCATGCGCAGGCAAGCCTGGCTGTTTGCGACGGTTCCACTATGGGAGGGATCGGAGAAGAGGGGCTTGTACTGCTGCATTCCAGCGCTGCAGAAGAGCGTGGTATCATCATGCGGCCGTACGGATTGGATGCGTATGAAATCGATGCCTTTGGAAAGGCAGAACTGTTGATATTGCTGGATCAGGCGTCCCGCGGTGACATAGGCAACCTCCTTCGTTGTTCGTGTGCCTTTGGAAAAGATAGTGGTCTCCGGCGTGCACGGCAACCTGCCGCTATCGAAGATAAGCCGAATGGCGCTCTTGAAGATTGGCTCACTTGAGACTAAATATAGCCTCAAGTGGGAAGGAGCTTTACCATGATGGGATTTGCAGTCATCGCCGACGTTCTCGGATTGCCCGCCAGGGAACCCGCATCGCGCTCAGCCTTTGGCCTGCTCTCCAGCATTGAGGAAGGCTTGCCGGTCAAGGCGCTTGATCGCATGGCGCTGCTTCTGGCGCCTGATGATACCCAGTTCAAATATAGGCTCGTTCCAAAGGCCACCTATGAGCGGCGCAAGACCAAGCATCGGCTCTCCTCCGACGAGGGCATAAAGCTCGCCCGTCTGGCGCGCGTCTGGGGATCGGCGCTCGATGTCTGGCAGACCGAGACCGAGGCACGTGATTTCCTGTTTCGGCCGCATGCAATGCTGGAGGACAGGCGGCCAATCGACGTGGTCATCCAGAGCGAGATCGGCGGCGAGCTCGTGCTCGATATTCTCGGAAGCCTGAAATACGGCAGCGCTGCGTGAGCGCACAGGTTCTTGACCGCACACTGACATCCGTCCGCATCGGAGATCCCAACGGAAGCTATCCGATCTTCGACGCCACTGGCTCGACCATCGCGCCGGGACGGTGGAACATGTCGGGCAGCCCGATCATCTATACGAGCGAGCACTATTCGACGGCGCTGCTGGAAAAGCTCGTCCATGGCAGCGGGCGGCTGCCGCCCAACCAGCACTATGTCACGATCACCCTGCCGCGTGGGCT
>Ga0136846_1214130_pt1 | contig 11148 bp, 9 predicted proteins | sample HopSoiMetagenom2_FD_96841 | JGI IMG/M metagenome (GOLD analysis project Ga0136846, IMG submission 96841) | Grasslands soil microbial communities from Hopland, California, USA - 2 Assembly 2016 (version 4) | ecosystem: Environmental > Terrestrial > Soil > Grasslands | place: USA: Hopland... | reverse complement strand
CCCTCGGTCAGCACCCGGTCCAGCGTGTCGGCGAAGAAGTCCGCGCCCGCGGCGTCCAGGCACAGCGGCGGCTTGATCTTGAGCACGCACATCCGGTCACTGGTCGGCTGGATGACCACTCCGAGGCTCAGCATCCGGTCGCAGATGGCCATGGTCTCCGCGGTCGCCGGCTCCAGCGTGTCCCGGTCCCTGACGAACTCCGCCCCCAGGTACAGCCCGGACCCGTGCACCGCCCCGATCAGCGGATGCCGCCCGGCCAGCTCCTCGAGCCGGCCCTTCAGGTACGAGCCCACCAGGGCCGCGTTGGCCTGCAGCCCCTCGTCCGCGATCACGTCCAGCACGGTCAGCCCGGCCACGCAGGAAACGGGGCTGCCGCCGGTCGAGGAGAAGAAGTACCCGGCGTCCCGGTACTTCCCGGCGATCTCCCGGGAGGTGATGACCGCGCCCAGCGGGTAGCCGTTGCCCATCGCCTTGGCCACCGTGACCACGTCCGGCACCACGCTCTGCTGCTCGAACCCCCAGAACCAGTGGCCCAGGCGGCCGTAACCCACCTGTATCTCGTCGGCGATAGCGAGCCCGCCGTGCCGCCTGACCTCGGCGTACACCGCGGACAGGTAGCCGTCGGGGAGCGCCATCCCGCCCGCGTTGCCGTAAAACGGCTCGGCCAGGAAGGCCGCGGGCGGCCGCCCGTCAGCCGCCAGCCCCGCGATGAACCGGACCGCGTCGGCCGCGTACCAAACCGCCGAAGCCCCCCGGTACCGCCCGCGGTAGGCGTTCGGCGCGTCCACCGCGTGCACCCAGCGGGGCCGGGTGGCCAGCGCGTTCGGATTGTCGGCAGTAGAGGTAGAGACGGCGTCCGAAGCGTACGTCCAGCCGTGGTAAGCCTCCTGCACCGCCACCACGTCCTGGCGTCCGGTCGTGACCAGCGCCAGCCGCAGCGCCAGGTCCACCGCCTCGGACCCCGAATTGACCAGGAACACGGTATCCAGCGGCGACGGCAGCAGCCCGGCCAGCCGCTCGGCGAACTCCGCCACCACGCCATAGTGAAATCGCGAGTTGGTATTCAGCTTGCGCAGCTGGCGGTCCACCGCGGCCGCCAGCCGGGGATGCGCATGCCCCAGGACCGCCACGTTATTGACCATGTCCAGGTAGGACCGCCCGTCCACGGCGGCCAGCTGGTGCCGCCAGCCCCGCTCGATCCGCGGCGGATCGGCGTAGTAGTGCTCCTGCACGTCCGCGAACGCCGCCGACCGCCGGTCCAGCAGATCCCCGCCCACTAGGTCCCCGGCCGGGACCGCAGGCGGCAGCCCGAGCAGCGGCCCCGGATCCGCCGTCAGCGCCAGCCACCCCGCCGCGTACTCCGGCCGCACCAGCCACGGCACCTCCGGCCCGCCCGCCACCCGCACGCCCACCTGAACCGCCGTCCGCGCCGGCAGCACCGTACCCCCGCCCGGCACGGTGAGCACCAGCTCCTCGCCCGGCGAACCCGGCGAACCCGGCGAACCCGCCCCCAGCGTGACCGGTCGCGCCAGCCACAGCTCGATCCCGGTAGCGACGGTCGCGGGCGAGGTCTCCGCCAGCACCCGGGACGCGTCCAGCCGCGCCTCCCCGTACCGCGTGACCACCGCGTCCGCCCCGCCGTCCAGCCGAGCCAGCGCCATCCGCCCGGCCAGTCCCGGCGAGAGCCACGCCCCCTCGTCCACCACATCGGACTGGACAGCAAGGTCCAGTACCGAGACCCGCCCCAGGTCCGCGACCGCCGTCCCCGGCGCAACCCGCGGCCCCGGCCCCGGGAAACCTAGCTCGTTCGTCATAAGGGCGGTCATGACCTCGACCGGGACGGATACCGCCTGGTCGAGGCAGGTCCGTTCGTGCTCGAGGGCGCCGGTCACGTACTCGTTCCCGCTGTCCAGGGCGGCCTGCTGCTCACCGCTCACCACCAGCACCGCGGCGCGCAGCACCACCAGCGGCCACAGCGCCGCCACCTCGGCGGCGGACAGCGGCCGCTCGGCGTGGAACGCGCGCACCGCGGGCAGCACCGAGCAGGGCTCGGCCCCGGCGTGCCGCAGCACCGACGTGATCGCGACCGCGAGCTCGCCCACCGCCCACGAACGGGTCAGGTCGCCGAAGTCGATCACCCCGTCCGGCGTCCGCAGCCCGTTCACGCCCGGGCGAACAACCGAGCAGACGACGTTATCGTCCGTGACGTCACCGTGCACCGCCTGCCACGGCAGCTCCCCGGCCAGCGGCTCGACCCGCCGCCAGGCGCCGGAAGCCGCCTCGGTCACCCGGGCGCGCAGCTCCGGGTCCCGTACGTGCTCCGCCAGCACCGTGACTACCCGCAGGCCGTGCCGCAGGTCCCACTGGAGCACCCGGTCCAGGCCGGGGTGGTCGAAGCCGCGCAGCGCCCGGCTGACCCGACCGGCCACCAGGCCGAGCCCGGCCACCACCCGCGGCGACAGGTAACCAGGCCCGGTCAGCGTGCCGCCCGGCAGGTAGCGCAGGACCCGGGCCAGCGCCGGCCCTCCCGCGAGCGGCACCGCTACCGGGCCGTGCGTCGCGACCCCCGCCCGCAGCCCGGCCGCCGCGATGAGCTCCGCCGCCGCGTCCTGGGCCTCGACCTCGGTCCGGCTGAACGCGGGGTTCGCGATCTTCAGCACGCCCGCCGGGCCGCCGTCCCCCGCCAGGAGGAAGTTGCAATCTTGCTGACTGCCCAGCGGAAAAGCCCGGACCTTCATACCGAACGAGGTAGCCGCGAGCCCCGCTGCCTGCTCGACGGTCACCAGCGGGACCGGAAGCCCGCCCTGCGCGAAAAAGTCGACCCCGGCGCCTTCAGGGGGTGAAGACAATCCGGCCTACCGTCTCGCCCGCGGCCAGCCGCTGCAGCCCGGCCGGCACCTCCTCGAGCCCGAGCCGCTGGCTGACCAGCGGCTTGATCGCCCCGTCGGCGACCAGCTTGGTGAGCCGCGCGTGGCAGTCCTTGATGAGCTGAGGGTTCTTGCTCTGGTACAGGCCCCAGTGCAGGCCCACGATGGCGTAGTTCTTGATCAGCGCGTGGTTCAGCGCGGCCGACTGGATCGTCCCGCCGGCGAAGCCGATGATCAAGATGCGGCCTTCGAACGCGATGCACTTGGTCGACCTTGTGTAGGTGTCGCCGCCCACCGAGTCGTAGATCACGTCGGCGCCGCGGCCGTCGGTGACCTCCTTCACCACCGCGACGAAGTCCTGGGCGTGCCGGTCGATCACCACGTCGGCGCCGAGCGCGCGGACCGCCTCGGCCTTGGCCGGGCCGCCCGCCACGCCGATGACCCGGGCCCCGGCCGCCTTGCCGAGCTGCACCGCGCCGCTGCCGACGCCGCCGGCCGCGGCGTGCACCAGCAGCGTCTCGCCCGCCTGCAGCGCCGCCCGCCGGTACAGCCCGAACCACCCGGTCTGGTACGTCACGTAGAACGCCGCCGCCTCGGCGTCGTCGAGGCCGTCCGGCGCGGGCAGCGCGGTGGCCGCGTTCATCAGGGCCAGCTCGGCGTAGGCGCCGGTGGGCGCGACCGGCCCGCCGACGACCCGGTCGCCGGGCGCGAACCCGGTTACCCCGTCACCGGCCGCCACGACCTGGCCGCACAGCTCGATGCCCGGGGTGTACGGCAGCGCCGGCTTGACCTGGTAGCCGCCGCGGCACATGAGGATGTCGGGGAAATTCGTCGCGGCACCGAGCACCCGCACCAGCAGCTGCCCCGGGCCGGGCTCGGGGTCCGGGACCTCGGCCAGCCGCAGCACGTCGCGCGGCTCGCCCAGCTCGGTGACCTGCCAGGCCCTCATGCCGGGCCGCCCGCGGGCACCTGGCCGGACTCCCGCTGCACCTGCTCGATCCGCTGCTGCATCCGGTTCATCCCGCGCAGCCACTTGTCGGTGTTCCCGGCCCGCAGCTGGTAATACCCGCGAACCTCCGGGTGCGGCAGGATCAGGAATTCCCCGCTCGCCATGCCCGCCAGCAGCGCGTCGGCCACCTGCTCCGGCTCGATCGCGGCGTCCTGCAGCACCACTTTCCCGGCCTCGCCCGAGTTGGCGAGCATGTTCGTCCGCACGCCCTGGGGGCAGATGCAGTGCACCGTCAGGCCGCGGTGTCCGTAGGTCGCGGCCAGCCACTCGGCGTAAGACTCAGCCGCGTGCTTGGTCACCGAGTAGGGAGCCGCGCCCAGCATGGTGAGCAGCCCGGCCGCCGACGCGGTGATGACCATGGTGCCGTGCCCGCGCTCCAGCCAGGTCGGCAGCAGCTCCCGGGTGGCCCGCACGTGGGCCATCACGTTGACGTCCCAGGTCGCCTGCCAGACCGCGTCCGGGGTGTCGACGGGGGAGGTACCGCCGCCGACGCCGGCGTTGGAGCAGTAGATGTCGATCTCGTTCAGGTACTCGCGGGCGGCGGCGATGAGGTCGCTCACGCCCTTCTGGGTGCCCATGTCGCCCGGTACGGGGTACCCGCCGATCTCCTCGGCCACCGCCACGGCCGCCTCGGTGTCCAGGTCGTTGACCACCACCCGGGCGCCCGCCGCGGCCAGCCCGCGGGCCAGGGCCCGGCCGATGCCCGCGCCGGCCCCGGTCACGACCGCGCCGGAACCCTGAACGTCCCGGATCTTGTCTGCGCTGCCTGTATCGTTCGCCACGTCGGCAGGTTATCGCGCCCCCGTGTCTCCCTAAAGGCCCGTGCGTCGCTAAAGGCCCGCATCCGTGACCGGCCTGCGTCCCTGGCCACGTAACCCACAGTCACCACAGGCGCGGCGGTAGCTCGCCCGGCCGGGAGGAGTATCATCGGCGATGGTGGTTCCGGCCGCCCCTGGGTCCGCGGGCAGAGCTCTAAGCTCACCGGTTGCGTTCAGCGTCATCAGCGGCACGTCTTTCCTGCCCGAGCCAGCGGACCCCCGGGCGCGAGGAAGGACGCCATGCCTGATGAGCTGCGCTCGCTGCCCGCTCGTCCCAGCCTGCGGCACCTCAAGATCGAGGCGAAGCGCCGCCATGCAGCGGGGGAGTTCGCTACCCTGCACGATGCCCAGACGGCCATCGGCCGCGAGCACGGCCTGCCCGGCTGGGCCGCCCTCAAGCAGGCCTGCGACCTGCTCGCCAGCGGGGCCGGCGCCGAGGACGGCCCGGCCCTGGCCCACGTCCGGTGGATCATCGGCCGGTTCCGCGGCGCCGACGGCGCGGGCTGGACGGCACCCGGCGACGACGAGCTCAGGCAGCATTTCGACGACCGCCTCCTGGCCGCCCTCCCCGCTGACCGCCTGGCCGAGGCGCTCGCGCAGCGCCCCGCCGACCTGCGGGGCGAGCTGATTGTCATCCGGCAGGCGCCGTTCGAGGCGCAGGTTCAGCTGGCCGGCCTGCGCTACCTCGCGATCGCTACCCCCGAGCCGCCGCACCGGCTGATCGGGGTGCGCGGCTTCCCGCTCGCCGAGTGGATCACCGATCCCCGGGTCAAGGCGCCGCCCCCGGTCCGGGCGGCCGGCCGGCCGCCGCCCGAGCTCGGTGCCATCGCCGCCCGGGCCTGCGCTGAACTCGGGCTGCCCGCCCTGCTGCTGGCCGGCGGCGATCCCGGACAGCCCTCCTGGTCGGTCGCCGCCGGCCACGCCAACCTGGATCAGGCGGTGCCGTTGGAACCCGGGCACCGGTTCCCGGTGCCCGGTTTGACCGGACTGGTCACCACGACCGCGGTGCTCCGGCTGGCCGCCGCGGGCCGCCTGGACCTGGACGACCCGGCCAACGCGCGGCTGCGCGCGGTCCGCCTGGCTGACGACTCGATCACCATCAGGGAACTGCTCACCCACACCGGCGGCGTCGACAGCCCCGACGAGCTCTACGCCGACGCCGTCCCCGCCCTGGCGGAGCTCATGGGCCCGGTGGTCGGCTGCGGCGGCCCGCGCGGCATCCTCTGGCCGAGCAACGGCGGCTACGGCGTACTCGGCCAGCTGATCGCTGACATCACCGGGATGCCGTACGCCCAGGCCGCTACCGCCCTGGTCCTCGGTCCCCTGGGCATGCGCGACTCCCGGTTCCCCGCCCGCACCGCGGACATCCCCCCAGCCGCCGTCACCAGCTACACGGTCACCCCCGACGGCAGCCTCGAGCCCTTCCCTCCCCAGGTCGCCACCATCGAGGCCGTGGCCGGCCTGTGGTCCACCGGCGCCGACCTGGTGCGCCTGGGCACCGGATGGCCCGCGCTGCTGCCCCCCGCGCTAGCCCGCGAGGCGGTAACCCCCCAGATCGACGCGCGGCGGGCCGGTGCCCTGATCGGCCTCGGGCTGCTGCTGGACGGCGGCACCACCGCGGACGGCGGGTCCGGGATCGAAGCCGTCACCCTGCTCCGCAGCCGCATCCGCGACCACCGCACCTTCGTCGTACTGACCACCCGCGCGGTCACCGTCGGGTCCCTCGACGAGCAGCTGCGCCGGGCGTGGCTCCGCCACTGAACGCCTGAAAGAAGGACCTCATGTACCAGCCTTACCCGGGCAGCGACACCCAGCTACCGGAAACCCAGCGCCGGCCGGCGCCCGCGTCCGTGCGTACCGCCGTCAACGCCATGTACGCCGGCGCCGTCACCAGCCTGCTCGGCATCGGTATCGGCATCCTCACCATCAGCGACACCAGGACCGCGATCGCCCGCCGCTCCCCGGATATGACGGCCAGCCAGCTCAGCTCCACCCAGCACGTGCTGATCGCCGGGTTCGTCGCCGGGGGAGTGATCGCCGCCGTGGCCTGGATCGTCCTGGCCCGGGCCTGCCAGCGCGGTCACAACTGGGCGCGCATCACCGGCACGGTGCTGTTCGCCCTGGCTACCGTGGATACCTTCATCGGGCTGACCACGCCGATCGCCGCCGTAGTCCGGATCTGGGCGGTGGTGACCTGGCTGGCCGGGCTGGCCGCGGTGGTGTTCCTGTGGCGGCGCGATTCGAGCTCCTACTTCCGGCCGCAGGCATGATCGAGGTCGAACAGCTCAGCAAGCGCTACGGCCCGGTGACCGCGGTCGACGACCTGAGCTTCACCGTCCGCCCCGGCCGGGTCACCGGCTTCCTCGGCCCGAACGGCGCGGGCAAGAGCACCACCATGCGCATCATCCTGGGCCTGGACACGCCCACCGCGGGCCGGGCCCTGGTCGGCGGCCGCCGCTACGACGGCCTGGTCCGCCCGCTGCGCGAGGTCGGCTCGCTGCTCGACGCGACCGCCCTGCACGCCGGCCGGACCGCCCGCGCCCACCTGCTGTCCATCGCCCAGTCCAACGGGATACCCCGGCCGCGCGTCACCGAGGTGCTGCGGCTGACCGGCCTGGAGGGAGTGGCCGGGCGCCGGGCGGGCGGCTTCTCGCTCGGCATGAAGCAGCGGCTCGGCATCGCCGCCGCCATGCTCGGCGACCCTCCGGTGCTGATGTTCGACGAGCCGGTGAACGGCCTGGACCCCGAGGGCATCCACTGGATCCGCGGGTTCTTCCGCGAGCTGGCCGCCGACGGCCGCACCGTCCTGGTCTCCAGCCACCTGATGAGCGAGATGGCGCAGACCGCCGAGCACCTGATCATCATCGGCCGCGGTCGGCTCCTGGCCGACCTGCCCGCCACCGAGCTGATCGAGTCCAGCGCCCGCCACGACGTGCTGCTGCGCTCGCCCCGGGCGGCCGAACTGGGCCGCCTGATCGCCGCCCGCGGCGGCACGGCGAACCCGCAGGACGACGGCGCACTGGTGGTGACCGGCCTGGACGCGGCCGCCGTGGGCGAGCTGGCGGCCAGCCACGGCATCGCGCTGCACGCCCTGGTGCCCCGGCAGGCCTCCCTCGAGGACGTCTACCTGGACATCACCGGCGACAGCACCGACTACCGGGCGGGGCTGTCATGACCGTCCCTTCCCTGGCGACCAGGGCCCGCGACCTGCTGGCGTCGGAATGGACCAAGTTCCGTTCGGTCCGCTCGACCTACTGGGCACTGCTGGTCGCGGTGGTCACCCCGGTCGCGGTCAGCACCGTGGTCGCCTTCGCCTTCGCGACTACGCCGAAATCCGGGCCCTCGCCCGACCCGCTGCTGCCCGGCGTCATCAGCCTGGAGTACGCCGTGATCGCGGTCAGTACCCTGGGCGTGCTGATGTTCACCGGCGAGTACAGCACCGGCCTGATCCGGGTCACCTTCACCGCGGCCCCCCGCCGCCGGGCGGTGCTGGCCGCCAAGGCGACCGTGCTCGCCGCGGTGACGCTGGTCGCGGGCGAGGTGGTCGCCTTCGCCTCGTTCGGCCTAGTGCAGGCGATCCTGGCCGGTCACCATGAAGGCGTGTCCCTGAGTCACCCGGGTGTCCCCGGGGCGGTGCTGTGCGCCGGCCTGCTGCTGTGCGTATGCGCCCTGCTCGGCCTGGCCCTCGGCGCGGTCACCCGGCACACCGCGGGCGGCATCGCCGCCACCATCGCGGTGATCGCGGTGCCCGCCATCGCGGGCCTGCTGCCGTCGCCGTGGAGCGGCCGGATCGGCCGGTTCACGCTGCTGGAGGCGGCCCAGCAGGTCAGCACGCTGCACCCGTCGGCGAGCCTGTTTGCCCCCGCCTGGTCCCTGCTGGTCGTGCTGGCCTGGCCGGCCGCCGCGCTGGCCGCAGCCGCCGTCCTCATCACCCGCCGCGACCCGTAAGCCCCCAGGAAGCGGCTAGGGCTCACACAGGATCTCGCCGTGCGGGATGAGGAACCAGGCGTCCTCGCTGTCCGCCCAGCGCCGCCAGGCGGCGGCCAGCCGTTCGAGGTCCTCCCGTGAAGCCAGGCCGTGCTCGACCGCCCGCTCCCCGAACGGGGAATCCGTCAGCCGCTCAGCCCAGGAATTTCCCCACCACATCCGCTCCTCGGGCCCGGTGTAGCACCAGGCGCTGGCCGTGGCCGCGATCGTGGTGAACCCGGCCCGCCGGGCCCAGGCGTGCATATGCCGGCCCGCGTCCGGCTCGCCGCCGATCGCCCGCGCCACGGCGCGGTAGAGCGTCTGCCATTCGGTAAGCCCGGGCTCGGCCGGGAACCAGAAGATCCCGCCGTAGTCCCCGTCTCGCGCCGCGACCAGCCCGCCCGGCCGGCACACCCGCCGCATCTCCCGCAGCGCGGCGACCGGGTCGGACAGGTGCTGCATGACCTGGTGCGCGTGCACCACGTCGAACGCCCCGTCCGGATAGGCCAGCCGGTACACGTCTCCGGTCTCGAACCGGACGTTGTCCCGCCCGCGGCGCTCTGCCTCCTGCCGGGCCTGCGCCAGCACTCCCTCGGCCGCGTCGATCCCGGTCACCTCGCCGTCCGGGACCAGCCCGGCCAGGTCCGCGGTGATCGTGCCAGGGCCGCACCCCACGTCGAGCACCCGCGCGTCCGGCCGGAGCCGGGGCAGGAGGTACCCCGCCGAGTTCTCCGCCGTCCGCCACCGGTGAGACCGGAGCACGCTGTCGTGATGCCCGTGCAGGTAAGTATCCGAAGTAGCTGCCATCCCCCTATCATTCCTGTGTCCACCCAGTGGAGCAAATGAGTCCACTATGTGGACAGCGGCGTAAGCGCCCCCATGCCCGCGGCGGCTACCGCGCGGTGCAGACGTACAGGTAGTCCACCGCCAGGATCGGGCTGACGACCGGGACGTTGAGCGTGAGGCGTGCCTGTGACACCTGCATGAACGTCCGGCCCAGCTGGCTGTGATTCCAGTTGTGCGACCCGGGATAAGAACGCTCGATCCGGAAAACCGGCTCAGTTCCCGGCGGAATTCAGCCGGCCGCTGCACGTTGCTGTACGGCCAGTAGATTTCCCTCTTCCGGCGACCGAAGTTCTGCTACGTCAGGATGAACGTGCCGCCATCGTTGAGCAGGCCGGCGATCTCCGCGAACATCCTCGCCTCGAATTTCCCGACGTACTCGAACAGGCCCTGCGCCACGACCACATCGAACGTCTTGCCGCCGAAACCGACCGGCTCCTCGATGATGTCCGCCTCGAGCAGATTCGGCGCCGGCTCCGGAATGGCGATGTCGATGCCGTGATAATGCACCCTGGGCGCCATCAGCCTGGTCAGGGCCGCGGGCCCGCACCCGACATCGAGCAGGTCACACTCACGCCCACGGCAGATACGGCGCACTTCCCGCGCGACCTTGCGCATCCGGAAATGCGGCTCCGCGTATTTGAGATTCTCGTCCGCCCAGAAATCCCGCTTGTGATACTGGGCATCACCTTCACCGGCGATAACCGTACCCCTCCCCCAGGTTCTGGCGACAATCTACCCGGACCGATCAGATCGGATAGCGGGTGGGCTCAGTGGTGTAGCTCCTCCCGGAGGGAGTCGTCCAGCGGAAGGTCCCGTCGGGAAGCTGGTCTGCTTTCCACCGGGGCTGCTGCTTGAGCCGGTGGTCATGCCGGCACTTCGGGCCGGCATTGCACAGGCAGGTCCGGCCGCCCGCCTCATACGGGATGTTGTGCTCGAAGTCGGCCTGGCTCGCGGGCCGCCGGCAGACCGGGCTGGTGCAGGTGGCATGCCGGACCTGCGCCAGGTGCCGGAGCCTGGCTCCCGGTTCGTGGCCCGCGGCCTGGAACCGGTGATCACAGTCCTCCGTACCCAGCGGGTCAAGCCCGACAATGAAATCCGGCCCGCCCCCGGGCGTCCGCAGCCGCCAGGTCCCGTACCCGCCCGGCGGCCCCTCCCGCCCGTCGGGGGTGACGCTGAACCCGGCCGGCCCGTCGCGTCCCGCGGGGGTGACGCTGGACCTTTCCGGCCCGTCCCGGGTACCGCCCGGCCCTACCGGTTTCTCCCGTCTCCTGCGCCCCTGGGGCACGGGCCGGGCGCAGCCGTGCGCCACCGCGTGGCCCTGCCCGTCGGTCACCGTCAGGCACCACGTCGTCCTGGGGTTCCGGGCCGCCGCCCCGGCCAGGTCCCGGGCCAGCCACGGGTCGACCGGCCCGATCCCGCCCAGCACCCCGGGCCGGTCCGCCAGCTGAGCCAGCGTCACCAGCGGGACCGTCAGCGTCCCCCGCACCGCGAACCCGCCCGGCCCGCCGCCATCGCCGGTTCCGCCGCCTCCCGGCTGCGGCCGGGAATCCTTGCCCAGCAGCAGGTCCAGGTACGCCCGGGCCCGCAGCTCATCCAGGCCGCCCTCCAGCCCCGCCGCGCGCAGCTCATGCGCCCGCGCGGT
>Ga0136846_1210532_pt1 | contig 11148 bp, 9 predicted proteins | sample HopSoiMetagenom2_FD_96841 | JGI IMG/M metagenome (GOLD analysis project Ga0136846, IMG submission 96841) | Grasslands soil microbial communities from Hopland, California, USA - 2 Assembly 2016 (version 4) | ecosystem: Environmental > Terrestrial > Soil > Grasslands | place: USA: Hopland... | reverse complement strand
GTTTACATCTCCGCGCGCTTGACCGACAGCGAATATGCTGCGGGGCATGCGCTTGAGCGTCTTGAATCGCGGCCAAAGGTTGAGTTTAGAGACGAACTCCACTTAGCGGTCTCAATGCGCTCGTTTCGCGCCGAGAATGTCTCGCTGCTTGTAAAGCAGCTACTCGACTTGGAGTCCGATCAAGCTCGAAAAACCTTGCATCAAATCGGGGATCTGTACCCTATCGTTCTGACCCGAGATCTGCGAACCGCGAAATCATGGCTGCGATCGAATGCAAGAGGCTCCGAGCGATACGGAATCGTTGTTTCATCGGAAGCCCAACGCTTAAAGCCGTACGCCATCGACGTTCGGACGCCTACAGACCCAATTCACTGGTTTCTTGATGGCAAGCAAGATGTCCGATCCTCCTTTTACCTGGAAGACGTGGCAACCGAATTCCAAGTTCAAGGACTTGAGCTTGATTGGACCTGTGTCACGTGGGACGCAGACTTCAGGTTCTGCAACAAGAATTGGCACCATTGGTCTTTCGTCGGCGATCACTGGAATCGAATTCGGAAACCCGAACGCCAGGCTTACCTTAAAAACGCGTACCGCGTGCTTCTAACGCGTGCGCGGCAAGGAATGGTGATTGTCGTGCCGGAAGGCGATGCCAGTGATCCAACTCGTGACCCCGAGTTTTATGACGGGACGTTTAACTACTTAGCAGACGTGGGATTTACTGTCGTCTGAGCCTGGCTGCGCCGCTTCGCGGCTAGCTTGGGTTTGATTCGCGATTGCGAAACCTGGGACCAAGGTCCCAGGCTTTACGTCTAGGCCGCTTCGCGGCAGAAGTATTGCCCTGTCAGACCGCGATTGAGTAGCTCGGCGCGTACACCATCGCAAGGTGATTCGCAGCGATAGAGTGATTCTGAGACGCAGTTACGACCCAATGCACGGCGTTGAGGATGAAGGCGTCAACGTTGTAGCCGCGTTTGTTGAGGGCGAGGAGGGCTTGTTCGAAGTCGCTGCCGTTGTTGCGGGTGAGGAAGCCGAGGACGTTTTCGAGGAGGATGAGCGGGGGTTTGCGGGATTTGAGGCCGCCCAAGAGGTCGATGAGGCCCCAGAAGGCGGAGGATTCTTTGCCGCTGAGGCCTTCCCAGCGGCCGGCGATGGAGAGGTCGTTGCAGGGGAAGGAGGCGGTGAAGAGCTCGCAGTCGGGGATGTCGATGGGCTGGAGGTCGTGGATGTCGCCGACGATGAGATGGTTGTCGCCGGGCCCGTTGTCGCGGTACATCTGGGCTTTGTCTTCGTCGATGTCGTTGGCGAAGACGACATCCCAGCCTTGGCGCTCCAGGGCGAGGCGGACGAGGCCGATGCCGGCGAAGAATTCGGCTGCGCGGGGTTTTGCCGGCGATGAGCCGTCGGCGGCGACTGAAAGACGGTATTTGCGCTCGCCCAGGCGATAGAAGGCGACTTGGGAGTCAGGCGGAATGTGGTGGTGGCGGTAGAAGCGGCCGATGGATCGCCTGTCGCGGATGAAGCCGCGGGGTTTGCCCGTTTTGGCGTCACGGCCGATGTCGGTGACGATGATCTCGTTCAGGCCGTCGAGCAGAATCTCGATGCCGTGAGAGCCGTTGCCGTTGCGCTTGGGCGGGCCGAATATGTCGGCTGGGAAGAAGTCGCGGAGGCCGCGGATGTAGAGATGGTTTTGACGCAGGTTGCCCGCGGTGACTCGAACAAGACGCTTTTTGTCCGCGTCAGCTCCTTCGTACATCTTGCCGCCTCGCCAAGTGCTTGAGGGTCCATCCTTGGAGGCATCTTAGCGAAAAAATGGCGGATTGTCATATTGGGCTAATGTGCAGACGTGCCGATTTGCCAGAAAGAAGGGCGGCTGGGAATGTTGAAGCGTTTGGCGGTTCGACGAGGCGGGAGCCTCGGGGTGGTGTGGTCCCAAGGGGGACCTTGGGACCAAGAGTCGAGACCGGGACCAAGTTTGGTCCCGGCTATTGACGAGACTGGTTAGGCAGCGCGGCGTTGTTCGCGGCGGGCGAGCTTTTTGAGGCGGCGGCGCTCGGACCGGGAGAGGTTTGCGTACTCACCGTCGGCGTCGTCTTCTTCGTCTTCGTCATCGGTGGGCGAAGTGACGGTGGATTTGGAGATCGAGACGGCGGGCTTTGTGGCGGCACCCGATGATGAAGCGAATCTAGATCGATCGGCCGATTCGGGGAGGGGCTTGGCAGACGTGGACGTCTGCCCCACGGGGACCGCGACCACCGGTCGCGGCTTTGCTTTGGCGCGACGCGATTTATTGCGGCGGTCGGGATCGATGTGGACTTTGAGGCGGCCGCGGGCGTCGAGAAGAACGTGGCGGGCGTTGAAGCCGATGGCGGAGAGGAGCGAGAAGTGTGCTAGAAGGATGATCGTCGATTCGGCGAGGCCGGCAGTGAGCGTGGTGGGAGCGGTCAGAATGTGAAGCTGCAGCAAGGCGGCAGTGGTGTAGAGCAGGCCGGCGACGAAGAGAAAGATGGTCGCCAGGCGCGACGAAAATACTTCGAAGGCGAGGCGCAGACCCAGGCCGCCGAAGATGAGCGTGTAAACGGCGATCCAGGTGAGCGTAGCGCGCGCGGCGAGTGAGGCCGGATCGCCGTGGTTCGCTGCGCGACCCACAGCCACCCCATCGCGAAACACAGCCACCCCCATATAACCGACTGCGTCATGAATGCCGGTGGCGGCATCGAGGCTGAGCCAAACGAGGGCCGCGGCAGTCCAGAGCCAAATGCGATAGTGACCGCGGTAGTCGTCAACGCGGTGAGAGCGGATGCCGAACACGACGAGCGACAGTGTGCCTGCCGCGGCGAGCAGAGCGGAGGCGAACCAATCGTCGAGACTGCCGCGCTGGCGAGCGTCGAGCGAAGCGAGCTGCGCGGCAGCGCCATCGAGCTTTAGCGCCGCCACGTGGACGTGGATGGCTTCGATGCCGGCGATTCCAGCGATGCCAAGGAACAGCAGCGCGAAGATCCCCAGCGGACGGACCGGCAAAAGGTCCGTGACTTTGGGTTGTCGCTGGTTGAGGACGGCTTCGTGATAAGCGCGGACCGGACCCTTGGCCGCGGTAGAGGCGGCCTCGGGATTGTCCGCATCGGCGGGAGAAGCGATCTCGTCCATGAGAACGCGTCGCCGCCGCTCATCGAGCGGTCCGCTGCGTCGAAAGTCCATTTTCGTCGCGCGTGGAGAGTCGGGAGGGGCGGGGCGAAAGAGCACCGCCTCAGAAGGTCATTCGGCAGTCGACCGCTCCCTTTTCAACGCAAAGACGCAAAGGCGGCAAAGGCGCAAAGCGGCGAGCTAGCAGTCAACTTGGTGAAATGAGCGGCGCGGCGGTTTGTGACGGCTTGCCATTTAACACAGAGGCACAGAGACGCAGAGAAGTTCAAGGCAGATAACGAACAGAAGGAAACGAAGGAAACGAAGCAGAGATGAAAAACTGTTCCTCTTCGTTTCCTTCGTTTCCTTTTGTTGGTTTTTTGTCCTCTCTGAGCCTCTGCGTCTGGTGCGCCTCTGTGTTAAGTCAGGTTGAGTCGTTAGAGGAGAGATTTGATGGCCTGCAGGGCGGCGTCGTAGTTGGGCTCGCTGGCGACTTCTTTGACGGTTTCGGTATAAACGACCTTGCCGTTAGCGTCGAGGACGAACACGCCGCGTGCTAGCAGCTTGAGCTCTTCGATCAGCATGCCGTAGTTCTTGCCGAAGTTGCGGTCCTGGTAATCGCTGCCGACCTTCATGTTTTTGATGGTTTCGGCGCCGCAGAAGCGGTTCATGGCGAAGGGCAGATCGAGACTGACCGTGACGGCGTTGATCCGGTCGCCGAGAGCCGCGAGCTGCTCGTTGAATTTCTTGGTCTGCACCTGGCAAACGGGCGTGTCGAGCGAGGGGACGACGCTGATGAACGCTGGCTTGCCCTTGAGGTCGGAAAGCTTGATCGTTTTCAGGCCGCCGTCGAAGTAATGCACGGTGAAATCGGGCGCTGGCTGGCCGACCTTTACGGCTTCGCCGGCGAGAGTGAGGGGGGTTCCTTTGAAGGTGACAGCACCGGAGCGAGACATAGCAGAATCCTTATGAAAAGTGAGTGTTTGGTCGTGTGAAGGGGTGGAAAGCGACCTCAGTATTGTGCCGTCTCGCACGGGGCACAAGGGGCGGGTTAACACGCAAATGACCAAGCACCAAGCATCAAATCACAAACAAATTCAATAACCAATGACCCAATCAGAATGCAATGCCCAAGTCATCCGTGCTTGTTTGGAGCTTGGTGCTTGTGATTTCGTGATTCCTGCCGCGGCCTTTGCGGCGGGTGTCATGCTGTCACGGCAGTGTCAGGCTGTCATCTGTCACGCAAGTTGAGCTTTTTTGAAAGTTGCATCTTGCGGTCTAATCAATTCGGCTTATGTTAACGGTCAGTGGTAGGGTTCTTGCCCGGTTGCCTTCGCCGGGCTGCATTGGAGGCGCGCCATGCTTCTTGAACTAGCTCCAGAATGGTCACTGGACATCGACCGCGGTCCCGATTGGTTGTTCATTCGTCTGCAGCCGCCGCGCGGCAACGAGACTTCGCATCGCGATGGCGGTGAAGCGCCGCTCGCCGAGATCGTGTGGAAGCAGTTAGAGCAGTGCTTCTGTTATCGCGTCGTGCTGGAGTTAGACGGCATCGATTATTTGCGAAGCTGGATGATCGGTGAGCTGGTGCGGCTACATAAACGGGTGACGACGAATGGCGGAATGCTGCGGCTGTGCGGCGTATCGAAGAATGCCGAGACGGTGCTGCGAATCAGCCGGCTTAGTGATCGCTTCCCCGCGTATCGCAATCGAACCGACGCGGTGATGGGCTATCGGCCGCAGCAGCCGAGGTAAGTCGTTGCTTGTTGAGCAGGGCGCGATTAATAATGCGCCTCGATAGGGCTTTGCGCGAGCGTGCGCAATCGCATTCGCAGTAAGGGGGGCGCTATGCAGCTTCATTCTTTTGCGCGACGCAGTCTAATCGGTGCGTCGGCTGCAACTGCGCTCGGGCTTTGCAAGCTTCGCGCGTCGCAGCGCGATGAGCCGCCCGTGGAGCAGCCATTTCCGAAGAATCCAGAGGAAGCGCTGGCGCGCCTGAAAGACGGGAACCGCCGCTTCGCCGAGGGAAGAGTTCGGCATGCGCATCAGGCGGCCGACTGGCGGAAGCATCTCGCCGCTGGACAGCAGCCGATTGCGACGATCCTTGGTTGCAGCGATTCGCGTGTGCCGATCGAGCTGGTATTTGACCAGGGCTTTGGGGACCTGTTCGTGATTCGTGTGGCGGGCAACGTCATCTCCGATGAGACGATCGGGAGCATCGGCTATGCCTTGCGGCATCTCAAAACGCCGCTCTTAGTGATCATGGGGCACGAGGAGTGTGGGGCGGTGACCGCGGCGGTTGACGCGCTCTCGGGAAATGCTCCACAACCCAGGTACATTCAATCGCTGGTGAGGCATATCGAGCCGGCGGTCAGGCGGCTGGATGCGAACCTGCAGGGTGACGCACGCTTGTCCGCGGCCGTCGAGGCGAACGTGCGGTGGTCGGCCGAGCAACTTTATCGGCTCCCGGAGGCGGAGCAATTTCGCAAGGACAATGTCGTGAAGATGGTGAGCGGCGTTTACGACCTGAAGACGGGGACGGTGCGGTTTTTGGATTGACGAGGGGATACCAGCGTGGGCGACTATTTCTTCGCCTTGGCTGCGGCCTTGGCTTTTTTCACATAGTCGGGCTGCACGATACGCTTTCCTTCGCGGTTGTCGTACTGCCAAGCGGGCCAGACGGGGCTTTCGTCACGGACCTGGTGATATTTTTTGATCAGGATGGCCTTCATCTCGATCAGCTTTTCGGGCTCGATGGAGGCGAGGTCTTTGGTTTCGGCGATGTCTTCGCGGAGGTTGTAAAGCCCGAAGCTGGCGGGCTCCGCTTCTTTGAATATCCGCTCGTCTTCTTCGGTGATGTTGTTGCCGGCGCGGGGCAATGACTTGTCGAGGCGGGCGAGGATTTTCCAATCGCCAACTCGAAGGGCGACCTGAAATTCACCGTCGGCGCGGTTGAAGTGCCAGTAGAGCGGCTCGGTGCGGTTGACGGTCCCACCGGCGAATACATTCCAAATGCTTTCGCCGTCGATCACGCGGTCGTTGGGTGGCTCGAGCCCGACAAGATCGCAGACGGTCGGCAGAAAATCGACGCCGCAGATCGGTTCGTCGCTGGTGGTGGCCGGCTTCACACGGCTCGGCCAGCGGATGATGCCCGGGACGCGAATTCCGCCTTCGGTGCAGAAGCCCTTTTTGTCGCGCAAGGGGCCCGCGGAGCCGTAAGGGTGCTGTGGGGTGATGGCGGGGCCATTGTCGCTGGTGAAGAAAACGAACGACGAGTCGCGGAGGCCGTCTTCGTCGAGGGCACGCATCAGACGGCCGAAGGCGTCGTCCATTTGCGTGATGTTGCCGTGATGAGCGCTATACGCGGGATCGCTGTGCGGATAGAGGCGCGTGTATTTGTTGTCGGAGGCGATTGGCTCGTGCGGCTCGTGGAAGCAGACATAGAGGAAGAACGGCTTCGATTTTTCGCGGCCGGTGCGAAGCCAGCGGATGGCCTCGTCGGCGACGACGTGGGCCGAGTAGCCTTCGGTGGCGCCGACCTCGCGGCCGTTGCGGACGAAGTTGTCCGGGTTGTGGTGATTGGGCAGAGCGTTGTTCTGCGTGCTGAACCAGTGGTCGAAGCCGTGATCGCTCGGCTGCGGCTGAACCGAGGGTTCGTTGAAGGCACCATTGAGATGCCACTTGCCGACGTGTGCGGTCGAGTAGCCCGCCCGGCGGACAAGCGTTGCGACGGTGATTTCGCTGGCCCGCATGTGCATGGGCGAACCGTGCGGAATCCAGTTGCGGACGCCGACGCGAGTGGGTGTGCGACCGGTCATGAGCGCGGTCCGCGAAGGCGAGCAGTTAGGATGGCCGGCGTAGCAGCTTGTTAGCCGCAGCCCTTCGGTCGCGAAGCGGTCGAGGTTCGGCGTTTGGATTTCGCGCGAGCCGTAGCAGGCGAGGTCGCCGTAGCCGAGGTCATCGTCGAGGACGAGAATGATGTTGGGGCGCGAGGGTGATGTTTGTTGGGCCGGGCAGCTGTGTGCCGCGGCGATTGTTACGACCGCGATGATGGCCAGACAGCGGAATCGATTTCGAGTTAGGATCATGAGAGCCTCGCGACAGAATGGGGCCGTTCATTAAACTGGCTGCGAATGTCAAAAACCAGTCGTTACTCGTATGAAGTCCCCTGCTGATCTACGTGCCGATGCCCTGGCAATTTGGCAGGCGGGGGTGAAGGCGATGCGCAGCGATCGACTCGTGAAGGAGAACGTTCGGGCCGAAGGCGATTGGCTCGTTATTGGTGAGAACGCCGCAGATGAGCCGTTGCGGCTGTCGCTGCGGCGAATGGGGCGAGTGGCGGTCGTTGGCGCCGGGAAGGCGGGGGCCGGAATGGCGGCGGGGCTGCTCGAGGCGATTGGGCCGCAGGTTGTGGGGGAAAAGAAAGTTAGCGGCTGGATCAATGTACCGGCGGACTGTGTGCGCGAGTTGGGATCGATTCATCTGCATGCGGCCCGCCCGGCGGGCGTGAATGAGCCGACGGCGGAAGGCGTCTTCGGGACGGCAAGGATACTGGAGATCGTGTCGGCGCTCGGCGCGGATGATTTGTGTATTTGCTTAATCTCGGGCGGGGGATCGGCGCTGATGCCCGCGCCCGTTCAGGGCGTCTCGCTGGAGGAGAAGCAAGCAATCACGCGGCTGCTCAGCGCTGGGGGGGCTAATATTGAGGAGTTGAATACGGTGCGCAAGCGGCTGAGCCGGGTCAAGGGCGGCGGCTTGGCCCGGGCTTGCCGGGCCGGGCGGCTGCTCACGCTGATTGTTTCCGATGTGTTGGGCGATCCGTTGGATGTGATTGCATCGGGTCCGACCGTGGCCGATTCGCGGACAGCGGGCGATGCGCTGGCGATCCTTGACCGTTACATGGCGGGCAAGGAAATGGTCGCGCCGGGCGCAATTGCGTATTTGCGAAGGGTGGCTTTGAGCGGCGAAGCCGACCACGGCGCGGCCGAGTCAGGGGCTGTGGTTCGCTACGCGACCCACAGGCACCCATGCGATGTCACCAATCTGGTCATTGGCAATAACGCGGTGGCGGTCGATGCGGCCGGGATGGAAGCGGAGCGGCGCGGCTATTCGCACGCGATGCATGCAGCGAGCAAGCTGGAAGGTGCGGCGGAGGACGTGGGGTGCGATCTGGCGCAGATGGCGCTGAGAATGGCAGTGGAAGAGGGGCCGGACTGCTTGGTTACGGGGGGAGAACCGACGGTGAAGCTGGCGGCGGCGGACGTGCGCGGAAAAGGGGGTAGGAATCAGCAGTTGGTGCTGGCTGCGCTGATTGAGGTTTTGAAAGCGGAGCAACAGGTGCGGTTTGCGCTGTTGTCCGCGGGCACGGACGGGGAGGATGGTCCGACGGATGCGGCGGGGGCGGTGATGGACGCAGATTTGATGACGCGATTGCAGGCTTCGGGGCTCGATCCGGCTGATTATCTGCGCCGCAACGATGCGTATTCGCTGTTTGAGCGGCTTGGCGGGCTGATCAAGACGGGGCCGACGCATACGAATGTGTGCGATCTGCGGGTGGTTGTCGTCGATCGCCAGCACAAATAAGCGGGCATTTGATTTGCATCACTGGTAGGGAGAAAGCGAGTGCAACATGGCAAGCAATCGAGGCCGACCGGACGATGATGTTTCTTCTGCGCCGGAGTCGGGCACGGTGCGCGACGATACAAGCGGCAATCAGCCCGCGAAGCCGCAGGAGCGAGGGGCGCCAATTGACGACCAATCGAATCCGTGCTGCTCAGCGGCTGACAAGCAGAACCGAGACGATCCGTGCTTCGCGGGCGAAGAGCGCTAGCGGCGGGGATGACCGATGGCGGTGCTATCTGACGCCGTCGTATCATTCTTGGCATGGCAAGAATGACATTTTTCGCGACCGTCGTCTCGGCTATCGTGCTTTCGGGCCAAATTGCTTCCGGGCAGCCGCTCGATCCGGCAGCATGGGGCAGCGATCACGTCGGGAAGCCAGTGCCGAACTTTACTTCTGGCGATGAATGTCTTTTCTGTCATCGGGACATGGGATGGTTCTCCAACCGGCACGGACAGACGGTGAGCGAGCGCCCTGATAACCACATTGCAATAGCCGAGTTGGCCCATATGCCCGATACGAAGGGTTTGGTTTCAGATATTCAATATCTGATGGGTCGTAAGAACAGCTTGCAATTTCTTAAAGCCTCAATAGACCACGGTCGACTTGACGTGCTTTCGGTCAAAGGGATTCATTCAAAGGGCACGACGGCAGGCGGTCTGATCAAACTCGATAATCCACACTGGGACACAAAAGTATTTGGTGCCCGGTGTGCCGGTTGCCATTCGACAGGCGTCGATTCAGCGAAGCAAACGTTTGCCGCGATTTCGCTCGACTGTTTTGTGTGTCATGGTGAGCCTCCGGAAAAGCACACTACGCAACGCTCGTTGGCGCTGCTTTCGCCGCATCGGCAAGAGTCGGCTGCGGTCGTGACTTCGATTTGTGCGCAATGTCATTTGCGCGGGGGCATTTCCAAGAGCAGTGGGTTGCCGTATCCGAACAACTTCATAGCAGGCGATAACTTGTTCCGCGATTTTCAGGTCGATATGTCAGCCGCGTCGATCGAAAATCTAAATCCGGCTGATCGGCATGTACAGGAGAATGTGCGCGACGTAGTTGTGAGCGGCCGGGAGGGAGTCACGTGCCTATCGTGCCACACTATCCATCGGCAATCGGCGAAAAAACATCACACTGTGGCTGATGGCGCGATTTGCCTCAATTGCCACTCGACTGAGTCAAGGAAAATCCGCGTGCGGTACGAGGTTCATAGCAAAACGTGCGATTATTAGCCGATTTCAGCGCGACTTGATTTTCAGCCCAGGCGGCGGGAGACTGAGAGGTAGATGGTTCCCGCCTGATGGCCGCGCCGCAATTGTGAAGGAGAGGCGCGCTCCTGTTCTGCTGAGCTTGTGAGGGCCCGATGCCGCCGCTGCTATCCGCTCCCGAAGTGCTGAATCGTGAGTTTTTGGAAATTCGTTCGAAGATACTCGAATTGGCGGCGGCATTTGATCGGCTGGAGCGGGCGGATGGATCGGTGGAGGACGATCCGCGAATGGCACGGCTGCGTGAGGCGCTCAACGCTTTGCTGGAGCAATCGAGCGATCGAGCCGAGCAAGTACAGATGATTTTTTCGCGCGAGTATGACGACGAGTGGCAGAAGAAATTCAAAGTAGCGCCACGATGATGGCCTTGCAACTGACAATTCACAACTGACGAACAGCTATGGACTACATCGACCCACATATTCATATGGTGTCGCGGATCACCGACGACTATGAGACGCTGGCGCGGATGGGATGTGTGGCGCTGAGCGAGCCGGCGTTTTGGGCGGGGTTCGATCGCTGCTCGGTGCAGGGGTTTCGCGATTACTTTCGGCAGCTTACGGACGTGGAACCGAAGCGGGCTGGGCAATATGGCATTCAGCATTACTGCTGGCTGTGCATCAACGCGAAGGAGGCAGAGAACGTCAGCTTATCGCGAGAAGTGATCGCGATGATTCCCGAATTTCTCGACAAACCGAATGTGCTGGGGATTGGCGAGATTGGACTGAATAAGAATACCCGGAATGAAGCGACGGTGTTTGTGGAGCATCTGGAGCTGGCGGTGAAGTACGACCAGCAGATCCTGATTCATACGCCACACCTGGAAGACAAGTATCAAGGGACGCGGATGATCCTTGATATGCTGTGCGACGACAGCCGGATCGATCACACGCGGGTGCTGGTCGATCATGTAGAGGAGCACACGGTGCGGCACGTGCTCGATGAAGGCTTTTGGGCCGGCATGACGCTGTATCCCACTACCAAGTGCACGCCGCAGCGGGCGTGTGACATTATCGAGATGTATGGGGCGGAGCGGCTGTTAGTAAATTCTGCAGGCGACTGGGGGCCGAGCAAGCCGACGGCGGTGCCCGACTTCATCATGGAGATGCGGCGACGGCGGCATCCGGAGAGCGTGATTCGCAAGGT
>Ga0136846_1219259_pt1 | contig 11151 bp, 11 predicted proteins | sample HopSoiMetagenom2_FD_96841 | JGI IMG/M metagenome (GOLD analysis project Ga0136846, IMG submission 96841) | Grasslands soil microbial communities from Hopland, California, USA - 2 Assembly 2016 (version 4) | ecosystem: Environmental > Terrestrial > Soil > Grasslands | place: USA: Hopland... | reverse complement strand
GTTTGCCAAGGTCGTGGAAATGCTTGTCCTGGATGAGATCGTAGCGCGCCAGATAGCGACGCCATGCCATCACGATCAGTGTCCAGCTCGCCAGCGCCGCGACCCACGCGCCCATGAAGAACCACCAACCGTACATGGTGCTCTGGAAATGGGGATCGAGCGACATCGACAAATCCCACGACAACACGATCCAGCCAAAGCCCCACACAAACGCAAGCGCCACGGCAAGGTATCCCTGTCGTGAATGCGTAGTGTGCAGCTCGCGCCGCTCGTCGCCGAAGTTGCGGCGCATCCGATCACGAATGCCACGCGCCCAGCTGGGTCCGCCCTCCGGCAGAATTCCAACGTCGAGACGCAGGCACAGGTAGATGTACCTGAGACTCAACGCGGTGATCGCCAGGAAGACCAGGATCACACGCGGATAAAAGAACGGGCCGCCCAGATAAATCGCCTTCTCGTGGATCTCCGGTGTCCGCGTGGTCCACCACAAAACGTGGTGCCTGCCGAACAACAGAATCACGAGCAGCAGAACGAACGCAACCGGCAGAAACGCGACGTACCCCTCGAGGAACCGAATGATGGGGCGAGACCAGCGCGCGGTCGTAATGCGCTGAACCGCCACGAACATCACACCCGCGGAGGAAACGCTCGCGAAGTACAGCCAGTTCGTGAACAATGCCTGCCACGCGCGATCTGGCTGTATGAAGAGGCCAATGAGGAATATGAGTGTGCCTATGGCCGCGAGCACCAGGCAGAGGGTGCTGAGAATCGGTGGCGTCGGCCGGTCGATGCCGACCAGAACTTCGTCTCGCGATGGAGCGTGTGCGTCGTGGGTCATCGCGTTGACCTCGCTCGTGCTGCGTCTCGCGCTTTCGTTGAATCCGTCCGAGCACGCGCCGTATCTGTCGGCGTCGTTGGCTGGAGTCCCTGCTGCGCTCCCGCCGCTGGCGACGCCTCGTTCTGCGCACCGGGCAACAAAGTGCGTGGCGGAGAGAACGGCGCCGGACGCTGTGGGCCGAGCACAGTTGGGCCTGGCACCTTGTCACCAGTCACTCCGGGCGGGGCGAGCGCTCCGACTTGAACGGTCTTGCCATTCAATCCCTGCAGTGCGCGGACGTAGTTCACCACGTCCCAGCGATCCATTTCCTCGATGCGGTTGTAGGGAGGCATCAAACCGCGCCCGTTGCGGATCATTCCGAAGATGTAGCCATCGGTGCGCGCCTTGGTCATGTCCGTCGTAAGGTTGATCCCAGGCATTCCGTATCTGGTCGCGGGACCATCTCCCATCGCACGGTCACCATGACACGGCACGCAATTAATCGTGAAGTATTTCCTGCCGTTGGCCAGCGACGAATCCGAAGCCGGGGTTGGATTGCGCAGACTCGACATCGAGTCGATCGTCACCGGAAAAGCGCCATACGAAACCTGGAATCCTGCCACCGCGGTTCCGGTGGTCGGCACCGAGAACTGCGGATTTCCACGCGAGGGTGTAAGTGAGTCCTTCACCGGCTCCCAGGTCCACAGCGACGGCTGGCGCTTGAAGTCGGTGAACCATTCGCACGCGGTCAAAAGCAGCGGCGCTACCAGCAGCAGCACGCGAGCGCGCGATCTCGCGCGACTCAATATGCGATCAGCGTTCACGCCGCACCTCAGTCGCGCCATGCTGCTTGAGTAAGTCCTCTGCTGTTCGCGCCTGCTCTGGCGGACACTCCACCCAGATCCCGTAGTCGCCATGACTGAAGCGCGGGTCATATCCAACCATCATCGTCAGGCGAGGAATGCGGGCAGCAATGAACAGACCGGCGACAGTAGAGAGACCGCCGATCAACACCATCACTTCAAATCCGAAAATCGTATACGGAACCCATGACGCGATTGGCTTGCCGCCGACGACCAGTGGCCAGTAATCGGAAACCCAGATCGCGATCCAATATCCGAAAGTGCATCCAAGCAGTCCGCCGATCAGGGTGAACCGACGGACGGGACTTGGCGGTGCAGCAATCGCCTCTTCCAACTCGTGACGTGGAGTCGGAGTGAAGACCCGAATCTCGCCGAGGTTTTTCTGCTTCAGAGCTTCTATCGCTTCGACCGTCGAGTCGAGATCGTGGAACGCCGCCAGTACTCCGCGCATCAGGCGAACTCCCCCGGCGTGTCAGCCTCGAACTCGAAATGACGTCCGGCTGCGTCGACGCCGTGTTCGTGCTGTCTGCCTAGCTGAGGCGGAACGATTTCCTTCACTTCAGAGATCGCGATCACCGGCAGCTGCTTGATGAACAGCAGGAACCACATCGAGAACCAGCCGAAGCTCCCGATCAGAATCGAGTAGTCGACGAACGTCGGCCGATAACTCGTCCACTGCCATGGCTCGAATTCGTGGGACAGTGATGGAACCACGATCACAAACCGCTCGAACCACATTCCGATGTTGATCGTGAACGAGATAATGAACAGCCACGCCGCATTTCGCCTCAGCTTCTGCACGAACAGCGAAAGTGGCAGCACCATGTTGCAGGTGTAAAGAATCGCCGAGGCCCACCACCACTGACCCCAGATGCGGTTGGCGAAGAAGTTCTGCTCGAACTCGTTGCCGCTGTACCACGCTACGAACCACTCATTCATGTATGCGCAGCCCACGACAAGCGACGTAAACAGCGCGAGCTTGGCGGCGGCATCGAGATGGTTGATCGTGACGTAGTGCCGAACGCCGAACCACTTCCTCAATGGAATGATGATGGTGAACACCATCCCCATACCGGAGAATATTGCGCCGGCAACGAAGTAGGGCGGGAAGATCGTAGTGTGCCAGCCCGGCGTCAGCGCCATCGCGAAGTCGAAGGACACGACCGAGTGCACCGAGAGGACCAGAGGAGTCGACAAAGCCGCCAGGAACAAATAGGCCCTAGCGAAGTGTCGCCACTCGTTGTCGGTGTTTCGCCAGCCGAGCGAGAGCATCGTGAAGAGGCGCTTTCTAATCGGGCTGATATTCTCGCGATCTCTCAACACCGCGACGTCTGGAATCAGCCCGATGTAGAGGAACGTGCTTGAGATCGTGAAGTAAGTCAGGATCGCGAACACGTCCCACACCAGCGGACTCTTGAACTGCGGCCAGATGTAGCGCCAGTTCGGATACGGAATCAGCCAGAAGAACTTCCACGGCCGGCCAAGGTGGAGAATTGGGAACAGAGCCGCAGTCATGACCGCGAACACCGTCATTGCTTCCGCGCAACGATAAATCGTGGTTCGGAATCCCGCCCTGAACAGATACAGGATCGCCGAGATCAGCGTTCCGGCATGGCCGATACCGATCCAGAAGACGAAAGTGATGATGTACACGCCCCACATTACCGGGGGGTTGTAACCGGCAACGCCGAGACCGGTGTAGATCTGATACATCCACGCGGTGATACCAATCAGCAACGCCAGGACAGCGACGCCGAGCCCGATGAACCAGGGAAGGCTCGGGCGCAGGGTGCGAATGATTTCGCGATCGACCTGCTCGTAACTGCGGACCGCCGGCAGCTGCACCGACGCGCTAGCGATGTTAGGGCGCCGCGGTTCGTCTGGGGCAACTGGCTTGGTTACAGTCGCCATTCTATGCGACCCCTCCCGGCACCGGGTGTGTCACCTTCTTCAGATAAACGATGGCGGTGTATGTGTTCAGTTCTTCAAACACGTGGTATGCACGTGAGTCCTTCGCCATCTGGGTCACTGTCCAGTTCTCGTCAGCTGCATCGCCAAAGACGATCGCACGCGACGGGCATGAAGCAGCACACGCAGTGGTGAATTCATCAGCGTTCAGTTCGCGCTTCTCCAGCTTCGCGCGATTCTCCGCCTCGCGAATCCTCTGCACGCAGAAAGAGCATTTCTCCATCACGCCTTTGCCGCGCACCGTCACGTCCGGATTCAACTGCCAGTTCAACGGCTCGGGGAACGCGTACTGCGGCCGCGCCGGCTCGCCGTAGCCGAACCAGTTGAAATAGCGAACCTTGTACGGACAGTTGTTCTAGCAGTAACGAGTGCCGACGCAGCGGTTGTAGACCTGCACGTTCAATCCGTCTGGCGCATGGTACGTGGCGTACACCGGACAGACCGGCTCGCACGGAGCGTTGCCGCAGTGCTGACACATCATCGGCACGAACCGCGTGTCGAAGTTGGCGCTTCCGTCTTCCCCGCCCTCGTAGTAGCGCTCGATACGAATCCAGGCCATCTCGCGACTGCGCAGAATGTTCGCGCCAAATCCTTTGCGATCCGGCAGCACCACCGGTACCTGCCAGTCGGCCCCCACCGTCGGGATATTGTTCTCGGCGTAGCACGCGCTGACGCACGCGGCGCACCCTGTACACCGCGCAAGATCTACCGTCATCGCCCAGCGGCGCTTGCCCATGTGCGCCCAGTGACTCGGGTCGTACATGCCCTTATCATTCGAGCGGGGATTGCCCTGCTCGCCTTGCGCGTCGTTGGCTACGGGAGCGCGCAAGCCCGGGAGAAAATTGTGAGACGCATCGCCGGGCATCTCCTCGCCGTGCGTCTCTCCGCCTTCGGGACGCTCACCGCGCGGCGCCTCTGGCCCGCCATTCGTAGCGGCCTCCGTCGCATTCGCGGCGCCCGTATCGTGACCCGGGCGGCCCGCCCGCAAATCCGCGATAGCGATCGCTTGTCCAACCCCGCGTCCGTGCTGGCGCGCCGATCCTTCGGTGGTCACGATGTGCGCGGAGCCGGCCGCTTTACTGACGTTGGCCTTTGTTACCGTGTACCCGAATCCGCCCGCGCGATTCTCCGCGAGCGGCAGAATCTCGAGCGGATTCTGGCCGGCCTTGGCGTATCGGCCCGCGTGCTGCTGTCCGCGACCCGTCGCGATTGCAATTGTGTCACGTTGAATGCCGATGTATTGGAGCACCGGGAGTGTCATGGTGCCCGCGGCCGTCTGCACTGACACCATGTCGCCGTTCGCAAGGCCCATTCGCTCGGCGGTCTGCGGATTCATCTCCGCGACGGTTTGCCAGCAGATCTTCGTGACCGGATCGGGAATCTCCTGCAGCCACGGCTTGTTCGCGCCGCGACCATCTCCGAGGAACGGATGCGGATAAAGAACGAGATACATGTTGCCGCTCGATTGCTCGAGCGCTGTTCCTGGCCGCACCGCTGGAATCGGTCGCGCGGTCGTTGGCTCTCCCAGTGTGCCAGATGCGATTCCCTTTGGCAACGCTGCGGCGAGACCGGTCGCACCACCCGGGAACTTGTTGATCAACCACGTGCGATAGTCGGGTGCGGGATACCTGGCCGCATTTGCTGGATCCTTCTTCGCGACCGCTATCAGCACATCGGATGTTGCTCGCGTGTCGAAGACCGGATCCATTGTCGGTTGTTGCAGCGAGATTGTGCCGCGAACCGGCTCTGCATCGCCCCACTGCTCGAGCGGGTGATGGTCCGGCAGGATCAGATCGGCAAGCTCTGTCGTCTCGTCTGGATAGCTCGAGAAGCTGACCTTGAACGGCACCTTCGCCATTGCCGCGGCAAATCCGAGCGACTTCGGGGTCGTGAAGGCAGGATTCGCCCCACGCACCATTAACATCGAGACTGCGCCTGTGTTCATTCGCTCGGCGAGCGCGCGAATCTCCGCGGATGACGTCATGCGATCGAAGCCGAGATGGCCCTCGTTCGCCTTGATCGTTGTGCCGACGTTTCCGCGCGATTGGTTCAGGCCGTTGGCGGCGACCGCGATGTCGAACGCGTCGGCGCCGCTGCCGCCACCGAGTACAATGCTCGGCGTCGTCGACGTAAATTCGCGCGCGAAGGTGTTGAGCACGTCGGCGCTGACGCCGGTCGCCTGCGCTGCAGCCTGCGGTGAGACCTGTCCCGCCAACATTCTTACAATCGCCATCTCGCTGCCGGGCTTGCAGTCGATCCACTGATCGGCGTTCAATCCTGTGAGCGAGCGGCGCGGACCAACGTAGATAAGTCTGGGCGCGTTGTTATGATCGGCGCGCGCGTCGGCAAAAGCGAGCTGCTGCGGCACCATCGCGCCCCAGTTATCCAGAAAATCGGCGCCGATGGAGACGATCAGGCGTGCAGCGCGGAAATCGTAACGCGGCCACGCTACGCCATAGGTCTGACGATTTGCAGCAATCACTGCCTGATCGGCTTCGGCGTCGTAACTGAGGTGCGCCGGGATTCCATAGTTTGTCAGCCATGCATCGAGGAAACCGGTGAAACTCCCCGACTCGTGCTGATTGATGAACACAGCGTTGCCGGCCTGTCCGCGACTGCGCACGGCACCCAGCTGCTGCGCGAAGATCGTCAGTGCCTCATCCCAGGTCACGTTCTCGAGGGCACCGTTCTTTCTCGCCTTTGGACCGCGGAAACGATCCGGATTGTAGAGACCCTGGAGCGCCGCCTGTCCGCGAGCGCAGAGCGCACCACGGTTTACAGGATGATCCGGATTCCCCTCGAGCTTAATGGTGCGACCATCTCGGGTTTCGGCGATGACGCCGCAGCCGGCAGCACACTCACGACACGTCGTTGCGTAATAGTCGGAAACGCCGGGAACAGTCTGATCCGGGGATACGAAATAAGGGATCAGTTTTTCCACTTTCTCCGACGCGCAGCCGAGCATTGTCGTCGCGGCAGCGCCGCCACCGAGCACCTTGAGGAATTCGCGGCGCTTTACGCCGTTCGTGCGCGGAGCGATTGACGTGGTCGAATCGGGTTTCTGACTCATTCGATCAATAGTGACACACCGCGCAATCATAACGAGCGCGGAGGGGTGGATTCGACTGACCGATGTGACAGTTGACGCACCATCCCATGTTCAATGAGTTGGCCTGGTAGACCTGCTTCATCGTCTGGATTTGCCCGTGACATGTCTGGCACGTTACGCCGGCATTGACGTGACGCATGTGCGGGAAGTGAACGTACTCGGGAACCTTGTGGATGCGAATCCAGGGTACGGGCTCTTTCTTGGTCGCGAAGCCAACAAGCTTCTTGATTTCTGCTTTGTTGTCGTCCGTCGTGCCCTGCACCACGGTGTGACAACCCATGCAGGTGCTCATCGCGGGCAAACCCGGGTCGAACGATTTGTTGGCGGAGAAGTGACAGTACAAGCAGTTCATCTTGAGGGTGTCGACGTGCACGGTGTGTCTGAACTTCACCGGTTGCACGGGACTGTTTCCCTCTGACGAAGACGCGCCGCTGTACGCAGAAAGCATGGTGGCCAGCGCCGCTATGCACACGAAGCCCGGCACTGCAAACCATCTGCTTCGCAAATTCATCCGCGAGAGTTGGTGTAAAGGCGAGTTAATAGGTCGGGTTTGTGAAGAATTTCACAAGCGACCGAACGGCGGAAAAATGCCCGGACAGGTATGGCAGCGCAAGGTGCGCGATCACTGCTGCAAACCTTTTGCCTTTCCACTCGTGATGCGCTCGATTGTCCGTACTATCTCGATGAAAATGGCGCGCAGCAGCGCGAGCTCACGCGAGTCCGGAGACGCTCGATAAAAGAGTGTTCGCACCGTGCGCATGATGTGCTCGTGATAGCGCGTCTTGAAAAAATCGATTGCGTGAAGGCCGCGCTCTGTGTCCGCAAACAGCTGCTCGTACTCCTCGGCTGAGGCGGGGGGTGCATCCTTGCGCGGCGGCGCCAGAGTGCGTGTCGCATCAGCCGCACGGAGATGCAATTCATAGAGTGCCACCACGACCGCCTGGGCCAGATTGAGCGACGCGTGCTCCGTCGTCGGGATGGTAACGAGCAGGTGCGCGCGATCGAGAATTTCGTTCGGAAGCCCCTTGTCTTCGCGTCCGAATAGCAGCGCGACCGGACCAGACGGGGCGAAGTCGAGGAGCTCCGCGCTGGCTTCTCTGGGCGTGACGACATCACGCTTCGCGGTCCGGCGGCGGGCTGTGAATCCCGCGACGCGAACGACACCCGCCAACGCTTCTTCGATGGTGTCGCAGGTTCTTATCCGCTCGATCACGTCGCTTGTATCGTGGGCGATCCCTTCCAGTCGCCAGGGATCGTACGGCACAGACCTGACGAGGTAGAGATCGCGGCAGCCCATGTTCTTCATCGCGCGAATTGTGGCCGCGATGTTCACCGGATCCTGGGGCTCGTAGAGCACCACGCGCACAGAACCGAGGATCGACGTTTGAGCTTGTACTACTGGCATTCAGGGTTAACGCGGTGAGAAAGCAAAAAGTGCTGCACCCACTTCTCTCAAGGAAGTGAGTGCAGCACCTCGCTTTCAAGCTGGCTCGCCTAGACGACCGGTCTGCCGGTGATCAGGCGGTAAATGACCACGATGACTGCGATCACGAGCAGCAGGTGAATCAGGCCGCCGCCTACGTGCACTACGAAGAATCCAAGAATCCAAAGGATGAACAGAATTACCGCGATCGTCCAAAGCATGATGGCATCCCCGCAAGAAGTGAGTTACACCGGCGCGACAGACTGTGTCCACCGCTTGGCGCGCGGCCACTCGGTCCGGCGTTATGGTACCGCACGCTCTGGATGATGGCAACCTGCATGCCTGTAATGTGCGAGACGCGGGAAGAGGAACCTTCAAACAAACAGATCGCTCTGTGGCGCAACGTCGTAGTGGACGCGGCCGGTTTCATCGACTCGCGCGAACGATGTCAGTCGATGCGGCTCTGCTCCGGCGTCGAGAATGTGGAAAACCTGGGCGCCTCGTCCGACTGCCGCGTCGGAGATTAATGACCGATGACAGCGCCACGGCACCGCCTCGGCGCACATGATTGCAGTCGGCTCCCGCGAAGCCAACTCGAGCAGCTCGTCGAGCGCCTGGGCGAAGTCCCGGGTTTCCATGTAATCAGCGTAGCCGCGAAATCCTGCGTTGCGCCAAAGCGTATTGTGTGAATCGCGGCGAACCTTTCGACGTCCGCCCAGCGCGGGGAAATGGGTGTACCGAAATCCGTCGCTGCCCAGGCTTCCGGCAAGACTCTCTCGATTGAAGTGCGGATAGCGCGCTGATGTAGGAAAGGCGCGCACATCGACCAGATGCGCAACGCCTTCCCGCTTCAACAACTTGATAAACTCGTCGAGCGTTCTCGTCGAATGCCCGATGGTATACAGCCTAGCGGGGTCCACGCTCCACGAAGCTGCCGCCTTCGACCCGAGGCGAACCAGAGGGCGGCGTAATTCCGGTCGAACCTGTTTGGTGCAGCGCCTGTCTGCCAAGCAGAATGCGGGTCGCCCGGACGTCGTGACCCATGTCGATCAGCAACAGGGCGAGATCGCCACTGCCCCAAAGCAAACCAGCCAGTACCACCAGCCGGCTCATTTCGCCGAGCAACGTGGGGATGGAGGTGGTTCCCTGAGTTACCAGGCCGGTGATGATCTCCGACACGAGCAACAGAAGGAGAATGATCGCCATCAGTTTGAAGAGCTTGGACAGGTAGCCAAGTCCGACGTACGGCTCGAGATCGGCCAGCCGCACCGGCATCGCCGGGTCCCGCTTCGGGTTCGCCGGTGTGTGCCTGTGCTCCTCGACTGATACCGCGCTACTTGTTTTGTCCGCCATTAGCCATCTCCTGTTCCAATCCAGCGAGCGGGGTAGCCTCGCGTGTCGATATGGGTGAACGGCCCGTGCGCTGACGTGCCGGAATATATGCCGCACCCCCCTATCAGCGAAGGGTGTGCCCGCTCGACGCGATTGACCGCGTCCTGAATCACTTTGGCATCTGCAATATTCACGCGCCCGTCGAGATTGAGGTCGTCCATCTGCCCGTTACCGTCGTTGTCGATGAAGATGTCATTGGCATCTCCATACATATGTCGGCTAAGGGCAGCGCGTCCCCGCGGATCACCTCCGCCGGCGTTGTACTGGGGGGTGCGGAACCCGCTCATGACGTGGACGCCCTTCGGGTTTATTCCATGCTGTCTCAAGTCGTCGAGCACGAGCTCGTCCTTGTCGATCAATTTCATGTCGAGGACGATGTACTTCGGCCAGACACTCGTCTGATCGTGCGGCAGAAAATCCCTGAGCTTGAAGTGCTCGGACAGCTGGGTGTTCTGATTCTCCGGTGTGACTTCGATGAAGCCGTTCGGCGGATCATAGCGTACCCCCGGCTGTCCCTTCCTCGCCGCAGGCCAGTTACCGATGTAGTAAAGCCCCAGTCGCGATCCCGTCTTCTCGGATGCGGGACGAAGAGTGATTACGCTGAAGTCGGCGAGCGGTTTGATGGCGTTGCCGACCTTGAGGGCGATGTTCCATATGCCCGGTCGCTTCGGAGCAGCAAGGGTAGCAGTTGACTCAGCGGCCGCTCCAGACGAGAACGTCGCGGTCGCTCCCGGCGGCAGAGTGTCGGCGAGGAGTGGCTTGATCGGCGAACCTTCCGGCTGGATGCGCACGCGAAGCTTTCCGCTCTCGCCGCGTGCAGGCGGAGCGAGCGCCGACAGCGCGGCGTCAGTGAGGTAGGCGACCGACGGCGCGGATCCATTTGTCAGCGCAGCGGCGATTGCCGCCGTAGCGGGAGTTACGTTTCCGCTTTCGCCGCTGGCACGCGCCCTCGCAATCGACCAGGACCAGCCAACGGTGAACAGCACCAGTACCACAACGGCGAGCGCGGTGAAAAGCCGTTCAGCTCTGCCGATGCGACGAAATCGCTCCCGACGCTCCGGAAACGCGAGTAGAAACTCTCTAGTTGCTTTGCGTCGTGGTGGCGGTGAACTTGAACGTCTCTCTTCCATTCGAACTCTCTAAGTACGACCGGATGCAACCGCTCGTCGATTTTTTCCACCGACTCTCGAACCTTCCAGACCTAGTCCAGTGGGCCGGACTGTTCGGTCTCACTGCAATCATCTTCTCCGAAACGGGTCTGCTCGTCGGCGTGTTTCTACCCGGCGATTCACTGCTTGTTACCGCGGGACTGTTCGCCGCCAAAGGCTATCTGGATATCTACGCGCTCGCGCCCACACTCACACTCGGCGCGATCTGCGGCAACACCCTCGGTTTTTTCATCGGCCGGGCCACCGGACCACGGGTTTTCAGACGCGAGAACAGCTTGCTCTTCAACAAGAAGCATGCTATCCGCGCTCAGGAGTTCTACCAGAAGTACGGGCGGAAAACCATTGTGCTAGCCCAATTCATGCCCGTGATCCGCACCTTCGCCCCGGTTACCGCAGGCGTTGCCTGCATG
>Ga0136846_1232504_pt1 | contig 11152 bp, 8 predicted proteins | sample HopSoiMetagenom2_FD_96841 | JGI IMG/M metagenome (GOLD analysis project Ga0136846, IMG submission 96841) | Grasslands soil microbial communities from Hopland, California, USA - 2 Assembly 2016 (version 4) | ecosystem: Environmental > Terrestrial > Soil > Grasslands | place: USA: Hopland... | reverse complement strand
GATGGTCGCCTGCTGCGCTTGGTAAAATCGGTGTATCCCGCCTCAGAATGCGTCGCGCTGGACTTCTCACCGACGATGCTTCAGATCTTGCGCGACAACTTCGGAAATGAACCGGAAATAACCATCGTTGAGCACAATCTAGACGAGCCGCTTCCGGCTTTAGGCGCATTCGACGCCGTCGTTTCCAGCTTCGCCATTCATCATGTGACTCATCAGCGCAAACGCACCCTCTACGCCGAAATTTACGATTTGCTCCAGGCTGGCGCCGTTTTCCTGAATCTGGAGCACGTTGCTTCGCCTAGCGCATCTTTGCACGACAGTTTTCTGCACGCGATCGGCTATACCGCTGAAACCGAGGATCCGTCGAACAAGCTCCTTGATTTCGAGATCCAACTCGAGTGGCTACGAGAGATCGGCTTCATCGACGTAGACTGCCACTGGAAGTGGCGCGAGTTAGCCCTGCTCGCGGGCCGTAAGCCGACGCATCTGCAACTGTAACGCGGCACAGAGCCTGATCGTTCTCTTGCGAGAAGCCCCTTGGAATGTTACTTTTACACTTTCCCAGCAGTCTCAGGGCGCTTCATCTGGGTGCCACACGACGGTGTGGAAGAGGCTCAAGGCTGCGAAACCGAACCACGTCATATTTGTAGTGTGCGTCCCCATGGTGTTGGCACGAGACTGGAGACCTGCACCGGTGTGGTTTCCGCAGAAGCGTAATTGGTCCCAATGAACAGTTTCCCGCCCAATTCGAAGGAGGCTGCAGCCGCCTCGCCGACGGCCGAGCCGGTTTATTGGCGCGTGGAAGGATCTCTCCTGGAACTCGGCGCGCTGCGGCCGGTCGGCTTTTTTACGTGGAATTCGCAGAGCTTTTCGGAGCGCTGGGCACGTCGAGCTGGCATGGCGTTGATGACGGTGACTCGGCCATTCGCATACGCCGCCAGCCGCACTTTTGCTACTCGCTTTCTTCATACTTTGCTGCGGGGAGTCAGTCTCGATCGCCTGGATCTCCTGGGTGAGGAATATTTCCAGTACGTTCTCAAGCCACAGATTCGCAAAGAAGCCTCCGAGAAACTTCTGGACATGGTGCGCCGTGGTGAGCGGGTCGTGCTCGTAAGTCAGCTGCTCGATCACATCATGCGCCCTCTCGCCAGACATTTCGGCATAGACGCTTTTGTCGCCAACCGCTTGGAGTTTCGCGACGGTGCCGCCACTGGAAGATTGCTAGATCCGGTGGTCCGCCCGCGAGGACCCTTCGCATGGTTATCGGGCGGTTCGCGGAACGGCCAGATCTCCGAAGACAAGTTAGTTCGGCGCCTCGGTTGGGCAGATTCGGCGCAACTTAAATCCACGATACTAACGGCCGGACGACCCGCGCCGCTGACCGATAACAGTGTGGTCACATTTGGCGATGTTCCGCGAGTTGATCGCCTCTCGGTTCGAGAAACTCTTGCGAATCGCCATATTCTTTTGATCGGCGTCACCGGCTTCATCGGCAAGGTTTGGCTCGTCGATCTCCTGGAAAATGTGCCGGACATCGGCAAGATCACCCTGTTGATTCGCAGAAATCGCACCACATCAGCGCAGCGACGATTTGAAAAAATCGTCGAGGAATCTCCAACCTTCGATCGCCTGCACGAACGTCATGGCCGGAATCTCGGCGCATTTCTGAAGGAAAAGATCGAAGTCGTGGAGGGAGACGTCAGCCAGCCCGGATTGGGAATGAACGACTTGGCGCAGGCGAAGCTAGTACGATCCGTCGACCTGGTAGTCAACAGCGCTGGATTGACGGATTTCAATCCCGATCTCCGCGAAGCTCTGGCTTCCAACGTCGATTCCGCCGTGCACCTATTGGACTTCGTGCGCAAATGCAATCGGGCGGGTCTGATGCACCTGTCCACCTGTTATGTCGTAGGGATGCGCGATGGCCGCGTGGGCGAAGAGCTCCGCGACAACTACAATCCTTCCGGCGACCCAGCTTTTGAAGCCGAACGCGAAATTGAATCACTGCGCGAGATGATTGGCCGTATCGAGGAGCGCGCGCAGAGCCCTGAACTGACCAAAGCGCTGCGGCGTCAGGCCCTCGGGCGTGGCGGAGATCCATCCCGCGTATCTGCCACCGAACTGGACGGTGTTTTAAAACGCAATCGCGTGCGATGGTCGCGCAATCGGCTCGTGCGGGTAGGCATGCGTCGAGCCCAGCATTTGGGTTGGCCAAATACTTACACCTTCACCAAGAGCCTCGGCGAATCTATGCTGTCTGGGCGCGGCCGCGATCTCGCTATCGCTATCGTGCGACCTTCCATCGTCGAAAGCTCCGAGCGCTCCCCGTTCGCCGGCTGGAACGAAGGCATCAATACCTCCGGACCACTTTCGTATCTGCTGGGCACGAATTTCCGCCAGCTTCCCACCAACGAGCGCAAATGCCTCGACGTGATTCCCGTCGACATGGTGTGCCGTGGTATGACATTGATCGCTGCAGCCGTAATATCTCGCCGCAATGCGCGGATGTATCAGCTCGCGACTTCGGCAATCAATCCCGTCAATATGGGGCGTAGCATCGAGCTGACTGGGCTTGCTCATCGCAAGCACTACCGTCGCCAGCCGGGCATCGACCATTGGCTGAAACTTAAATTCGAGACTATCCCAGTTTCTAAGCTGCGGTACGAGCGCCTTTCCATCCCCATGCAGAAGGCGTTGATCTCGCGTATCAATCGTGCGGCAACCACTCTACACATGAAAAAACCGCCTCTGGCACGGCAGGAACGCGATCTGGTTCGTGCGGAGAAGCTGATTGAGCTTTACGAGCCCTTTATTCTTCACAACGAGCACGTCTTTGAGTGCGAAAATGCGCGCCTTCTCTCTGCCGCGCTTCCACCAGACGAGCGGCCATACTTTGAATTCGCCCCCGAATCTATCGATTGGTGGGATTATTGGATTAACGTTCACATTCCCGCGCTGCGGCGCTGGTGTTATCCGCTGATGGAAGGACGCCCGTTGGAATCGCGTACGCCTCGCGAACTTGATTGGTCCACGCAAGCCGCGCACGCATCCGCAGTTCCGAATCCGGCGCCTCCCTCCGATCCGTTATGGCGATCTTCTTAACCGGCTCGACCGGCTATCTCGGAAGCTATCTCGTCGCCGGTCTGCTGACCGGGCACCAGGAGTCGCTCAATCTACTGGTTCGAGCGAAATCAGATCAAGAAGCGCGCGAGCGTCTCTGGCAATCGCTCCAGTTGCATTTCGCTTTCCCCGAATTTTACGAATTCCTGAACTCCCGCATTCGCATTTTCCGAGGTGAACTGACACAGGAGCGCCTGGGTTTGGCGGACGCCGACTACCATGCATTGGTCGACACCACAAATTCCATCATTCACTGTGCTGCCTCGCTGAATCGCAAATCGGAAAAGCAATGCTTGAATGTAAATTTACGCGGCACGCTGGAGGTAATCCAGCTCGCGCGACGCGTGCAAAATCGCAACGGATTGCTTCGCTATTCGCATGTTTCCACCGTTGCTGTTGCCGGCAAGCGCCACAACGAAACAGTCACGGAAGACGCCGCCATTGATTGGTCGCGCTCCGACTACGATCCCTATGCGCGTACCAAAAAATTCTGCGAGCACATGGCCAACCAGCTTCTGCCCGACGTGCCGCGCACTATTTTTCGCCCTGCAATCGTGATGGGTGACAGCACGCGGCCGGAAACCTCGCAGTTTGACATGGTGCAGGCCTTCGACGCGCTCGCGCGATTCCCTGTTCTTCCGCTGCGTCCTGACGATAAAATTGATATCGTGCCTGCGAACTACGTCGGAAAAGCCATCGTCACGATTCACCAAAAGTTCCAGCCCGCGTACGGTATCTACCATCTGTCATCTGGCGAAGGCTCCCAAACCTATCGCGAACTCACCGACGCACTTGCTTCCGCGGGCGGATGGAATCGTCCGAGGTACATGCCGTCATTCGGCCGGCCCTTCTCCGCGACCATCGATCGTTTGTCGCGTCGCACCACCGCTCTGGGGCATGGAGCTTCGCTGCTCAAGGTGTTTTGGCCTTATCTCAATTGGAATACAGTGTTCGACAATTCGCGAGTCGTGGCCGAACTGGGTGAGGCCCCTGCAAAGTTCTCCAGCTATGCGTACCCATTGCTGAAATTCAGCCGCACCAATAAGTTTCACTATCCTGCTACGCCCTGGCCCTCCTCACCCGCTGCTTCACAAAACTCAGTCATTGCCGGGGGCGCACACGCATGACCGATTTCCTGCTGGTCGCGTGGGTCAGCGCGTTCATCGAGATCCGCCGCTTCGGCTGGATGTTCGGCTTGGGCCGCCGCTGGTCCTCAGGCGAAAAGCTGCGGCTGCTGTTTGCCGGTTACAACGGCACACGCAACACCGGCTCCGACGTTCGCGTACAGGAAATGTTAAGACAAATCCGCCACGTGCTCGGTGCCGAGAACGTCGATTTCAGCGTGATGACGCAGAGCTTCGATCGCTCTAAAGGCTACTTCGAGGGCACCCGACAGGTTTATCTTCCCGACGTATTTCCCCCATTTTTATCTCGCGAGGTAAAGCAAAATCACGGCGTCATCGCCTGCGAAGGCTCGATGTTCAAGAGCAAATTTGCGAACGCGCTGACCACCATGATGATTGTATCACTGGGGCTGGCATCGGCGGAAAACAAACTGTCGCTGGCCTATGGCGGCGAGGCTGGGCACATGGATTCCATCATCCAAAGCATGTGCAAGCGGTATGTTCACGATTCCCTGGTGATCACCCGCAATGTGGAATCCCAGGATTTGTTGCGCAGACTCGGCATTCCTACGGAGTTGGGCACCGACACCGCGTGGACATTCGAGCCCCATCCTCCGGAGTACGCACGAAAAACCTTACGCGAGGCTGGCTGGGACGAAAAAACCCCCATTCTGATCCTTTGCCCGATTCATCCTTTCGTCTGGCCGGTGAAGGCATCCATTGCGAAGTACATCGCGCGCGTGACCACCGGTGCCTACAAAGAAAGTCAGTACCGCACCGTCTATTTCCATGAGTCCGGGCCCGAAGTCGACCGCAAATATCGCAACTATATCTCCGGCTTCGGGAAGGCTGCCGCGGCATTCTCCCAACGCCACCGCGTGTTTCCGATTCTGGTCGCCATGGAGCGCCTCGATGCAGTCGCGTGCCGCTCCATGCTGGAATTCCTTCCCGGTACGCCGGTCTTCACCTCCGACGAATACGATATGTTTCAGCTCATCTCCATTTTACGTCGTGGTACTTACATGGTCTCTTCGCGTTATCACGGCATCGTAACTTGTATGCCCGCACTGGTAGCATCAGCGGGCGTTACCATGGACGAACGTATCCTCAATTTGATGCGCGAGCGCGGTCATGAGCATCTATTTCTTACTGTGGATGATCCTGAATTGGAGCCCAAGCTGCTGCGCGTGATGGAACAACTTGTTGCAGAAGCCGACTCGGTAAGAGATGGCATCGGGCGCACCGTAATCCGTAATCTGAAATCAATGGCTCGCATGGGCACGATTCTGGAAGATACAGTGCGGCAGACCTACCCGGAATTTCCCCTGCGTTCCGGAGTGCTCTCCTGGGAGGATTATCTGCCGCCGTTGAGTGATGGACTGCTCGCTCTTGCGCAGCGTTACGATACATCTGCGCTCACACAGCATCCCGTTGCGGAATCGGCGGCACGATGACCACTCCTGTTCAAGCCCCGTCTCCCGCTCAGGCCCCAGATCCCACTCCCACTTCTCAGGCGCCGGATCTGCGCAAACCAGACTGGGGGCTGGACGCTCCCGGCTTTCAGTTGTTTGCGCGTTATGGCGGCGTCATCGCTGTCGTTGTTGGTCGCATGCTCAACGAGCGTGGCGTCGTGGGTTCGGTTCCGTGGATGGTCAGCGCCGGCTCCGCCCTGATGTGGATGGGGACCAGTTTTTTTATCGTCAGCGCGGTGTCATATTTCGGCAGCAAGATAGGCAAGTTGCTGCTGCGGGATGGCATTCTCCAATCCATTGACTGGCACGGCGACGAACAGGTGCTGGACGTAGGTTGCGGCCATGGACTCCTGCTGATCGGGGCCGCAAAGAAGTTGACGACCGGACGCGCGGTGGGTGTTGATGTTTGGTCGCAGCGCGATCAGAAGGACAACTCCGCCGCTGCGGTGAAAGAGAATGCCTGCATCGAAGGTGTCTCCAATCGTGTCGAGATTCAAGATGCCGACGCGCGCAACCTGCCCTTTGGCGATAATTCATTCGACGTGGTTTTGTCCAGCTTCACGATTCATAACATTTCGGGTTCATCGGAACGCGAAACCGCCATCCGCGAAATCGCCCGTGTGCTCAAGCCTGGCGGTCGCTTGGTGATTGCCGACATTCGGCACGCCCGCGCCTATCAAAAAGTGCTGCAAGGCCTCGGCTGGGAAGATACCCATCTTTCTGGCCGCAATTTTCTGATCTTTGTGACCCCCACACGTGTGCTGCGGGCGACCAAGCCCGGCCTTCATGCCTAATTTTCTCGAAAACCTGTTCACACATCTCCGTCACAATGCAGATCGTGTTGTGCTGCGCGAAATTCATGGCGAGACGTTCACCGGCATAACCGGTGGTGAACTCCTGCAACGCGTGCAACACGTGCGCGCCGGCCTCCATCGCTACAATTTCCAGTCCGGCGATCGTTGCGCGATCCTGGCGCCTAACTCCATTCGCTGGATCGCCATTGATCTTGCATTGATGGCCGAGAATATCGTCGTGGTGCCGCTCTATTCGCGGCAGGCGCCCGCGGAATTGGTCGCGGTGATGAAGGATTGCGATCCGCGCGTGCTCATCGTTGGGGATTCCTCGCTGGGCGACGCCGTGTCGCAGACATGGTCCGCCAGCATTAACACCGCCATGCCGCAGACTGTGACCTTCGATGATCTGCTGCCCGCCGATCCGCCCAATGCTGCGCCGCCGACGCCGCCGAAGTCGCGCAGCGATTCCGACCTGGTCACCATCGTCTACACCTCCGGCACATCCGGTGAGCCCAAAGGCGTTTGCCTCAATACCGCGAACATTTCTTTTATGCTCGAGCGAACTAGCGGCCGCCTTGCCCAGTTGATGACCGGCGTCTCCGAGCCTGACAACGTGTTCCACTACCTGCCACTCAATTTCGCGGCATCGTGGATTGCAGTGCTCTCCTTCATGTCGCGGAAAAGCATCGTCACCCTGTCCACAGATTTAAACCGTTTGGCCGACGAGATTCGCGTTACCGCCCCGCACTATTTCCTCAATGTTCCAACCTTGCTGGAACGCGTTCGCCGCGGCGTAGACGAAGCAATGGCCAAACGCCCTGCGATCATTCGTTCGCTGTTTGCCAAATCGCGTGATGCTTGGCAGCGGCGCCACGCGAATCGCAGCAGCGGACTCGATGCTCTCTGGCTTGCGCTCGGCAGAAGATTAATCTTCAGCAAGATCAAAGAGCGCTTCGGCGCAAATCTGCGCGCCCTGATCTGCGGATCGGCTCCGTTGGCTCCTGAGACGCAACAATTCTTCCTGATGCTTGGTATCCCGGTGCTTCAGGTCTACGGCCTCACCGAAACTACCGGCATCTGCACCATGGACGATCCGCGCGTTCCGGCCGAACCCGCGCACGTCGGTCCGTCCATCGATGGCATCGAAATGAAAATCGGTGACCAGGAAGAAATCATCGTGCGTGGGCCAAATGTTTTTCCCGGCTACTGGAATCGCCCAGAAGAAACCGCACGCGTCTTGGAAGGTGGCTGGTTTCACAGCGGCGATCAGGGCGAGAAGAATGCTGGCGGCAATTGGCGCATCATCGGACGCATCAAAAATCTCATCATCTTGAACTCCGGCCACAATGTCGCGCCCGAACCGATCGAAGACCAGATCGCACAGCTGCTCCCCGGCGCGCAGCACGTGGTTGTTGTTGGTAATGGACGCAGTTATCTCTGCGCGTTGATTACGGGAACCGTCGAAGCCACTTCGGTGCAAGCCGCTCTGGACGCCGTCAATCGAGATCTCCCGCACTATCGCCAGATTCGCAATTTCACCCTGCTACGCGAAACGTTGACGCCGGAGAGTGCCTTGCTCACAAGTATGGGCAAGCTGCGCCGCGCCGCGATAAACACGCGATTCGCGGCCGAAATCAACTCGCTGTACGATAACTCTCGCGCCGAAAGTTCTCACAACTCGCAGAACCTAGCAGCCGCTCGCGGGAAAACGGCATGAAGAGCTACAAAGGCAAAGCCCTCGCTTGGGAGTGGCACGACGGAATCATCGAGTTGACTCTCGATCGCGAACCCGCAAACGAGATCGGCACCGTCATGCTGTCCGAGCTGGAACAATTTGTCTCGGCGTTTCCAGCGTTGAGCCCAGATACGGCGGCATGCATTATTTCCGGTTCGCGCAAAAGTGGATTCTCCGCAGGCGCCGACCTCCGCGAACTCTATGAAGGCGCAGCCTCTCTGCCGCCAGCCAAGCAACTTGCCGGTGTACGCGATTTCCTGGAGCGTATCCACGCCGTCCTCGACGCGATCGATGCCGCTCCATTCACGACCATCGCTGCCGTTCATGGAATTTGCTTTGGCGGCGGTCTCGAACTCGCCCTCACTTGCGACATCATCATCGCCGACAAGATGGCGCGCTTCGCTTTTCCCGAACTTCGTCTCGGACTGATTCCCGGCTTCGGCGGCATTCCGCGCCTCAAACGCGACCTCGGCAACGCCTTCGTTCGCGATCTGCTCCTTACCGGCCGCAGCGTGAACGCCACGCGCGCGCAATCCGCCGGTTTGATCGCTCAGCTCGCAGCCGAAGGCGAAGCCCTCAAGATCGCCAGGGCCACCGCTGCGCAAATCAAGAAATTCGATGCCACCACGAGCGCCGCCGCGAAAAAATTCATCAAGCCCATTCCGCATGACGAGCTTCGCCGCGAAATTGATCTATTTTGCGAACTCTTCACGCGCCCCGCGGTCATGGCCGCGCTCAAGAAATTCGTTGAATCCACCGACACCATGCCGTACTTGCCATAAGTAACCAAACTTGTATATCAACACTCAAATCTTGTAGCCGCTTTCCATGAAAAGACACCTGCAAATCACACTATTGTTCGTGCTGCTCGCTCTGATGTTTCTCGCTTCAGGGCAACATGGCAGCTATTTTTGTGTTTCGCCGTGGACCGGCGATGCGCCGCCAACCGACGCTCACTCCGATGCCCATCCTTGATCTCGACCACGTCCAAGTGGCGATTCCCGTCGGCGGAGAAGAACGCGCGCGCAAATTTTATGCCGACATCCTGGGATTCACCGAAGTCGAAAAGCCACCTTCGATGGCCGGCCGCAACAGCATCTGGTTCGTCGCGGGTCCGGTGAACCTGCACCTCGGCGTCGAGCCCGATTTTCATCCGGCAAAACGCGCACATCCGGCATTCGTCGTCGATGGACTCGATCAAATCGTATCCGCATGCGAACGCGAAGGCCTCACCACAAAACCCGATGTATCCTTCAACGGATTCCGCCGCGTGCACGTCTTCGACCCTTTCGGCAATCGGCTCGAACTGATGCAGCGAGAGATCTTGTAGCTGCCCCTCCCGCCCAGCATTCTCCCCTCCAAAACTCAGCTACCTGCCCATTTTTCCAGCCTCGCCCTAGCCAATCGGCGGATGTAGTCCCGCCATCAACTCCGGCATCTTGTTCATGGAGGTTGTACATGTCATCTCAACTGATCGCTCTATCGGACGCCTTGGCAGACGCAACTCAGTCAGCTGCGGCGTCCACTGTTGCCGTCCACACCGAATCTCGCGGATCCTCAAGCGGCGTGATCTGGCGCGCCGGCGTGATTGTCACCGGCGAACATACGCTTCGCCGTGATGAGGAAATTCACGTGACCCTGCCCGACGGCCGAGTGGTTCCCGCAACTCTGGCTGGCCGCGATCCATCCACCGATATCGCCGTTCTGAAATGCGCCGAAGCTGCTGCCACACCCGCGCCATTCGGTGACGCCGCTGCTCTGAAACCCGGCGCCATTACGCTCGTCGTCGGGCGCACGCGCGCCAGCGGCCCGGTTGCCGCACTCGGCGTCGTCAGTCTCACGACTGCCGAGCGCCACACTTGGACCGGAGCGTCTCTCGCGCCGTACATTCGTCTCGACATCGGCTTGCAACCCACTGCCGCCGGCGGCGCCGTGATCGACGCTCACAGTCGCATCGTCGGCATCGCCAGCCCGCGCTTCGGCCGGTTTGGAGTAACCGCGATTCCCGCGGCGACGGTGACCGCCGTGGTCGAAACGCTTTTGCAAAAAGGTCACATCCCGCACGGCTATCTCGGCGTTGGACTTCAGCCTGTCCGCCTCCCTGACGCCATCCGGCAGTCGCTCCACCGCGATGCGAAAACTGCCGCCATCGTTCTCGAAGTCGAGCCGGATGGACCGGCGCACAACGCTGGCTTGGTCATCGGCGACATTCTCGTAGCGTTCGCCGGCCAACAGGTCGCGCGCCTGGAAGATATTCACGCTCAACTTCACGGCGCCTCCATCGGCAAACCGTTGGCGCTGCAATTCGTTCGCGGAGGCGCGGTCCAGGAAACCAGCATCACGGTCGGCGAGCGCAAATCAGGAGGCAAGTAGCATGCAGATCACCGGATTCGGCGAAATCGCGGAGCAGCTTCGCCGCTCGACCGTCCTAATCACCGCCGGACCGACAGGCCGCGGCAATGGCTCCGGCGTCATCTGGTCCAGCGATGGCGCTATCATCACCAACGCGCATGTTGCTCGTGGTCCGCGCCTGCGCGTGCAGCTATGGGATGGCCGCGAGTTCGACGCGACCCTCACGATGCGCGATCCTGCTCGTGACCTGGCGCAGCTCCAGATCGCTGCCGCGAACCTTCCCGCGGCTTCTGCCGCCGATTCGTCACGCGTTCGCCCCGGCGAAATCGCCATCGCCATCGGCAATCCTCTGGGCTTCGTGGGAGCACTGACGACCGGCATCGTTCACGCGGTCGGATCGATCCGAAATCTCGGCCCGCAATCCTGGGTACAAGCCGACGTTCGGCTCGCGCCCGGAAATTCCGGTGGCCCGCTTGCGGATGCTGCGGGGCGCGTGATTGGCATCAATACCATGGCTGCCGGCCGTCTGGCTTTAGCTATCCCCAGCAATGTCGT
>Ga0136846_1222931_pt1 | contig 11154 bp, 7 predicted proteins | sample HopSoiMetagenom2_FD_96841 | JGI IMG/M metagenome (GOLD analysis project Ga0136846, IMG submission 96841) | Grasslands soil microbial communities from Hopland, California, USA - 2 Assembly 2016 (version 4) | ecosystem: Environmental > Terrestrial > Soil > Grasslands | place: USA: Hopland... | reverse complement strand
TGCACGAGCGCAAACTCGCGATCATGCAGCGGGCGCAGCGGGCCGGAGCGGTGCGCGGGGATCTGGGCGTCGAGGACTTCGACGCGCTGATGTGCGGGATGGGGCAGGCGATCGTGGCCGGCGGGCGGCCGGAGCTGATCGCCGACGTGATTCTGGAGGGGTTGCGGGTTCCGCTGGAGGACGGTGCGGATTCGAAGGGGTCTGACGCGCGCTGAGCGGGTGTTGACGGGGCCTGATCGGTGGCACGGCATAGCGCCGGCCGCAAGGGACAATGGTGGGTGTGAACGCGACACCGAACCCTGTCTCAGCGTCCGTACCCGCGCCCGCACCGGCGCCCGATCGCTTGTGCACCGGCCTGAGCTGGTTCGAGGAACGGCCCGCGTTGACCGCGGTCGACGGTGGCGACCTTCGGCTCAAAGCTTTGGCACCGGGCACGCGCCTGGCGCTCACCTGGTCGGGCCGCCGCCGTTGCATCGGGTGGACCGCGCCTGGTACCGGCCGTACGCCGTGTGCGGGCGACGCTGACATCGATGCGGGGTCGACACTGGCGCAGTGTCCTGCCTGTCAGAACCGCGATCATGGTTTGGCCATCGCGCGGGACCGCATTACTGATGACGGTCGTAGCTACCAGCTCTACTTGGCCTGGTTCGCGCCCGGGATGCTGAAGGTGGGTATCACGGCGGTGCAGCGCGGTGTGGCTCGGCTGCTGGAGCAGGGGGCGATCGGGTACACGTTGATCGCGACCGGGCCGCTGCCGGCGATACGGCGTGCTGAGCTCACGTTGTCTGCTTCAGGGTTGGCGAAGGAGCGGTACCGGTCGCGGGCGAAGGTGGAGGCCTGGTGGGGGTTGCCGGACGCCGAGGGGTTGCGGTCGGCGTTGACGGAGGCTCGAAGCAGAGCTCTGCGGATCCTGGCGGACCATGTGGTCGAAGCGTTTCCGGATGGTCCGATCATCGACAACACGGCCTTTTTCGGCCTGACCGATGGCGCGCCTGCGACGTATCACGAGGTCGAGGCGCTGGATGACACCGGCACGCTGGTGGGCGAGGTGCGGACGGTGATCGGCAAGCATGTGCTGGTGGCCGTGGACGACGGCGCGCCGCTGCTGCTGGATACGCGGCTGCTGGCAGGGCGGCACACCGTTGCGGCTGGGGACGGTGCGCGTGTCGGTGGGATGCGGACGGCTGAGCGTCGGCGGCCGTTGGTTTACGACACGCCGACGCTGTTCTGAGCTATACGGCATCAGTGCTCGCGGAGGCGGATGCTCGGGGTGATCCGTGGTCTCCTACCCGAAGTAGCCCTCGATCTCCGCATGCGGAAGCACCCCGCTCCGCCCGAACTCGAACGTCCCCCGCTCCGCGATCTCCCGCGCGCCGGCGATCGCCGCGCTCACTGCCGCCCGCGACAGGTTCGAGCCGAGGCTGATCCGCCGCACGCCCCATTCGCCGAGCTGCTCGACGGTGGCGTTCAGGCGCGCGCCGCCGGCCAGGACGTTCACCGGTTTGCCGACCTCGGAGGTCACAGCGCGGATCTGTTCCTCGGTGGTCAGTCCGGGTGCGAACAGGACATCGGCGCCGGCTGCCTCGTACGCCTGCAGGCGTGCGATGGTGTCCTTCAGATCGTCGTGTCCGTACAAGAAGTTCTCGGCGCGCGCGGTCAGCGTGAACGGGAACGGCAGTGCACGGGCCGCTTCGATCGCCGCCGCGAGGTGTTCCAGCGCTTCCCCGAGCGGGATCACCGCGCCGTCGACCGCGTCCTCGATGGAGCCGCCGACCAGGCCGTTATCCGCGGCCAGCCGGATGGTCCCGGCGATACCGTCGCCGTCGGCGGCGAAACCGCTCTCCAAATCGCCCGCGACCGGTAGGTGGGTGGCGGCGGCCAGGGCGCGGGCGTTCGCCAAGGAAGCGTCGCGACTGATGGCGCCGTCGCCGAGGCCGAGGCTGTGGGCGATGCCGGCGCTGGTGGTGGCCAGGGCCCGGAAGCCGAGGGCGGTGAAGATCTTCGCGGTGCCGGCGTCCCAGGCATTGGCGATCACGAAGACGTCGGGTCCGGCGTGCAGTTCGGCGAAGGCTTCGGCGCGGCGGTACTGGTCTTCGGCGGTCAGCAGGCTCATACATCGAACCCTATGCGGTAGAGGCCTCGGCGATCATCTCGATAGCCGCCACCACGCCGTCCGGTCGAGAGTCCGAAGTGTCGACCACATGGTGCGGCACCGGAGGCGGCGTATCCGGAAGTATCGCCGCCGCCCACCTGTCGAAGGACGCGAGCTTGGCCGCGTCCGCCCCGCGCCCCCGCGCGACGATCCGCTCCCGCAGGATCGGGACCTCGCACCGTACCCACACCAGCCGCACCGTCCCGCCGCCGAGTTCGGCGCACCATCGCGCCCACCGCCCCGGATCGCGGATCTGCGACGTGAACGGCGCCACCAGCATCACCGGGCAGCCGTGGGAACGGATCTCCCGCGCCGCCGCGGTCATCCCGCCGTACTCGTGCACCTTGACGTGCTCGTCGTACCAAGCCCCCTCGCGCTCGCCGTAGTCCCGCCCGGCAGCCGCCAGGGTCTCGGCGACGAAGCCGCTATACAACGTGTCCTTGTCCAGCACCGCCGGCACCGGCGACAGCCGCCGCGCGAGCAGCGCGGCGACCGTCGACTTCCCGGCACCGGGAGCGCCGGCGACGACCCAGAGATCGGCGGGCGCGGCGGGTTCGACCCTCGAAGACATACGCCGACCCTAAAGGAGCCCCGTCACCACCCCGGTCACCCCGCCCAGCAGATCAGCGCACGTCGTGGGCGTCGCATCCTGCGGATCCAAAGCATTCGCCGCCTCATGCAGCGCGACCCCGTCCACCGTCCCGACCAGCACGTGCTCCGACACATCCAGCGGACACAAGTCCTGCACCACGACGTTCCGCACATCCGGCCCGACCAGGAACTGGTTCGTATACGGCGTCATCACCTCGTCCAGCCGCGTCACGATCGTCGTGTAGCGCACCCCGGGCACCGTGTCCCCGCCGGCGTCCAACTTCTCGTTGAAATCGGACCCCACCATCTGCTCCACACACGACGGGCACGCCGTCCCCAGCACCTCCGTGGCCCCCGGCACCTGCTGCGCCAGCGTGAACACCCCCGACGCGGTGCCGCCGTGGTTCGTCGGCGCGATACCGACCAGCATGTGCACCTTCGCCGCCCCACCGAGGAACTTCAGGTAGTAGCGCGGCAGCGCCCCGCCGCCCTGCGAGTGCCCGACGATGTCGACCTGGTGCGCGCCGGTCGCCGCCAGCACGCGGTCGACGTAGCCGTCCAGCTGCCGCGCCGAGTCCTCGATCGGCGCGAGCCCGTGCACCAGCGGGATGTCGTCGTACTGTCCGTAGTCGAGCTCGAAGACGCAGTACCCGCGCGCTGCGAAGTATGGTCCGCCGATCGGCCACTGTGCGGTCGGGTTCAGGAACGTCCCGTGCAGCAGCACCAGCGGCCGCGGGTGCTCGGCGCTCGGGCGGCAGGCGAAGTCGTCGATGCCGGAGGAGGGGGAGAAGGGGAACGAGGAGGGATCGGCATGGGCCGGCGCGGCCGCCGCCACCGCCGCAGCGGCGGCCAGTGCGGCGGCGGCCAGCAGCCGGGCCGCCCGGTGCCGGAGGCGGTGCCACCGGTGCTCTCGAAGGTCAGATCGCAGGGTTCGTGGATGCTCCGGTCGCGATCGCATGAGTCCTTTCTAGGCCTCCGGCGCGTCCGGGTACATTCTCAACACTATGACATTCACCCGTCCGGCCCCCGGCCCGGCCGCCACCCGCGCGGGGTATTGACGTCCGCTCCAATTTACCGGAGGGTAACTTCGAGCGTTCCGGCGAACGAACGAAAGCAGGTACCGACCATGCCCGGCCCGGCAGGCGCGACCATCGACGGCGGCGGCTCCCCCCTGACGGTGGCCGCGACCCTGGTACGGGCCGGGGTGATCCGCCCCGGACCCCCGCACCGCAGTGCCGGGCAGCTGCGCGCGCTGTTCTCCTGGGGCGCGACCATCGCCGGCGGCTTCCGCGCCGCCGCCGCGCGCAGCCCCAACGCCGAAGCCGTCGTCGACGAGCGCGTCGTGCTCACCTACCGCCAGCTCACCACCCGCGCCACCCGCCTGGCCAACGGACTGGAGGCGCGCGGCATAAAGCCCGGCGACAAGATCGCGCTGCTGTGCCGCAACCACGCCGGCATGATCACCTGCTTCGTCGCCTGCGCCGAGCTGGGCGTGGACGCGGTCCTGCTGAACACCGGCCTGTCCGCCGGGCAGCTGGCGCAGGTGATCGAGGAGCAGCAGCCCGCGGCGGTGATCGCCGACACCGAGTTCGACGCGGTCCTGTCCGGCTGCCCGAGCCGGGCGCTGCGCCTCAACTCCTGGTACGAGGAGGGCGCCGAGGTCCCGCTGACCCTGGACGACGTCGTCGACACCGCCTCCGCCGCGGCCCGCAAGCCCCCGGCCAGGCCCGGCCGCATCATCGTGCTCACCTCCGGCACCACCGGCGCCCCCAAGGGCGCGCGCCGCCCGAACCCGCCGGGCATCGGCGCGGCCGCCTCGATCCTGAGCCGCATCCCGCTGCGCGCCGGCGAGCGGATCCTGGTCCCGGCGCCGATGTTCCACACCTGGGGCCTGGCCGCGCTCCAGCTCGGCATGGCGCTGCGGGCCACGCTGATCATGCAGCGCCGCTTCGACCCGGAGGCCACGCTCAAGGCGGTCCAGGCCAAGCGGCCCACGGCGGTGTTCGCGGTGCCGGTGATGGTGCAGCGCATCCTGGACCTCGGCGACGACGTGATCAAGAAGTACGACACCTCCTCGCTGCGCGTGGTCGCGCTGTCCGGCTCGGCGATCCCGGCCGCCGCCGTGACCAGGTTCCTGGACGCCTTCGGGCCGGTGCTCTACAACCTCTACGGCTCCACCGAGGTCTCCTGGGCCTCCGTCGCCGACCCCGAGGACCTGCGCCGGGCCCCGACCACGGCCGGCCGGCCGCCGCTGGGCTCGAAGATCGTGATCCGGGACGTGGACTCCGGCGAGCCGGTGCCGACCGGCGAGGTGGGCCGCATCTTCGTCTGGAACGACATGCTCTTCGAGGGCTACACCAACGGCGCCGGCAAGGAGGTCGCCGACGGCTACATGGCCACCGGCGACCGCGGCTTCGTCGACGCCCACGGATTGCTGTTCGTCTCCGGCCGCGACGACGACATGATCGTCTCCGGCGGCGAGAACGTCTTCCCGCGCGAGGTCGAGGAGCTCATCGCCGCCCAGCCCGGGGTGCGCGAGTGCGCCGTGGTCGGGGTGCCGGACGCCGGGTGGGGCCAGCGCTTCGCCGCCTACATCGCGCTGCTGCCCGGCGCCTCCATGACCGAAGAGGACGTCAAGACCCTGGTCAAGACCGGTCTGGCGCGCTTCTCGGTGCCGCGGGACGTGTACTTCGTCGACGAGCTGCCGCGCAACGCCACCGGCAAGGTCGTCAGCCGGCTGCTCGGCGACTGACGACCCGCGTCCCCACCAGCTGCCCGGTCCCGCGCCGACTCGCTCTCGGCGCGGGACCGGGCGACCAGCCGCACCGGCTGGCCGTTCGACGGCCCGACTGCCTGACAGGAAGGCACCCGCATCATGTCCGTCACCCGCAGCGAAGTCGCCGGTCCGAAGGGGAACCGGATCCGCGTCCTGCGCATCCTGACGCGCTCCGGCATCCTGGCCGCGGCCCGTCCCGACCGCACCGTCCGCCAGCTGACGATCGTGGCCCGCTGGGGCGCCACGGTCGCCGGCGGCTACCGCGCGGCCGCGGCCTGTTCGCCGAAGCGGATCGCGGTGATCGACGAGCGGCGCCAGGTGACGTTCGGGGAGCTGCACCGCCGCGCCGTGCGGCTGGCCAACGGCCTGGAGGCGCTGGGCGTGGCCCCGGGGAGCAGGGTGGCGGTGCTGTGCCGGAATCACGCCTGGTTCGTGGAGACGGTGGTGGCCTGCGCTGAACTCGGCGCCGATGTGATGCTGCTGAACACCGGGCTGGCGCCGCGGGCCACGGCCGAGGTGCTGCGCAGCCACAGCCCGGCGGTCATCGTCGCCGACGCGGAGTTCGCCGAGCACGTCGCCGCCGCGCGATTGGACACGCCGGTGGTCGTCGCTTGGCCGGATGCGAGTGCCGGCCCGGTGACGAGCCGATTCAGCCGGCAGGCGTACCGAACCGCGTCGGTCGGCACCGTCGACGACGTCATCGCCGCCGCCAGCCCCCGCAAGCGCCGTCCGCCGAAGGTCCCGGGCCGTCTCATCGTCCTGACCTCCGGCACCACCGGTGCTCCCAAGGGCGCCTACCGTGCCAATCCGCCCGGGCTGGCCGCCGCGGCGGCGCTGCTGTCGCGCATCCCGCTGCGCTCGTGCGAATCAGTGCTCGTGGCCACGCCGCTGTTCCACATGTGGGGCCTGGCCGCCCTGCAGATCGGGATGGCGCTGCGCGACACCCTGATCCTGCAGCGCGCCTTCGAGCCCAAAGCGGCGCTGCGGGCCGTCGCCGAGCACCGGTGCTCGGTCGTGTTCGGCGTTCCGGTGGTGCTGCAACGGATCCTGGAGCTGCCGCCGGGGCTGCGCGACAGCTTCGACACCGGCTCGCTGCGCGTCGTGGCGACCTCCGGGGCGCCGATCCCGTCGCCGGTCGTGACCACTTTCATGGATGTCTTCGGCGAGGTCCTCTATAACTTCTACGGCTCCACCGAGGTCTCGTGGGCGGCCATCGCGGAACCGGCGGACCTGCGCATCGCCCCGACCACGGCGGGCCGCCCGCCGCTGGACTCGCGGCTGGTGGTGCTGGACGAGCACGGCGCGATCGTGCCGCGCGGCGTCACCGGCCGCATCTTCGTGTGGAACGACATGCTCTTCGAGGGCTACACCACCGGCGCCACCAAGGAGTACCGCGGTGGATACATGGCCACGAACGACCGTGGTCACCTGGACTCCTCCGGGCGGCTGTTCGTGCACGGCCGGGACGCCGACATGATCGTCTGCGGCGGGGAGCAGCTGTTCCCGCGTGAGGTCGAGGACCTGCTGTCCGCGCTGCCGGAGGTGCGGGAGGCCGCCGTGGTCGGGGTGCCGGACGGCGATCTGGGGCAGCGGTTCGCCGCCTACGTCGTGGTGCGTCCCGGTGCGGAGATGTCGGCGCCGCAGGTGCGCGGGGTCGTGGCCCGGCACCTGGCCAGCGCCACGGTGCCGCGCGACGTGGTGTTCGTCGACGCCCTGCCGCGCAACGCGACGGGTAAGGTCATGGTGCGTGACCTGCCACCGTCGCTGACCGGAGGCTGACATATCCTTGAGCCCAGGCTCCGGTCCCCAGATAGCTGAGGACCGGATGGCGCGCCCGCCAGGTGCGCGCCATCCGGCCGCTTCTCACCTCTGCCCGCGTCGGCCCCCGGCTATCCGCGTCGTCGCCGAATCTCAACCTTCGACCGGGTCACCAGCGCCGCGCCGACCCCGGCGAGTATCGGAACGAGCACGATCGTGCCGGTCAGGAACCACCACGGGATCGCGAGGTAGCTTTGCGCGTGCACGGTCCGCGGGCCGCCGAAGGGGCCGAACCCCCCGCGGGCGTCGACCGCGGACTGCACGAAACTGTGCGAGCGCGCCTCGATGATCGCCACCGCCGGCACCAGCCCGGTCGCCGAGCCCAGGACCGCCCCCATCACCGCCGTGATCGTGGCCTGGGAGCCGGCCAGCGTGCGCCGCACGCGCGGGCGCGCCCCGACCGCGGCCAGGGTCTCCAGGTCGGCCTGGCCGTCGGTGATCGCCAGTCCGGTGGCGATGGCCGCCGCGCCCAGGGTCACGAACGCCGCGACCGCGGCCAGCGCCAGCATCGCGGCGTCCTGGCCGCCCTGGTATCCGCGCTCCACCTTCAGCAGCGCGGTGGTGCCCAGCGTCTCGGCGGCGGCGTTGGCCCGCTCCTCCTCGGCGCGCGTGGGCGTGCGGGTGGTGTCGAACAGGATCATCGAGGGTGTGTACTTCACGGGATACTTGTCCGCCGCCGACTGCGGGATCAGGGCCCGGACGCCGTTGACGGCGCTGCCGTCCTGGGTCCGGGCCACGGCGGCCGGCAGCGTCAGGTCGCCCGGCGGCGGTCCGGAGCAGTAGGGCTCGAACTGCTTGCGCACCTCGGCCGGCATGTCCGCGCCGTCCGGCGGGCACTGGCGCTGCAGGGCGATGGTCGAGGTCGCCCGGCCGGTCGCCGGATCGTCGGTGGTGAGGTCGTAGCGGTTGAAGACCACCATGCCGCCGGCGGCCAGCACCTTCTCGGCCTCCGGGTTCTCCCGGCCGGTGAGCGCGCGCAGGGTGCCGGCGTCGCCGGGCACGACCTCGCCCCCGCCGTACGCCGCCGCGCAGCGCGGATCGGCCTGCATCATCGACTCCCCGTCCTGGCCGGCCGGGATCGGGGCGCTGTTCGCGCCGAAGAACGGGCAGTCGCTGGCCGTCGGGCGCTTCACGACCAGGTTCACCGGAACGAAGCCGTTGTAGTCCTGGGCCAGGATCACCGAGGCCGAGCGCACCGGCAGCGCGGCGCCGATCGCGGCGATCGCCTTCCGGGTGTCCGCCGGCTTGCTGTCCGGCCCCATGTCCACGCCGCTGAACCGCAATCCGGGCCGGGACCGGTCCTCGGACTCCCGGGCGGCGGCCGAGCCGAACATCAGCGCCACCTGCCCGGGACGCAGGGTGCTGTGATACTGCGCGCGGCCGCGGGCGGCGTCGGTGGCCAGCAGCGTGGCCACCGCCGTGGAGCCGGCCACGGCGGCCAGGATCGCCGCGACCGCCGGCGCCGTGCGGCCCCGGTTGCGGGCGCCGTCGCGCAGCGCCATCCGCCCGGTCAGTGGCAGCGCCCGCCCGAGCTTGCCGGCCAGCGCCACCAGCAGCGGGGTGCAGGCCACGACGCCGAGTTCGGACACCGCGATCCCGGCCACCAGCGGCACGGTGTGGATGCCGGGCTGGTAGACGGCGTAGCCGGTGGCGGCGATCCCGGCCACCAGCACCACGGCGCCGAACGCGGCCAGCCGCCACGGCACGCCGCGTGCCCCGCGCCGGCCGCCGGTCAGCGATTCCAGCACCTGCTGCCGGCCGGTGAGGATCGCCGGGATCAGCGCCGCGACCAGGCCGGTGGCCACGCCCAGCAGCGCGGCGCCGGCCAGGTCCGGCGGCGCGATCCGGAACGCGCCGGGCTCCCGGTGCGTCAGGTTCACCGCCTCCGGGAGCGCGAGCCGTCCCAGCAGAACCCCGGCCAGCGCGCCCAGCAGGCCGCCGACGGCGCCGAGCACCAGGCCGTCGGCCAGGACCACGGCCCGCACCATGCGCTGGTCGGCTCCGGCGGCGCCCATCAGGCCGAAGTCGCGGCGCCGCTTGCGCGCTCCGACCGCGAATGCGGGGCCGGCCAGCAGCACCACTTCCAGCAGGGCCATGACGATCCCGACGGCGCTGACCGCCACCAGCGCCTCGGTGAGCCGGCTGCTGCCCGCGGCCGCGCCGCGGTGGTCGCGCAGCAGCGGGACCTGGGAATCCGGCGGCGGGTTCTCGGCGACCTGCCGGGACTCGGCCGAATACCCGCTCTGGTTCAGGTTCAGCACCTGCGCCCAGGACAGGCCGCCGGGGACGCTCGCGAGCCAGTGGCCGGGGCCGGGATCGTCCGGTGCGGAGGGCAGGGTGCCGGGGTAGGCGAAGATCTCGTCGTCGTCCAGGTGCGAGGGATCGTCGTACTCGCCGACGATCGTCAGCGCGTGCTCGGCCAGGCGGCCGTCGGGGCCGGGCTGTTCAGTGCGGGTGAGGTACTCGGCGCTGATCTGGTCGCCGGGGTGTTTGTCGAGCGAGTTCAGCAGCGAGGTGGACAGCGTCACCTCGTTCTTCGCGTGCGGTGCGCGGCCGGACATGTGCTTGTAGATGCCGGTCAGCAGCGGGTCGTTCAGGTCGCGTTCGGCGATTTGGACGGTGTAGGAGCCATGCGGCGATCGGACTCGCAGCTGCTGCTTGTTCGGCATCGGCACGACGCGCGAGCCCGGCGGCAGTACTCCGGCGTCGGTCGGTGAAGCGATCTGGACGCCTTGCAGCGCGCCGGCGAGCATGCCTCCGGCTTGCGGCGGCGCCGGGACGGTGCCGTTCGGGAGCTGCTGGATCTGTGCCGGGGCCACGAAGGAGACGAGCGCGTCGGCCTGGCCGAGGTCGCGCTGGAGCTGCTCGGCGGTGGTCAACTTGACCGTGTGGTACAGCGTGTCGGCCGCTGCTGCCCCGGCGACCGGGAGCGCGAGCATCGCCGCGACCAGTGCGGAGCGGCCCTTGTGGCGCAGGGCTTCGCGGCGCGCGATGCGCACGGCGACCTTCCAGATCATGCTGACCAGGAATACCGGGTATATTCGTGCTCTGCATCCTGCGGAAAGCGTAGATCCTTCACGCTGCGTGAGCTACCGCTCGGGCCGTTCTCAGCTCCAGGGGATTTCCGGGGACTTGTAGTATTTGATGCCCAGCCGGTCCCACAGCGGGCCCTGCTTGGCCAGCCGCTGCGCGAACTTCCGCCAGTCGTGGGTGGCCGGTGTGGACCAGCCGATCTCGGCGATGGCCGGAATACGCGGATAGGCCAGGGTCTCGGCGTCGGCCAGGCTCTTGACCGTCTCGGTCCACAGCGGGGCCTCGACGCCGAGGACCGCCGCCGGGGCGACGCCGGGCAGGACCGTGACCGGGTCCCAGTCGTACGCCTTGGACACCGGGATGTAGCCGGCCCAGTGCAGGCCGAGCGGGAAGCCGGGGGTGTACTGCTGGTCCAGGTAGGCGTGGCTGCCGGGGGCCATGATCAGCTTGCTGCCCTTGGCGGCGGCCTGCGTGGCGGGCGGCTGCGGCTGTGCGGTGTTCCAGTATTCCAGCACGGTCTGCGGCAGCAGCGGTGCGGTGGCCGCCTCGGCCCAGGCGATGGGGGTGCGTCCGTGGGCTGCGACGGTGTCCTGCGTGCGCTTGATGAAGGCGTTGTACCGGGTCGGGTTCAGCGCCTGGGCCTCGTCGCCGCCCATGTGCAGATACGGTCCGGCGGTCGCGTCGGCGGCGGCCGCGGTCGCTGAATCGACAAATCTGTATGTTGATTCACTCGACGGGCACAGCGCGTCGAACGCCGGCGAGACGGTGGTCACCGGCCCGTGCT
>Ga0136846_1221807_pt1 | contig 11154 bp, 11 predicted proteins | sample HopSoiMetagenom2_FD_96841 | JGI IMG/M metagenome (GOLD analysis project Ga0136846, IMG submission 96841) | Grasslands soil microbial communities from Hopland, California, USA - 2 Assembly 2016 (version 4) | ecosystem: Environmental > Terrestrial > Soil > Grasslands | place: USA: Hopland... | reverse complement strand
GCCGCGGGCGCTGGTGGCGCAGCGGGCGGCCCCTCCGAGTCGGGCTCAGCCGGGGGCGGCTCAGCGTCGGCCACCTCGGCGGCCTCGACCTCCTCGGGCGAGGGATCCCACGGCGCCGGCGGCTCCGGCTCCACGCCCTCGGCCATCGGGTCGGGCGGCGGCGCTGGGATCTCCTCCGGCGTCTCTCCGCGCAGCTCGGCGAGGAGCTCCGCCGTCACGTAGATCTTCTGCTCGCCCTCGTCGATCACGCATTCGATCTGTTGCGCCGCCTCCGTCCCAACCGTCACCGTGAGCGTGGCGTGGAAGAGGTCGCCCGCGTCCTGGGCCACCTTGCTCTGTAGATCGAGGGACTCGAGATCGGCGTCGACCTCGAGTTCGGCCGATCCGTCCAGGGTGTAGATAGTCAGCTGAGTCATCAACGCCGTCCCTACTTGCTACTGGCGGAGGCCAAGAGCTTGGCTCGTAGCCGCGACCGGTCGTTTGCCGTCACCGGCCCGCTCGATGTCGCAACATCGTCGTCCGAGTCGTCCCCGCCGTGGCTTTTCGCTCCGCTCGCATTCCCCTGGTTTCCGGTCCCGCCGGTGTCGAGCACCTGCAGCAGAGGCTTGCCGCCGCGTTGCACCTTGACACCCACCCGCGTCTTGCGGCTACCCGTATCGGCGTCGACCTCGCAGCGGAAGTGCAGGGCCTGGTCGCTGACCACCTTCGCGGTGGTCCAGTCGAGCCGGTACTGCTCGCCGCCCTCGCCCGTCAGCTGGCCGTGATTGGACGCCATCCGGGCGAGCTCGGCGCTAGTCGCCGGCATGTCGACGCCGAGAAGCTTCGTCCGCCCCTCGACGGTGACGCTCAGCTTCCCGGTGAACGTGTCTCCGGATCGGCGGCGAAGCTTGGCCTGAATCGTCAGGGCTCCGCTCTCGCCGGTCTCGTCGATGTCGCCCGGCTGCACGGCGTCCCAGTCGACCCAGAATGTGCCGCCGTTGTAAGCCAGGCCGGTCCCGGTCTGGCGCCGCGCCCCCTCGAGGATCCGGTCGTAAGCCTGCTTACGGTCATCCGGAGCGAAGATCCACGTGTCGCCCCGGATCTTCCCCGGCACGCCGTTGATCTCGACCTTGTAGTCCTTGCCGTCCATGCCGTGGAACACGGCACCACGCAAGGTCCAGATCACGTTGGCCTTCTTGTTCTCGTACGCGTTCTCCAACCCGTCCTTGAGCCGTTCGACATCCTCGTCCTTGAGACCGGTTCGATTGCGCAGCTCGCGCTTGCTCGTCTCGGCGTAGTCGTACCAGTCGTAGGCAAGCGAAACGACGGTGATCACCGCCCCGACACCGGCGACGGCCTGCCCCGCCTGCTTGAGCCCCTCCTCGGCGGCGGCGCGAGCGGCCTCCTCGAGCGGCTGCAGCGCAGTATGGATGTCGGCCGCACCGTGGCCGATCTCGGCGCCGGTGTGCGCCAGCTCAAGAAACGTCAGCCCGCCCTCGGCGAGTTTCTCGGCGAGTTCGCCTCGCTTCTCCTTGGGGACGGCATCGAACGTCTTACCGAACTGGTTCAGGACCGTCTCGGGGTCCTCCTTCGCCATCTTCGTCAAGATGATCTGGGTGGCGTTGTCGGCGATCATCATCGCCAGGTTGAGGCCAGACGCGACGGCGGTGCCGATCGGCGGGAAGAACGCCGCGATCGACGACGCGACGCCGACCGCCGTCTTCGCAGCCATCAGCCCGAGGGCGGCGTCGGGGAACGCGGCGGCAAAGTTGCGCCGCATGTCCGACTCGGCTTGGGCCTTCGCGAAGTTGACGAGCGTCTCGCACGTGTTGGACACGGCGACGCCGAACGCCGCGAGCGACTGCCCGTACCGCGAGACAGTCGCCCAGACGGCGGTCGTGAGGGCGCCGGACTCAGCCTCGATGTACAGGTCCACCATTTCGTCGGTGCCGGCGGTCTTGGCCCGCCTGACCATCGCGGCCCGCTCGTCCGGCGCCGCCTGTAGATATGGCAGCGCCTTCTGGTACCGGGCGAACTGGATTCTGAGGTTCGCCTTCCAGCTGCCGATGTTCAGCCAGGTCCGGTCGAGGACGGGTTCGACCTTCTGCCAGTGAGCGCCACCGCCGGACTTCGTGAAGAACTCCCCCATGTCCTTGCGGAATTCGCCGAACGCCTCCATCAGCTGGGCCTGCTCCGCGCCGGTCTGCAAGTTGGCGGCGGCGTTGACGAGCGTCTCGTCGGGCTGGGCGCTGCCCTGTGCGGCGACCGCGACCTCGGTGGCGAACAGCAGTCCGGCCCTGACGTTCGGGTCCTCCTTCTGTCGCTCCTTCACGGCGTCCTTGATCTCGCGAATCGCTGTGTAGTACTCCGCGAGGGGACCCGTCCGCTCGAAGTACTCCTTGGCGTCGTCGTACTTCTTGCGCTTCGTCGCGTCCGACGATTTCTTGTTGAGCTCGTTGAGGTCCACGAATAGTTGCAGCAGTTGCCCGTCGGACCGGGGGCACCCCTTGTTGGTGATCAACCAGCCGATGTAGAACTGCCGATACAGCGGATTTCGCGCCGTGACGAGCTCCTCGAGCTTCTTCGGGGTCGAATGCCCGATCAGCGACGACGGATCGATGACTACCCACGGATACTTTCGGACGACGTCATCCCACGCCATGTCATCACCCCCCGCGACCTCCGCGCCCGAGTTCGGCTAACTTGCGCTGCGGAGACCGACAACAGGACAATCGTCCACCCGCCGCGATCGTGTCAATGGCTGGCAGATGACCTGCCTGCATGGGGCAGGGCTCCAGCATGACCTCGATCTGTCGACCCATCGCCCGCCGGGCCCGGATCGACGACGAGCTCAACGGTACGGGCCGTCCGGTCCTCGAGATCGGCAAGGCCAAGCCGCTGCTCGACGAGCCGATGCATTGCGGGTCGCACGGGGCCGGGGTTGGTGTTCGGTCGTACGATTTTGCGGTGCTCGACGCTGGTGATGCGCGGCGGGTCGCCGACCAGTTCGGACTTGGTGATCGGGCGCTGTTGTCCGGCCCGGTGGCCAGGGGCGAGCAGGGTGTGGTGTGGCGGCTCGAGACCGACGCCGCAATTTTCGCGGTGAAGGATGCGTTCGAACCGACCGGTGAACACGCGGCAGCGGCTACGGCGCAGTTCCAAGATGCCGCCGACGCGGCAGGTGTGTTGACGCCGAGCGTGGTTCGCACGGTGAATGGCGACGTGTTCGGCCGTGTCGGCGATGCGCGAGTCCGGGTCTACCGGTGGGTGGATCTACGTGGGCCCGATCTCGTTCTCGATCCGGTCCAGGTCGGAACGATCGTCGCTGCTCTCCATCGGTTGCGGTTCGCCGCGCTGGGCAGGCCTGAGCGGTGGTACAGCGCGCCGGTCGGAGCGCAGGGCTGGGACGAGATCATCGATGCGTTGCAGGATCACGCTGCGCCCTTCGCCGTCCAATTGCGCTCGTTGCGCGAAGAATTGCTTGCTCTGGAGCAGTGGATCGGCGTGCCGAGGGATTTGCAGATGTGCCACCGTGACTTGTGGGCCGACAACGTCCAAGCCACCGGTGAGGGAGCGGTCTGCGTGTTCGACTGGGAGAACTCCGGCCCGGCCGACCCCGGCCAGGAACTCGCCTGCGTGCTCTTCGAGTTCGCCGGCAGCGACGTGTCCCGCGCGCTCACGCTGTACCAGGCATACCGAGACGCCGGCGGACCAGGCCGCGTCGAAGGCCGCGCCGCGTTCTCGATGCTCATCGCGCAGCTCGGACACATCCTCGAACGCCACTGCCGCCTGTGGCTCGACAACATCTCCGACGCCGACCGGGCGCATCGGGAATCAGGTGTCGCCGAGGCAACCGAGCGCCCACCCAGGCGCAGCGTGCTGGAAGCGCTCCTGGATGCCGTGAACTCCCGATGACCGGGCCGTTTGCTCGAGCTGACGGGCGCCGAAGATGACACCGGATGAGACAAGGGTGGTGATCGTCACCGGTGCTTCTCGGGGAATCGGCGCCGGGCTGGTAGCCGCGTACCGGCGGCGTGGCTGGGCTGTCGTGGCCAACGCGCGCGCTGTTGCACCGTCCCGGGACACGGATCTGCTGACCGTGCTGGGCGACGTGACTGAGCCGGCCACCTGCGATCGCATCGTCGCGGCCGCACTGGAGCGCTTCGGACGGGTCGACACGCTGGTGAACAACGCGGGGGTGTTCCTGTCGAAGCCGTTCACCGAGTACACGTCGCAGGACTACCGCCGGGCCGTTGCCTTGAACCTGACCGCGTTTTTCCATCTGACTCAGCGGGTCGTTGCCTGCATGCTGCCGGCGCGGTCGGGGCACATCGTCACAATCACGACAACCCTTGTTGACCGCGCCGATTCCCGGGTGCCGGCGGTGCTCACCGCGTTGACCAAGGGCGGCCTCGCGGCAGCGACTCGGTCGCTGGCAATCGAGTACGCAGGCGATGGGATTCGGGTCAACGCGGTGTCGCCCGGAGTGATTCGAACAGCGACGGACGATCCCGCATCCTATGACGATCTTGCTCAACTACATCCGCTCGGTCGCGTGGGGCGCATCAGCGACGTCGTCGACGGAGTTCTGTATCTGGAGACGGCGCAGTTCATCACTGGCGAGGTACTGCACATCGACGGCGGTCAGATCGCCGGATCTTGAGCCCGAAGTCAGATGCAGCCGGTGGCCTGCGTGCGGTCTTGCCTTGTGGGCGACGGTGCAGTGCCAGGATCGGGCTGGGCTCTTGCGACGCCGCGCCGGAACGTGGAGCGTCAGCCGTACGTCAAGCCGACAGGGGGCCGCGATGGGCATGAGCGAGGGGCGCAACGGTGACGCGAGCGCAACGGCCAGCGTTGCGGCCGTCGACCTGAAGCTCGAGGTGGTGGTCATTCCGGTCTCGGACATCGACCGCGCCAAAAGGTTCTACGGCGGCCTCGGGTGGCGGCTCGATGCCGACTTCTCTTTCGACAACGGCTTCCGAATCGTCCAGTTCACGCCGCCCGGGTCGGGCGCCTCGATCCAGTTCGGCACCGACATGAGCTCGGGTGCGCCGGGCTCGGTCCAGAACCTGTACCTGATCGCCTCCGATATTGAGGCCGCCCGAACAGAGCTGGTCGGGCGAGGTGCCGAGGTGAGCGAGGTGTTCCACCCCGCGAAGCCCGGCGCCCAGTTCGATCGCGACCCGAGTGGTCACCTGGCTGGCGGCTCGCCGGACAGTTACAGCTCCTTCGCCACATTCAGCGACCCGGACGGCAACGGTTGGCTCCTGCAGGAAGTCACGGCCCGCCTTCCCGGTCGCAGCGACCCGGCCGTGACGACGTTCCGGTCCGCGAGCGACCTCGCGAGCGCGATGCGGCGCGCTGCAACCGCGCACGGCGAGCACGAAACGCGCACCGGCAAGGCAGACGCCAACTGGCCCGACTGGTACGCCGATTACATGGTGGCCGAGCAGGCCGGGACGGAGCTGCCGACGTGAACAACCACGATGCGATGGTGTACGGCGGCGACCCATGACACCAGCGCCATCGCCGGCGGTGACCAGCCAGAGCCCGAACTGCTCGGCCGGACTGTCGTCGTGATCGGCGGTAATGCCGCGACCGGACCGCACATCGGCCGGGTTGCGGGCACGTCAAGGTAGCGGCACCCGCTATCCACATCATGACGAACACCGCGCTCTCCGGCCGGCGAGGGGCACGAGGGTGATCTGATGCCATGGTTTCCGGACTTCATCGCTGCCGTCGAGCTGGTGCGCAGGCAGACCCACGCCGCAGCGATCGCTGACCCCGTCATGCAGTACGTCACCGCGCTCAATGCGGGCGACACCTCCGCCCTGGAGACCGCTTGGCCCGGTGATGTAGTGATCTACGACCCGCGTGCCGGAAAGGTCCATGGTCACCGGCGGTTGCGCCGGTTCGTCAACGAGAACAAGTCCTGGCTTGCCGAGCGGGGCGCGCGCATCGACACGGCAGCCGCTACCTGTGCCGGCGGCCGGGCCGTGGTGGAGCTGCTGGCGCACCTGGCCGATGACGGGGGGCGACAAGTGGCGTGGCCAGTGGCGGTTGTTGCCGAATCGCGCGACGACCTCTCGATGGAGTTCCGGACGTATTGCAGCCAATCACCGGTGGACGGACGGCGTCGCGTCCGGCCGCCCATCTTGGCCTCCGGACGGGACCGCCCCTTGGACATCGTCCGCCGCTACCACGCGGCGCTGGCCGCGGGTGATCTTGAGGGGGTAATGAGCACCTTCGCACCTGACGGGTACTTCCGTGAGGCTGTCGGCCCGCCGTTCGTCCACCGCGGCAGCGAGCTCCGGGCGTTCTTCACTCGATGCTTCAGCGCGGGGGGCGGCCTCAGCCTGGAGGCTTGCGTCGTGACCGACGACGGCGCGCGCTGCGCTGTGGAGTACAACTGCATCCGCTGGGGCAGCCGCGACTTGCCGCCTCAGGCCGGCCTCGGAATCTACGAACGCGGCGCGGACGGGCAGCTGACTGCAGTGCGCGTCTACGACGATGTCGAAGCACCCACCGCAATGCCCAATACGACGTGACGGTCCCGCGGATCTGGCTGGTCGAATCCTTCGTCACAGCTAGGAAAGGAGTCACTCGAATGCGTTCTGACATCGTGCCCAACGGCGTGTTCCCCGATTACCAGCTTGCGGACCACACGAGCACCATGCGCAGGCTAAGCGAGCTACAAGGTGACGACCCGATGATCCTCACGCTGGCGCGCGGCCATTATTGCCCCAAGGAGCATCAACAGCATCTGCAGCTCGCGGCGTTCTATCCGCAGATCGCCGTCGGCTATACGCAGGTCGCGACCATCTCGACCGATGACCACCACACCACCCAGGAGTTCCGCGCGTCGGTCGGCGCTCAGTGGCCCTTCCTCTCCGACCCGGACCGCACCGTGCAGCGGGACCTCGATATCCAGGAGTACACCGACTCCGAACATGACCCGATGATCCCGCACACCTTGGTCCTCAAGCCGGGGCTCGTGATCCACAGCATCTACAACGGCTACTGGTTCTGGGGAAGGCCGTCGATCGAGGATCTCCGCCGAGACCTGCGCGCCGTAACCCGAGAGATCCGCCCGGACTGGGATCTGAGCACACCAGGGCTACGTGCGGCGTGGGACGCCGGTGATCTCTCGCAATTCCACGGATGGAGCACGTGGAGTCCCGAACGTGTTTCGGCAGAGCGCCAACGCGCCTCGACGCATCGACCGCCCGGCACCGACGGCACCACAGCAAACTCGCCGAGGTGAGTCCCGCCAGCGGGCACGGACCCGACGCGGACGTGGTTCAAAGCGCTTGTGCTCTGCAGCAGTCGCGGCTGAGAGGCTCGCGGCTCAAGCGCCTCTCCCGAACGACAGCTGGTTGGGTCGCGGGTGTTCGGTGATCGACGCGGTGGCGGTCAGAAGGTCTTGGCCAGGTCGCGGGCGGTGGCTTCGGCGATCTGCCGGGCGCCGTCGCTGTCGCCGGTCAAAGTGGGGTGGTAGCGGATCTCGCGGATGTCGGTGAGCCCGGTCCAGCGCAGCCAGTCGGTGAAATAGCTGGACTGGAAGTCGCTGCCGAACTCGGGCCCGAGGCCGGGTCCCCATACCGCGCTGCTGTAGATGACCGCGACCCGCTTGCCGCGGTCGGCGAGCAGATGGCGGTAGCCTGCTGCCGGATCGACGCTGAACACCCAGCCGGGCTGGCTGATCACGTCGATGAACTGCTTGAGCACGTAGGGAATGCCCGCGTTCCACATCGGCACGCTGAACAGCAGCCGGTCGGCGGCGTCGAAGCGTTCGAACGTGCGCCGCGCCGCGGCCCACGCCGCCGCCTGCGCACCGCGCGGTTCGCCGCCGGCGAACACGGTCATCTTCGCCTCCGCGCCGACGGCGAAGTCGGGCAGCGAACCGTCCCACAGGTCCCAGTGCTGCACCGCCGCATTCGGATGGGTCTGCTGGAACGTTTCGGTGAAAACGGCGCCGATGCGCCGCGATTGGGATGCCGCGCCGCGCGGCGAGGACGAGATGTGCAGCAACCGGTCCATGACGTACCTCCATAATGTGTGCGTGCACGCACAGTACCGGTTGTGTGCGTGCGCACGCAAGCGGTATTCTGCCGGTCGTGCCAACCAAGACAGCAAAGGACGAGACCGGGCCGCGGGCATGGGGCGCGCTGCTGGCCGTGCACGCCGACCTGGTGCCGCTGCTCGACCGGCAGCTACAGCACAGCACCGGGCTACCTCTGGCCTGGTATGACGTACTGCTCGAGCTCAATGCCGCCGAAGACCGCAGGCTGCGCATGGGCGAGCTCGGCGAGCGGGTGGTGTTGTCCCGCACCCGAGTCAGCCGGCTTGTCGACGAACTAGCGCGCGCCGGGCTGGTCACCCGCATCAGCAACCCGACCGACCGGCGCTCGGCCTACGCCGAACTCACCGAGCTCGGCCGGGACCGGCTCCGCGCTGCCGCCCCCGTCTACCTCGCCGGCATCCGCGACCACTTCAGCCGACACCTGACAACCGCGGAGCTCGACGTGCTGGCCACCGCGCTGAGGCGCGTCCATACGGCCCACCAGCAGCGCCCGCCGACCTCCGCCACCGGCCGCAACAACCTTCCCGGCCGAGAACCGCGCGGCAACCGATAAACCATTCGGACCGCCGCGACCGGCGGTGCGATCCGCCGAACGTGCTGACTCATGACGCGGTCCGCAGCTTCGACCACGTCGTCGACGAGTACTTCCGTCGAGCTGCGCCGACGTGTCGCCCGCGCGGTTGCTCCGGTCGGGGGGTCACATGTCCAGGCCCATTCGCGCTGATGCCGCCGCACTTGGATGAGGTCATCGGGGCCAGGCTCGCAGACGGCTACTGGACGACCTTCACCGTCCGGCAGGACGGGCATGTCGTCGGCATCACCTCGGTCCTCTTTGACCCTGCGAAACCCGCTGGCGCGGAGGTCGGCGGGACGCTGCTCGACCCGGCCGTGTGGGGAACGGGCCTCAACACGGAGGTCAAGCGGCTGCTGTGCGCGGTGCTCCTTCGGCACGGCGCCCAGTGGGTTCAGCTGCGCACCGACGAGCGGAACGCACCGTCGGTTGCGGCGATCCGCAAGATAGGCTCGACCGAGCGCGGCATCCGCCCGGAGCATCTCGTTCGCCGGGACGGCACACGGCGGCGCAGCCGCATCTTCCGCATCGCCCCGGCCGAAGCGTCGATGCCGCCATCGTGAGCATGGCTTGCATGCCGAACGCCAAGACGGGCGAGCGGCTGATGTGAAGGGTCGACTCGTCGGCAGCTCAGATCGATCACGGGCAGGTGAGGAAGAGCCGCTTTTCCGTGGCGAGGTGGGCTGCCCAATCGATGCGGCCGGCGCCCGCGAAGCGCAGGTACGCGCGCAACGCTTCGCGCATGGCTTCGACGAACCCGTCGGCGCGGCCGGGTGCGAAGCCGTCCTGCCACCAGACGTTGAGCACCCGCACGGTGGCTTGGTCTCCATCGAGTCGCGGTTCGATCCGCCCCACCAGGCGGTCGGCGAAGATGATCGGTAGCACGTACCAGCCCCAACGGCGCTTGGCCGGCGGGAAGAAACCCTCCCACACGTAGTCGAAGTCGAACAGGTCCGCGAGCAGCCTGGTGTCCCAGAGCAGCGAGTCGAACGGCGCGATGAAGGCGACCGACCGCATCGGTTCCGGCGGCGCCTGCAGCAGCGGGAACTCCTCAGTGACGACGAACCGTTTGCCGCGCATCCCGTCGACTTCGACCGGCACCAGCGCGCCGAGCTCCACCAGCTCTCTGTGCAGCTGCTTGCGCTCCGGCGGGTCCGCGATCCGGGCGAAGGTGCCGCCGGCGCCGCCCGCGCCGAGCAGGCCGTGCGCCCGGTAGCGGGACAGCAGCTTATGCCGGAGCTGTTCACGCCCCGGCACCTCGTGAGCGAGCACCTCGCCCGGAACCAAGCGTTCCAGGATGTCGTAGTAACGCAAATTCCCCTCGCGTCGCGCAAGACCGAGCACCCCCGCGACGATGTAGGCCTCGAGCACCGCGCGCACGGCATTCTCCGGCATCCCGAACCAGTCCTTGGTGGGACCGCTCTCCCGGTCGAAGTCGGACGAGGACAGCGGCCCAGCCACCCTGATCCTGTCCAGCACCCGCTCGGCGACAGCGGCGTTGTCCGCAAGCGCCCCGGAGTGGAACCGCGGCCCCTTTCGGCCCCAATTCACGCGAAACCAAGGGACTTCGTCCATCCGCACCAACGACAGCGCCTTGTTGGTCGTCTCGAAGATCTCGCGACGCTCGTACAGCGCCTCGCACCAGGCAGGCTGATAGTCGGCAACGCGCGCATGCAGCATGAGGTCGTGGTTGCGGCCGGCCACCGCGATCGGGTCGAACTGGAGCGACCCCAACCTCCGCAACACCTCCAGCACTCCGTCCAGACCTCCCCCGACAGACCTCGCCGGGGAAAGGAAGTGCCGCCCGAAAAGAAAGCGACGCGCCGCCTCGGCAGTCACCTTCACCGAAACGACACTAGCCGCGCACATCCAAGCCCACTTACGACCGATGCGCCGCACACACGACTCACGACGCCGCCACCTCGGCTCCGGACTGTTCGGCACTGGACCACCGGCAGCGCCCTCACACGGGACGCCGAACCGCACGGTCAGTCCCAAGGTATGGGTCAATCCTGTTCGTTGATCCAGATCGGCACGCCGGCCGACACCAGGAACGACCAGGCCCGCCCGTCGGTATCGGTCGCGTTGACCCAACCACCTCGGCTCGCGTGAGCGCCGACCGCCTCCATCACCTGCCGCGTGGTCGCCACGTCGAGTCGGATCCGCAACTCCGAACCGTAATGCAGCAGTGCCATCACCGCCTCCTCCGGACTGTCCAGGCCAGGGTAAGTCGCGCCACCCCGACTGGCGCGATCTCGACGCCGACCGGGCACTCCCCCGCTCACGCCGCCAAGCGGACTCGGAGCTGTTTCGGGATCGAGTCGTCGGTCAAGTCGGTGACTGCGACTCGGCTGGCACATGCTTGGTCAGCCGGTGCCCGCTTTGCCAAACAAATCGCAGCGCGAGCGCTTGCCCGCCTTGACCGGTGAGACCATAGCGGAACAGCGCGATGGGTGAGCGGCAGCACCTGGGCGACGACGGCCAGCCATTCCGGTATCGAGCTAGATCGGGTACAACGTGC